>Ga0182011_10000888_pt1 | contig 26113 bp, 12 predicted proteins | sample 711E1DmetaG_FD_120481 | JGI IMG/M metagenome (GOLD analysis project Ga0182011, IMG submission 120481) | Permafrost microbial communities from Stordalen Mire, Sweden - 711E1D metaG | ecosystem: Environmental > Terrestrial > Soil > Wetlands > Permafrost | place: Sweden: Stordalen | collected...
CCGGCCCGCGAGGATGGGAGCCAGCAGGATGTCGTAGTCAGCCAGATCGTACTCCAGATCGGCGTCCTGGATCAGGATCACGTCGCCTGTCGCCCGGGCAAAGCCGGCGCGCACGGCGTGGCCCTTCCCGCGCGGCCGATCCTCCAGGATCAGCGTCACCCGCGGATGGTCCCGGAAAGCGTTCACGATCTCGCGCGAGCCGTCGGTCGAGTTGCTTTCGATGATCAGCACCTCAATGCGCACGCCGGGGATTTCCTTGGCCAGGAGCGCCTCCAGCGCCGGACGCGCCGTGGCGGCCTCGTTGTAGACGGGCACGATCACGGACAGGGTGCACGGGACGGGCAGCGGCTTCATCGGCGATGCTCCGTCCCTATGGCCGACCTGCTGGACCGAGGCCACCCTTTTCTGCCAAACGACAGTCCCAGTCATTTGCAGGCGAATCCGATGGAATGCAATGGAACGGACACGGGGATTAGGATTGGCAACCGGTGCCATTCGCTCACTTGTCGGTCCATGCCTCGATTCAACCAATGGTCGCGGCTCTATTCCGCTCCCCGCTCTTTCCGCCCTGTGCGGTGGCCGGCGGTCTGGCCCCGCCGCGCGTTGTTCGCGATGGCGCTCTTCGCGGGGACGCCCGCTTTTGCGGTCCAAAGGGTCCTTGAAATCGCAGCCCCGGCTTCGGCCGCGCCCAGCGCCCGGATCGAGGTGTCGGTCCGCGCAAGCACCGATGCCGGGGCTGGGGAGCAGATCGGGTTCCTCCATGTGGAGTGTTCCATCGACAGTGGCAAGACATGGACCGGCCTCTGTTACGAACAAAAGGTCGGCCGCGCCGCGACGCGACGATTCAGCATCGCGACGGGCGCGTTGGGTTCAAAGACGCTCGTGCGCGCACGCGTCGCCTTTCGCGAGGGCGTGGCAGGCGATGTGGACTGCGACGGCGCGGCGGTCAGATGGCACGACACCTGGCAGAATTGGCGGGTGCCGCCCGCACGGTGGGCAGAGACGGTCGTGTTGACGCGGTGAGTTCGTCAGTGGAGATTGAAGGCACGTTGCAGAGCCTTGGCGCGTTCGATGTGCATGAAACCCAGTGCAGGCACGGTGGCATCAGGGGCGGTGGTGTACGGGGCCTGCATGGTCCGGCGCATCTCCGTCCCGCGCAAGGCGACGAACTCAGTGAGATATGCCGGCCACCCGCGCAGGCAAAGCCAAGCCAGGCTGGCCAGCAGTAGGCTGGCAGCCAGCCGGCGCGGGCGTTCGCGCGGAAGGCATCTTTCCAACACCCGCGCCAGCAGCAGCCCGGCAAAGGGCAGAATGGCGAGCAGGGAACTGTAATAATAACGCGAGCTTAACGCCTCGACCAAGCCGGTGTGGTAGCGGCCGACACCGAGAAGCACGGCGTTGCCGAGGTCGTAGACCAGCAACAATACCAGCAGCGCACGGACCCGTCCCCGTGCGCCTGCCAAGCCGAGGATGATCACGACCAGCTTGAGCGCGCCGAGCAGCAGCGAAAACACGGAACCCAGGTGCGGTTCGCCGAGCAAAAGATGACCGGGATTGAGCAGGAGGTAGGCGAGGGAGAACTCCAGGGCTTCGCCCCAATGCCCCGACATGTGCCGCTGATTGCCACCGGCGAACAGCATGATGATCGCCGCCACGGTCACGGCGGGCAGCAGGCAGAGCAGGGCGGCGGGCAGGCGGGGGTGCCAGGAAGGCCGGTCGCGGGTGGGCACGAGTGGCGCCAGGACGGCGAGCGCGAGCACGCCACCAGTCAGCACGCCGCGGGAGCAACAGCAGGCGCTGGCGGCGGCGAACAGGACAAGCGGTACGTGCGCCCTCCAGTTCCAGGCGGCGGCGCGTGCGGCGTGTTTCTCGTGCCAGAGCAACCCGAGCAGAAGGAACGTCACGGCCAGTAACGCCGACCACTGCACCGACCACCCCAGCGTTTCAAGATTGACTGGTGTCAGGGCAAAAACGATCTGGGCGAGAATCACGGCGGTCCGCGGGAAACCGACGCGCCACAGCAGCCGTCCCCAAAGGGCGGTGTTGAGCGCGTGCGTCAGCCACAGGAGCCAGAGCATCGCGGCATAGCTGCCGTCAAATGCTAACAGCGCGCCACCCCAGAGAAGCTTGAACAGTGGGGCAAAATTCTCGCCGAAGAACTGCCCCGTCCATTTCAAAAAGCCCATCTGCGCGATCTGATCGGTGAGAAATAAATCATCCGCGAACCAGAACAGTTCAGCGAACCGCTCCCGCCAGATCAGGAACGGTGCGAGCGCCACGAGCCCGACGAACCAGGGCAGACCTCGCATCCAGGGTGCGCCGGCCGGAAGGGGGGCAAGTCCGGGACCGACGTCCGGCCCGATACTATTCCGTCCGGGTAGGGTGCAGTGGACGGGCAGCGGCTTCATCGGCGCAAGCCGTGCCTATGCCCGAGCAACGCCCGCGAAGCCATAACTTTTTTCGGCTGCCCGGCCGCCAGGGGCGCGGCGGGGAATCTCCTCAATTCGCCGGCGCCAGCCGCCTGCGCCAAAAGGCCGCGAGGACCGCGCGATTGACGGCGATGGCCAGCACCAGCCAGAAGATGAATGCCGCGGCGCTGGCGGCCGCGAGGGTGACATGGGTCGCCTCGGCCCGCTCCGCGCGGATCTGGGCGAGCCACCACCCGCCGAAGGCAGGATCGTCGCCCACGGCCGGTCGGGCCACGCCGAGCCAGCCATGCACCGCGTCCGTCTGGCCGTCGTACAGGCACAGGGAGGCCTGCCAGCCCTGATAGCGCGAGACGTCGGCGGTCCAGATCGAGAAGCCCTGCTCGGGATTGGGCGCCACGAGCGAAAGCCATGCCTCCTCCTTGGTCCCTGAATGCTCCAGCCGCCAACGCAATCCGTTGCCCGGCCAGCTGGGCCAGCCCGTGTACGGAGTGAAAAGGAAACGCTGCCGGATCACCATGGGCTCGCTCTGCAGAATGCCGGTAAAATCGTATCCGCCGATCTTTGTGCCGTACCAGTTGGAGCCTGCTTCAGCCGGCTCCGTGTCGACCGCGCCACGCGCCTGTCCAGGCTCGATGCGCGGCCCATATGCGGTCTGATGGAAGATCAACTCGGCGAACTCGATCCCGTCGCGCTCCGGCGCAAAAGCCGTCGCCCAACGCCGCGCGGTATCGAACACCAGGGGCTGCGACCAGCCGGCCCAGAGTGCGCCGCATCCCACGGTCACTACCGTCCAGCCCAGCCAAACGCGCCGTGGATTCCAACGGAGTGTTTCTGGCGGTGGACCACCGGCCGGGACTCCCCCGTCGCGCCACAGCCGGATGGCGCCGATCAGCAGCAACCCCAAGCCGGCCAGGCTCAACCAAGGGCCCGCCGGGGGCAGCACGCGGGCAACCGCGCCGATCCGCCCGTAGTCGCGGCGCGCCTCCGCGGCACCGGTCTCCGGCGGCAGCAACGCGCGGAAACGGGAGTCGCGCAACAACTCGACCACCGCCGGGGGATAGGAGTACAGCCAGCCGCCGCCACGCTCCAGCGCAAGGGCGGCCGGATCATTGCTGGCCAGGAAGCTGCGCACGAGCTCGAGGTTGCGCGCATTGACCTCGGCGCGATGCAGGAAGGTGTAGCCGGCGTGACTGGCGAACGTTTCGTGCCAGAATCCGGGAACCAGACACGCCAGCCAGACGAGCGCGGCTGCGACCACGGCGCGACGCCGCGCACCGGAAGCCATCCGGACCAGCAAGGCGAGGCAGGCCGCGTTGACCAGAATGCCGAGCGCCAGGAAATCGCAGTAGCGCGAAACAAAGCCGGTGATCTCGCCGCCGCGGCCGTAACCGATGGCGGCGGCTTGGGCGCCAACCCACAGCCCCGTGACGACAAGGAACGCGTTGCAGGCGGTGAGCCGTGACCGCGCGAGCCGGCCGGCGGCAAAAACCACCCACGGCAGCCAGATCAGAAACGCCCAGGCGGGATGCGGCAGCGGCCAACCCAGCTGGCGCAGCGCGACGTCCAAGGCGACGCGCCACGAGTCCGCGCGCAGGGCGGCCGTCACGCTGAAGTCCGGCGCGGCGGCGACGTACGCGGCGATCCCAGCGGCGGCCAGGATCAGGCCGGCCAGCGACAGCCGCCGATCGCCGTCGCGCCGCCGCCAGCGCCAAGCCAGCAGCACTACCGCCGCCGCAAAGGCGAGCACGCCGGATTGCTGGGTGAACAAAACGAGGCCGCCCGCCACTTGTCCCAGCCACCATCCGGTTGTGAATCCCCGGCCTTCCGCCACCGCTCGGAGGTAAACGAGCGAGAGCAGAATCTGGAAGAAGACCAGGGATTGAATGCCCCACAGCGTATTCTCCCACGTCGCCGGCAGCCCGAGCACGATTGCAGCCAGCAGCGCGAACAGCGGTCCGGTCACGCGCCCCAGCGCGGGCAGGATCGCCTTGAGAAACAGCCCCGCCGCGGCCGCTACGAGCAGCGCGTTGACGGAGGTCTCCAGCAGGTTGTTCCATTGCCCGTTCAGCCAGGTCAGCGCGAAGGACAGCAGCCGCGTCAGCACCGGCCAGTGGTCATTCAGCGGAGTGAAAAAGTCGCGCCATCCCAGCCGGCCCGCCACCCAGGGTGCGAGCAGATCGATGGCGGTGCACTTCCATTGATCCCGGTACGGCAGGCTGGTGCCGAAGCCATCGATGAGCATCAGCCGCCCGCCCAGCAGCGCCAGCGTGCTCCCGAGGATCAACAGCCGCCAGGGGCGGCCCCGGCTGTTGGACAGAGGTGTCACTTGATCTCGATGTCCGTCCAGGCCGTCCAATCCCACCCGTGATCGTGATTGGGCCCCGGGTCGACCTCCAGCCGCAGTCGGCCGCCGGTCCGCCCGTGCAGATCGGCCCGGAACGACTGGAGTCCCCGATCACCGGCTTGGACGCGCGGATTGAGGTAGCGCGAAAACAGGACGGCCTGCTCGGAGCCGTTGACCCAGACCACCCGGAACTCCGCGCCATCGGTGTGCCCATCGCCTTGGTAGGCTCCGGCAATGTAACCAAAGGCGCCGCTGATCTCGCGCGCGTCGGGCGGCATGATGAACTCCATCTCGCTCGGCGCGTGCATGACGACCACCTTGCGGCCGTCGATCATGTTCTCCGACGGCGCGGCGAACGCGTTGGCCGACACCGGCGCGGTCTTGAACATCCAACACTGCGTCAGGCCCGCGTGGGCGAAGTACTTGGCGCCGGCGTCCGAAGGCGTCAGGGCGAACAACCCGACGCGGGCTCCCGAGGCGAAATACTTTCGGTCCGCTGCTGCGACCTCGACCGAGATCCGCCGCACGAAGCGGCGCGGCTGGCCGCCGGCGAAGTTCAAATAGTCGTCCAGGGTCTCTACCAGGGGATTGAGCATGAAGCCCGTGCGCGCTTCCAGCAGCGGCAACCGGTAGAGCGTGCGCTGGCCCGCGGTGTCTTCGACCGCGAGCTGGACCAGCGGGATTTTGTAACAGAAATCGCGCAAACGGCCGAGGAGGGAGAGCGGTAGGTCAATCTCCATCCAGAGATGCTGGTCGGCCGGCTCGCCCAATTCGAAAGGCGTGTTGAGTGGGACGGTGGCGGACCGCAGCCGGCGCGGTACGGTGAGGGCCGGGTCGGGCGCGTCAGCCCGCCGCCGCCAGAGCTGCCAGCCTTTTTCCGACATCACATATTCGTAGCGGTGCGGGAACAGGTTGAGCAGCAGCGAGTCGTCCAGCGACGGCAGGCGGTCATCGAGCGTCTGCAGTTTGAGGAGGGCGAACTCGGGCGCGGCGGCGGCGGTGTAGAAATCCGCGTTCAGGCGCGCCAGTCTCGGCGTATAGGCCGCATAACTCTGGAACACCGGCCGCGGCCGGTAGTTCAAACCGTTGAACAGCGCGATCGCCTGCTCGTAGCCCAGCACATCCACCGTCGCGCGTCCCACGGCCTCGCGCACCCGCGGGAGGTCCGCCTGCTGTCGCTGGTCCCGCAGCCGGTCGTCGAAACTGGCGCGGTAGGATTTCCAGTGCGCGAAGTTGTAGAGGCGGTCCCAGACGTTGCTCTGGAGCTGGGAGGCCGCCCCCTGCACGACGCCGGGCAATGCGCTGTAGATGCCGGCTATGCAGAGCACGCCCGCCGGCACCAGCAGCGCGCGCTGCAGCCAGCGCCACCGCGCCGCGTCCTCCATCAAGGCGGGAAACATTGCGACCGGCACGAGGGCGCAGATGAAGAAACCGATCATGTGGCCGTCGGCACGCACGAACCCGTGCTTCCAGTTGAGGTAGATGAAGGCGGTCAGGACGGCGGAGAAGGCGAGGGCGCGGGGCTTGTCCGGCGACAGCCGGCAATACAGCGCGGTATAGGCGATCAGGGCGGCCAGCACGACCAGTGCCTTCCACAACGCCGCGGGCGGTGTCGGCAGGCCCATGGCCGCCTGGTACCCCTGGCTCACGTCCCACGAGCGGAGCAGATAGATGGGGAGGTTGAGTGGATTCTGGCGGCAGAGGATCCACAGCGCCAAGTAACCGCCAAAAAACCATCCGGCAGGCACGAGCGCCGTCCGCGGCCGCCGCTGCCATAACTCGAGTGCCGCCGCGACCAGCACGACAAAGGCCGCCAGCATCAGGTTGGTGAACTTGATGATCCCCAGCACGGCGAGAAACAACGCGATCAGCGGCGTGCTCCGCCGCGACGGTCCGCCGGCCCGCCGCACCAACTCCCAGCCGAGCAGGGCGATGATGATCATGTGCAGCGCGTCCTCGTAAATCACCCCGAAGAGGAGGAAGAAGAGGTAGTAGAACACGCGGGGCGTTCCGCGCAGGCCGCGCTCGTTCGCCATGATGATGCTGGCGAAAACCGCCGCCTGCACCGCCTGCCACCAGACCAAGCTCCCGAATTGCAGGCCGGAATAGGTCTTGCCCATCAGGAACCCGAGCGGGCCGTAGGTGAACACGACCTCGCGACCGAACTGCAGGCCCTGTTGGAAAAACCAGCCGAGCGCCATCCGCCACGACGCATCCAGCTCCGGGTCGGGGTACCGCGGGAACGTGAAAATCAGGACCGCCAGGAGCAACCAGAGCAGGACGCGCCCCACGATCCCGGGCGAGGCGGCTTCCCCGTTCGGGGTGGTGGTCGTCTTCTCAGTCATGGCGCAGCGAGCATGGGACGCGACGGGCGCGGGCGTCTAGCCCGAAGATTTTTCGGCACGGCAACGCCGCAACCGAAGTGGCACGGGTCTCCTGACCCGTGTTTTGCCGGTCACGGGTCGGAAGACCCGTGCCACCTCGAGAATCATCACGCGTCGCGTCTCCATCACACATCTCCTCCACAGAGCCGTTCGCGGTTTCGAATACCTCGGGGCTAACGGGAAGTTTCGAGTTCGAGGTCGGCCCAGTAGGTCCAGTCGCACGCATTGTTGCCGGACGGACCGGGCGTGATGGCGAATTCAATGCGGCCGCCCGCCGCCCCGGCCGGCAGGTCGGCGGCGAACGACTGCAATGCCCGGTCTGCCAGGTGATCCCGCGGTTGCAGCAGCCGGCGGAACAGCACCTGGCGCTCCTCGCGCGGCGTGATCCAGGTGACGATGAACTCCGCGCCATCGGTCGGCGCGGCATTTTCCGGCGCATAAGCGCCCGGACGGAAACCGAACCGGCCGCGGACGCGGCTCGCGCCCGGCCCGAGCGGATAGGTGAGCGCCGAAGGCGCGTGGGCGAAGAACACGAGATGACCATCCTCCCATCCGGCGGACGGACCAAACGGCGCCCGGACCGCCAGCGGAGTGATCGCGGTAGAAACACAGGGCAGGGCGAACGCCGGCAGTCGCGCGGCTGCAACCGAAGAAGCATCGCACTGGATGTCGCAAGGTGCGCTTTCACGTTGCATGCCGTCCGCTGCGGTCGCCCGGGCGATGAGGTGGTGGGTGCCCGCGCCCAGGCGGTCGAACGGGACCGAGAAGCGGAGGGTGATCTTGCCGGTAGGCGGGAAGCTGACTGCGTCGACCGAGGCGCCATCGGCGCGCAATTCGAGGCGCTGCAGCTGTTTGGCGGGATCCTCGCCCACGACGAAGACATCCGCTGGGGCGGGTTCGACCATCGACGGGCCGAACACCTCGGGCACCGCCAGCCGGCTGCGTACAGCGCCGCTGGTGAGCGACACGGAATGAGCGCGCGCTGCGTCTTTGATCAGGTAAAGGCGGAAACCCTGCGGATCGAATTGCGCCGGATCGGCCGCGACATAGTTGGCGGCCACGTAGTCCCGTAGCGGCACGAACTGCGTCAACGGATACTTCTCAAAATGCCGGTGCGGTCCGAAACTGCAGTCCACGATGAACGCGGGCCGGTGCGCCGCCAAGTCGGCCAGGAGGGCATTCATCGCGCCCGGGACGATCGCGTAGGTCGTGTCTTTGCCCGGCGCAAGATTGGTCCACGGGATGAGCCCGGTCTGGAACGAACAATAGACAAAACGCGAGGCGGGCCGGCGGTTGGCGTAGAGATAGATATCGGGGTTGTAGCCCCACACGAAAATGGAGTCACTTGGCGCCGTGTGCGCCTGGATGAAGGCCGCCGCGCGCAGCGCCGGATCCGGAGGCGGACCCAGCCGCTGGCGGCCGGCGAGCGGGCCGAACACGAGGCCTGCGGCGACGACCACCAACAGCACGGCGGGACCCACGGCGGGCAGGCATCTTGGCAGGCGGCCGCCTTCCGCTTCCCACCAACGCCGGACCAGACGGCCGATCGCGGTCAGCGTCCACGCGGCGAGCAACGAGATCGGAGGCAGGCACTGGATGTAATAATGTTCGAACCCACGACCGCCGGCGGCCGCACCCGCGAGCGATGCCGCCATCCATGCCAAAAGGTACACGCCCCAGCTACGGGCGGCCCGCTCCTCCGTCGTGGCCCGGAATTGGACCAGGATCACGGCAAAAACCGCAGCCGTGGCCGCTCCGGCCAGCAAGATCGCCGGATAGGCGCGCCAGAGCAGCCCCAGCGGACGCAGCGCCGAGAGCGCGCGGTCGACCGTCGTCACCTCGGGTCCGTAATAGCGCAGATTGTAGGTCCAGGTGTAGAAGACCAGGTCGCGCAGCGCGCCGTGGAAGGCGAAATAGACCAGCGTCGCGCCGGTGACCGCCGCGAATCCGCCGAGCAGGCCCGCGGCGACCCGCGCGGCGGTCGGGAGCGTCCAATGGCGCGAGGCCGCGAGCCACGCTGCCGTCAGGAGCGGCGCCGCCAGATCGAGCAGCGCCGGTTGTTTCGAAAGAAAGGCGAGTCCAAACAGCACGCCGGCGCCGAGGGCGGACCGGAAACCGGGCGCGTCGATGGTGCGCCAGAACCACCAGGCGCCCCACGTGGTGAAAAGGACGGCGAACCATTCGGTGTGGGCGGCGTTGCCGTCGCCGGGATCCAGGAGGTTGGTCGAGAGTGCAGCGAAGATGAAGACTGCCCACGCCCCCGCGCCCAGGGTCTGGGCCCTGCGCGCGAGCAGGATCAGGCCGGCGCCCGTCAGCACGATCACCCCGGCCAGCACGGCATGCACTGCCCACAGGTTGTTCGGCCCGGCGACGGCAAAAATGGCCGCGAACACATAGTAGGTCAGCGGCGTGCGCTGGTCCACCGCGTCCCGGTACAACACCCCGCCGTCGAGCAGCGTGCGCGCCACCGACGCGTGGATGGCCTCGTCCACGTTCCAGACCGGCGTGTCGAAGGTCGGCCCCCGGAGCAGGAAAACCCAGCCGGTCAGCGCCGCGAGAAGAAGCAGCAGAAAGACGCGGGGCGAGGTGAGGCGGGAGGTCATGCCAGGGACGGCGAGAGACGACGCGGTTCAGGGAGCGGGTTCACCGCGGATTTCGGCCCAGTACGCCCAATCGAAACTGGTGTTGTTTTGCGGTCCCGGGGTGATGAGAAAAACCAGCCGGCCCGCCAGGCCGGGCGGCAACGTCACTCGATTCGTCTGCAGACCGCGGTCCGCCGGATGCGCGAACGGATCGAGCAGACGATCGAACAGGCGCTGCGTTTGGCCTCGGCCGGCGGGCTCGAAGTCGATTGCGACTCCGATGCCATCGGAGCGGCGCTGGCCGTTTTCATCCGCATAGGCCCTCTCGTCCAGACCGTAGCTGAAGGTGACGGCGGCCAGGGTGGCCGGGCGCTCGTAGACAACCCGCGAGGGCGCGTGGGCACTCCACCGGCCTTCGCCCAGATCGCGCATGGGCTCGCCGTTGAAGGTCGTGCTGTCGAGGGCCATGATGGGACGGTCGCCAAACTTGATGTCGGGGCCGCTGGGCTGCGCCCGCAATTCGCCCCAGTAGCTCCAGTCAAAGGAGGGGTCGTTGTTGGGCCCGGGCGTCATGGCGAGAACCAACTGGCCCGGCTGGTCGCGCGGCAGCGTGACGTAGCTGGTCTGTGGGCCCACATCCGAGCCAAGGTGCAACGGGTCCATCCGGCGCCAGAACAGGCGGGTGGCTTTTCCATCGCTGCCTTCCAGGGTCACGATGACGTCGATGCCGTCGCTCCCCCGGCCCTCGGTTTGGCTCTTGTCGGTGGATTTCTGGTCCATCCCGTAACTGAAGGACAAAGCCGCCATGCCGGGGAGGCGGGGAAAAACCAGCCGCGAGGGCGGATCCATCCGCCACCGGCCCTTGTTCCAGTTCAACGGCTTTTTGAGAATCGTCTCGCACTCGAGCGGCGGTATCTTCAATCCACCGAATTGCAGGACCGGTCCCGGCGCCTGCAAGCGTGCGGCATCGTCGGCGGAGATCTCCCGGCGGCGGCTCAACGCCACGCTGTGCGAACCGTACGCTGCGGCTTGGAAACGGGAAGGCGGGGCGCCCGGGCTCTCATGATCGAGGAAGAACGCGACCTGGGCGGCAGGCCCGGACGGCAGGGCTAGGCGGCGGCACACATGCTCGTTTTCATAGATTTCCACCAACGTTGTGCCGGCGGGCACGCTCACCGTGAGGATCGGCGCACTGCGCAGGTCGGGGAATGAAACCGCGAGTTGCACCGCATCACCCTCCGTTCCTGTCGCTGGAGGCGTCGCGGCTGGCTCCACGGGCAGCAGCCGGCGGAACAGACGGACGCCCCAGGAGGTTTCGGCGCCCATTTCGACCTGGGCGAAATCGTGCTGCACGAGGTCCCACAGCCGGGTCTGCCGGTTCAGAGGATATTTGAGATAACCGCGCGCTCCTCCGGTATCGATGATCATTGCCGGCGGCCACCGTTGAAAGTCCTCCCACAAGCGGTCCCAGGCGCCGGGCACCACTTTGTCGCTGGTGTCGATCATGGGATCCAGATTGGTCCACGGGATCAGGCCCGTGAGGAAGTTGGCATAAAGGAAGCGCGTACAGGGCAGTCGCTGGCTGAAAAGGTAGAGCTCGGGAACAAAACCCCACACGAAAACGCGTTCGCTGGGTTGCGTCTGGCGGCGCACCAGGTCGCCCACCTGGCGAGAGTAGTCATCGTCCCGGGAGAACTTGCCCATGCGCCGGTACATCGAACCCGACAGGCTGACCGCCGCGAGTGCCAGCAGCGCCAGGAAAAACCACCGCTGCCAGGAGCGGTTCGCGCGGGCGTTCCGCGCGAACTCCCACATTCGCGCCGCCATCCAGCCGCAGGCCAGGCTGAGTCCCGGGATCACCTGGATGCAATAATGGTCGAAGGCGCGGCCGCTCAGGGCGGTGGCCACCAATCCGGCGCCCGTCGCCCCCAGGATCAACCAAGGGAGGAGCGGTATCTCCGCCGGCCGCTGCCGCAGGCCCCGCCCGACCCGCCAGAGCAGTGCGGGCGCCGCCGCTCCTCCGAGGATCAGGACGGCGGGGGCGTATCTCGCCGCCAGGACAAACGGGAGCTGCATCGCCCCGAGGCGCTGGCTCAAGGCCACCACCGGCATGTAGTATTTCGTGTTGTAGGTCCAGGCATAGAACACCAAATCGCCCAACGCGCCCTGGCTGGCGAACCAGGCCAGCGCTGCCCCGAGCACCGCGACCAGGCCGGTGATCTCGCCGGCCACCAGCGCGGCCAGCGTCCCGCGCCCGACCCTGCCGGTCAATCCGAGCAGTCCGCACAACACCAAGGTCACGCCAAGATCGAACACCGCGGGTTGCTTGCAGAGGCAGGCCAGGCCGAAACACACCCCGGCGGGCCAGCCCGCCCAGTACCCCGGCCGTTCCAACGAACGCACAAAAAACCAATAGCCGGGGATCGTGAAGAAAACCATGAACCACTCGGTGTGCGCAGCCAAGGCGTCCATCGGGTCCAGCAGCAGGAAGCTGATCGCCGTGCAGGCCACGGCCCCGGCGATGCCCGCCACTTCATCGCCCAGTCGGCGGGCGATCTGCCAGAGCAGGACCGCAGCGCCGCCTACGAGCAGCGCCACCACCACGTGCACCGCCCGGGCATTCCAGTCGCCCGCCACGACCAACACCGCGGCTTTGAGGTAGGGCACCAGCGGCGTGCGGTTGTCAGCCGCGTCGCGGTAAAGCACCGCGCCGGCCCGTACCTGCTGGGCCATCGTGAAGGTGGTACCCTCGTCCATATTCCAGATGTCGCGCCGCAGCCAGGACACGCGCAGACCGAAGGCGGTGCCAATCAAGAGCAGGGCAAGGAAGAGCCTCCACCTTTTGAACATGGGACGACGGGAAATGCCGACGGAGCGGACAACCGGCGTCAAGTCGCATCGGGCCGGGTTGCGGGTGGCGCCAGGGTCTTTCGTTTTGAATGCGCAACCGTAGGCAGCCAGCTCGCTGGCGCGTCCGGGGCGCGGGCAAGCACGCTGGCCTGCCAATCCCGGATTGGCGCGATCAAGTCAAAGGACGGTCTCCCGACTTGCGCCCGACGGCGAATGGCCTTCGCATCGGCCCGCGTGACCTTCGTGAAACTTGAGCGCGGCACCCTGGCGGGTGCGTTCCTGCTGCTGGCGGCCGTGCTGTGGCATGCCTGGTGGGCCAGCCGGGGTTGGCACGTGCTCGACCTGCAGGGCCACGAATTCCGCCAGAGCCAGACGGCGATCGCGATCGAGGCGATGAAGGCGGAGGGATTCCGGCTCGACTACGCGACGCCCGTGCTGGGCAAGCCGTGGGCGATCCCGATGGAGTTCCCGCTCTATCAATGGTTGGCGGCGACGCTGAGCAACCGCACAGGCCTGCCGGTGGTGGTCGCCGGCCGCTGGATCAGCTTGGGCGCCTTCTACCTGTCATTGCCCGCGCTGCTGCTGCTGGTGCGCGCGGCGGGCCTGGGTTGGGGGAGTGCGGCCGGTGCCATGTTGCCGGTGCTGGGCGCACCGATCTATGTGTTCTACTCGCGCGCGGTGATGATCGAGTCGACCGCCTTGGCCGGCGCGGCGTGGTTTCTCGTCGGCGCGCTGGAGTATCATCGCGGCGGGAGGATGCGCTGGCTATTGGTCGCGTGGCTGGCCGGGTCGCTCGCGGCGCTGGTCAAAATCACCACGCTGGCGGCGTTCTTCACTCCGTGGGGGTTGGTTTTGGCGGCGGAAATCTGGCCGGCGGCGGGCGGCCGGGCGGGGGCCGCGAAGCGCGCGGCGCGTGAGGTGGCCGTGGTCGCTCTGCCCGTTCTGCTGGTGGGCGCGTGGTGGATCGTGACGGCCGACCGGATCAAGGCGCACAACCCGCTGGCCGGATTCCTCCTTTCGCGCAACCTGGTTGGTTTCAATTTCGGCACCGCCGGTCTGCGCTTCGATCCGGCCTTTTGGCGGACACTGTTTCATCATTGGACGGAGGGCCTCCTGCCGTGGTGGGGTTTCGTGGCGGTGCCAGTCGGCGCGTGTCTGCTGCCGGCGCGCGCGCGCCGCCCGGTGGGGCTGGCCGCGGCGGCCTTCCTCGTCCCGCCGCTGGTCTTCGCGAATCTGTACTGGGTGCACGATTATTACCATTACGCCAGCGGGGTGTTCCTCGCCCTTGCGACCGGTTTCGTCGGGTGCGGGCTGTGGGCGGCGGGCGGCTGGCGCCGCGGGCTGGGCGGCCTGCTGCTGGCGGCGATTTTGGCCGGCCAGACCTTCGCGTATCGGGTCCACTACCTCCCCCTGCAAACGCGTCCCGCCACGGGCGATACCGGCCTGACGCGCGCCATCCGCCGGCTGACCGGAGCGCGGGACGTGCTGGTCGTGCATGGGGCCGACTGGGAGCCGATGATCCCCTTTTATGCGCAGCGGCGGGCCCTGATGATTCCGGACGGCCAGATGGTGCAGGCGCCGCAGACGGTGGCCCGCAGCATCGCCGCGTTGCATGACGAGCACGTTGCGCTGGTGCTGTTCATCGGCGAGGCGCGGCAGCATCTCGACTGGATCCGGCAGCGGATCGCAGACTTCCACCTGCGGCCGGCGCCGCTTTTCCTGTATCGCGGCGAGGTCGCTGGCTTTGCGGCGGAGGAGGACTATGGCCGCTGTCTCGACCTCCTGCAGCACGAACGGTTCGCGGATTTGGACATCGCCGACCTGACTTCGGCGGCGGACCCTACCCGCGTTCACCCGTTCGACTCGGCGATGTACGCCGGCGCGTTTCCGGGGATGTCACCGCCGCCGGTGCGGGGCATGCTGCCCTTCGGACTCACCTACGCCGACGAGTCCTCGCGCCGCGTCTTCCTCGCCCAGACGCCGACGGAGCTGTATTTCAAGGTCCCGCCCGGGGCGGCGACGGTGGAGATCGTCTACCATGTGGCCGAGGCGGCCTACGGCCACCGGGACTTCGATGGCGTCCGGTTCCTGGTGGAATACCGTCCGGCGTCCGGGGCCACGATCACGTTGCTGGATTCCTGGATGGGACCGGAACTGCCGGTGGCCGAACGCGGCCCGCGCACGCGAGTACTGGCGCTACCTCCGGGCGCGGACGGAGAAGTGGTCGTCGGCACCCTGCCCGGGCCCGCCAACAGCCAGGCCTTCGACTGGGCGCTGATCGAGTCGCTCAAGATCCGCTGACTTTGCCGCCCGCGGCCGGCGACGGCTCGTCGGTCAGCCACGCCTCTCGTGCGAGTTCCACCTGCTCGGGCATCCGCTGTTCGTAATCATAATAGCGCAACACCTTGGAGTACGCGGTGGGCGTGAGCGATTTGCCGCTCCGTTCCTTCGCCAGGCAGGTTTGCATCATGCGCGAGAGCCCCTCGACGTCGCCCGGTTGGACGAGGTAGGCCTCCGCGCGCTGGCGCACCATCTCGGCGATGCCATGCACGTCCGTGGTGACAATCGGCGTGCGGAACGCCATTGCCTCCATCACCACGCGCGGGAACGACTCCTCGTAGCTGGTGCACACAAAGAGGTCGCAGAGGAGGAAGAAGTCGAACGCCTCGCGCGTCTCCGGCACCAGGGTGAGGTTGCCGAGGCCGAGCCGGGCGATGTCGGCGTTGAGCAGGTCGAGGTAGATGCCGGGGCGCGCCCCAACCAGCACGAAGCGCACCGGGCGACCTCCGGCGTGGTGGCGGTTGAAATGGTCCACCGCGCGGATGAAAACGTGCTGGCCCTTGCGTTCGCACACCGTGCCGATGTTGGCGATCACGACCTCGTCATCGCGGAAGCCGTGTTTGCGGCGTAGCTCCGCTCGTGTGTGACCGCGCCGGAATTCCTCGATTTGGTCGAGGTGGATCCAACTCTTGATCAGCCGGAAGTTGTCGCGCAGATTGTAGTCCTCGAAATAGGCGCGCGTCGCCTGGCAGAGAAAGAGCGCGCGGGTCGTCTCCTGGAATGCCTGCTCGACCAAGCGATGGAGCGGCCGGAGCAGCATGCGCTCGAAGAACCGGAAGATCGAGGTGCTCTCGTGGATGAGAAAGAGCGAGGGTTTGCCGGCCAGGCGAGCGAGGTGCACGCCCCAGAAGCTGACGAGGGTGTTGCACACGATGAGGTCGGTCTCCGCCAGCGGCAGGCGGGATCGCAGCTCCGCCAGGCGCTCGTGGAACTGGGCCTCCGTTTCCGATGAGTAAAGCCGGTGCCGGTCGACGAGGGTCACGGGCACGCCGAGCGCCGCGTAGGCGTCGCGGAGCGGGCCGTCCTCGCACGAGACGACGGCGACGCGCCAGCCGGCCTCGCGCACCATCCAGGTGGCGTATTCGAGCAGGAAGAGCGGCGAGCCCTCGAGGTTGAGGTTGTGCGTGATGAGCAGAAGACGCAGGGCGCCGGCGCGGCCGGCGTGGGCGCACACCGCGCCACGGCAGCGCACATCGCCCTCGGCCCAGACGAGATGGCGGCTGAAATACGGATCGGCGACCGACGGGTATTGGCGCACAAACGCGATGTGTTCGGCCTCGTCGAAGGTCACGCCGCGGGTGGCGCTGCCCCAATGCATGAGTTTCGCCTGCGGCGTGTAGAGCACGCGGCGCCCCGCCGCCTGCGCCCGCAGGCAGTAATCCACGTCGTTGTAGGCCACGCCGAAGTCGCGTTCGTCGAAGCCGCCCAACTCCCGGTACAGATCCGCGCGCGTGAGCAGGCAGGCGCCGGTCACAGCCGACACCTCCCGCGCCGCCGCATGCCAGGCAGGGTCGGCCACGTCTTCCTCGCGCCGCCGCAGGAACGGCACGTCGGCCAAACCTCCGTGGGGGCCCAGGATGATGCCCGTGTGGTTGAGCGTCTTGTCCGGGTAAACCAGCTTCGCTCCCACCACGCCGACGTCGGGCAGGCTGAACCAACCGGCCATCTCCTCGAGCCAGCCCCGCTCGAGCGCATTGACGTCGTTGTTCAGATGGAGGGCGAGGGGCGTGTCGACCTGCGCCATGGCGAGGTTGACCAGCCGCGAGTAGTTGAACGGCGCTCGCGGATCGGGCGGGCGCACCACCCGGCATTGCAGGTCGGTTCGCTGCTGGATCGCCTCGAGGTAGCGTACCGCGTCCGGGTCGCGCGAATGATCGTCGGCGATCACGAGCCTCACGTGTCGCCAGTCCACCGTCTCCTCGAGCCGCTCGATGCACTCCTGCAGCAGGTGCAGGCGATCGCGGGTCGGAATGATGATGGTGACCGGCAGCCGCGCGAGGATGCCCGGATCCCACTGCAACTGGTGGAACCGGAGTCTCCGCCGGTGGGCCGTTTCCGGCAGGAACGGCGCCGCCGCCCACGCCCGGCGCGTCATTGCGGCCGTCAGGGCCTGTCGCGCCTCCTCGACCGATGGGTCGGACGGGTCGACCTCGCGCGGAACGCTGGCGCGCGCGTGGTGACACACGAAGGGCACATGCGCGACCTGCTCCGGGCGCAATGTGTCGCCGAGGCGCAAAAGCAGGTCGAACCAGGGCACGGCTGCGGCCGCCGCGCCGAACGAGCCGAGCTCGATGAAACGGTCGCGCCGCACCACGCTGAGGTGGCCGGGGAAAAGCCCGGAGAGCGCCAGCGCAGGGCTCCACTCCGGCTTGAACGCCGGGTCCGACCGGTGTCCGACATCATCCATCCGATCTTCGTCAGTGTAGACCAGTTCCAGGGCCGGCCGCGCGACGAGGCGCTCGGCCACCTGCAACAGCGCGTCCGGGGCGAGGCGCGAATGGCCCGGGAGCAGCGCGAGGTGGGTGGAGTCCGATTGATGAGCGGCGGCGTTGAGGGCCCGCACGCGGTCAGCGGCGTCGGCACAGCGTTCCCGCCGGCACCGGCTGATGCCGGCGAGCGAGGCGGGCGGCTCCTCGGTCCCGACGAGCCAGGCTTCCCAGTGCGGATAAACCTGCGCCTCGAGGGAGCGCACCAGCGATTCCACCTGGGCGGGCGCGCACCCGGCCGTGTCCACCAGGAGCGCGAAGCGCGGACCGTCCGGCCGCAGGGCGGCGGCCGCCGCCTGCAGCCGTTCGCGCAGCTGCGGGGTGAGGCGGTTGGCCCGCTGCCAGGCCTGATACGGCTCTGCCTGCAGGCGGGCGAGGTGCGCCAGACTGGCCGGGGCCTTGCGCTGGAACTCGCTCCAGCCCCGACGCAAACCGCGCCAGAGCGCCGGCAGAGCCGGCAAACGGATTTTCTGGGCGCGGCAGCCGGCGCGCAGGTCCCGCATCTCCTGGAGAAAGACGGCCAAACGCCGGGCGGGCAGCGACTGCTCTTGCTGCGCGCAACTGTTCTGGTGGAAGCGATGGGTGAAGACGAGATGCCGGCTGCCATCCTCCAGTTCCGCCAAGATCTTCACGCAGGCCGGATTGGGCGCGTTTTCGTCGATGTCGGCCAGGCCGAAAAACTGGGAATGCGCCGCGTGCGGATGGTCGGGGAACATCCGCGCTGCATCCGGCCGCGGGCGGTCGCCGTAGTCCACTGCGTTTTCCACGTGCGGATGCGTGCTCGCGATCAACCGGGTGATCCGCTGTTGCAGATGGATGATCCATCCCTCGAGCCGCAGTTTGCCGTATTGGGTGCCGCCGATGACGAACGGGTTTTCGAGGGCGCCGTAGAAAGGCGGATTGGGCAGCGTGTCCAACGGCACGGCGGCGGCCCCGAGGGCCAGCCGGCCGGCCAGGGGAACGAGGTTGGCCGCCGGGTCGGCGCGCCGCGCCTGCAGCAGCTGCTCCAGCAGCAGGGGAACGAGTTCCGCGCGCAGGGTTGCGCCAGGGCGCGGTCCCGCCCGCACCTCGATCGGCGTCCGCCAGATCTCCACCCAATTGTATCCGGCATCGAGCAGTTCCAGGCGCAATTGCGTCGCGCCGAGTGGCGGAGTCACCTGGAGAATGAAGCCGGCCCGCGGCAACTGGCAGTGACCGCGGTGGCGCTGTTCGATGGACTCGCGGGGCATCCCCAGCACGCCGAGGTAGGGAACGCCATCGATGACGGCCCGGATGTCGGAGAACACCGCGCCGGTCTTCGAGAGAAACCAGCCGCTGATCCAAGTCGGCCGGCCGTCGAAGATCCATTGGTGGGGTTCCTCGACCTCGAAGAGATACGCGCTGTTTTCGTTCATACCACGGAAAGAAGGGCGGGAAGGCTTGTACCGGGGGCGCGGCGGCGCGGCAAGCGCTTCCAGCCCGGATGTTTGATACTGAGAATGGCCTTATTGGGCAGACTGTGTGCTGGAGACGCGACGGCCTCGTCGCGTTTCAGAGGGGCGGGCGCGACGAGGGCGTCGCGTCTCCATGAGGAATCCCGGCCAGGCCGCCCACCCCTTTTCAGGTGCGCCGGCGCGCGGCCGTCTCGGCGGCCAGCGCCGCGTGCAGTGGCAGCGAGCGCACGGCGTCGTAACGCTCCGCCACGGTTCGGTGCGCGCGTTCGGCGCGCGTGCGGTCGCCCGCCAGGTGTGCCTCCAGCGCCCCGCGCATCGCGCCGGCGAGCCGGGCCGGGTCGCCCGGCGGCACAAGCCACGCCTCATCGGGGCCGAGCATCTCGGTCACTCCGTACACGTCGGTCGAGACGATCGGCATCCGGAACGCGGCGGCCTCCATCAGCACGCGGGGAAAGGCCTCCTCGAAACTCGAGCACACCAGGATGTCGGACAGCCGGTAGAAATCGAACGGCTGCGGCGTCTCGTCGACAAACCGCACCGTCGCCCGGCCGTGCAGCGCGATCTCCAGGCGCAGCGAATCGAGGTAGGCCCCGGGCCGCGCGCCCACCAGGACCGAATAGAGCGGCGGGTGCGGCCGGCCCGCCGCGGCCAGCTCGCGGTTCAGCAGGTCGAGCGCGCGGATGAACACGTGCTGTCCCTTCCTTTCGCACACGGAGCCGATGTTGGCGAAGACGACCGCGTCGGCCGGCACGCCGTGCCGGCGGCGCAGTTCCTGGGGATCGTTGTCCGCGGCGAAGCGCGCCGGCCGCGCCAGGTCGATCCAGCTCGGCAGCAGCCGGAAATTGCGGTGGCGTTCGAGTCGGGCATAGACGGCCCGCGAGGCACCGGCAATGAACGCCACCCGCGTGGCCAGGTGGAACGCCTCCTCGACGCGGCGGATGACCGGCGGCGCCAGCAGCATCGCGAAGTAGCGGTGGGCCGCCACGCTTTCGTGGATGTAGAGAAGCGAGGGCCGGCCGAGGTGCCGCGCCAGGTGCACCACCCAGAACGACTCCAGCGTGTTGCCGACGATCAGGTCGGCGGTGTCCCAGGCGGTGCGTGCTGCCAACTCCGCGATGGCGCGGTCAAAGGCCGCCGTGGTCGCCGCCGCGAGCACGGGCGCCACGTCGACGATCTCGACGGGCAGCCCCGCCCGCGCGAACTCCGCGCGCAGGGGACCGTCCCGTGGCGCCGCCACCCGCACCGTCCAGCCGGGCAGGGTGGCCAGGTGCCGCGCGTATTCGAGGATGAACAGTGGGGCGCCCTCGAAATTCAAGTTGTGGGTGACGATGACGACCGAACGGGGCTCGGAGCGCACGACCAGTGCGCGCCGTACCGGACGCGACGCCTGCGGGCGCCGCGGCGGGGGCGCCTCCGCCGCGTAGGTCCACCAGGCTTGGCGCAAGGCGGCGAACAAGACAGGCCAGGATTGGCGGCGCAGGCGGTGGCGGCGTGCGGCAAAGTGCAGGGCCGTGGCCGCGCGCAAAAAGGTCAGCGCCGAAAAAGGCGGTAGCGTCGCCTCGCCGCCAGTCAGGGCCTGGGGCCGGAACCGCCGGTTGAACACGAGTTCTCGGTGGCCGTCGTCAAGTTCCGCAAAGATCCGCAGGCTCACGGGCTGGGGCAGACCCGCCGGCACATCGACGTGGCCGAGAAATTGCGAGCGCTCGGCGTCTCTCAGTCCGGTAAACAGGCCGGTGACGTCATGCCGCGGCATCCCGTGCAGCAACGGCACCGGCTGCAGCGGGTCGGCCCAGCCGGTCAGGCGCGTGATTTTCCGTTCGCGGTGCGCCAGCCAGCCGGTGACGACGAGGCGGCCGTAGCGCATGCGCCCGGTCGTGGTGGGTTCCTCGAGCGCGCCGAAAAAGGGCGGATTCGGCAGCGTGTTGAGCGGAGCGGACCGATGCGCGGCGACGACTTCCTCCGCGAGCGCCGCCCACGACACGTGCGGCTGCGCGCGGCGCGCGCGCAGCAGGCCGATCACCAGGTCGGCCAGCTCCGGGCCCAACTGCGGCCGTTTCGGCGGCGGGGCCGCGTCCGGTGCGACGGCGATGTCCCGCTCGTGGATCGGCTCCCAGCCGCCGCCCGGCGCGAACACTTCGAGACGGAGCCGGCGCGCATCCCGATGCGGATCGAGCAAAAAAGAGAAGCCGGCGTGCGGCGGACCATCCCGCCCGAGGAATCGCTGTTCGATCTCGGGACGCGGCAGGCCGCACAGCCCGAGAAACGGGCGGTCGTCGATCCACGCCCGCACGTCGGCTGCCGCCCGGCCGGATCGCGAATGCACCCAACCCGCGATCCAGGAGCGGCCGGCGGGAAACCGCCAGTCGGCCGGATGGATGTCGACGTCAAACTGCCAGTCGCCGTGTTCGAACATGAAGTGCGGACGAGGTTGCAGGAAATGGTGCGGGCAGGGGAGCCAAAACGGACAGGGTCGCAGTGGGCCAGCGTGAGGTTTTGCTGGAGGGCGGTGCGCCGTCACCGCCCATGTCCGGGTTTCCCGGCCAGGACGCCGCCGGGCCCTCCACGTACGTTCGCGGCACTGCCCCGCTGGGAGACATCCAGTTGCGACTCGCTAGTTCAGGAGTTCACAAACTGCGGCGCGGCTGCAGCCGTCTTCCTCGAGGCCAGATGCCCACGCAGCCACGCGAGATAGTCGCGCAGACCATCGGACAGGCCCACGAGAGGACGCCATCCGAGTTGGGCTGAGATGCGCGCGATGTCGATATACCCGCGCCGAAAATCCGCCACGCGCACCGGCCCCAAACGCACCCTGCCGCCGCCGGCCAGACTGATCACCAGCTGGGCGAGATCGCCGATCGTCGTCTCGACACCCGCGGCCACATTGAAAACGCGCCCGCCGGCGGTCGGGCTCGTCACGGCCAGCAGATTGGCCCGCACGACGTCGTTCACATGAACAAAATCACGCGTCTGGGTACCGTCGCCATAAACCGGCAGCGGGCTCCCTTCCAAGGCCGCGCGGGTGAAGATCGCGATCACGCCTGAACCCTGGCGGTCCGTCTGTCGCGGCCCGTACACATTGCTGTAGCGGAGCCGCACAGTGCTCAGGCACCCCGCGTCGTTGAACTGCTGGCAGTAGGCCTCGGCCGCGACTTTGCCCGCGGCGTAGGGCGACAGGAGGCTGCCGGCCGCATCGAGCACGGGATGGTCCTCGCGGCACCGTTCGCGCGCGGGCGCATCGCCGTAGAGATTGGTCGACGCGAGCAGCAGGCGTTTCACGCCGGCGCGTATGGCCTGCCGCAGGAGCAGCACCGTGCCCCGGGCGTTGGTGTCGAAATCGCGCACGGGATCTTCCACCGCGGCGACCGGATTGACCAGGCCGGCGTGATGAAACACGAAATCGACGCCGGCGAGCGCGCCGGCGAGTGCGGTCTCGTCGGCCAGGTCCGCCTGGATGAACTCGACGCCGGGGGGCAGATTGTCCCGGGATCCGTTCGACAGGTCATCGAGCACGCGCACGCGGGCGCCCGAGCGCTGTAGCGCCTCGGCGAGGTGGGAGCCGATAAAACCGGCGCCGCCGGTCACCAGTACGCGGGCGCTGCGGAGATTGGGCGCCCTCGCGAGGGCGTTCATGAGGTGGGGGCGGGCGCCAGCAGGTGGTCGCGCACCACGCGGGCGATCAGCCGGTTGCCCTCGTGGGTAAGATGTACGCCGTCGACGAGGTGGTCGTCGCCGATTTTCGCGGCCACGTCGATGACCTCCGCGTGCTTCAACGCGGCGATGCGCTGGTTGTACGCCGCGATCAGGGTGCAGGCCTCCCGGTCGTACCACAGAAAATGCCGCTGGAAGTTGACCGGTGGGATCGTCAGCACATAGGCCCGCTTTTTCAGGATGCGGCATACGCGGAGGATCTGCCCCAGGTTATCCTCGAAAACGTCGGGCGGAATCCGGTGGCGGCTGTCGTTGGTGCCGATCAACACCAGCACGCCGTAGACGTCGGGATAGCGGCTCATGATCGCGTAGCAGTCGCGCGCGAGTTCCGATGACGTCCGGCCGTTGGCAGCCTCGGTCGCGCAGAACCACTCCTCGCCGGTATCCGTGCTGAGGAGCTGGCCCAATTCCAACGGGTAGTTCCGGAGGTGCGGATCCCGGGCTCCAGCGGTGAGGCTGTCGCCCAGGCAGAGCAGCAAATTGTAAATCATGTGGACTTCCGGCGGCGGCGCGCCGCAGGGGAGGTGGACATATGGCGACTCACGGGCGAAAGGAAAGGGGTTTCTACCGAATTACGACAATCCAACGAGCCCAAGCCGCTACTCGTGGCCGCGACGAGGATTCGGCAGTTCAGGTGAACGATTCCATCGGTGACCGGTGGGTGGTGGAGCGGCGATGTCCGAGTCGTTGACTGCTGCGGTGACGGCCGGGCTGCCAGCCGGATCGCCGAGGCGTTGGCCGCCGCCCATCAGACGATGCCGGCACCCGCCAGCGCTGACGCCAGGGCGTGATGCCGCGGCATCACGCGCTCGATCGTGAAATCGTCCTCGACCCGCCGCCGTGCGGCAGCCGCCAATGCGCCCGCCTGCGCCTGGTCCGCGAGGAGGTGCTGCATGGCGTCCGCCAGCGCCCACGTGTCGCCGGGCGGGACGAGAATTGCTTCGCGGCCCGAACGCACGATTTCCGGGATCCCGTGCACGTTCGTCGTGGCGATGGGCAACGCGAAGCCCATGGCCTCCAGAATGACGCGCGGGAAGGACTCTTCGTAACTGGTGCACACGGCGAGATCGGCCGCGTTGTAGGCGGCATAGACGTCCGGCGTCTCGGGCCGCACCTCCAGATGGGGCCGCTGCAGCAGGTGGAGGAGGGCCGCCAGTTCGCCGTCGTAGCGGGTGTTGCGCCCACCGATCATCAGGCAATGGGTGCGGGCGGCGAGCGCGGGATCGCGGCGCCAAAGCAGGTCGACCGCCCGCGCAAAGATGGTCTGTCCCTTGCGTTCGCAGACTGACGCGACGTTGACCACGAGCAGGTCGCCGTCGCGCAGTCCCAGGCCGGCGCGTAACTCAGCGCGCGAGTGCGCGGCCCGGTAGGCGTCGATCCCGCGCAGGTCGATCCAACCGGGATTGATGCAATAATTGGACCGCACCGCCAGATCGTCGTAGTAGCGGCGCGTGGCGGTCGTGAGGAATGACACCCGCGTGGCCCGGGCGAACGCCTCCTCCACCACCGGCAGCGCGTCGGGTGCCAGCTGCCCCCGGAAAAAGGCCTCTGGCGTGGTGCTCTCGTGAATATAGAACAGCGAGGGCCGCCCGGCGGCGTGGGCGGCGTGCACGGCCCAAAAACAGGCCAGGGTGTTGGCGACAACGAGGTCGGCGGCGGCGCATTCGAGCGGCGCCGCCAACGCCCGCACCTCACAACGGAGCCGGCGGGCCGAGCCGGCCGCCAGCGCGCGCGTGAGGTCGACCGTCTGCACCCGGGCGCCGAGTGCCTCGAATCCCGCCCGCAGTGGCCCGTCCTCACCGGTGGCCACGGTCAGCTGCGCGCCGGCCTGCTTGGCGAGATGGCGCGCAAACTCCCACAGGAACAGCGGTGCGCCCTCGAGTTTGAGGTTGTGCGTGACCAGCAGAATGCGGCCGAGGGGTCCGGCGGTGGCGGTGACCGGCGATACGTCGGGAGGCACGATGGGCGTGGGCCGCCGCGGCGCGCGGGCGCGATACTCGCGCCACGTCGCCCAAACCTGACTCTGCCGGTCGGCGCCAGACTCGACCGGAACACCGGCAGCGTGGAAGGCGGCGCGCAGCGTGCGATGAGCCCGCCAAAACGTGAGGGCCGAATATCGGGCGTACCGGGCTTTCTCCTGTTCGGTGCCGGTCGTTGCCGTGCGCACCACATGCGCCAGATGCCAGCTCCCGTCGTCCAACTCGGCGCAGACGCGCAGGCACCGCGGCTGGGGCAGTTGCGCGGGCACGTCGATGCGCCCCTCGAGGGCGCAGTCCTCCGAGCGCGCGAATTCAGGGAAGAGCATCTTCACCCCGGCAAACGGTCCGCCGTGCCGGAGTGGCTCCCATACCTGCAGGTCGCAGGATGCATATACGCCGCGAATCTGCGCCGTTTCGTGGAAGAGCCACCCGAGAAGCTGAAGGCGGCTATAGCCCGTGCCGGCGACGGCGGCGGGCTCGTCGAGGTGGCCGTGGAGAGGCTGGTGGGGAAAGCGCACGGCGGAGGGCCAGGGGATGTCGGCGACGACTGCGGCGGCCAACTCGGACAGAGGCCGCGCCGGTTCCCCGCGCCGCTTGCGCAGGAGCTGCCGCAGGGCGCGGGCGTACTCGTAGGCCCGCAGCGGCCGGGGCAGGGCGCCCGGTCCCGCTGCCGGGTCGGCGGAAACGACGGTCACGACCGCATCTGCCACCGACTGCCACTGGCCGGAGAGGTCGCACGCCTCGAACTCAAGGCGTACTTCGCCCGGGGTGAGATCGAGCGAGATTTCGAACCCAGCCGGCAGGAAGGGATCCGACACCCGAAAAAACTGGGCGAGGTCGATGCGCGGATGCCCATAAACCGCGAGGCGGACGCCGGCGGAGGTCCGCACGCGTAGGTCGACGAAATGGTGGCCGGATTTGGCGACGAGCCACCCGCGCAGCGTCTGGCGGCCGGACGGCAACGCCTGCCCATCGGCGGGGCACTCGAGGGAAAAACTACTGGAGGCGGTTTCGTGCATTCCGGTTGGTCTCAGGCCGGCGGAGAGGCGTGACGTTGCGGCGGCTGCGCCGACGGGAAAAAAAGAAGGGATGCCGATGGAGGCGTGAAGAAGCGCGTCCATTAGCCGTTGAGTCCGCGCCACTGTAAAGCGCGTTCCGCCGCCATCGCCGAGGGAGCCGGAATCGGCCTGTCCCTTGAGCGGATCTTTTTGACCTGTCCCTATCGGGCTTCCTATCGGGCTTCGCGTTGCTATAGCGTTCAGGAACTGGAATGGATAATGCCTCACTCATTGGTCGCAGTGTCAGGGTTCAGGTTGACCGTCCTTTGGGAAGTCATCACCCCAAGCATGGCTATATCTACCCGGTGAACTATGGCTTTGTCCCGGGGACGATGAGTGGTGACGGCGAAGAACTGGATGCCTACGTCTTGGGGATATCCCAGTCGGTGGAACAATTCGAGGGCAACTGCGTCGCGGTGATCAAAAGAAACAACGAGAATGACGATAAGCTCGTCGTTGTCCCTTCTGGTACCCTGCTGTCGAAGGAAGACATTCGAGCCATGGTTTCTTTCCAAGAGCA
>Ga0182011_10000889_pt1 | contig 26071 bp, 16 predicted proteins | sample 711E1DmetaG_FD_120481 | JGI IMG/M metagenome (GOLD analysis project Ga0182011, IMG submission 120481) | Permafrost microbial communities from Stordalen Mire, Sweden - 711E1D metaG | ecosystem: Environmental > Terrestrial > Soil > Wetlands > Permafrost | place: Sweden: Stordalen | collected...
CAAGTCTCCGGAAAAGCCGAGGGATGCCACATTTTCAGGTGTGGCGACCAAGCCGGCTTCCTGCAATGCTTGGCGGTAGCCGTTGTAACGCCCGAGCGCGGTACTGACCTCCGGTCCGCGAATGTGTGCAATTTGTCGGCAACCCTGCTCGATCAAGTGACGCGTCGCCATTAGGCCCACGGCATGATCATCCACGCCCACGAAGTTGGTCGGGAACCCTGCAAACTGGCGGTCCAAAAGAATGTAGGGAATCTTTTGCAACTCGATCTGGCGGAAGCTCTCCACTTGCCACTGCGCGGAGGCGACCAACAGGCAGTCCACTCGTCTGGCGATAAGTTGTGCAATCTCCCGCTGCTCCAGTTCCGCATCTTCATCCGAAGAGGAGATCAGCAGGCTGTATCCCCGCTCGCGGACCACACTGGAGATGACCTGAGCTAGATTCGCAAAGAAAGGATGCAGCAGGTCGGGAACGATGAGCCCGAGCGAATAGCTTTGTCCGGTAATGAGAGCGCGTGCAGCCATGTTGGGCTGATAGTTCAGCTCCTTCATGCGTTTCAGCACACGGACTCGGGTCTTTTCTCCGATGTCGGGGTGACCACGCAGCACTTTGGAGACGGTCACGACCGACAGATCCAGATCACGAGCAATATCTTTCAGGCGAACGGGCATCAGCGTCTCTCAATCGAGGTGTAAGCCGAGGCGCATTTGAATGCACTGCGACGACATCCTATGGATTCTATCGCTAACTTCATTGTATTCACTACTCGACGTGGGTGCTCTGCTGGGCGACAAGGCCTATGATGCCGATTGGCTGCGCCGTGATTTGCTGCAACGCGGAGTCGAGGCCGTGATTCCACCAAGAGCAAATGTGCATTCATTCCAGAGATCGTTGGCTGAAGGCCCAATCTGTTTTGTTCAGAACTCTCTGCGGCCTTCGAGGGCGCGTGTCATGGTGACCTCGTCGGCGTACTCGATGTCGCTGCCTGCGGGAACTCCGGTAGCGATGCGGGTGATGTGCAACGCAGGCGCGATGCGGCGAATCTCTGTGGCAAGGTAGTTGGCCGTAGCTTCGCCCTCGGTAGTGGGCGAGGTGGCCAGAATCACCTCGCGGACGCTGCGGTCTACAAACGTATCCTGTGATTCCCCCGCGCCAACCGGCTCGGTGAGCGCAAGCCGCGCAAGCAAGCTGGCGATGCGTAGCTGCTCCGGCCCAACGCCGCCGATTGGCGAGAGTGTGCCGTGCAGCACGTGGTAGACGCCGTTGTAGCTGCGCGTCTTCTCGATGGTTGCGATGTTGGTTGGCTCTTCGATGACGCAGACGGTGTGCTGGTCGCGCGAGAGGCTGGTGCAGTAGCTGCACGGGTCGACGTCGGTGATGTTGTTGCAGATGGAGCAGAGGTGCAAGCGCGCGCGCAGGTGGAGGATTGCCTCAGCCAGAGCACGGGCGTCGTCGTCGGTGCCGCGTAGCACGTGGAACGCTAGTCGCTGGGCGGATTTGGTACCCACCCCGGGCAGCTTGCGCAGCTCTTCGATCAGGCGCGACATGGGGTCGGCAAAGCGATTCATCATCTATTCCATTCCGGGCAGGTTGAGGCCGCTCATCATGCCCGCGACCGAGGACTTCATGGCGGCGTCGGCGCGGCGTCCCGCCTCGTTGATGGCCGCGGTGATGAGGTCTTCCAGCAGCTCGATGTCGCCGGTGGTAGCGCCCAGCGCGGTCGGCTCGATCTTGAGGCGCAGCACTTCCTTCTTGCCGTTCATGCGCACTGAGACCATACCTCCGCCGCTCTCTGCCTCGACGATGGTGGCGGCCAGCTTCTCCTCCATCTGCGCCTGCATCTCGCGTGCCTGCGACATCATCTCTTTCATCTTGCCAAGGTCGGGAAAGTTCATCGCTAGTTCCTCAAAAAGTATAAATGTGGGGATCCTTCGCTTCGCCAGAATGACAACTCATGCCGGCCTACACCAATTTGGGAGACGCTCTAGGTCTTTGACCGCGTAAATTTGTGCCATCCCACCCTTGCGGCAAGAACAAGTACGCCGCAAGGATGGGGCACCCACTGAGGTACAACTTCAAGCGGTCAGAGACCTAGTGTGCCTCGAGTCCAATGCGGCGGGCATCAATGTGCGCCGCATTGGACTACGTGGCGATGCCGCCGGAGCGCGATGCAAATGCTCGTCTTACATGTGCTTGGCCGAAAGTCCGACGTCCAGAGAAATGCAACATTGGTTGCAGGCGCAAGCTGCTATTTCTAATACCCTTACGCCGTATACGCAACAAAGCTGTTTAATGTGGCCATTAGAACGGGATATCGTCGTCGGTGATGCCCTGATCGGCGTATTCGGGCTGGGCCGCTGGTGTCGCCGCAGGAGCGCTCGCCCCATAGCTTGCCGTCGAAGACTTCGAGTAGCCCTCGCCGCTGCCGCCGGGCTTGCCGAGCAGAGACAGCTCATTGACCAGAATTTCGGTCTTATAACGCTTCTGGCCAGACTCCTTATCATCCCAAGAACGGGTCTGAATCTTTCCCTCGATGAAGAGTTGCGTCCCCTTCTTCACATAGTCGCGAACAATCTCGGCGGTGCGTTGGAAAGCAACCAGATTGTGCCATTCGGTCGAGTCTTGCCAATTCCCTTGAGCATCCTTACGGCGGTCGGCAGTCGCAAGGGTGAAACTGGCGACGGTCATGCCACCGGCGGTTGCGCGAATCTCGGGATCTTTGCCTACGTTGCCGAGGAGGAAAACTTTATTGACGCCTTTTGCCATGTTCTAACGCTCCTGTTGTCAGTTGCCAAAATTGTCAGTTGCCAAAACTTCGTATCACTGGAACCATCTTGGTTAGTAGCCAGCATAATTGGCTACCTAACTTGCCCCAGCGGTTCAATCTGTGGCCGCTCAGTAAAGGGCTCTATCGATTCATAATAGAGGAGGAAAGGCGTCCAACGCCATATCAAATCATACTATAACGCTGCTAAACGCAGATGTCTGCAACCATTCATCAATCACAAATCATCGGGAAAAAGGCAAACGGTGGCACGACGATCCGATGACCGCCCTCTGTGTACGCCGGACATCGCCATGGCGTGCGTCTTCGTGCGCACCGCTCCCCTTGCTGGGCTGATGATGGTGACTGTCGAGCAGGTTGGGTTCGACCTTGGCGATGTACTGCGGATGGCTCATAGAGGCACTCCAGATACGCGCGGATACCGCCGCCGCAGCGAAGATCCTTGACCGCAATAGGTGAAATGCTGAGCAGCCATCGACAATTACATCAAGAACCACAACCTCGATCCAAAACCCTTCATCTCATAAAACCGCAGATCAGATCCTCGATTCCATCGCTCGGTGTTGTAAACGAATTAATGACTCAGGGCCCTTTAGGCTCTAAGCCAGAACTCAGGTTCGCAACATATACTCTGATACTGTGATTATGGGATACATCATTCGGACAGTGGAGAGGCGTCGTCGAAGCAGGCTCGTGAGCAGAGCATTGATTCTGTCAGCGGCGAGCATTGTCTACGCCAACGGGCAGACGCCTGTCGAGCCGACAGCTCAGGAGAGTGCGACGCATCCCCCATCTGTCACGATCACTCTCACCGCAAGCACTCCTGTCTCGATTCCTCCCGTCTCGATCACTCTGGATGAGGCGATTCGTCGCGCGGAGGCGAGCGAGCCCACATACGCCACGTCGGCGGCGGAGAGTCGGGTCTCGGCACTTGACCGCTCAATTGCGCGGGGCGGATTGCTGCCCCGAGTCGTGTATCACAATCAGGCCTCGTACACGCAGAGCCAGAGTTCAGCAGGGCAGGGATCGAGCACGAAGTCTTCCTCTCCGCGATTTGTCGCCAACAATTCGGTGCGGGAGTATACCAGTCAGGCCGTGGTGAACGAGACGCTAGGACTGGGACAGCTCGCCGGAGTGCATCGCGCCGATGCCGAGGCGGCGCGCTCTGCGGCGGAGTTGGAGATTGCGCGTCGAGGTCTGGTCGCCGCCGTCACCGGCCTCTTCACCGAGTCGATTGCGGCGGACAACAAACTTGTCGTCGCCGAGAGAGCGCACGTCGAAGCAGCGGACTTCTCCAGTCTGACCGGCAAGCGGGAGGCTGCGCGCGAGGCCGCACACGCCGATGTGGTGAAGGCTCAACTGGCCGAGCAGCAGCGCCAGCGCGACTGGATGGATGCCAAGGTCGCCGCCGAAAAGGCGCGGCTGGAGTTGGCCGTGTTGCTCTTCACCGATCCGCGCACGCCGTTTACGCTGGTCCGCCCTGCCGCAGCCGAGCTTCCCTCGCGCGGCGAGGTTGAGCAGGCCGCAGCCAAAAACAATCCCGAGCTGAAGAGCGCGCTGGCCAGTCTGCGCGTGAGCGATGCGGACGTGCAGGCGGCGCGAGCAGCTTACCTGCCGGACCTTGGCCTGAACGTGACCTACGGCATCGACGCCCCGCAGTTCGCGGTGAATGGACCGGACAACGTGCGCAATCTGGGCTATTCGGCCAGTGTGTCGCTGGACATTCCCGTCTGGGACTGGTTATCTACGCAGCACAAGGTGAAGCAGGGCGAGATTCGCCGCAATGCAGTGCGTGTAGCGTTGACAGCAACCCAGCGTCGCCTCGTCGCGCGGCTGGACGAGGTCTACTCCGAGGCTTTGACGGCGCGTGATCAACTTGACTCGCTTGACGCCAGCGTCGCGACGGCGACCGAAAGCCTGCGCCTCACCAAGATGCGCTACACCGGCGGAGAAGCCAGTGTGCTGGAGGTTGTCGATGCGCAAAACGCCTTCGTTAGCGCCGAAAACGCGCGCGAGGACGGCTGGGTTCGCTACCAGGCGGCGCGCGCCGATCTCCAGACTTTGACGGGGACGATGTGAGCCAATGACGGACGAGAGAATAAGCATGAACGCACAACGAGGATCCACCCGATTGAGATTAAGCCCGCGCGGAGTTTTGCTCCTCGTTCTGACCCTCCCGCTCGTTCCCTTGCAAGGCTGCAAGAAAGTGGCAGCGCCGGAGGTGTTGGTGACGGTGCAGGCCGAGCATCCCGAGCAGGGCTCGCTCAGCGAACACATCACCGCCGACGCGATTCTTGCGCCGCTGGCGCAGGCGGCAATTGCGCCCAAGATCAGCTCGCCGGTGCGTCGCTTCTACGTCCAACGCGGCAGCCGTGTGAAGGCGGGTCAGCTTCTGGCGACGCTGGAGAACAGCGATCTGGTCGCAGCGGCGCAGGACAACAAGGGCTCCTACATGGCGGCGCAGGCGGCCTACGATACGGCGACACGCGCGCAGGTGCCGGAAGACGCGCAGCGCGCCGAACTTGACGTTGCGCAGGCCAAAGCCAATCTCGGCCTCAATCTCAGCATCGTGAAGAGTCGCAAGCAGCTCTTTGCCGAGGGCGCGATTCCCGGTCGCGATCTGGACACCGCCACTGCCGCGCTGGTACAGGCGCAGGCCGCCTACGACAGCGCGGCAAAGCATCTGGAGTCGGTGCATAGCGTCAGTCACGCCGCCGCGTTGAAGTCCGCCGCAGGCCAGCTCGCCTCCGCCGAGGGCAAGTACAAGGGCGCGCAAGCCGTGCAGAGCTACTCGGAGATTCGCAGCCCCATCGCCGGCGTCGTCACTGACCGCTCCTTGTTCGCAGGCGAAACCGCCGCCGCCGGGGCGCCGTTGCTCACCGTTATGGACACCTCCAGTCTGCTGGCCAAGACGCACATCGCGCAGGCTCTGGCGCAGGAGCTGAAGGTTGGCGATGATGCCTCGCTGCAGGTTCCCGGCGAGAGCGATCCGGTCTCCGCCAAGGTCGCGCTCATCAGTCCCGCGCTCGACCCTGGCAGCACTACCGTCGAGGTGTGGATTCAGCTCGACAACCGGGCAGGAAAGTATAAGGTGGGAACGCCGGTTAAGGTTGCCATCACCGGAAGAAGCGTTGCGCAAGCATGGAAGATTCCCGCCTCCGCAGTGCAGACCGCGCAGGACGGCGGCAAGTTTGTGTTGATCGTCGCAAGCGATGGTACAGCCCACCGCCGCACCGTAACCCTGAGCATCGTGGACGGCGACGACGTGCAGGTGACCGGCGGAATCGTTCCTTCCGATCTGGTTGTCACTGGCGGAGCCTACGGGCTGGACGACGGCACCAAGGTCAAGATCGGCGCAGCCGATGACGGCAAAGCTCCCGCAGCCGACAAAGCCGGAGGCAAAGACTGATGCACGGCGACCTCTCCGATCCTTCTTTCCCGGCCAAGCCCAGCTTGAAGCCTTTCTGGCTGGCCCGCCATACCCATTCCATCTTCTTCTTCGCAACGGTCCTCCTGTTGGCGGGCATGTACTTCTCCTTCCGCGTGCCAATCTCCGTCTTTCCCGAAACGAATTTCCCCCGCGTCGTCATTGGCGTCGACAACGGCGTCATGCCGGTCGAGCAGATGCAGGTAACTATCACCAAGCCCATCGAAGACGCGGTCAACTCCGTGCCCGGGCTGGTCACCGTCCGCTCCAACACCAGCCGCGGATCGGCCGAGGTCAGCCTCTTCTTCGACTGGGGCGAAGACATGGCCACGCAGCTCCAGTTGGTCGACACCGCGCTCTCCAAAGTCGAGCAGACGCTGCCCACGACCGCGCGCGTCACCACCAACCGCCTCACCTTCGCGACTTTTCCCATCCTTGGCTACAGCCTCACATCAAACGCCGTCTCGCAGAGCCGCCTGTGGGAGATCGCCACCTACGACCTGAAGCCGCCGCTGAATCGCGTCCCCGGCGTCAGCACCGTCCTCGTGCAGGGCGGGCAGGTGCCGGAGTTTCACGTCATCCCCAGCCTCGCGCTGTTGCAGAACGCGGGCGTGACAATCCCCGATCTAGTCAACGCCATTCAGGCCTCGAACATTGTCGACTCGCCCGGTCTATACGAGGCAAACCATCAGCTCATCCTCGGGCTGGTCGGCGCGCAGGTGCATGATGTCGATCAACTGCGGCAGTTGGTCGTCAAGACCACGCCCGCCGGAGCCTCCGTGCGCGTAGCCGATGTGGCTACGGTGGAGCAGGCCCCCATGCCGGTCTACACCAAAGTGACCGCCAATGGCCGCGATGCGGTGCTGTTGAACATATCGCGCCAGCCCACAAGTAACACCGTCGAGGTGGCCGACGCTGTCGCCGCCGAGGTCAAAGACCTGCAAACGAAGCTGCCCTCCGGCGTCCAGCTCGAGCCCTTCTACGACCAGTCGCAGTTGGTGCGCGACAGCATCACCAGTGTGCGCGACGCCATCTTCATCGGGCTCATTCTGGCCTGCGTAATTCTCTTCCTCTTCCTGCGCGACTGGACCTCGTCGCTTATCGCGGGCCTCGTCATCCCTGTCACCATTGCGGTGACGGTGCTGATTCTCTGGCTGCTTGGCCAGAGCTTCAACCTGATGACGCTGGGCGGACTGGCCGCCGCCATCGGCCTGGTCATTGACGACGCCATCGTCGTGGTCGAGAACATCGTGCTGCATCGCGACGCGGACGAGAGCCGCGTGGGCGCGGTGCGCAAGGCGCTGGGCGAGATCACGGTTCCGCTGATCGGATCGACGATTACTCCTGTTGTAGTATTTCTGCCGCTGGTCTCGGTCAGCGGCGTCACGGGCAGCTTCTTTCGCGCTCTGGCCGTCACCATGACGGCGGCACTACTCACCTCTCTGGTCCTCGCGCTGACGTGGACACCGGGCCTGAGCCTCGTCCTGCTCGGCGAGCGGCGCAAGCCGTCGAACGAAAACGCGCAGCCTAGCAACGAAGAACATCCCGGCCATCTACAGGGCAAGCTGATGACCCGCGTAGTGCGGGTTCATCGCCGCATTCTCGACTGGGCGCTGTCCAAGCCGCTGTGGCTCGCTGGCATCTGCGTGGTGCTGGTCGTCGGCACTTGGGCGGGCTATCAGTCGCTCGGCAGCGACCTGCTGCCAGAGATGGACGAGGGCGGCTTCATCCTTGACTACATCATGCCCGCGGGCAGCTCGCTGACCGAGACCAACCGCGTACTGAATCACGTCGAAAGCATCCTGCGCTCGATGCCCGAGGTCGAGTCGACCTCACGTCGCACCGGCCTACAGATGGGCCTTGCCGCCGTCACCGAGGCCAACACCGGCGACTTTACCGTCAAGCTCAAGGCCAAGCGCAACCGCGGCATCGACGAGATCATGCAGGACGTGCGCACCCAGATCAAGTCCACCGAACCGGAGTTGGACATCGAGTTCACTCAGGTCTTGCAGGACATGATCGGCGACTTATCCAACGCGCCCGAGCCGATCCAGATCAAGCTCTTCGCCAACGACCCCGCGTTGCTTGCGCAACTGGCCCCGCACGTCGCCGACTCCATCGCTAAGATCGACGGCGTCGTCGACGTGCAGAACGGCATCGACAACACACTGAGCGGTCCCGCAACCAACTTCCAGATTGACCCGGTTGTTGCGGCGCGCATGGGATTCACCCCAACCGAAATCTCGGAGGATGCAACGTCGATCCTCGACGGCGTCACCACCGCCGATCCGCTAATCTCCGAAGGCCGTCCCTACACGATCCGTGTGCGCCTTGGCGACGAGCATCGCGCCTCGCTCGACGCCATCGAGAACACGGTCTTCAACAGCAGCTCGGGTCACACGGCGACGCTCGCATCGCTGGCGACCATCGAGCAACTGCCTCCCCAGAATGAGATTCGCCGCGAGAATCTGCAACGTCTCGTCGTCGTCACCGGGCGGCTGGAAGGATCGGACTTGGGCAGTGCGATGGCCCGTGTCCAGCAGACCGTCGCCAGCCTGCACCTACCCGCGTCGGTGCGCGTCGAGTACGGCGGCACCTACGAGGAGCAGCAGAAATCCTTCCGCGACCTGCTGCGCGTGCTACTACTGGCCCTCGCGCTAGTCTTCGGCGTGCTGCTGACCGAATTCCGCAACTTCCCCGCGCCAATTGCGATCCTAACCTCGTCGGTACTCTCGATCTCCGGCGTCATTCTAGCGCTGCTGGTCACGCGCACCAGCTTCAACGTTGCGTCGTTCATGGGCCTCATCATGGTGATTGGAATTGTGGCAAAGAATGGCATTCTCTTGCTTGACGCCGACGAGAAGTTTCGCACCGAAGGAGCCACGGCGCGCGAGGCCATGGTTCACGCGGCACAGCGCCGTCTGCGCCCCATCGTTATGACGGCCATCGCGGCGGTCTGCGGAATGCTGCCTCTGGCCTTTGCCCTCGGCGCGGGCTCGCAGATGCTACAGCCGCTGGCCATCGCAGTCATCGGCGGACTGAGCGTGTCAATGCTGCTCAGCCTTGTGGTGACGCCGGTGATCTACTACCTGCTCACTCGCAACCGCGCGGTAATTCTAGCTGGAGCGGAAGAGTAAAGCTCTCGCCGTCGTCGGTGAGGGGAACGAATCACCGCGATCCTCAAAGGTTCCTGCACCAATTCGGTACCGAAATCCCACAGGCGAGCGGCGTACTTCCTGATTTGCATTGTGATGTTTTCCGTTGCCTCCCTGTTTCTCAGGAATGGGGTCCGCGCCTCGAACGAGGAATTCAGCCGACAAAATCAATTCGGCTGGACTCTCACATTCTTGGCAGGATCAAACACGGTTGGCAAATGGCCGGTCACGCGCACGGTGCAGTTTTTCTCGCTGTGAGAATTGTCCAGCCCGGCAGCGGTTACGTGGACTTCGTAATCCCCCGGCTCGGTCCACGCATGAGTCAATCGTGCCCCGTCCAGATGTGTTCCGTCTCCGAAATTCCAATGGTAGGCGAGCGCCGGGTGCGTGTCTTCAGCGCGTGCCGAAAAAGCGAGGTTCTCTCCGGTGGCTCCGCCTTGCGGGCAGTCCGCCGCGAGCGCCGGTGCATCCGTGCGCACCTGTCGATCCAGCACCTTCAATACGGTGACTGAGTGAGCGGGCTGTTCGATCAACAGCGATCCAGAAGTTGACTCCAAAGCAGATTGATCAAAGACATCGGTAACGGCAAATTTGCCCGTCGCTTCGAGACCCAGATCTGCAAGACGGACAGTTTTCGAGCGAGGTTTCTCCGTCCAGTTGAAGAGGGTCACGATGCTTTGACGGGAAGATTCCTTCAGATAGAAGATGCTCGGCAATTGATCGGAGGAAGAATAGCTCATCAGGTCGAGCGGCACGGATGCCTTGCCGAGCCGCACCATCTCGATGAGATCCGAGTTCTCAATCAAGGCAACGCGGTCTGGAGAGTTTTCGAGCGAGGGGAGATCGTCCCCTATTTCAAGCATTCCTCCTGAAACGGCCGCCAACGCGATGGAAACCTTGGCGTCGTTGAGAGTGAGTGGCGCAGTTCCTGTGTGCCACGATTGATCTGTGATCCGCTGCGTCGACACGCTAAACGCATCCGGATCGACGACGAAAAAGTTGCGATTCATATAGTAACGCGCAGCAATTCCGGTGATCGCCTCGCGGCTCGCGTCAAAGCTATGACCGGTATCTTGCGAGGTGCGTCCGTAGTCAACGTAGCCAACGGGATTCAGCAGGACGCTGCCGTCCTTGTCGAGCAGAACATCGTCCCCCACTGCTTTGCGGATAATGTCCAGTCCGATGCGCTGCGCTTCCATTGCCGTAGTCTGCGGCTTGTAGTAATAGCCCTCGATCGCGCTGTCGTCCATGAAGTCCATCTTGATGTAACGGACTCCCCACTCCCTGACCAGCTTGCTGTATGTCTCTCTCAGATATTGCTGTGCGGCGGGATTGGTTACATCGAGGATGTAGAGCGGGTCTTTTCCGTCAACCACAAAGCCGGCATGAATCGGCTGGTGCTGTGCATTCTTGACCAGCCAGTCGGGATGTTGGAGGAATATCGACGACCGCTCGGAGACCTCGAAAGGGGCCGTCCATATCCCAGGTGTTAGCCCAAGCCCGCTAACCTTGTGCTCCAGGCTGCCCAGACCATTCGCAAACAGATGGGCATCTGGTATTGTGTACTCCCCGCGGGCGTATTGATACCCTTCGTCGATATGAAAGATGTCATAACCGAAGCGCTTGAGATGCTCTGCTTCCCACTGAGCATTGGTGAGCGCGGCTCCTTCATTGAGGCCAAAGTAGAACGCGGTCCAGCTCCACCATCCCATCAGCGGCGGTGCGGAGACGCGGGCGTGGTGAATCGTGCGGATCAGCGAGCCATAGGTCTCCAACTGCCGGTGATAATCCCCGCTAGTGCTGATGGCCAGCGTCTCCGATGCTAACTCCCCGCCCGGTGCCACAGGCAGGCGAAGCTCCACTTGGTCAATTGGCCGAGAATTCTCAACGGCGTTCTCCTTTTCCATCTCTGTTGTGCCAGTCGAATCGACTTCGTATCGAGTTATACGACTGCCATTGCCCCCGGAACCCAGATGCAAGCGCAGAATGGTGAGGAAGCGCTCCGATGTCAGGGCTCCCAGAAAAAGACTTTGCCGACTGTCAAGGTTGTAAATGAGCTGACTTCCAACAGCCCGATGCATCTGCTGGTTCGCATCTGCCAAATCATGAATCTGCATGGCCGGGCGGTCCTCACTGAAGCTGTCGGAAAGCACGCGATCCGCCGCTTCCGGTCCCCCCAGAGCCGCGATTCCATCGCCGGAAGCATCGACCGTGCGAATGCTCTGGATGTCCACGGATTTTCCGATATGGTTCCGCACGGTTACCTGTAGATCCGCGAACGGCTCTGCTTTATAGCAGCGGAGCCGGTACTCGAGATCGGGCTCGCCTGTAAGTCCTGAGAATTCGACCTTCCATTGCTCGGCCCGCCCCAAGTAACCATCGACGTTCGATCTTTCGATCACGTGATGCGGGTAGTCGTCTGAACGCACCCACTTGTTGTTGATCTTTGCCGCAACACCAGAAGCCAGGACGGGGCTTCCGCCCACGGTTGAGCCGATGGAGTAGTGCCCGCGGGCGTCGACCGACACCGCCAATCCAGTTTGCTGCGCAGACAAAGTCATTGCGCACCCTGCCAGAGCGGCAATTATGGCGCAACGAACGGCTTCCCATGCTTTCTCGGATTGGTAGCTCATGGCCCTGTAGCTTCTCCTTTGTGTTTCGTTTTGTTGCGATTGTAAGCCAGAGGCTAGAACACTCGACCCACGGTGTCAAGTTTTACAAGACGAAAGAACGATTTCGAATAAAAGTAAAGATACGCGATAGGGGCATAATTTCATCGAGCATCCGGACTTGTCCGTGAAATTACTTTGTCCTGATCTATTAATTTTACTTGACAGTTGCTTAAAAAACCATTAAAAGTTACATAACGTAATGAACTATTTGTTTCATTTTGTTTTGGGGCCTTCGGAGGCAAGCGATGAAGAGGTGTCGAGGAACTGCGATTTACGGAGCATTGCTGGGGGTTCTATTATCCGCAATTCCTGCGTTGGGGCAAGCCATCAACCAGTCGCAACTGCGTGGCACCATTACGGACTCCAACGGCGCGGTCATTTCGGGAGCGAATGTCACCATCACCGATATCGGGACGAACATTTCGCAAAATGCCGTCTCGAACAACCACGGGGGCTATGCATTCACGGCGCTCAGGCCGTCGAATTACAAGCTATTGGTCAAAGCGCAAACCTTTGGTCCTGTCGAAAAGGACGGCATTACCCTCACGGTGAATCAAGAGACCACGCTCGACGTTACGCTGTCTCCGTCGAGTGCGACGACGACCAGCATAACGGTCGAATCGATTCCCCCGCTACTCGATTCCGACTCGCCGACACTCGGAACCGATATCCCGAGCGAGTATCTGACGCAAATACCGCTGTCAAACCGTGATCCCTTCGGGATAGCCTTTCTAGCCGCGGGAGTGACGGAAACCGCCGGGTCTGGTACGTCGAATTCCTATCCGGCGGGAACGAATTTCGTCTCGAACGGGCAGCGGAATTCCACCGCGAATATCTTGCTGGACGGCGTTTTGATTACCGCGCCGGAGCAGGGGGAGGGGGGGAATTCGGGTCTCTATTATCAGGCGACAGTGGAGGGCCTTCAGGAAATCAAGGTCCAAAACAACAGCTTCTCCGCCGAGTATGGCGGCGGGACGGTGGTCGATGAGGTCATGAGATCTGGGACCAATCATTTGCATGGCAGCGCATATTGGTTCAATCAGGATGCGGTATTTGATGCGCGCGACTTTTACAACCACGGAGCGAAGCCGGGACACTTGCAAAATCAGGCGGGGTTCTCGGTGGGAGGTCCGATTGTGAAGGACAAGACGTTCTTCTTTGTCGACTTGGAATCGGTAAGAGCCAACAATCCGGTAAACATCGAGGCTACAGTTCCAACGGAAGATGAAGTGAACGGCGATTTCTCGAAGGCGATGACTGCCGATTCGAACGGAAACGCGGTTTTCAACCAGATATACAATCCCTTTAACATCGATCCTAAAACGCAGATCCGCCCTATTTACGATAAGAATCGTATTACCGATATTGACCCGGTGGGACAGGCCATTCTGAAACTGTACCCCAAGCCCACCTCCGCTGGGGATGCTGTCGGGGCAAACAACTTCCGTGACGTGATTCTGAGCACATCGAACAGCCTGCAGCTCGACGTCAAGGTCGATCAGCAATTCAATTCCAAATCGTCTCTCTCGGTTCGCTACAGCAGCATCTTCGCAAGCGGATCGACCCCTACGGTGTTTGGCGATGGCGAGTTCAACGACGGGACAAAGTACACAGAACGTGTTTACAACGACGGCATCAACTATACCTACATTCCGACCGCCAACACGCTTTGGGTCTCCACTTTTGGCCTAGACCGCGTGTCGGAGCCGACCCAGAATAACAATTATCCGTCTCCTACAACGGTCGGACTTCCTTCCTATCTTCAGCAAGGTGGAACCTCCAGAATGCCAGCGATCGTCATGGAGGACACGCCGCGGTCTTCGATCTTCGATCAATGCTGCGTCGATACTCACTTCGCTCACACCCTGTTGAACTACGCTTCCTCCTTTTCCTGGACCAAGGGCCAGCACACGCTGAAGACCGGCTGGCAACAGGAGATTTTCTACAATAACTTCTTTCAGCCTAACTATCCCGATGGCGAGTTCAGCTTCTCCCATGACGTTACGTCGGAGGTGCCCTACTACAACCAGGCGACCGACAGCAACAACCAGGTGATCAACTACCCCATCCCCGACTACACGCAGGGCAACGACTTCGCTTCATTGCTGATCGGTTGGGGAGATCCCGGCGGCAGCCAAATCAACGTGACGCAAGCGGTAGCCGACAAATCCATGGAGACAGGGTTTTATGTGCAGGACGATTGGAGAGTTACCCCAAAGCTTACCGTGAACCTAGGGGTAAGGTACCAATGGGATAGCCCATACTCTGAACGCCACAACAACAGCCAGTTCAGCGATATGACGGGAGACAGTGGCGTCACAGTGCTGGGTTTGCCGGGGCAATCAGGGACGTTGAAGGGGACAACGATCTTTGCTTCCTCGGCAAGGCGGAGCGTTCCGGCCGATTACAGCGATGTCGCGCCTCGACTGGGTTTTGAGTATATGCTGCACCCAACAACGGTGATCCGCGGAGGCGCAGGGCTTTACTTTGGTTATGGGGTGGCGACGAATTACCAGTTTCCTGGAGCCGCGTATACCTCCAACCCGAAGGTGCTCTTCACCACCGATGGGGAAGTGACACGGCAGGCAACCCTCACGAACCCATTCCCCGGGGGGGTTCCAGCGGCGCAGGGGCAGGAATACGGCAAGCTCGCGCTGTGGGGTTTGGGTAATTCGAATAATCTGGGAACAAGTGCCGCGAAGAATGCCAATATCTACCAGTGGAACCTAGGCATTCAACAGGCATTTCCCGCCAAGATCGTGGTGAGCCTCAATTACTCTGCGAACCGAAGCACGTTTCTGCCATGGGGGGGGACGGATAATCGCAACTTCATTGCCTCATCTGTGAGAAGACAACTTACAAGCGATAAGTTGAATAAAATGGTGTCCAATCCGTTCCAGCCCTTGTTTTCAGGACCGAGTGCTATCTTCAACGTTCCATCTTCAATCTACGGAAAGGATCAGCTACCGCGACTAAACCTTCTTCGTCCCTATCCGCAGTTCGACGGGACCTTCGAGACGAATAAAGTCATTGGCGCCTCTTCGTGGTACAACGCACTCCAGGTTGTGTTTCAGAAGCGCGAAGGGAAGTATGTGAATTTCGAAGGGAACTACACCTGGTCAAAGAACACCGACGATTCGTCGGCGGGGTCGAATAACTTCATCGGGAGCCTCGGGAACGGCCTTCCGCAGGAACTCGACAACTTGAAGGCTGAGTGGTCCGCAAGCGCGAGCGATGCGACCCATCGGTTCGTTCTGGCGGGCATATTCAAGTTGCCGGTTGGTCGCGGAAGCAGTATCGGAGCGAATATGAATCGGATGCTGGATACCGTCGTAGGAGGATGGCAACTGACGACACTGGTGACTTTCCAGAGCGGACAGCCACTCGATATTAATATGCAGAATGGGAGAATTGCGGATGGAAATCAGCGGCCCAACTTGCTTTGCAGCACGCGCGCATTGACCTCCGGGATCAGTATCCACAACGCGGGTAAGTATGGAACGTCTTATCTGAACCCTGATTGCTTTGCCGATCCCGGCGACCAACAGCCGGGCAATGCTCCACGCTACATTTCACAACTGCGTGCGGATGGAATTCATCAGGCAGACCTATCCCTGGAGAAGTCGTATGACTTTGGCGGAGAGCTGGGAAAGTTGGAATTCCATGCGGATTGCTTCAACTGCACAAATACCGAGCGGTTCGGTTTGCCGGATAGTGGCTATGGAAGCCCGACGTTTGGAATCATTTCATCGACGGCTGGCGGCGCACTTCCGCGCAATATGCAGCTAGGCGTTCGCTATCAATTCTGAAGTGACAGCGAGAGGCTCTATGCGGCACGGCCATCCTAGGTTTCTGACCACATGAATTTGTTCGATCCCACCCTTGCGGCAAGAACGAGTACGCCGCAAGGATGGGGCACCCACTTATGGACAACTTCGATCGGTCAGAGACCTAGGCTGTGCCGCATGTAAGCCTCAAGGTGTGATTCTTTACCACAAGTTGCGCAACGCTCCCATGAGGGCTCAATGTACGCTTCTATTTCTCTTCGCAGAACTGGCATGGTTGTTGTACTTCTACTGTCGGTTTCCAGCAGCCTTGGTTCTCAACAGTTAGGCGACCCTCAGAAACCAGACGACTTGCAGCGAACCTGGCTGCGGCATGTCCGCATTGGAGCCTGGTCTCTCGGCCTCGACAATGCGAAGCAGATTGTTGAGCAGGCCAAAGCGAGCGGAGTCTACGGAATCGAAGTGGACAATGACATTCCCGGCAGGTACGAGAGCCTGCTCGACCCATCCGAGAAGCTGGAAGCCATTCACCGGTTAGCAGTGGAGTCGCACCGCTCCGGCAATAAAGCATTTATCTATATTGCAGGTCTGGAGTGCATCTCCCAGAATGCGAGTGGGCAGCATACGCTGGCCAAAGATCATCCGGAATGGTTACAGAGAAAGATCACAGGGCAATCGGCAATCTTCAATTCATCCTCGGCATTCTGGATCGCGAAGGGGGAAGAGGACGCGTGGGTGTCCCCTTTCGCTGCGGATTGGCGCAAGCTCTACATGCATCGCGTGCGACAAATTGCGGCAACCGGCATCGACGGCATTTACGTCGATATCCCTTATTGGATGACGCACTTCACGGGCTGGGAAGATAGTTGGTCGAGTTTCGATGACTCGACGGTGGAAGCATTCCGGAGACAGACCGGCCTGGATGCGCGCAAGGATATTAAACTGGGCGATCCGGATGATCCCGGCTTCCGCAAGTGGGTAGCATTCCGCATTCAGGCCATCGACGATTTTATGGCGGAGATTCGCCAGAACGCAATTGCCGCAAACCCGAACATTTCGGTAATCCCAGAGATCTATCCAGGTATTGAAGAAGCTGCGCCACGGGTGGGCGCCGATGTGTATCAGTTGTATCCGCTGGTGGATGCCATCGCCCATGAGTACGAATTTGGCGATGGCGAAGATCATACTGCCGCGTCGCGTACGCCGTACGACTGGTTCATGTATCAGATCGGGATGCGCAGTTTTCGCGCATTTGCGGGCGATAAACCTACCTGGATACTCAACTATTCCTGGGATGGGGCGAAGAACGTGGCACCCCGCGACGCAATGCTGAACCTGGCGATGTCAGAGCTAACGGCGGGCGCGCATTTGTGGGATGCGCAAGGTCATGTGATGTCTGGTTCGAATGACATGGCAACACGAGCGGAGATCTACGGCTGGATTGCGAAACACGAAGATATCTTTGGCGCTTTGCGAAAACCCGTCGGCGAGACCGGGGTATATTTCTCCGATTCGACACGGAACCTCTATGCCTCCGAGTTCGTTAGCTCCTATCGCGGAGTCTTGTTGCTCTTGCTGCAAAATCATGTGCAGTTCAAGATCGTGACTCCGCGCACTCTGGACCAGTTTCACGGCAAAGTGCTAGTTCTTCCCAGTGTGCGCGTGGTCAGCCAATCGGAGATCGAAGCCTTTCATCGCTTTGCCGCGCAGGGCGGAAAGGTCGTCGTGACCGGTACTGCCGATAAGCGGCTTGACTCTCTCCGTGGATCGACCCTGTTTCCGGGCAATGACGAGGTCAAGTATCTGCGTCGTGCGGAACATGATTTTTCCGCTTCGGACCCGTCAAGTGAACCTGATTTGCTCAAGGCAATCAGCACGAGTACAGGGCTTGAAGTCAGGGCGTCAAAAAATGTCGTTGTCCATGAAGCGCAAATTGGTGATCGCATCTACCTGTTTTTCGCCAACTTCGACGGACTACAGGCCGGAGTGAAAGCGACACCGGTCGTTCAGCGGGATATGGAGTTACGTGTGCCGCTACGGTTTGGTGCAAGGTTGCATTGGCTGCCGTTCATGGGGACCGAAACCACAGTGGAAGGCAAAGCCTCGGATAAAGATTTGCGATTCACTCTTCCAGACTTGGACCGCGGAGCGGTTGCCTGGTTCACATCCACCTCAAAGTAGTTGCGACGCCTGTGCCTCTGTTGTGGCTAGAGCATTTTCTCAATGGCTATAGAGGTAGAGGTTTTCAATGTTTGTCATTCTGAGTGTAGCGAAGAATCCCCGCATTTTGCTCGCTGTGCGTCACAGTCACTCTACAGCATAGGGTGAAATGCTGTAATCTCGTCATTGGTTTCGCGTAGAAGTCAGGGCTGCGTTCCATGGGCTGCAATCTGATTTTTGTCTAACATAGGGTCTGAAACGTGTCAGTCCTGATCCTCTGGAATGTCGAAGGTGACCAGATCTGCGCGAAAGCCGCGCGTGCGGATCGCGCCATAGGTGATGCCGACGGCCATCCACACAACTCCAAGCGCCATGGCTGTGTGACTCAGATGAATCCATATAAATGCGCAGATAAGAAAGCCCAGAGCGGGGACTAGAAAGCCGCTCAGGTTCTTGCGCTTTTCACTGCGACCGTGGTGTATCAATGCGGCAACATTTACGCCCATGAATGCGATAAACGCTCCGAAGTTTAGCGCTTCCGCCCCGATCTCATAGGCGCCGCCACCAAGCCGATTCGCGAAGTATTCGAGGATTGCCGCACCCGTAACAGCGAAGGCACCCACCAGTACGATGTTATTGCGCGGCACAAAATGCTTCTTGTCGAGTACTCCGAAAAAGGAACGTGGCAGCGCATTGCCGCGACCCATTCCGTAGAGCAGTCGCCCGGCGGCCAATTGCGCGCCCATCCCGGAGCCCATGTTGGCCACCAGCAAGGTGCAATTGAGCAGTTGGAAAAGAACTACGCCGCCCACATCGCGCGAAAGCAGCGCAAAAGCCGATTCCACCTGATTGCTTGCAAACGGCTTGGCCCCCCACACAAGCTGCGCCGCGTAGACCTCCAATGCTGAAAGCACTCCCACAATCAGGCACACCAGAACGGTGCCTAACATAATGTTGCGGCGCGGATTCTCCACTTCTTCAGACAATGTTGAAACTGCGTCAAAGCCGATATAGGTGAGGACTGCTACCGAGGTTCCTGCGAATAGATCGGACAAGCGAAACAATTCTCGTTGATAGAACGGATGCGTAAAGAACCCGGGATCATGATGCACATGCCATTGCATCTGAACTACCCCGGCCAGGAAGATCACGACCACGATCACCATCCCCAGACACATCGCCTCGTTCAACCGCGCCGAGGTCTTGATGGCGCGCAGGTTTGTCCAGGTAAAGAAAGCCGCAAAGAGCAGTATCCAGACATAGTAGGAGAGGCCGGGAACAATGTTCATCGCCGCCTTGGCACAAAACGCTGTGCAGATCAGTGGATTGAGAAGATAATCCATGACCATGCTCCAGCCCACCACGTAACCAAGAGAAGGATGCATCTCCTGCCCGACATAGGTATACGCCGAGCCTGCGCTGGGATAGATGCGCGCCATTCGGCCATAGCTGATGGCTGTAAACAGCATGGCAACCATGGCGATCAGAATCGTGGTCACAACATGTCCGTGCGCCTTGTTGCTGATCACACCATAGATGCCCATCGGCGCGGTTGGCTGCACGATCACCATGCCGATGATGATCAGGTTCCACAGCTTTAGACTGCGCCGGAGGTGGGGCTTGTGTCCGTCTGCGGAGCCGGACACGGCAATCCCTGTATTTTGATGCGATGCCATTGAGAACCTCGCTAGGATCGCCAGCCGCAAACAATTAACGCGTTGAGGAGAGTGGCTCGTAAGACTGAGCGGAGTGAATCCTGAACCCTTGAACCACGCGGTTGATAATACCGTCTGGACTTGGATTATCTGGATTCAGACCGAGGTTCAAGCTCAGATGATATCCGAGCAATTGTGCCCCGACAATCTCATACGGCGTCCGCAAAGCATCGTCCTCATGTGGGGCAATCGCCGGAATCACCTCGTCGAATATCCCTTCGATCTCTTCTGGGGCAGCGATCCCCACTAGGTACCCGATCTTCTTCGCTCGTAGTTCCGCAATCAAATCCATCTCATAGGACCGGCGTACCGGATCGCTCGAAAGCAGAGACAGAACCAGCGTGTCCGATTTGACGAATGACATGGGGCCATGTCGAAGTCCCAGAAAGGTCTCGGTCACGATGGAATAGCGACCGGCGGTCATTTCCAATACTTTGAGTCCTGCCTCGCGACCCCATCCCAATAAGGGAGAAGAGGACACCACCACGATCCGCTCATGGATGCGTTCCGCCACGCGGCGACATGCCTGTTCGATCTCTGGAATCAAGTCGGTAGCACACTTGCTATGTTTTTCTACCCCGGCGGCAACAGCCTCAGGCTGAGCCAATGCGTTACCTGCGAGAACCAAGTTTGAGAAGGAGCTTGTCATTACCAGGCTGCGATCATTGGCGCGTGGGTCCAAAGCGACCAATTCTATGTTCGTCCGTTCCAAGGCACTGTTTGGAGCACAAACAATCGCCAACTGGAAAATTTCCGGGCGCAAACTGCGGACGCGCTCTACCACAGCAATACTCTCGGGGCTCTGACCTGAACGTGCGACTGAAATCAAAACGTCAACTCCGTCCAGATAGCGTTCGGTGTCGACAAGCAGGTCCGTCGAAGGGACAGCTACGGCTCTGGGCCATGCCGCCGCAATAGCGCTCGATACATAAGCCGAGGTGCCCGCGCCGGTAATCAGCACACGGCGATTCTGAAGTTTCTGCCTGAGATTTCGCTTATCCAGAACGGAACGAATGGCTTCATTTGTGAGCGGCCAAAGTTCTGGCTGGCGAGCAATCTCCTGCAATGTGTATTCGTCCGTAGTTTGGAAACCGGCCTCTGCTGCCTTACTAGAATTCTGTGACATGCAAACTCCAATTAGAAATTGAGAAAAACAACAAGAAGCTCCCTTACATTGCTTCATGGTGTAAATAGATCGTAAACGAAACTACTCGTAAGTATACAATCGCATTTCGTAATGGTCAATTCGCAAATTCAAGACTTCTTGCCAAAGGTGCGGGGCTAGAGCATTATCACCAATGGTCTAGGTTTCTGACCGCGTAAATTGTTCGATCCCACCCTTGCAGCAAGAACAAGTACGCCGCAAGGGTAGGGCACCCACTTCGGCACAACAACAAGCGGTCAGAGGCCTATCGGATGGAGGCCATGGCTGCTCGGAAGAGAAGCTCAAAATCCTGCGCGGCTGCGGGTTCTTTGGCGATGGCGGTTTCGATCGCTCGCTGCGCGATGGGACGGGCATAGCCGAGATTGACCAGCGCGGAGAGGGCGTCGTCGCCCGCTGGACCGTAGGCAACCGAGGCGGTCAGTGGGGCAACGGCCATGTCTTCCAACTTGTCCTTCAGCTCCAGGACGACTCGCTCGGCGGTCTTCTTGCCGATGCCGGGGATGCGGGTGAGTGTGGCGTGATCGCTGGAGCGGATGGCGTTGACCAGGCGCGAGGCGTCGATGCCGCTGAGCACCGTGATAGCTAACTTGGGGCCGATGCCGGTGATGGTAAGCAATTTTTCGAAGAGGCGTTTCTCCTGCGGCTCGGCGAAACCGAAGAGGGCGAACTGGTCCTCGCGGACGTGGGTGTAGATGTGCAGGCGCGCCTCGGCTCCCTCGGGCGGCAAGCTGGTGAAGGTGGCGACGCTGATGGTGACGTCGTAGCCGACGCCCGCACACTCGACGATGGCTTGGTTGGGAGATTTGGAAAACAGGCGTCCGCGTAGGAAAGCAATCATTCTGCCGATTGTACTTCGCGCGCGCATTTCCGCGAACCTCGTTGATGAACGATGTGAGGGATTGAACCCAGCGAATCAACCAAGAACTGCGGATTGTAACCAGATTGCAATACTCTATTTACCGCGCGTTGACGTGCGTGTCTCAAGCTGGAACTCGGCTCACATTACCCAAACAACCGACTCCGCCTCAACAGGAAGGGAAATCCCAAGCATGACTCTGCTTTTGACTTGTCACGCACGATCTGCCTCAGCACACTTCACTCGGCTGGTGGCACGACGCTTCGCTCGGTTTGCACTTTGCGCCTCACTCATATTGGTGGCGGCAGCGATTGCTCCGACGGCCCAGATGCACGCGCAAACTGCCGTGGCCCAGTCTGCCGCGACGCTGGGTGGAACGGTCTTCGATCCGCATGGCGTGGCTCTGGCCAATGCCGCCGTCACGCTGCGCAACGAAGCGGCCAAGGTGGTGCTGAAACAGACCTCTGACGCACAGGGTAAATACGCATTTGCGAATCTAGCTGCTGGCAAATACGCGTTGCAGGTGGAGGCTAGCGGATTTGCTGCGAGCAGGCTGACCAGCATACAGGTTGCGTCTGGTCAGGCAGTCGATCTGCCGATTACGTTGGCAATGGGCGGCGTCTCTGATCAGGTAACGGTCGAGGCGGGCGAGGCGAACTCGGTGGCGGCGGCTCTGGCTCCGATGGACGCTCTGCTGGCGGAGACTTCTCCGCGCACCGAGATTACGCAGGCGTTCATTGCGAATTACACTTCGCCGACGGCCGACTACGGCGAGGTGGTGCAGATGGCGCCCGGGACGGTCACTCTCAACGGCAATGGCGTCGGACTGGGCCAGTCGAAGACCTACTTCCGCGGCTTCCCGGACGGCGACTACGACATCGACTTCGACGGACTTCCGTTCTACGACACCAACTCTCCGACGCATCACTCTTGGGCGTTCTTTCCGTCGCAGTGGCTGGGCGGTGTGGACTTCGACCGCTCGCCAGGAACAGCGTCCACCGTCGGACCTACGCCATTTGGCGGTTCGATTCACCTGCTCTCACGTGAGTTGTCTCCGATCCAAAATATTCGTGGAGGCGTCAGCTACGGATCGTGGGGAACGTTGCTGGTCGACGGGCAGTACGACTCCGGCGCGCTGGGTGCCAATCGCAAGGTAAGCCTCTTTCTTGACGTTCATCACATGGACTCGAAGGGCTACCAGAGCAACAACTTCCAGAATCGCAATGCGGGCTCGATCAAGGCGCAGTACAAGTTCTCCGACGACACGGTTCTGACGGGATTCTCCGGCGTGGTCTATCTGCACGCCAACACCCCCGGCTTCAACTCCACGCGCTGCCAGATGTATGGGCAACCGACCGACGGCTCCTATAGTTGCTATGTTTCGGGCACCAGCGGTCCACTGCTTCCCTACACCGGCGCGGGCAAGCGTTTCTACTTAGCTGACAACACCGACCCTGTCGACTATCTGGACTACCAGTACAACCGCTATCAGGTTCCAACGGACTTCGAGTATGTGAGCTTCAAGACTAAGCTACCGTTGGGGATCAAGGTGGAGATCAAGCCGTACACCTACAACTACGACAATGGCGAGCTGTACTCCAACTCGGTGCCGATCACAGAAGGAACCACGGTCAATTACAACGGAAACGCAGCCTCGACGACTTGGTATGGCATCAAGGTGCAGCCTTGCAACGTGATGGTGAAAGGCGTTGAACCGTGCGGCGTGGATAAGTACAACAGCTATCGCAAGTATGGAGAGACGGGCACGTTGACGCAGACCTCGAAGTACGGGGTTCTGCGCGCGGGGGTGTGGTACGAGTGGGCGGACACCAATCGCCATCAGTTCCCCAGCGATCCGCTCACTGGCTGGACTGATCAGGCGATGTCGAACTTCAACGAATCGTTCTGGACCAACTCCTACCAGCCCTACGCCGAGTATGAGTTTCACGTCACCAAGAAGTTGAATATCACCGCGGGTACCAAGTTCGCCTACTACGACATCAAGACCAAGCAGTATGCCGATAATGGTTCGACGATCGGCAATCTGGGCACCAGCAAAACCGTTGGTCTGGGCGATCCGACCGCCTTCATCACCAATAGCGGTAGTTACTTTGCGACGCTTCCCTCGCTCGATGCCAACTATCGTCTGAAGAGCAACTGGTCGGTGTACGGGCAACTGGCGACGGGCAGCATCGTGCCGCCGTCGAACGTCTTCGACTACACGCAGGGAACCCCAGGCAGTCCGATTTCGGTCGAGACACTGCCCAAGCAGCAGCGTTCGACCACCTATCAGGCGGGAACCGTGCTGAAGCTGCGGCGAGTGACCTTCGACGCGGACTACTACCACATCAAGTTCCAGAACAGCTACTCGTCGGTGACCGATCCGTCAACGGGCGAGTCGGTCTGGTACCCGCAGCCGGGCTCGATTTCGAAGGGATTCGAGGCGCAGAGCAACCTTTACCTTGGCCACGGATTCAGCGGCTATCTGAACTCAACCGTAAGTCGCGCGACCTATACCGGCGGGATTACCATCTACCCGACGGCGCAGAAATCGAATAGCACCGCGAATCCTCTGTGGGTCAATACGCCGTCGGGCCTGTGGGTTCAGCAGACACCGTCGGACACCGAGGCCGAGGGACTCATGTACCAGAACAAGGGGCTGGATGCCGGATTCTTGAACAAGCGGGTCGGGACGATGTACATCGACAGCGGCTCGTATCATAACCAGATCACCATCAATCCGTTCAGCGTCAGCAACATTTTCGTCAACTACACGGTTCGCAAGGGCTCGATCTTCGATCAGACCAAGATCCGGTTGAGCATCAACAATCTCTTCAACCAGAGCAACATTACCAGCGTTTCTGCGGGCACCAAGGCGACCAAACTGCCAACCGGAACGCAGGGAGCCATTCAACCGCTGGCGGGCAACACAACCTACACCGATCCGTTCTACACCGTTGGAGGTTCATCTCCAGTGCTTGGAGGAGATACCATTGGAGCTCTGCCAGGACGCAGCATCGTGCTGTCGGTTACCTTCGGTTTAACCCCCAAGCACTAGAGGGAAGCTGGCTGTAGTTCAATCAACCATCCGTGCCGGACGCGAAAATCAACGCGTCCGGCACGGATTTTTTTGCGATGAAGACATGCGGCGAGTCAGCAGGAGTACGGCAAGGACAGACAACAGCAAATACGGAGAGATGATTATCGGGTTTGCTCAGGCGAAGGAAAGGCGGTGGTATTTTGGGGATGGCGAATCGAGCGAGCAAGATGTGGCCAGAATCATCCCCCACCGACCCCAGAAATTTCTCCAACCCGGCGCTCTTCCGTTAGGCAACTGCGGTTTTTAGGTTTATTTGAGATCGTCAGCCTACCGAAGCGCAAAGCAGGCGGCGATCAGAGCGTGTGCGCGGCGAGAGTCTGCACCCACTCCTTCTTCTTGACCGTGTAGAGGTCGTTGAGCAGGAGCGGCGAAGTCTCGTCGTCGAACTGTTCCAACACCTCAAGCGCGAAGGCCGTTTCGCCATACTGCTTCCACGCCTGCTGAAGTAGAGCGTTGCGGTACTGCCCGACGCCAAGCTGAAACCACAGCGAATTGCGCGCGGAGGTGAGATTCGGAGAGGAGCCTACCCATGCCTCTCCGGTGGCGGAGCAGCGCACGGCGAAGATGCCTCGCGGTACCTTGCGCTCCTTGAACTCGTTGGCGATCTGGCGACGAGCAGCTTTGCTGGTGGTTTCGTCGGGCATTGCGATCTCCTCAAAAATAACGATGGGCATGGCCGAAGCCATGCCCATCGTTTTAATTGTCTGGAACTGTGTCTCTGACTGCTTGAAGTTGTACCTCAGTGGGTGCCCCATCCTTGCGGCGTACTTGTTCTTGCCGCAAGGGTGGGATGGCACAAATTTACGCAGCCAAAGAGCTAGTTGCGCGAAACTAGGCTTTGGCTTTCTCGCGGGCGGCCTTGGCAGCGTTGAGGGCGGCCTTTGCCGTGCCGACCAGACTGATAAATCCGGCTGCGTCGTTGGCTGCAATGTCGGCCAGAATCTTGCGATCCAGCGTGTTGCCCGCCAGCTTCAGGCCGTTGATGAACGTCGAGTAGCTGATGTCGTTGGCGTGGCAGGCTGCGTTGATGCGGACGATCCAGAGGGCGCGGTACTGGCGCTTCTTCTGTTTGCGTCCGGTGTAGGCGAACTTGAGTCCTCGCTCTACGGCCTCTTGCGCTGCCTGATAGAGCTTGGATTTGGTGAGGAAGTAGCCACTGGCGCGAGCAAGAATCTTCTTGCGGCGGTCGTTGCGTTTTGTACTCCGCTTTACACGGGGCATCGCTGTTCTCCTTTTGCGTACTTCAGTTAAGC
>Ga0182011_10000890_pt1 | contig 26039 bp, 22 predicted proteins | sample 711E1DmetaG_FD_120481 | JGI IMG/M metagenome (GOLD analysis project Ga0182011, IMG submission 120481) | Permafrost microbial communities from Stordalen Mire, Sweden - 711E1D metaG | ecosystem: Environmental > Terrestrial > Soil > Wetlands > Permafrost | place: Sweden: Stordalen | collected...
TCCCGCGCCTGGAACCGCCAGGTCAATCGACATCGGGTCAAAATCAATTGGCAGTTCACCCGCAACAGGGCACGCGCAAAATTCGGCTATAAAAGGAATCTATTTAGGCGGTCAAAGACCTAGACTCGGGACATACTGCAGCCAAGCTTAAGGACCGGTGGAAGGACGACTTCGGCTGGGGGGATGGTGCGAGGAAGGAAGTGCCCGGCCGGGTTTACCAGGGGCTCTCAGGTTTGATGGTGTATCACTTCCACGACACGAGTGGCACAGCAGGGGTCCGCCACCCTGGCGCAATCAATGTGAGTGATTACCTATACCCCGACGCCAGCAACCTGGCCGCTCTTCTAAATCGGATCACCTACACTAATCCGGACCAGTATGCGAAGATCCGCGACGTTGTCAGGCTGGCCGCGCCGTTCTTCGATGATTTCCAGCTCCACCCCATACGTCTGAACCGCGACCTAATTCAATTGGAGTGGACGCAAAAAGATTCAGATTACCCCTTCCTTGCCAGCCAACTCTCCGACGGCACACTGCGCTTCATTTGCCTGGCCACGGCTCTGCTCCAGCCATCGCCGCCCGCAACCATGCTTTTTGACGAGCCGGAGCTTGGGTTGCACCCGTACGCGTTGACCTTGCTCGCCAACTTGTTTGAGCAGTCAGCCAAGCAGCACGGCAGTTACGTCGCACGTCAAGTGATCGTCTCAACGCAATCGGCGCAACTGCTGAACGAGTTCGCACCGGAAGATGTCATCGTCGTCGAACGGACCCAGGGGGAGTCAGTCTTCCAGCGCTTGAATTCGACGCAACTATCAGGATGGCTTGAGGAGTACACCCTGGGTGAACTCTGGCAGAAGAATGTCCTGGGTGGTGGACCGCGGAATGAGGAAATACCTCTGCCGTCAGATGGCGACGGAGATGCGAGCGTAGCCCCACAGAGGGAGGAGTCGAGCGCTGGAGACGAGCGTTCATGACCCGAGTTCACGTCGTGGTGGAGGGGCTATCGGAAAAGTCATTCCTGAATAACGTCCTCGCACCCGCGCTTAGGAGGCATCAAGTCTACCTGAATCCCATCGTCCTGGGAGTGCCAGGGCAAAAGGGCGGGAGAGTCAACTACGCCCGCGTGCAAAAAGACATACTTCTGAAACTGAAGCAGGATCGCTCTGCCTACTGCTCTACCATGCTCGACTTCTACGGGTTGGGCAAAGGCTTTCCCGGCACACCGCTGCCAGCGAATCTCTCAAACCTTGACAGGGTCACTCGTATCGAACATGCCGTAAAACAAGACATCATCGCGCAGGCCCCCGACCTTCGGCCCGGCGTTCGGTTCCTCCCTTACCTACAATTGCACGAGTATGAGGGACTGCTGTTCAGCGATCCAGCGGCGTTTGCGCAGGGCATTAACCAATCGAACCTTGCCAGTCAGTTCCAGTCCATCCGCGAAAGCTTTCCCACTCCTGAAGACATTGATGACAGTCCGGACACGGCGCCGTCGAAACGCGTGCTCCACGTTTGTCCTTCCTACAGTAAGGTGCTGGACAGAACGCGGGCCGCAACGGCTGTGGGCATCCACACGATGCGGCGCGAGTGTCCGCATTTTCGTGATTGGCTCCAGCGCCTCGAACAACTAGGCGCTCAGAGGCCATAGCCATGGAGATTCGATGAGCGTGTCCAGGAAACCAAGTAGAAAGGTGATTCCCCGTTTCGCAAGCGAAGACGAGGAGCGGAAGTTCTGGGCAAGCCATGATACGGTCGACTACTTTGACTGGAGCAAAGCCGTTCGCGCCACCTTCCCGGAGCTCAAGCCGTCGACGACGACCATCTCTTTGCGCGTGCCAGCATCGATGCTCGAGGAACTCAAGACGCTGGCGAACGAAAAGGACGTCCCGTACCAGTCGCTCATGAAAGTCTTCCTGGCAGAACGAATCGCTCGCGAGCGCGGCTCGCGGCGCCCAACCCGAGCACCCCTGGCCTGTCATTCCCGCGAAAGCGGGAATCCAGGCGCTGGACCCCCGCGTGCGCGGGGGTGACAACGAAAATCCAACTGAGAACGAATTATCTATTGTACTTGGGCGTGATACCTCTTAGCCGCTTCCAGACTGCATCACAGCGGGCCAGGATCGATTCATCGAGAGTGCAGCCTTGGCAGGCTTTCAGGTTTTCATTGAGCTGTTCGAGGCGCGAGGTGCCCAGGATGATCGCGTCCGCCTGCGCCTGGCCGAGCACCCATTGAAATGCGAGTTCGACGGGAGTCTTCCCGGCGTCGCGCGCGATGCCCACCAATTCCTCCACGGCGGCAAAGTAGTCGTCGTGCCAGTAGCGGTCCAGATATATCTTGTTTCCATCGAAGCGTGTTCCCGGAATCGGTCCGTGCTGCTTGGACTGCTTGCCGCTCAGCAGGCCCCCGGCCAGCGGATTGTACGATACCACGGCGACGTTGAAGCGTTTGCAGAATGCCAGGTGCTCATCTTCGATGGCACGTGTCAGGACGTTGTACATCGGCTGCGAGACGCAGGGCGGCTTGAACCCGTTCTTTTCTGCGATCCCATGCATTTCGCAAATCTGCCAGGCGGCGAAGTTCGACACCGCCGGATAACGCACCTTCCCGGCGCGGACGGCCTCGTCCATAGCGGCTAGCGTTTCTTCAATTGGCACGGCGTAGTCCGGCAAGTGGAGATAATAAAGGTCCACATAATCGGTTCGCAGCCGCCGCAGGCTTGCCTCCAGCGCTTTGTGAAGGGCGGCGGGTGAAAGTCCGCTCTCATCAGGGCCGTCACCCGTTTTGAGACCTACCTTGGTGGCGAGGATCAACTTCTGGCGTCTTCCAGCCAAGGCCTTGCCAAGCATGGTTTCGGCTGCGCCCTTGTTGTAAACGTTTGCGGTGTCGAAGAAGTTGATTCCTGCGTCGAGGCATCGGTCTACGATCTTCAGCGCCTCGGCCTCGTCTGCTTGCAAGCCGAAGGTCAAAGTCCCCAAGCAGAGCCGAGAGACTCTTAAATCTGTCGTGGAAAGAGTTCGGTATTCCATATTAACCTCACAAGCTGCGACCACCAAGGCACAAAGACACCAAGCGAACATAGGGCATTTGACCTTGAGGTGCTGTTCCTTGGTGGCTTGGTGGTGTTAATCTCCTGACGCCCGGCAGCACTGAAAACTGATAACTGGCAACTGATGACTCTGTACTAGAATGAACTGTTATGGCTGAGCCGAGACTTCTCAAGCTTGCGCAGGATCTGGAGTGGCTGGGATGCGAACTGGAATACGTCGGCCACAAGCACGCCATGGAGGGCTTCCCGGAATCCGGGCCCACCTGGGACTTGTTTTGCGAAAAACAACGTGGCGTCCTGGCCACCACCGACAAAGTCCAGCGCGAGCTGAAGAACTTGGTGCGCTTCAATCCAACTCGTCTGGTCGGAGTCGAATATCCGATTACCGAAACACTCAATTCTATCACGGACCTCCTCGGGACCGTCGAGACCATCAAGCAGGCTGCGACCCTTGCACTACACGAACTTCCGCCCCTTGTCCGCAGTTTCACAAAGATGGTGGAAGGCTACCTCCAGGCAGTCGGAAACACCGGGGGCTAAAAACGGACCCACCGCTTCAGCCGGCCATCAGCGGGCGAAGGAATTCAGCCGAAGCCCGAATCTCCTCCAAGCCATTCAAGCCATCTTCAATCGAGATCCACCCCTGGAACCCGGCTTGTTTCAGGATTTGAAAGATTCGCGGATAATCATTCAATCCATTCCCGATGACCCCATGTGAAAGGAAAGCGGCGTACCCGATTGAACCTTCCGCTTTGTTCAGGTCGTCGAGGGTGTGCCCGGACATGAGATTGCGGTCGCTGGCGTGCATGGTCACCACTCGGCTCTTGACTTGCTCCAGCAGGTCGAGGGGGTCCTCGCCGGCCACCAGAGTGTTCGAGGGGTCGAATTGCACGCCGAACCAGGGTGAGTTGATCTGGCCCACAATTTCCATGAAGACATCCAGGTGCTGCGCGAATTCGGGGTATTTCCAGTAATTGTCCTTGTAGTGGTTCTCTAGGGTGAGAACGATTCCCCTTTGGCAGGCGTGCCCCAGCAATTCGCGAATGCTTTCTACCACCAGGCGAATTCCCTCCGCGCGCGTAATCTGGGGCCGGCGTTGGCCGGAGAGAACCCGACAGAATCTCCCGCCCAAGGAAGCCGTCACATCGATCATCTTCTTCTCGCGCTCAATTTCCTTTCGGCGCGCATCGGGGTCGGGCTGGGTGAAATCCGGCGAGCAACAAAGCATGGGCATTTCGAGGCGCCGGCGCTCAATGGCCAAGCGGACCTTCTCAAGATAGCCTTCGTCCAGGGTTTCCAGGAATCCGTCGTAAAGCTCCAAACCGTCGACGGGAAGGTCTGCCGCCATCTCGATCCAGTCGAATACGCTCATGCTGCGTTGGACCACAAGTTGGTCCATGAAGCACTTTGGAAATGCGGCGAGTTTCATTATTGGGGCACCTGTAGTGTCCCGGCAGCGCTGGGAGCGCCGAAGGGCATTTGCTCGTAGTCGAGGATGGCACCGCTGATCAATTCATTGCTGGCGAAAAAGAGGGTTGCGTTGGCGATGTCCGCCGGCAAGATCATGCGCCCAAAGGGGCGAGTCTTAAGAGCCTCTTCCAGCCAATTTTCTCCCAGGCCTTCGACCACCGCTTTCAAGTGATGCTCGCCTTCGGTTAGAACCCAGCCCGGATTAATCTGATTCACTCGAATCCGGTATTTCTTGAGGTAATCGGCGAGGTTCTTGGTGAAGGTCATCATGCCGCCCTTGGCAACGGAATAAGCCATAATACTCGGGAAGCCGACATAGGCCAGGACGGACCCGATGTTGATGATGCACCCGCACGAGCGCTGCTTCATGTACTTTAGAGCTTCCTGGCAAAGAATGAAGGGCGCGCGAAGGTCCGTGGCAAACACCTCATCCCACAGCGCCACGGAGGTGTTTTCGAGATTCCCGCGCACCCCAATTCCGGCATTATTTACCAGGATGTCGAGCTGGCCGAAGCGCTCCACCGCCCGCCGGATGAGGTCACGGCAATGTGTTTCTTGTTTCAGGTCGCCGACCACCAGCAGCGCCTCGCCACCGGAGACCTCGATTTCATTGACCAGCTTCTCTCCCTGGAGCTTGTGGCTTTCCAAGCCGTGCACGACGATTCGAGCACCTTCTTCTGCAAACCTTCGCGCGATTCCGGCTCCGATGCCCTGAGTCGAGCCCGTGACCACGGCGACTTGTCCTGCCAATGCCAGACTCTCTGTGTCCATTTGGCGCATAAGAATCCTTTCCCGATGATGCAGCGGCGATCGGCGACGACCTGCGGCTCCGCCGCCTGATGTGCGGAAAGGCTTCGCCTTTCCGAAGGACGAGCGACGCAGCATTGGCCGGAAAGCCGGAGGCTTTCCGCAAGCCGGGGCGGCAGAGCCGCTGTGAGCGCCGGTTTGAGCTGCTAATTTGGCATCTCTGATTTTACATCGCCAGCAACATATCCATTCAGCGCCCAACCAGCGGCTATTCCGGCGTCAACAGTGCTTTAACGATCTTCCCCTCGGCCATCTCCTCAAAGCAGGCGCGCCAACCCGCGAGCGACTCTACACGGCCCACGATCAAAGTAGGATCCAGCTTGCCGGAGGCCAAGAGCGAGATGACCTTTTCCCAAATCAGGAAGTTGTGGCTGAAACTGCCCTGGAGATGCGCGGCTTTCTGAACCAGCGGGTCGAGGGAGAACTCCAAGGGTTGCGGCCCCCAGCCGACTTTGGTGATCTGCCCTCCCGGTCGGACGGCAGCCAAGGCGGCCTTGAGTGCGGATGATGCCCCGGAGGCCTCGATCACCACGTCTACCCCTAATCCATCGCCCAGTGAGCGGACCGCTTCGAGAAGTTCCGACTCGCCTCCGGCAATCGTCAGGTTAGCGCCGAGAGACTTCGCGATGGGCAGGCGCCTTTCATCCTGCTTTAGCCCCACCACCCCGAGCCAGCCAGCACCTGAGAGTCTTGCCAGGGCAAGCGAAAGCAGGCCAATCGGGCCGGGACCGAAAACCAACACCGAGTCACCAGGCCGGATCCGAGTCTTGACGCAGGTGGCGTTATAAGCCACGCAACAAGGTTCCGTTAGCCCCGCTTTCTCGAAGGGGACCGAATCGGGAAGGTGATGAAGGCAGCGCGCGGGTACTGTAACAAAATTCGCCATGGCGCCATCGACGCCGTAGCCGAAACCTCGCCGCTTCGGGCAGAGGTTGTATTCGCCGCTGCGGCAGTAAAGGCACTGGCCGCAAATCCTGGCGGCGGTTTCACTCACAACGCGCTCCCCCTCGTGGAACCCCTGCACCGCCTTGCCCGCGCGAGCCACCACGCCCGCGAATTCATGACCCAGGATCACCGGAACATTGACGGGCCAGCCCTGGGTGTTGTGATATTGATGGATTTCGCTGCCGCATACACCGACTGCGCGGGTGCGAAGCAGGACTTCATCGTCCGCCGGTTCGCCCGGCACCGGAACTTCCCGCAGCTCCACCGCTCCCGCCTTTAGCGCATATTGGACGACCGCTGCCATCGATTTTTCAGACATTCACCAGATCCTTTCGAATCTTTCTATCGCAGCACGCAGAAATGAAATGTTAGCCGGAAAGATGTTGGTCCAGTATCACCTTTATCCCTCCGCAAGAGCATACGTGAGTCGCGTTGGCGTTTCCAGCGCAATAAAGTTGGGGCGGGATCATCATCGCAGAATTTGGGCGCCGGTCCCACTTGGGCTGGGCTCCCCTTTGAAACGGCGGTCCTTCCCGAGTTTCTGTATTCTCCCCTCTCCCCCAAGGCGGAGAGGGCCGGAAGCCTCACAATAACTGCCATCTGCAGCGCCCATGTTTCGCAAATGACACCAGCGCCAGAATTTGTTTGTTATCGATGCTTGTTGTCTTGTATCCTCACCCGGTCAGAATATCGCACTCTTCATGCTGGCCCAGGTTTTTGTCATTTCCGTGCTTTGTCGTGGTGAAGGGACATGGGACTTGAGCCTAATGCGGACCTGGGTGCGAAAAGCAAACCCTGTGCGTTAAGCCGAGGTCACAACCATGAATCGACGTCAATTCGCTCGTACTCTTGCCGGAACGGCTCTAGCTGCGCCTGCCCTGGCGGGCTTGCCGGTCCACTCAGAATCTGCGCTGGCGGAAGGAGAAGCCTCCGGCGTAGCGTTCAAAATTTCCGTGATGCTATGGACTGTATTTCAAAAGCTGCCGTTTGAAGAACGCCTTGAAAAGGTGGCGGAGGCCGGCTACCACGCTGTGGAATTGGTAGGCGAGTATAGGACCTGGTCGGATGAGGACTTCCGCAGGGCCAACCGCAAGCGGCGTGAACTCGGGATCACCTTTGACGTAACGGCCGGGCTTGCGCATGGCGTAGCGGACCCGGAGGCGCGGGAAGCATTTCTTTCCGACCTCCGCCAGGCGCTTCCGGCTATGGAGAAAATCGAATGCCGCGCCATCATTGTCATGTCGGGCAACGCGGTGCCGGGGAAGTCGCATGACGACCAGCACCAGAGTTGCATTGAGGGGTTGAAGCGAGCGGCGGAAATTGCGGAGAAGAAGGATCTCACACTTCTGCTCGAAAATATCGACCTCGAAGAGAATCCGCGCTACTACCTCTGGTCGGTGGCAGAAGGGTTCGAAATCATCGGGAAGGTGGACCATCCACGAGTGAGATTTCTCTGCGACTTCTTCCACGAGCAGATTTCGGAAGGCAATCTGATTGAGAAGTTGGAAAAGAACATCGATAAGGTGGGGTTGATGCACGTGGCCGACGTTCCCGGGCGGCACGAGCCTGGGACGGGCGAAATCAATTATACCAATATTTATAAGAAGCTCGCGAGGCTGAAGTACGACCGCTACGTGGCCATGGAGTTCATTCCCACCGGTGACCCTGTCCAAAGCCTGCGGCGCGCCCGCGAGGAAGCGCTCCGCGCGGCACGGCTTTAATGATCGGGTGATCGGATGAACAAAGAACAACGTAAGCCGAACTTGCTTCCTGTTCACCCGATCTCCCGATCAACCGTTCACCGGATGATTCATTCGTTCCACCCTTCGTGTTCCTGCCAATCCAGGATGCGAACGTGTTCTTCCTGGCGAGGGAGTTCAGAAAAGGTCTTCTTCATCCCTTCGGCCAGGTTCCCGTCCTGCGACTGGTAAATCCAGCTCATCTCCTGCTTGAGCGCTGCGACCTCGCCGCCCAGGTAAACAACAGCTTTTCCGTACTTGTAAGGGGCAGGCTTGAAACCGCCTGCGCCGTAAGCTCGATCTCCCCAAATGATGGTCCGCGGATCGATCCCGTGTTCGCGGAGCAATTCCTGGCAAGCCTTGATGACGAACCAGTTGGTGGTGCGGTGATCCACGTGTCGCTCGTCAGGATGGGGCAGGGCAATTAGAGCCGGATGAAATTCGGTAATGATCTGTTCGATCGTACTGATCACGGAGTCACGCGCATAGGGCAAATTGGGTTTCAGAACTTGCTCATAAGGTGCGTGGTCACAGGCAAGATATACCGACAAAAACGGGTTCAAGGGTTTTATGTGTTCTGACCAGATGGCGCCCGAGCCGCCATCGGGCAGGCCCAGGATATCGGTCTTGTCGCGGGTCAGGCCGATGTGTTCCAGAGCTTCGCGGGTTTCCTCCATGCGGACCATCCCGAACTCGCGCGCCTCGTTCGGCCCGCAAGTCTTGCCGTAGTAGTGCTCGCAGGCGCCGACGTCACCCCCTGTAAGGATCACCACCCGCACCGGAATACCCGCCTCGACAGCGGCGCGGATCAAGCCGGCATAGGAGTACTCGTCGTCTTCGTGCGGGCAAACAACCAGCACGGATGCCGGCAATGTATTGACACCGATTTCCGTGCCAGTTTCGGCCAGCAGTCTCCCACCCGCGCCGATTAACTCCAGCCTTGCCCGATAAGTGCCGGGCGCCTGATCGGCAGGGATCGCCCAGGCGTCCGCCGCCACGGCCTGCGTTTGCCCAGCGCCAAGATTGATCCCCGAGAGGAGCGTCGCCTTCTGGACGGCCTTCCCTGTGGGATCCAGGATAGTTGTCTGAAGTTCCGCGCCACTCCAAGCTTCGTCCCCTGAATTCTTCAGCTTGCCCACGATTCTGAGCCGATCTCCCGGACGGTAGAGTGTTCGGGAGTGATCCAGGGTGATAACGGGAGAGACCTGCCCGGGAGCGTAAAAGTTTCGGTACGTTACGAAGTCAATATCGGAGTTGTAGGGGTGCGTGAAGGCCACGCTGTAAGGTTTGGGAAGATCGCGTCCCGGGGGCCTCACAATGGCGGCCCGGGTGAATTGCATATCGTAAATAATCGTTCGCTCAGCGTTCCACACGGCCACCGTGTAAGCATCCACTTCCGGTGGAGGGATTTTGTCGTGGCGCTCGGGACTTCCGATGCCCATGACCTCTTTTTGCTTCCCTTGGAGAGAAGAGGCAATGCCCGCGCTCATCATGGGAATCGTTGCTGTCCCTCGGGCCGCCAAGGTCAAGTGGTCCCGCAAGACTTTCAGCGCAAGGTCGGGATTCGCGCTGGCTTCTCCCGGGTAGAGGGAGATCCAGGGATAGTTGGCGTTTGAGAACTCGACGCGCAGGTTCTTGATCTCAGTGTCGGTCAGGTTTTCCAACGTGACCTCGCAGTGAATAGGTTCGCCGAGATTGTAAAACGTCTTGTCCAAGGTCAAGTGGGAGATTTGAATCAGCTTCTTGTAGGCCGCGAAGCCGCGCAAAGGCTGGAGGGCGACAGTGCGATGGGATGTGCGGTCCTGCACTTGGACGGCAAGCGTGTAGAGTCCAGTGGGGGCTTCAGCAGGAATCGGCCATCCTATTTCGTATTGAGCTTCCCCCTGCCGGGGTTCTCCGACTCGATCCATTTGAACGCTGGTTGTGGAGGTAGTGCCGGCATACTGAATCTGCGCAAACACTACGTAACGGCCCACGTCGCCCCCCAGTCCTTTCACCGTGGCTCGAATGGTAGCTATGGAGCCAACGTTGAAACCGCTATCAGCCGGGGCGCCTTCGACGGAGATATCTGCACCGAGCGCGGTACTACAGGTCGAAAGAAATGCTGCCATCAACACCAGCAAGAAGAGATTTCGTGAGCGCATAGTTTGTCGATCCTCCACAAGATTCTCGATCATTATTCTCGTCAAGACGTCATTTTTGGTCAAACGAGGACATTGTCCTCTCATGTCCATACCAAGTCTACCCGAATTCGCAAGGTGAAAAGCTCCGTTTTCCCAGCGTGAAGCTGTGAACGCGTTTAATGAGTCGGCAGACCGGCTCAAAACACGTGCCTCTCCATATCCTCCCGTGGCGATTGGAGCGACCCGCCGTATTTCCCATCATATTGAGTGTTCATGGGCCTGCGGTCCGCCCATAGAGATCGGCTCAGGTTAATTGCTTTCGGGGTCAGCATGTCTGAAATAGCACGCTCTGTTACCTTTACCAGAAAATTGCATTTATGCAGGTGAGGCGAGTGAAATGCAACACGACAAACGAATTCAGCAAACGTGAATGAGGTGAACAATGATCGAAGGAAAATTGCGATTAGCAACTGTCGAGGGCGAAGCAAGGCAGTTTGTAGCGGAGTCGGGTACTGGTCATGCCCTCGTTATTGACGACGCCAACGGCCACACAGGACCCAAGCCCATTGAGTTGGCTTTGCTGGCCCTCGGTGGCTGTACCGGTTTTGACGTGATCAGCATTCTCCGCAAGAAGCGCCAGACGGTGACCGGGTATGAAATCGAAGTCCGTGCCGAGCAGAACCCGGAGCCGCCTGCTTACTTCACCCGCGTTGAAATCAAGCACCGGCTTCGAGGTTGCATCGATCCCGGGGCCGTCGAAAGAGCCATTCATCTTTCCGAGACGAAGTACTGCGCCGTGGGGGCGATGATCTCGAAGACGGCGAAGATCGAAACTACCTTTGAGATCCTGCCGGACGCGGCACAGGAGACCTTTCGCGAGGCAGCATAATGAAGAGACCCATCTTACTGGTGGCAGTGTTTCTCCTGGGGGCAGGCGCAGGCGCTCAAACTCCGCCTTCCGCCACTGGGACCGTTCAGCCTCTCACTCTCCAGGAAGCTGTCGGGATCGCACTTAAGAGGAATCCGGGAATCCAGGCTGCTGACGCCTACGCGCAGGCCGTCCAGGAAGGCATCACCGCAGCGAAGTCGTTCCGTTACCCACGAATGGATTTCGTGGAAGGATTCACGCGCGGCAATAATCCAGTCTACGTATTCGGGACGCTTCTTACCCAGCGCCAGTTCACCGCGGCCAATTTTGCGCTCGGCTTTCTGAACACTCCTCCGCCGCTGGATGACTTCCGTACCGCCTTCCTCGCCACAATGCCCTTATACGATGCCGGCCAGACTTCTCGCATGGTCCAAAATGCGAAGCTCCAAGCACAGTCTGCGCAAAAGGGAAGGGAGCGGACCCGGCAAGAAGTTGTTTTCCAGGTGGTCAACGCCTACTTGAACGATTTGCTGGCGCAGGAAACCGTCCGGGTGGCGAAATCCGCAGTAGATATGACCAAAAGTGACCTCGAGCGTGTAAATGCCCGGCAGCAGAGCGGGCTTGCCGTACCGTCCGACCTCCTGAGCGCGCAGGTTCAACTTGCCCAGGCGGAAGAGGACTTGCTCCGGGCGCAGAACGCGGTGGACTTGGCCCATGCAGGTCTGAATGTGGCCATGGGCCTGGCCGAGGATGCTCCCACGTCGATTAACGGAAGCTTGAGCGAGGCAAGCTTTGTGGCCGGTTCCCTCGAGGACAGGCAAACCAAGGCCCTGGCGGCGCGTCCGGATTATCTCCAAGCCCGGTTGAGCCGGCAGCAGGCGGCCAACGGGATGCGCATGGCGCGGGCTGAATTCCTTCCCAAAGTGAGCCTCTTCAGTTCCTGGGAAGCTGACAATCAGACGTTCGCCGCACGCGGCGGCGACAATTGGGCTGCGGGCGCCACGCTCAGCCTCAACCTCTTCGACGGCGGAGAGAAAATAGCCCGGGTGAAGGAGTCAAAAGCACGCGAGCTTCAGGCGCGAGCCCTTGAAAACCAGATGACCTCCGCCGTGCGCTTGCAGGTTCGCGAGGCGTATTTGAACTTGGCCACCGCGCAAAAGCGCCTGGAGGTTGTGAAGGACGCCACATCGCAGGCCGCAGAGAGCCTCCGAATAACACAGAACCGCTTTGAGGCCGGTCTCGCTACGATTACGGATTTGCTGCGCGTTGAAACGGCGAAGACCGCGGCTGAAAAAACCGCCCTCAATGCCAACTTTGATTACCGGCTTAGCTACGCCGCCCTTGAACTTGCTACCGGCGAACTAACCCAGACTTCTGCTGCGGTGAATCAGTAGGCATGCGGCCTCGCTCGACGGACGGGAAGATGTAGCGCCGACCTTTAGGTCGGCATTCATCATGCTGACCTAAAGGTCAGCGCTACGACAACCCCGCTTCGCGGTGGGAGCATTAGGAGCAATAGGAACAGCCATGCAGATACGAAAGTTCCTTCAACCCTTGTCACTTCTGATTGTTGTGAGCCTCCTTCTCGCCTGCGGCTCGAATAAACCTGCTGGCGGAGAGGCCGCAGATGTTGTCTCGGGCGTAAAACTCGAGACGGTCAGCTTGGCTCCTGTGCCTCAAATGTACGAGGCCGTAGGGACGGTACGATCGGCGAATGTCAGCGTCCTGAATGCGCAGATGGGCGGCACGGTGAGCGAGGTCCGTGTCAAGTCGGGCGACCGTGTACATAGAGGGGAGCTCCTGGCGGTCATCGATGACCGCTCGCCTCGCGCCCAACTAGAGGCGGCGCAGGCGGGAGTCGAGGAAGCTACGCAGGGGCTGGCGGAAGTCGAGCAGTCGCTGCAGGCCGCTAGCGCGGACCGGCAATTTGCGGAGGTTACTTTTACGCGCTATCAAACCCTCCTTCAGAAAAACTCGCTGAGCCGCCAGGAATATGACGGCGCCGAAGCAAAGTACAAGGCAGCTTTGGCCAACGAGCGCGCTATGATGGCCAGGAAAAAGGAAATCCGGGCGCGCCACCAACAGGCCCGGGCGCAGAAATCTTCCGCGGAAACGATGCTGAGTTATTCCCGCATTGTGGCGCCCTTGGATGGTGTGGTGACACAGAGAAGCGTTGATGTCGGCACGGTGGTAATGCCGGGGATGCCCCTTATAGTTGTCGAGCAGACAGCTCGCTACAGGCTGGAGGCCAGCCTGCCTGAAGAGCTATTCGCCAAGGTCAGAGTGGGGGAGGAAACCCCTGTGGCCACCGCGCGGGGCAAAGTCCAGGGGCGTGTGGCGGAAGTGGTTCCAGCCGCTGATCCCGGCAGCCGGACGTTCCTCGTGAAGGTCGATCTTCCCTCCAATTGTTCCTGCCAGTCGGGTGAGTACGCCACGGCCTTGTTCCCGGTCGAGCAGACCCGAATGATGTCCGTGCCGCGGGCGGCGCTGGTCGAGCACGGTGAGTTGGAGGGAGTTTATGTGGTCAATCCCCAGGGAAGCGTGGAATACCGGCTGATCAAAGCAGGGAAATCGTGGGGAGAACGGATCGAAGTCCTTTCAGGTTTGAATCAAGGCGATCGGGTTGCCGTGACCCAGGTGGAACAGCTCCGTGACGGCGTTCGTGTGGAGGCACCATGACCACGCGAAAGCTCGGACTTGCAGGCCGCATCGCCCACTACTTCATCAACTCGAAGCTCACCCCGCTCCTGATGGTTTTTTCTCTCCTGCTGGGCGCGTTCGCGGTGATGAAAACTCCGCGTGAAGAAGAACCACAGATCATCGTGCCGATGATGGACGTATTCGTGGAGATGCCCGGCGCCACGGCTCAAGAGGTGGAACAGCGAGTGACCACGCCCATGGAGAAACTCCTCTGGGAGATTCCCGGCGTGGAATATGTTTACTCCACCACGCGCCCGGGCATGTGCATGGCGATCGTGCGCTTTAAGGTGGGAGAAAACGAAGAAGAATCCATCGTCAAAATCTACAACAAGCTTTATTCGAACTTCGATTTGATTCCTCCCGGAGCTTCCAAGCCGCTCATCAAGCCCCGATCCATCGATGACGTCCCGGTGTTGGCCCTGACCTTCTGGAGCGACCGCTACGACAGTTATACGCTCCGCCGCATTGCCGAGGAAGTGGATCGGGAAGTGAAAAGCATTGACGATGTCTCGGGGACAAAAGTGATTGGAGGTGAACGGCGCCAGCTCCGAGTTCTTCTGGATCCCGCGAAAATGGCGGGGCACAACGTCGCGCCGGCCACGATCTACGCGGCTCTGGATCACGCCAACCAGCAGCTCCAAGTGGGAAGCTTTGCGGCGGAGAACCGCGAATTTGCAGTGCAGACCGGCAACTTCCTCGAGACCCCTCAGGACGTGGGAGCCGTTGTTATCGGAGTTTCCTCGGGCCGTCCTGTTTATCTGCGAGACGTCGCGGAGATCCGCGATGGTCCGGCAGAGCCATCCGACTACGTACTCTTCGGGTTGGGACATGGATCCGGCAAAATCCAGCGCAGCCCTATGGGTGAATATCCCGCGGTAACCCTTAGCGTTGCCAAACGCAAAGGGAAGAATGCCGTGTGGGTAGCCGGCCGCGTCCTCGAAAAGGTCAACAACCTCAAGGGCTCGCTGATCCCTGCGGGGGTTGAGATGACGGTCACCCGGAATTACGGCGAGACGGCGCAGGAGAAATCCAACGAACTGCTCAAGCACCTATTACTCGCCATCCTTTCCGTAGCCGCCCTCATTGCCCTTGCCCTGGGGTGGCGTTCGGCCATGGTGGTGTTGGGCGCGGTGCCCGTGACCCTGGCCATGACCCTGTTCCTCTATTTCATTTTTGGTTACACCCTCAACCGGGTTACGCTTTTCGCCCTCATCTTTTCCATCGGAATCCTGGTGGATGACGCGATCGTCGTTGTGGAGAACATTACGCGCCACTTCCATCTCCCGGAGAATAAGGGCCGCCCGCCCGCCGACATCGCGGTGGAAGCGGTGGACGAAGTGGGCAACCCCACCACGCTCGCCACTTGGGCCGTCATTGCCGCCATCCTCCCCATGGCTTTCGTGGGTGGCCTGATGGGTCCGTACATGCGCCCCATTCCCATCGGCGCTTCCGTGGCGATGCTCTTTTCTCTCCTCATCGCTTTTGTGATTTCACCCTGGGCCGCCATCCGCCTCTTGAAGCGCGAAGAAGGGAATCATCAAGATCGAGAAGGCCGGGAGGGTTGGAGCACCCGCCTCTATCGCCGCCTGATGACGCCTTTGCTGCTTGATTCGCGCAAGCGGCGCGGCTTCCTCGTGGGTGTCGTACTCCTTTTACTTCTGGTTCTGACCATGCCCTTGCTCAAAATCGTGCGCGCCAAGATGCTGCCCTTTGACAATAAGAGTGAGTTCCAGGTGATCGTAGACATGCCGGACGGCACCACGCTCGAACAAACGGCTATGGTCACGCGCGAGATCGCACAGTGCATCGCTCAGGAACCGGAGGTCATCAACTACCAGGTCTACGCCGGCGCCGCCGCGCCTTACAACTTCAATGGATTGGTAAGGCATTATTTCCTGCGGCAGGCGCCTAACCAGGCGGACATTCAGGTAAACCTGCTTCCCAAAGGGGAGCGGTCCGCCCAGAGTCACGAAATCGCCAAGCGTGTGCGGGTGGCCATTCAGCCGATCGGCGACAAATATCGAGCCAGACTGAAAGTCACCGAGATTCCTCCGGGACCACCGGTCCTCCAGACTTTGGTGGCCGAAATCTATGGTCCCGATCAACCTCAACAGCTTGAAGTGGCGCGGCAGGTCCGCGATGCTTTCAAGCGTACGGAGGGCGTGGTGGATGTGGACTGGTACGTCGAAGACGCACAGCCCGAATATCGCTTTGTGGTGGACAAGGAAAAGGCCGCTTTGAACGGCGTCTCTACGGATCAGATCACGCAAACGCTGCGCATGGCCTTGAGTGGAGCGGTAGTCGGCATCGCACATCAGCCCAAGGAGAAAGAAGACGTTGACATCGTGCTCCAACTTCCCCAGAGGGAGAGAACCAGCCTCACCGACCTGGGTGGGATTCGCCTGGTGTCGGCGAATGGGGCGCTGGTTCCCCTCAGCGAACTTACCCACATCGACACGGGAACCATCGAGAAGAGCATCTACCACAAGAACCTCAAACGCGTGGTCTACGTCACGGGTGATGTGGCAGGCAGCGAAGAAAGCCCGGTTTATGCCATCCTCAGCGTCTCGAAGGAACTGGACAAGATCAAGACGCCCTCCGGCGCCACCCTCGAGCGTTACCTCACTCGCCAACCCTTCATGACAGACCAGGTCTCGATGAAGTGGGACGGGGAGTGGCAAATCACCTACGAAGTCTTCCGCGACCTTGGTTTTGCCTTCGCCGTTGTGTTGGTATTGATTTATGTCATCGTGGTGGCATGGTTCCAGTCGTTTCGTGTGCCGCTCGTTATCATGGCCCCGATTCCGCTTACGCTGGTCGGCATACTTCCTGCGCATGCCCTGATGGGAGCTTTCTTTACGGCCACCTCCATCATCGGATTCATCGCGGGCGCGGGGATTATAGTCAGGAACTCGATTATTCTCGTCGACTTCATTGAACTCCGTCGCCAGCAGGGTTTGTCGCTCGAGGAAGCCGTTGTGGACGCCGGCGCAGTGCGCTTCCGCCCCATGCTCCTGACCGCCGCAGCGGTGGTGGTGGGCGCGTTTGTCATCCTGTTTGATCCCATATTCCAGGGCTTGGCAATTTCGTTGATGGCCGGCGAAGTGGCCTCAACGTTCTTGTCGCGCATGGCCGTGCCGGTGCTTTACTACCTGCACGCCAAACACGGTTCGTAGGGGCGAATCCGTCAACCTTGGCAGACAGCCGGTAGATTATTCTTGGAGGCAAAAGCATGGACCTGAATCGTTGGCTAAGACTGATTGCAGGCAGTTTTCTTCTAGGAACCCTTTTGCTGGGCTATTATGTAAGCCCCAAATGGTTTCTCTTCACCGGGTTCGTAGCCTTGAATCTGATTCAATCGGCATTTACGAATTGGTGCCCGATGATGACGTTTTTACGCAAGTTGGGTGTGAAGGCGTGAAAACCTTTGGACAATCGGGTTACAATGCTCATTTACCCTGGTGACCGCACTTCGCGCGGGCGGACTCGTGGCGCCAAGGTTTTGAGGCTCGACAACCCCCACAAAGGAGGAAAACGCATTGGAAAAGGAAACTCTGAATCTAGTTGACAACCGAACCGGGACGTCCTATGAAGTGCCGTTTTTTAAGGGCGCCATTCGGGCCATGGACTTGCGAAAGATCAAGACCAATCCGGAAGATTTTGGACTAATGACTTACGATCCTGCATTCATGAACACCGCGTCGTGCCAGAGTGCCATAACCTTCATCGACGGTGATAAGGGCATCCTGCGGTATCGTGGCTATCCCATCGAGCAACTTGCCGAAAAGTGCACCTTTCTCGAGGTTGCCTATCTCATCCTGTTTGGTGAACTCCCTACGGCTGCGCAATTGACCGCATGGACAAACGAGATCACTCATCACACCATGCTGCATGAGACAACCAAGAAATTCCTCGAGGGCTTCCTTTACGGCGGCCACCCGATGGGCATGTTCATCAGTACCCTTGCGGCCCTTTCAACGGTTTACCCCGAAGCGCGCAAAGTGCACGATCCTGAGCTGCGCGCCTTGCAGATCCATCGGCTAATCGGAAAAGTCCCAACCATTGCGGCCTACACTTACCGCCACAGCCTCGGTTTCCCCTACGTTTATCCGGACAATGACCTTAGTTATACGGAAAACTTCATGAATATGCTGTGGAAGATGGCCGAGCCTAAGTACGAAGCGAATCCGGTCTTATCCAAGGCCTTGGATATTCTCTTTATTCTTCACGCCGATCACGAACAGAATTGCAGTACCAACGTCATGCGCGCCGTGGGTAGTTCCCTGGCGGATCCATTTGTCTGCGTTTCCGCCGCCGCTGCCGCCCTTTCCGGACCTCTGCACGGTGGCGCCAATGAAGAAGTGCTGAAGATGCTGGATGAGATTGGGTCCAAGGACAAAGTTCCTGCCTATATTGAAGGCGTTAAAGCTGGACGCGGAAGACTCATGGGGTTCGGGCACCGCGTCTACAAGAACTACGACCCGCGTGCCAAAATCATCAAATGGGCTGCCGATCAAGTTTTTGAGGTCACGGGGAGGAATCCCAAGATTGAGATTGCGCTGGAACTGGAGCGGATCGCTTTGCAGGACGAATACTTTGTAAAGCGCAAGCTCTATCCCAACGTGGACTTTTATTCTGGGATCATCTACCAGGCTCTGGGCTTCAAGCCGGAGATGTTCACCGTTCTTTTTGCCATCCCGCGCACGGTAGGTTGGCTTGCCCAGTGGGAAGAGATGCTCCAGGACTCCGAGCAGAAGATTGCGCGCCCGCGGCAGATTTATACAGGCTACGAATCGCGGGGTTGGGTCCCCATAGAAAAACGTCCCGTTCAAGCTGCCCCACCGGCGGCGTGAGGAACGCTTCATTGGGGCAGGACAGGCTGCGGAAAAACGCTTCCCTGCGGTTATTCTGAATCCTTCGCTGTCATCTTGATCCCGCCCCACGGGAGAAGGATATTGCCCTGCCCGCTTAGGATAAACTGCGCGAAGAATCTCGCTCGGCACATTTTCATGAACGTACGAGATTCTTCGTTCGGCCCAGGCCGACGGCTCCTCAGAATGACAGCGTCTACGAGTTTTTCCGCAGCCTGTGGAGCCCTTCGGGGCGGCGTTGCAAGGAGAGGCGGCCCCCATCAAGGCAGGAGGAGGCCCGTCCGATAGTCGATTAGGGAAGGCCCAGCGAGGTTGATTCGAGTTTGTGAGATGACATTATGAACCGACGGAATTTTTTATATAGCTGCGCAACGGTGGGTCTCTTAGACAGCAAATGGAGCCGGGGTGCATTTGGAGTTGGTAACCCAATTCAGAACCGGGGTGCGGGTCTCGACGACACGCTCGTGGGTAGGCCATCCAATCTGGCTATGTTCGGCGAAATGCAATCGTGGCTCAGTCCGGAGGCTACGCCTTTGTTGCAGAGGCAGATTTCCCAAATTGCCGCTGGGCCGGTGAAGCTGGCCGAATTGACTTGGAAGGATTCGGAGCTTGATATCGGGGTGGAATGGCCCGAATTTCGGACCGTGAACCAATTGGTTATCCGATTCTCCTCCGTGGATAGCTCTCCCCGTCGAGGAAGGCAGTTTGTGGAATTTTGGGACGGCATAACCACTCGCCAGGGCCGGTGGAGAACTTTGGAAGATGACACCATCCTGGGGATTCCTCTGGAAATAGACGGGCGGACCTGGACATTCACTTTTCCGCAGCGAAGAACCTGCAAGCTGCGGCTCTGCTTTCAGGACCAGAAGCAAGTCGAGATTGAAGCTTTTGAAGTCTATGGCCCCTCGAAGTGGAAGGCTGGCGAAGCATACATCGAGTGGGGACACACGCCACAGGAGAGATCCTATGACGGCTCCCTGAGCATGTATAACGGTGAGGTGTTGGAAGTCCGACCCTTCGGGGGCACGCAAGCACGAGGGCCAATGGCCTGGACTTCGACGGCGGGGAAGGGAAGGACCGCAGGAATTGTTGCCCGGGTGCTTTACACTTCGGGCATGGACGTTGATCGGACCATCGTTACGGTACGCACAAAGGCTTTCGATTTCTCATTCTTGCCCGGGGAGGTCGTGGAGTATCAGCCTATCGATATACCGGACTTTGGGGTTTACATTCGCAATAATTCTCTCCAACTGGACCGGACCGCTTACCGGCAGAAGAACGCGAAAACGTCCCGGATCATTGACGCAGTGGCCAAACATCCCGAGCAGACGCTTGAAAACGCCCATCAGGTGATTCGCGCCAAGCGGGTTACGCTCTCCTTTGTTGGCGTGGACTCGAATAGCCAGAAATTTGGCGTGGCGCCCGACGGCCACTTGGTTATTGGAAATAACGACCCAAGCTACGGCCAACAGATCGCTCCAAAGTTCGCCATATACTTTGCCAGCACCGAAGCCACGAGGCTGTTTCAGGAACCGGCGAGCGCGGGCGACTTCTTCGCCACAGAGAACGAGAAGTCGCAGAATCTGGAGGAGGGCTGGTTGCCCATCGTGGCAACCAAATGGAGCAGGAATGAGGTCCGCTTTGAACGCCTTGACTATGCCACACTCGACCACCTGCCTCAGCCTCTCGACGAGTCCAAGCTGATGGGCAACGAACTCGCCTTGATGATCTCCCGGCTTACGATTGCGAATGATTCAACTCTCCCGAAAACTGTGTCCTATTACATCAAGCCTTGGAAGCCCACCAGCGGGCAGCTCGACTACGGAGCGATGCCCAGCAACGTAAAGAACGCTTGGGAAATCTTGTTGCGCGCGAATTGTGTCTGCGTCACGGACGGCGACAGCGAGTACGCGGTTTGCTCTGTGGATTCACACGGTCGAGGATCCCTATCGCTGGAGACGGCAACAAGCGCCGTGAGGTACTCCGTGGTGCTGAGCCCCGGTGAACAGCACTCCATTCACACCGTAGTTCCTGGCCGGCCACTCCCTGATACGGAACAGGACAAGCTCCGTGATCTTCCTTACGAACAACTGCATGCTTCCACCGAAAAGTACTGGAAAGACCGCCTGGCGGAAGGCATGCAGGTTGAGATTCCTGACCGGCATATGCAGAACCTCTACAACGCCACTCTTCAGCATTTTCTGCTAGCCATGACCAAGGATGGGAAACGGCAGGAGCATTACCCCAACACGGCAATGCTCCATTATGGAAGTATCGGAAGCGAGAGCAGCCCGATTATCCAGAGCCTGGATATGCGGGGTTTGCACGCGCGCGCCGAGAGCTGCTTGAATGCCTGGCTATCCACTCAGGGCGACTCCATGCCGGCAGGAGACTACGCTTCCAAGGAAGGAGGTTTCTACCATTACTGGCCCAACTACACGAGCTGTCAGGGTGGAGTTCTATGGGCCTTGGCGGAGCACTACCTCTATACGCGCGACCAGGACTGGCTCCGCAAAGTTGCTCCTCAAATCGTGGCAGGGTGCGACTTCATCATTCGGGAACGGAAGCGCACTATGAAGGAGCTTCCGAGTGGGCGAAGGCCTCTTTGGTACGGGCTGGCTCCAGCGGGCTGTGTGGCCGACATGCGGGATTGGGAATACAGTTTCATGCTCAATGCCTACTTCTACTTGGGACTGAAGAAGTCAGCCCAAGTGCTCCAGGATGTGGACACGGAGAATGCCAGGCGTATCGAGGCCGAGGCGCGAGACTACCTCCAAACGATTCGCCGAGCTCTGAAGGAAAGCGTGGCCCTTTCTCCCGTGACTCGTCTTCGCGACGGGACGTCCGTACCCTCGGTTCCCTCCTATGTGGGTTTGCGAGGGCTCAGTACAGACGCCAAGGATTCGGTGGACCCTGATCTCCGCCATGGGTACGCGTACGATTCGACAGCGGGGCCTTTCCACATTCTAAAGGGAGAGGTTGTTGCACCCGACGAATCAGAAGTGACTTGGATGTTGAACTATCTCGAGGACAGGTTCTTCATGTTTACGCCTCTGGTCTCCAGGGTGGATCTGGACGAGCTGAGCAGCGACTGGTTCAATCTCGGCGGCTTCGAGAAACTTCAGCCTTACTATGTCCACTACCAGGACGCCTACTTGCAGCGCGACCAGATCCCGAGTTTCTTGCGTGGCTTCTTCAACACCCTGGTAGCGATCTCCGATCCCCAAACCTTGACCTTCCAGGAGGAGTTGGACTTTGGTGGGGCCCAGCCGCACAAGACGCATGAAGAGGGATGGTTCTTTCATCAGTTCAGGCATATGCTCGTGATGGAAATGGAGAATGACCTTTTCCTGGCGGTGGGGACACCCCGGGAGTGGCTCGAGGATGGCAAGAAGATCGGGGTTACTGGCGCCCCCACTTATTTTGGCGAGCTCGGTTATCGGATTGAGTCTTTCGCCAACCAAGGTCGCATCGAAGCCACGGTGCGCCTGCCCACCCGCCGGCAACCGGCGAACCTCTATCTTCGTCTGAGACACCCCAAGCAGGCTCACCTGAAGCGGGTCGAGGTTAATGACCGCGCCTGGGAAGACTTCGATGCGGCCAGGGAACGAATCAAACTGCCCGTGGGCGAGCGCGAGCTGAAGATTGAGGCCTACTACTCCTGAACGCGCCCTTAGGGTACATGTCCTACTAAGGCATTCAAGAAAACTCCGCGCCAACAAAGCGGGGTAGCGCAGAGTTGTTTTTCAAACTCTGCGGCCCTTCTGTGGTTCCCCAGCATACAAGCCGCGGAGTTCAAGAACAACTCCGCGCTACCAAAGCAAAAAGGCCCGGCCGCGATTGCGACCGAGCCGATTCTTGAGCTGCTAACTGCCTTCTGCCTTCTGCTTACTGCCCACTCTCCCATGCTCCGAGCCATAACTCCAAGGGGGGCTTAACTACCGTGTTCGGGATGGGAATCCGTGTCTGCCGTCTAGTCCGGCCGCCGGTATCTCAGGACAGCCACGCCAGAAACTCTGCAGGTTTCGCTCCGGCGTCACGGAGGATCTTAGCCAAGATACCGCGACCAAGGTCTTCACCCTTGTGGTCGGGAACGGTGGCGGTTCGACCGTCTTGATGCCGAAAGAACCTGTGACTGCCCTTTTGTCGCGCCCGGACAAAGCCAAGGGACTCAAGAAAGCGGACAACCTCCCGGGAGCGCACAGGATGGAGGCGGCTCAAGCGCTGACCTCGACCTGTTCGAGCGCGACGAACTTCATCCGGGGGGCGTCTTGTTCGGCGAGGCAAAGAGCGATTACTTCACGAATTCTCGGCGCCAGTTCTTCCAGCGTGCGCGCTTGAGTGTAACAACTCGGCAGTGATGCGACGGTCGCCACGTAGTAGCCATCTTCATCCTGTTCGATGACCACGGTAAACTGCCTGATCTTGCGTTTGGACGCCACTTTTTTCATGCTTCCATTATAGCCCATAGTTCAAGCAGCCTGCATGCCTAGCGATAGTGCTATAATCGCCAAGCATGTTAGAAAGATTTTTCCACCGAGCATAGATCCCCGGCCCCCAGCATGGGGCTACGGCAGAACGACCCCCCATGAGCACGCCGGGGCCGTGGTATATGAGTCTCAGCACGGCTGAGAAGGTCCTCTTCGTATCGGGGTACTTATACGCAATGAATTGTCTCACTGACACGCTGACTGCGATGTTGGACACACTCCAACCGTCAAAAATGCCCGCCGAAAGCTTCGGGTTCATCTTGCCGGATTTACTCCGCGAGGGCCTAAAACAATTCTGGGACTTCAGAGATATACAATTGCCGGAGCTGGCAGCATTCAGCCAGGCAATCTATTCAGAACCTGAAAACGCGCAAGTTCCTTTTCATGAAGTTTTCCCCATCGCACGAGACCTGTATTCGCATCGAATTACCGACGAGGACGCGAGACTCAAGCTTACGGAACTGAGGAACAAAACAAGTTAGCGGCAACAACGGGACGGTGCAGCAGGGTTTTGCAGAATTTTCCGACAGCCACATTTCAACCCCACAGAGAAGAATCGAACCGCGGCAGTTCCAGTAGCTCCCACAACGGCTTTCCCGGGCAGCACCGCCAAGAATCGTCCTTTAAGCTGAACGTGTCCAGCTTCTCCAGTACGCCCCTGTAAGGCCGCTCAGCGTGCGGATTCAGGTACAGTCGCGATCCAACCTGGCCTGTGAGCAGCGTCGCGGGCCACAGATTATTGGTGAATAGGACTGCACTGAGCTGTGGCCGACCCTTGCTGCCGGAGATGCCCCCTTGTCCCAGAAGTTGGCATTGCAAATCACAGTCTGTGAGCATTGGGTCCAACGAACTTACCGAAATCACCAAAGGAAGGTCTTGTCCGTAACGTCCCGCCTTGTCCTTCACCGCTGAACGCAGCGGGTAACGTGGAGACGTTAAAGTCCGACTCGAGTCCAAGTATAGGAGTCCTGTCCGGTTGGGATATGAAGTCCGGCGAAAAGCTTTGAGCCTAATGCGCCAGCCATCCTCCTCGAAGGGGGGAATCGCGATGACAGCTTCATCGGTAGCGCAGTGGACGGCCAGGACACTGACAATATGTTGCTCGATCCGTCTTGTCGCCACATGACTCCCTCCAGCGGTGAGCTCACATACACCGATCAGAAAGCCGTCGAAATCGGTATTCCGCAAGAAGTCCAAAACGCGATTGTATCGGGGACTGTAGTTTGGGCCGCTGTTAACCTCCATTGAGGTCCGGGCCTCCAACAGAAATTGAAACCCATCGGGATCCTCGACCGCAAAATCCGGTCGATTCGTAGTTCCAGCAACCGATGGATGCAACGTTATTTTGCAGCCTTGCCGAACTAACAGCTCATGCAAACTAAGCTCGTGGAATGCGGCCGCGAGCGGCGTGTCTCCGCTGCGGAATCGTGAACGAAGCTCATCCTGCTCCGCGGCCGGATAACGTGAAAACCAATCTTCGATTAAGCCGCGAGTCACCTCGCTGCCAGGGCGCGCCGAATTATTCAAGTAGTCAAAGATAGGCTGTGAAACCCTCTTGTGCTCGGTTGAAGCTCTAGGTGCGTTGTCAAAGATTGTGTCCATCGATACTCGTTCAACTAACCCTCCCTCGTCGAAATGTTTGCCGATCAAGCGAAAACGAGCCGACCTTTTGGAGCCGGGACTGGCCGTCCTAACTCGCGCGCGGTTTCAAGCCACTCTTGCGTCACGACCTCGGCATTTGCCAGGGCCTCCTGATACGTCTGGCCATCAGCGGCGCAACCGGGAAGCTCCGGCACTTCCGCGATAAAGGCTTGATCCTCTTCGCTCCAGTAAATAATCATTTCATACTTCGGCATCGGGCTTCCCTCCCAATTTGTACTTCAGCAGGACGGCGCGTACCTGCTTCACTTGATACGGTTTTGCCTTTGAACCTTTGGGCTGTAGGTTCAAGATTTCCGCCACCGCATCCTTCCAGAATATGTGGTGGCTGCCTTTGACTCGCTCTTGAAAACCCAGGCTTAATAGCAGACCACAGAGCCCGGCAAACGGAATATTGGCATCCGAAGTTCCACGAAAAATTGCGTCAAGAATCTTGTCGGCGCTTGGCAAAGTGGAATCTGTCCTCGATGTGCATCAACCCGTCTCTCCATAGTATCTTAAGCGACAGCTCCCCGAAAAGCAAAACGGCCCAGCGCAATGCTGGGCCGTTCTATTCAATTTAATCCCGGCGACGACCGACTCTCCCACAAGGTTCCCCTTGCAGTACCATGGGCCCTGGAGGGCTTAACTACCGTGTTCGGGATGGGAACGGGTGTGGCCCCTCCGGTAAGGTCGCCGGAAAATCGTAGAACAGTTGTCAGTCATCAGTGGTCAGTTGTCAGTAAAGGCCCGAACAGCCCAAACCGACATCTGATTACTGAAGACTGACGACTGTCTTCTGAATAGTGTGGCGTTTCAAAGGAAATCACGAGTGCGGATATAACACGGACAAGCCAATGTTCTGACTCGTCACTCATCACTTGTCACTCGTCACTGATCGTATGTGCTGAGCAGAAATTATGATCAAGCCGAACGGGCGATTAGGACCAGTAAGCTGAGCGAGTTACCCCGCTTACACACCTGGCCTATCAACGTCGTAGTCTTCGACGGCCCTTCAAAGGGATCATTCCTGTAGCGAACAGGACTTCACCCTTGGGAGATCTAATCTTGGGGCGTGCTTCACGCTTAGATGCTTTCAGCGTTTATCACTTCCAGACTTCGCTACCCAGCCGTGCCACTGGCGTGACAGCTGGTACACAAGAGGTCTGTTCATCTCGGTCCTCTCGTACTAGAGACAACCCCCCTCAAATCTCCTATGCCCACACCAGATAGGGACCGAACTGTCTCGCGACGTTCTGAACCCAGCTCACGTACCGCTTTAATGGGCGAACAGCCCAACCCTTGGAACCTTCTACAGCTCCAGGATGCGATGAGCCGACA
>Ga0182011_10000892_pt1 | contig 26031 bp, 29 predicted proteins | sample 711E1DmetaG_FD_120481 | JGI IMG/M metagenome (GOLD analysis project Ga0182011, IMG submission 120481) | Permafrost microbial communities from Stordalen Mire, Sweden - 711E1D metaG | ecosystem: Environmental > Terrestrial > Soil > Wetlands > Permafrost | place: Sweden: Stordalen | collected...
GACAAAGAGTGTGCCGAGGGCAATGAGCATCGAGAGGATCCCCGTGACGAGGATTAACCCGTCCTTCGAGGTAGCGGCATTATAGTCACTGGCCGACATATCGATTGCCAGCACAGCATAGGTATTTCCGGTCGAGTTATCGGTCGAATCGTCAATGGGTGCGTAGGCTGACATGAATGAGCCGTATTTTGTGGTGTAGGGCTCTTTGGAGGCGGTGGGCGCTGAAAGGGCGCTGAAGATCTCCATCTTGTCCGGGCTTGTCGTAACTTCACCGATTTTTGCAGAACCCTGCGGGTCGTCAATCATGAGATCGTCCACAAGGAAGGTCGCGGTCTGGTCCGGATTTACCTTGAGGATATAGGCATTGATGATGTTGTCGTCGAGACTTCGCATGGTTTGCAGGTGTTTTACCACTGCGATGTACTGCGGTGAGGTTTCATCGCCCGGTTTGAGTCCGGCGATATCTTTTGCATCGATCTGCGTCGCCATTACCCCGACTGTGGACTTCATACCCTCCCGGATGGAATCTTTCAGGGCGCCATTCGCACTGGTATAGGCAAAGGCGGTTAAAAGGCTGATAATGATGACAATGAGGATTGCGCTCACCCAGAGCTTTGTGGAAGCAGAACAGGACTCAGTCATGATAGGATCTCCTCCTTAACGAGATGCTTATACCGAGGATTACAAGCAGCCCAGTGACTGGAATCGCCAGTGAGGGAGCTGATACCGGTGTGGGTGTCGGTGCAGGCTGCAAACTGATTGCAAGCGGGGTTATCTGCCCCGGATTTACCGTTTCGGTTGCGGAATAATCTACATATCCGGTATATTTCAGCAGGATCTGGTGCTGGCCGGCAGCTATTCCATCAGGTGTCGAGGGGGTATATCCCCGGAATAGATTATCGATATAAACTTCCGCTCCTGAGGGCGTAGATACGATATTAAATCCGCCAGTCGCGGTTGCGGGGGTTGGTATTACACCGACGGGGGTCATAGCTGCTGTTACCGGGTTGACAACATTTGGCTGAATATACACGGTATTCATCCAGTCATTATAACCGCTCGCGGCAACCCTGAAGATATGGTTTCCGCTTGTAATACCGGAGAGCGTCAGTATTCCTGATGATGGGATCCGGCCCTGGGAGTTGCTGTCCATCCAGACGGATGAACCGGGTATTGACGAGATCGCTACAGTGCCGAATATCGCAGTATTCAGAACAGTATTCAGTTTCTGGTTGGTGTTAGCGGTGACATATACGGATGTAGTATAGTCGTTATAGCCCGGCAGGTTCAGCCGGAAACTGTGGCTTCCGGGATACAGGGTTATGGTCAGGGGTGCTTTTCCCTGGTAATTGCCGTCAACATAGACCAGTGCAGCATTCGGGGCCGATGTCACCGATACCGTCCCGGTGCTGCGCGGTGCCGGTGGGGACTGCTGGAGGTTCGGGTAATAGGGTGCAGTCTGGCCGGTAGAGACATCGATCAACTGGGTATCCGGCGTATAGCCGGATAAGGAAGCTTTCATTGAATAGGTTCCCGGCGGCAGGTTCGGGATAGTGATCGGGGAATATCCCTGCAAAATACCATTCATGTAAATTGCCGCACCTGCCGGGTTCGACTGGGCATAGATTGCCCCTTTCTGGACTGGTGGGATCGTAATGGTCGTGGTCGGCTGTGGGTTGAGGGTTGCATATACCGCCACATGTTCCTTATCTGCCGGCATGTGAGAGAGTGGTTCTGACCATGTGGTATAGCCGGCTTTTGAAACGCTCACGGTCTGGACCGGTGTTCCGGTCGGGCTGACTGCAACTGAGAGAATACCCCCCGCTATAACTCCCTGCAGTTTTCCATCGAAATAGACGGTTGCTCTATCCTCGTTGCAGTTAACATCGATCCACCCCTTTCCACCGCCCATTGTTGGTTCAATCGTGATGGTGATCTCCGTGGTCGGTTCGCTGGTAGGTTCTGTTGTTGGGGTCGTCGTAGGGATGATGGTAGGTTCTGTTGTTGGCGGAGCGGTTGGCGTTTCTGTGACGGGTTCGAGTACGTATGTCGGGGACGTTATATCCCCAATAGGCTCGTTCGCTGCGACATGGCCGAACCCGAAAGAACACAGTGCCAGAACAACAAGTACTATAATAAGGCTTTTTTTCACACTATCCCTTCCTGTATTCATACATCAGGAGAATAGGCTATTTATAGAATACGATTACGCAATCTGATGACCGTTATCCCTTCTTTCCGTCGTGTATAACCCGGGCGAGCCGGTGCAATCCTTCCTGTATCTGCTCATCCGAGGCTGCTGAGAAGTTCATACGGATTATATCATTCCCCCCGCCATCGGTGAAAAACGGCAGGCCGGGGAGCACGGCTACTTTTCTCTTTATTCCCTCTGAAAAGACCTTGCGGGAGGACAAACCCTTCGGCAGTGTCACAATGAGGAACATGCCCCCTTCCGGTGTCGTATGGTCCAGCTCCGGTAACAGGTCGTCCAGCAGTTGGCACATCTGACGGCAGTTCTTCCGGTAGACAGATACTACCTTTTTGATGTGATCATCGAGATTATGGATTGTCAGATAGCGATACAGGATCTTCTGGCAGAAAAAATTGGAATGCAGATCCGCGGCCTGTTTGACAATATTGAATGGTGTCAGGATCTCTTTTGGCGCATACATCCAGCCGATGCGCATACCGGGTGCAATGATCTTCGAGAACGAACCGGAAATTACGGTCTGGTCCGGCAGGTATTTTTTTACCGGGAACCGGGGTTTACCATCAAAAAACAAATCCCCGAAAGCATCGTCTTCATAGAAAACCGTGCCGGTGGATTCCAGTATTTCAGCAACAGCTTTCCGGTTTTCCTGTGTGTATGTCCTTCCTGACGGGTTCTGGGAATTTGGGATCCCATAAAAAAACTTCAATTGTTCTTTTTTCACGACAATCTCGAATGCTGCAAGATCAAGACCGTCGTTGTCGAGAGGTACTGCTGAGATGAACGGTTCATAGAGCGAGAAAGCCTCAATCGCCCCGAGATATCCCGGCCGCTCTATGCCCACATGATCTCCAGGGTTCAGGAATATCTTTGCAAAAAGGTCAAGGCATTGCTGTGAGCCGTTTACGATCTGAATTTCTTCAGCCGTTGCGTCTATCCCCAGCCGGGTCCGGTACCGTTCTGCAATATACTCTCGTAACGGGAGATACCCGTCTGTGGTGGTATATTGGAGGGCAGAACAGGCATCGTCTGCAAGAACCGAGTTTGTTGCTTTGGCGATCCCTTCGCAGTCTATCAATGCGGAGGAGGGAAGCCCGCCGGCAAACGATATGATGGAAGGATCAGCAGAAACCCGGAAGAGCTCATCGAGAAATGACACCGGTGCCCGCGAGAGCCTTGTTGCAAAACGGTAATGCAGGATCCTCACCTTCCATCTTCCGGATTGAACGGATCGGAATATATACCCGCAGGGTGTAATCCGTGCCATCCGCGGGTCAGGCTCCTGGCGGGGAATCAGAGGCGCTGACTGGTCCGGAAAAAGATGCATCAGGTTTTTAATGCAATTCTGATGCTCTTTTTAGAAATCCCCAATCCCGTCTAACGGGTAGGTGCCTAATCCCCACCCCCTTTTTGTTCCGGACCGCGCCAACCTCCCTGGCATGGGGGTGGGGGGGTAGGCCGGGAACCCCCCGCAACAGGCCGGAAACTGCCGGCAAACAGGGTTCCCGGACGGTTTCATGGAGGTGGTTTCACGTCGGGTATAATAGTGAAAAAAATGGGTTTGGGCTGGTACTGGGGGGGTTGGCGTGGAACCCATTCCCGGGGATTTTTTAGGAAGGGGGATCCTGATGCTGGGCGGTGCATTCATGCCGGTAAGTACGTAAGTGTTTGCTGAATGATTTCTTTCAAAGCAAATTCTTAAAAAAAGGAAGATTTTTTATCCCGCAGGTAAATGCCTGGAGACTTATGCGGAGTCAGCGACTTCGATCTTGATGATCTCAGAATGGACCGCTGCAATTGTCTTGTGCAGTTCTGCATTCTGTGCTTCCCGCACCACTTCGATTGCTTCGCGGATCCGGGCCAGGGCCTCGCCCTGAGTGCTTCCGTATCCTGTAGCACCCGGAATCTCCACGCAACGGGCAGTAAAACCGCCTTTCTCGTGCGATTCCGTGATAATGGTGTAGTGCATGATCATAGTACGAGGATATGGAGATTGACATAGTTTGTGGTCAGAATTGTAATTTTCAGCCGTCCGGTGCTGGTTTTTCTGCCATCTTCCTGCGCTCGTATTCCTCGATATGATCCGTGAGTTTCTCACCGAATTTTTCCGGGTACTGATGAAATTCCAAATCTACGAGAAATATTCGGGCAGCATCACCTATAGCCTTGTGCGGTTTTATCAGGTACCGGAATTTTTCCGGCAGGGTATAGGAGAAATGGGCGGAACTGATCGTGGACTTTGTGATCCCGAAATGAGTTACAAGGGACGCCCGGTCAAGCGATACATGCTCCTTGAGATGAAAACACGATCGTATCTCATCCTGAAGATCCCGGATTAAAAAACCATCCGTTTTAATCCGGGAATACTGGAATGTTTCCATCTCACGGCGGCGGGCGAAAAAAACTAGGGTGCAGATGTCCTTGTGGTTGAGTGCCTGCATGAACTTCTGGAGATCCCGATACACCTCGGCAATTGCACTACGTGCCTCCTTCCGTGCCTCTGCACTCAGGTGGAACGTTTTGTCAAAGATTTTAGCATTGCCGGAGGCTGCCAGATTGAATACCCGCCGCTGCCCTTCGATCCGTTTTCCCACGGCGTCCGTAATATTTTTCCAGAGTTCGACATCGATGTTCCGGTTAAAGGCCATTCCGGCGAACGAGAGTACTTCCGTATCCGGCTGGTGGATAACTACGCCGATCTCTATGGGGATCTGCATGCCCTGGTGTGTGCCGTAGATCCCTGCAAATTCCATATCGATATATGCGGTGCTGGGCGTCATTCTTCAGAGAGGTCAAACTTTGGGAGTATTACGGAATTTCCCATGGTGCTGGTCTTACGTTCCTGTCCATTCGGTAACAGGATCGTGGTCACGGTCCAGCTGGTACTGAACCCGTTCTGCCGTTGCCCTGCCCATTTCATCAAGCGGGACGAGCCTGATCATTTCAGCCGAACCAATCCCGATACCCAGTTCTGCTGCACGGGCGATCTGTTCCTGTTCAAAGATCTTCCCGTTCATTACACCAGGGACCGTCCCGAATGCCCGGAGGAGGGCAACACCCACAGCATCGATGGCAACGCGGTCCCGGCTTGCCAGGATAACACCGGGTCTGATAAGCTTGCCCTTGTCCGGCCCGCCGGTGGAGAATCCTTCTGTTGCATCCATGACGATAAGGTCTGTCCGGCAGAACTTATTGATCTCTGCAATCATCGATCGCTGTCGTGGTGATGTATGCAGCTCCTTCATGAAATCGTAGTCAAGACCGTGTACTCTGCGGGCGATGGTACCTACCATATTCTTGAGCGACAGGGTGAAATTTCCCCCGTAACGATGGGTCTTGAGACAGCAGGTCTGGACCACCTGATCCGCCCTTGCTATGTCTTTTGCAAGGAAAAAGCCCCTGGTCCAGTGGAGGCCGGTTGCCTGAACCTCCTGCAACCCGCCCCGGTCAAGTTCGTCCAGCACAGTGACGGTAAAACCCTGTTCGCGTGCGAGATCGAACACTCCTGCTTTCTCCAGCACGGCGCGTGTATTCCCCATCCCGCTGCGCTCGACCAGTGTGACTCGGGCGGGGTGTTGTCCGAGAATGGAATTACATACGGTGTCCAGCGTATCAATATGTGTTGAAGCGGGAAAGGGGTCTGCGCTGTTGAAATTTGCCTTGATCGCCACCGATATGCCGGAAAACCGGGACATGTCAAAGGTTTCAAGAACGCTCCGGACACCGGCAATACGGTCCTTTTCACCGGTGATAAATACATCTGCTTTGTCCATCATGGGTCTTATACTGACAAGTACGGTTATCGATCTTTTTGAAGGTTCGCCTATTCGATATCGACATTGATGAATATTTCAGCAGATTCTCTTTAAATCGGGTATAAGTTGAGATATCGACTTAATACACCCTCCAATTTCTGTTTTTAGATTTGTGGAATAAACGGAGATGTTTTCATATTCAAACAGAACACGTGGTTTTGTTGGTTTACTTACAGATCCTAATTCCGATTTGTTTTTGTTTTTATCTTTTGTAACAAAAAAGAACGGCAGAGTCTTTCCATACATATCACGATACAAACGTGCATAATACAACGACTCGGTATTTCGTGAGTGTAGAGATGTTTTACAACTAACAATGCAAACAGGGCGAGCCTGCTTCTTATTAAAAATTACAATATCGGTATCCCCTATTATTGATCCAACAGGGGTATGAATTTCAAGGCATGCGAATCTTTTTGATTTACGCTCTTTATTCGGAGGAGTGGCTGAAATTCTTGAACTTGGTTGTGCAACCATAACTTTTGTATTATCTTTAAGTCCTTCAGAAATAATCGAATAGATTTCTTTTTGGAACGCATTTCCACTTTTACTCACATACGATTGGTGTTCGTTAATTGTTGTTTTATCAGTCCTAATCTTTTTTTGATTCATACCGATGGACTCCCTTTTTAACGTAAATCAATTTTCCCTGTTCGAAAAGGTTCCTTATTTTCCGTTCAAAATAATTAATTCCAGCTCCCGTTTTTTCTTTATATTTTGTCTCAATCCACTCTTTTACTTCAGAATAAGAAATATCCCGATCTGGATTCTCAATAAAATAATGCATCAGTGCATTAATCTGAGTATCAGGTTTTTTTGGTTTCAGTAATTTTCTTGATTTTATCTCAATTGGTTTTTGTGCGATTAGCTTCAGATTTGCTTCATTTTTCAAACGGTTAATCGCAATTTCACAATAATGTTTATCGATATCAATTCCGATCCCCTTGCGGTTATTAAGATATGCTGCCACCAATGTTGATCCACTCCCTAAGAATGGATCGAGAACGGTATCGTGTTTATAACTGAAAAGCTGAATACACCGTTCAGGCAATTGGACCGGAAATGGTGCCGGGTGTCCAATTTTCTTTTTGCTCTCTCCACTGAATGACCAAAGACCATTTGTCCAATCCATGAAATGTTTTTTGTCAATTGTTGATTCTAGAGAGCCACTAGTTTTTTTCCACTTTTTTTTGTAAAATACAATAATTAATTCAACAGGTGCAATGACATATGGCGCCGATGCACTTTTCCATGAGCCCCAAGCGGTCCTTCTGGAGATATTCCCCTCGTTCCATATTATCGTGGAATGATATCTAAATTTGATATTATTTTTTGCAATATACGTTAGATCAGCACCAACACTCTGTTGCCCACCTTTATTTTTATCAAGGGGGATATTCAAACAGAAGCGACCGTCATCTTTGAGCCATTTATAACAACGACGCATCCAGTTTTCGCTGAATTCGAGGTATTTTTCGTATGAAATATGATCGTCATGCGAATTATATTTAATATCCACATTGTAGGGTGGTGAAGTTACGATTAGGTCAATAGATTTTTCAGCAATCTTTTCTGTATCAAATACACTATCGTTAATTATGAGAATTCCGTCATTTTCAAAAAATTCGGTTTTTTTCAATATTGAACCCTCTCACAATTATTAGGCATCTGATGTAAATTAATTATGTAATTTTTCTTTAGGTCAAGTAATTCTCTAAAATCGCACATAATGAATAGTATTGTGTGCGGTGTGAAATTGTAATTTTAAACCGATTGCCTAGTTCACTCCCGGCCTGCGTAATAAAGGACAATTGCAAGTACGATCAGTGAGCATGCTACAAAAACGGGGAATGTATAATCTTCCTGCTGGGGAATCTTTCCATCCATGGGCATTACCAGTGAGGATTGAGGGGATGGGGGGTATGTTACAGTGAATGTTCCCGTACTGGTAATATTCGATTTTGCCCAACCGACAATCAGCTCATAGTCTCCCGGTGGCAGACCTGGAGCATCGATATCCCATGTCCAGGTATTCATAGGATAGCCCGCGGTCACCGGAACATTTTTTACTGTAACGACCTCGTTTGTATTCTGTGTCCTGACTTCGGTGTTAAGGGTGTTTTCAGTTCCTATATTGGTGGTTCCGGAGATGACGATTCGTTCTCCTGTGATCTTGTCGGGAAGCCGGAACCCTGAAGCAGGGATTAGCGTGTCGAAAAAAATTGCAGGTTCCTCAACAAAAAAATATTCCGTCTGGAAGGTATCATCAACGCCCGGCATGGATGAAGCAGACAGGATCTGGCCTATGACCGGTTTGATATTTTCCCCAAGATCCTGACGAGGTCCGAGTCCTGCAATGTTCTTTCCCTTGTTCATGACAACGAGAGAACCATTGATGTCCGTTCCTCCCTCAATATCAAGGACACCACTCGCCCCCGGGTCCTGGTATATGAGGGCATACTGACCGCCGGAATAATCGTCAGTAGCGGAAGGTTTGATGGTAATCGAGAAATTCCCGTGGCGATCCGGAGCGCTCGTCAGGACCTCGAAATGATCTCTCCCGACGATCCATATCCCCACCGTGCCGTTGACGGCCCCGGTCCCGCTTATGGAAAAAGGATCCCCCTTCGTGATGATCCCCGGTGCGCTTGTTGTAAAAAAGACCGTTGCGCTAACCGGTATTGCTATGACTCCAAGCAGCATCGCGAGGATTACTATTCCACGTTTACTAAAATTCACGCAATTCCACCACAATATTAGATAAGGATCTTTTTATTCCGGATTGTTAAACGCTTTCTGTAATAAGTGTTCAGCGTAGGATAACAAAGACTCCCAGTAGATCCTTATAAAATGTATATACCGGCGATTCTTTGCTGCCGGATGGCCAGTAACCAATTGAAAGAGCCATAGATGAGATCTGCCCGTTGCGTACATCGTTCATCGGAAGAGTATGAACGATAGATGTAAAATCGTTTTTCAATCCTCTTATCTTATAATCGGAGTTCATTTTTCACTCTGTTGTTTATGGACCTCCACAACATCTCCTGGAAATGCTCTCTGAAAATAGCCGGTTTGCGTATATCAGCCGGCGGTTTATTTGCAGATTCCCCTGTAAAAAATGCGATTTAATATCAAGGATCATCATCGCTGGTGAACGTGAACAATTGGGAGTGGGGTATAGTATCGCTTTTAATCCCTCTCACAGACAGGTTCCATTTTAACTCATGGAATATGAGAAAAGGTGATTGGAGCTGTTGATAGTCCGTTCATCGTTATCAGCGTGTAAAAACGCAGGTATTCTCTGGCATCCCGCAACCCCCGATTGACATTCCCTGTTTTAACAGACTTTATTTCGCCTTGATACTACCTTTTGCCCATAAAAGTTCCGGGTAGGCAGGGAATGCATCGTTGGATAATGGACAGGTCTTGCAGGACAGGAAGAACCCCCAACGCTACTTTATATTTACAAGAAAAAAAATCCAAAAACATTGTCAATTCAAAGAAATCTAATGATTTTTTCTCTCACGACCCTGGGTTGAAAACCTTTAAAAATCGAAGATTCTGACGAATCTTCTCTTTTCTCGGGACTGATGACCCTCAAAATAAAAAATTTAGATGTAGGGGTTCCGGAGAGCCTTGCCTACACCGAATGTTGCACGCGCTTCAAGCGTTGCTTTGTTCTTTGAGATCTTCTCGTTGGCGAGTTTGGTCACCATTTCAAGACCGGGCTTGACCTTTTCGATTGGCTGGGTCTCGAAGCAACCTGCTGCCATTGCCTTTGCCCAGACCGAGTCTCCGATCTTGGACCTGACAAAGACAGTGCTCCATCCGTCAGGGCTGCCGACGGAACCGGTGGAAATGTCACCGAGGTTTGCAACGTAGTCAAGGCAGACGTGGCAGCCGGGCTGCTCGTACTTGTGGGTCACCTTGAGCGGCAGCTGGACGACCTGTCCGCGCTTGCCGTATACCCAGAACTTGCCCTTGCCAATCTCCATCTTCTTGACGGATTCCATCTTCATTGCAGCGTGGTCTTCCACGAGCTGGAGGATGCTCTGGTACGGGAAGTTCTCCATGCAGAAGATACCGACTGCAAGTGCGATGCTGGCGCCGACATCACGGGCACCGATCGGGTAGAGCTGGAGTTTGCGGATTGCCTGCATCTGGCAGGGAGTTCCGACAATACCGACCTTGTCCAGGCCGAAGCTGCGGGTTGCTTCCTTGATTAAGGAAACGTTCGGGCTGATGTTGTACTTGGTTCCTGCTGCTGCAAGAAGTTCAGCCTTGGTGTTGACGATCGCCGGGATTGGCCTCCAGGGCTCGATCATATCCCAGTTCGAGTTGTCCAGCATGATTTTTGACGGGTTCTTTGCAGCGAATTCCTTGGTCGCGGCAACGATTGCTCCGTCAATGATACCTTCGTCCAGCGCAAATGCAAACAGCGAGGTGACGATACCGCCATCCTGGGCGCGCTTGAGAAGCTCCTTGTCGGTGCTTCGGGCTGAGACGCATGATTTGTAAATACCGAGTTCTGCTCCCATTTCAATCACCTTCACTGGAGTGCCGCCATTATGGCCTCGTTGATCGCTTCGTAGTTCGATACCACATCAAAGCTGAACCAGCTCCGCGGGCACTGGTTGTAGCAGGCACCGCACTTGATGCACAGGTCACGCTCGCCCTGAGGCTTGCCGTACTCATGGGTAATTGCATTGACCGGGCAGGCCGATGCACAGCTGCCGCATCCCATACAGAGACCCTGGTTGATGACGTTGGTCATCAGGTCGCAGAAGCATGCGGAGGTTCCCTTATCTGCTGCCATCATGAGCGGCTTTAAGAATGCAGTCGCGAGGTCTTTCTGTTCCTTGGTTCCCTTGAGGAGCAGGTATGCCATGACCGCAACGTTCCTGATCATCTGCGGAGTCGGTGCGCATCCGGGGATGTACACGTCCACTTTAATCAGGTCACCGATCGGCAGGAATGCCTCATGTGCCGGCTGGTTTTGCTGTCCCCCGCGGGAGAACCGGGTGATGTTGCCGTAGCACGCGCAGCCGCCGAGAGCGACCACGATGGTTGACTTTTCACGGGTTTCCTTGAGCTCTTCCACTGCGAGTTTGTCGTTAATACAGACTGAACCCTCAACGAATGAAACATCGACTTTCTGGACGTGCCTTGCGTCTGCAAGTGTTGGCATGTACTTCAGGTCGACATACTTGTCGAGGAGTGTTAATAATCCCGCATAGTTGTCTGCTAATGCCACAGTACAACCAGTACACCCACTCAGGTGCGTGTAGCCTAATGTAATTTTGTCTGCCACAGGCTTAACCTCCTTTTTTGTTTCTGTTGCTTTTGATGCTACGTCAGCTTTCTGGGGAGCCACAGCTTTTGGCGGTTCCTGGCTGGCGTCCTTCTTTCTGAAGATTGATAGTAGTCCCATAATCCACTCCAATAGTTTCGAGTATTACCTGGATTGCTTTCGGAATCGCGTTTTTTACAGCTGCTGAAAGCTCCATATCAACATCAGCATCTCCCTTTTTCAGAACCTTTGACGGTTGGCATATGACAACTGTTGTATCGATCTGATCTCTGATACGACAGAGCTGGTCGACCCCATCCCATGAATGCGGGTCAATGTATGCCCCTGGCTTCAGATCCTTCCCGGAGATTCTGGATATTGATCCCGGCTTTGCATTAAAATCTGCAATATCGACGACGATAAGTTTCTTCGTCACTTCGGGATTAAGGAAATTAAAAATAAAGTGCGGGGCGCCTGCGCCACCGTCCTGTATTGTTACATTGTCGGGAAGTGAAATCTTCTCCATTTCCTCAATCACCGCCGGGCCAAACCCATCATCGCCAAACAGGGGGTTTCCGCACCCCACTATTACGATCTCCGATTGCAGCATCAGGTTACACTCACTGGATGAGCTTCTGAGCCACTACCTTGTTGTCTTCGTCCAGTACGATCATGTGGGTTGCACATGATACACACGGGTCGTACCCGCGCATGATGACTTCGGCAAGCTGCCAGGGTGCGCCCTGGAGGGCTGCACTGCAGGTTGCGAAGTTCCAGGTTGTCGGGACGAGCATGCTGAAGTACTGGACCTTCCAGTCCTTGACGCGTGCGATGTGGACATCGGTGCCGCGCGGTGCTTCGTTGGTTGCCCAGCCGAGGGATCCGTCGCCGTCAGGGACGTAGTCTGCCATGACCTTGCCAGTTGTGTTGAGCTCGTCAAGGCAGTCGATCATCTCGTAGAAGCAGTCACAGTATTCCATCTCACGGGCAATGTTCTGGGCTACGGTTCCCTTCTCGTCATAGTTCTTGTACTTGACGAGACGGGCACGCGGGCCGACTTCAACGGGCTGGCCGTCATACATCGGGATACCGGTGCAGGCTTCCATCTGGGGGTTGACCTTGGTGCCGAGCTTGGTGGTTCCGCCGATGGGGTACCGGGGCTCTTCAAGGGTAACGTCCATCTCGCCCATGTACCAGTCCCATGGCCGGACTTCCTTGAACCGGCTGAGATCGAAGTCGGCGCATTCGTCAAGGCTGGAGCAGCCGTAGAACGCGTGGGTTGCAAGGTAGCCCTGGTTGTGGTAACCGAGGGTCTTAGGGAGTGCGACCTTCATGCCGCCGACGTCCACAGATTCGCGTGCCTGGTAGTTCCGGAGGATCGCGATCATCAGGTCCATCTGGCCATTTGCAAGGACAAGTCCTTCCTTGGCAAGATCGTACATCTTGGTCTTGGCCTGCTCGGAGACATTGCGGTACATACCACCGACTTTGGTGTTTCTCGGGTGGATGCAGTCGCCGCCGGCAATCTGGCCGATGGTCTGGCCGATCTCACGGAGTCTCTGGATCCGCTTTGCAACCGTTCGCACCGGCTCTTCTGCCGTGAACGGGTTGATCTTGGTCTCGGTGCCCGGTAAATACAGGTCAGGGAGAATCAGGATATCGTGCAGTGCTATGCTGTGCAGCCTGTTGGCCAGCTGGAGGATGTGACGGAGCATCAGTGCATCCTTGGGGATCTCGCACTTGATGGATGCTTCCATTGCTTCAGTGGCCGCGAGGTTGTGGGCTATCGGACAGATACCACAGACACGGGACGCGATCTTGGGGACCTGCTCGGGTGTTTTACCTACGGCAAGTTTCTCAACGCCCCTCACCGGGGTAATGGAACACCAGTTACCTGTCTCGATGATTCCTGCGTCGTTAACCTTCAAGACAAGCTTTGAGTGTCCCTCATGTCTTGTGGTTGGGGAAATCTCTACAACTTTCGACAATATTATCGCCTCATGTTATGTTGAGTTGTTCCTATTGCTGTACAAAGTTTATTTGAGTTAGATCTCTCATCTCTAGAGATAATTGACCGTACAAAGTACGTTCGATCTATCTTACACTACGGGTTTTATAACCTTTATGACTTGATCGCGTGACGGAAAACAAGAATATTCAGGCCTTTTTTTGGCAATATGGTCTGAAAATGGCATTTTCAGGATATTCGGCGAAAACTCTTCGGAAACAATTAAAATAATCAGAAATTGTTTGATTTTATAATTATTTATAAGGATTTTAAAAAAATTTTAGTCCATGTTATGCTTTTCCCCGTTCAGTTCATCGACCAATTCGGCAATCGTGGCCCGCCGTTCGGCATATGCATCGTGCTGATGGATACTCTCCTCGTTGGTCTGCTTGATGGTGACGACAGAATCCCCCGACAGGTACTCAAACTCCGCAAGGACTTTCTTGGCCATCTCCCTGACACAGTCCTCAACGAACCTTGGGTTTTGGTGCGCGGCAAGTACCACGGCCCCCTCATCCCCTCGCTTGAGGAGCTCATATATGCCACTGCTCATCGAGTCCTTGACAATATGGATGATTTTCTCAAGGTCCACATGCTGGTCATCATCAGTTTCGATACAGAGAAAACCCTTGCCGCGCTGGTTGTGGGTAGCCATGGGGACTGCTGTGAAGAACTCGTCGATCTTGTCCTTGCTGACATCGAGGTTCTCCAGTACCCGCATGGCTCGCTCCTTCATGATATTCTGTGCGCAGGGACAGGCGGTCATGCCCGTAACCTCCGCGCCGATGCTCTTTCGCACGATCGGGGTCCTGAATGTCCGCCGGGCTACAGCACGTGCATGCACCTTTACTACTTCCTCACAGGCTGTATGACTGACAGGCGTCTCGCGCTTCACCATGTACTCACTACGCATGTGCACTTCTGTCCGGTCCGCGTATTCATGGCGGTCGAGGAGTTTCCGTGCCACAACGCTGCAGAGTTTTTCAATCATATTGACATCCCCGTCTATCGCCTGCTGCAGTACTTCATCGATTACTTCGAAATTCCGGGAGAGGTTAGCTCCTTTGAGGCTGCCGGGTAAATCGACGTAGACATCGAAGTTGGAAATGAAAATGGTAGGTCGCTTTTCATGGCGATGTACTTCGACGAGTTTTTTCACGTTTTTAACCCCGACCCGGGTAAGGTTTATGCGGACATCAGGTGAAGAGGCCTGTACATCCGGCAGTTCCCTGCTGAATGATTTGTCCGTGGCCTCATCGTTTTTATCGTTTTTAATAGGTCATCGCATCCAGGTGCTTTTTCGCGTGTGCTTCTTTAGTGTTTTCATATAATATTTATGTGCTTTGTTGCTGATATCTATTCGATACCCTATGTTAAAAAAATATTATGAAGCTGATGCAGATATCGGCGTGCTGAAAGGCAAACGTATCGCGGTTATCGGCTATGGTTCCCAGGGTCGCGGGCAGTCCCTGAACCTGAGAGACAGCGGGCTTGACGTTGTGATCGGTCTCCGGCCCGGCAAGAGCTGGGAATCTGCAAGTAAAGACGGTATGAAGGTCATGAAGGTCGCTGATGCAGTCAAGGGGGCCGATATCATCCAGATCCTCCTCCCGGATGAGCACCAGGGGGTAATCTTCAGAAGTGAGATCCTTCCTCACCTTAAAGAGAACAAGTGCCTCATGTTTTCACACGGGTTCAATATTCACTTCGGCCAGATTGTTCCTCCGGAAACCGTTGATGTTGTCATGGTCGCCCCCAAAGGACCCGGGTTCATGGTTCGCCGCCAGTATGAGGAGGGGAAAGGGGTACCCGCGCTCATAGCAGTTCACCAGGATCCCACGGGCAATGCGCACAAGATTGCCCTTGCCTATGCCAAAGGTATTGGAGCGACCCGCGCGGTCGTGCTCGAGACCTCGTTCCGTGAAGAGACAGAGACCGACCTCTTCGGTGAGCAGGCAGTCCTTTGCGGTGGCTGTACATCTCTTGTCAAGGCCGGTTTTGAGACCCTTGTCGATGCCGGGTACGAACCGGAGATGGCCTATCTTGAGGTCTGCCATGAGCTGAAACTGATCGTTGATCTGATCTATGAGGGTGGTTTAACCAACATGCGCCAGTACATCAGCAATACTGCGCAGTACGGTGACCTTACCCGTGGCCCCCGTGTCATAGGCCCGGAAGCGTACGAAGCAATGCAGGAAATTCTCGAAGAAATCCAGTCCGGCAAGTTTGCCCGCGAGTGGATGCTGGAGAATATGGTTAACCGGCCTGTATTTACCGCACTTACCAAGGCTGATGAAGAACACCTTCTCGAGGAAGTCGGGAAAGAAGTCCGTGGGATGATGCCCCAGTTCCGAAGGTAAATCCCTGCAGGATTTCCCTTCCCCCGCAGAATACTGTTTATTCTGCAACTTTTTTTCCAAGAACGTCCCATATTGTCGTAATGAAAATTTGTATTATCTTCAGAGTGAGTCCGGTAATACCCGTCACGTTGCACAGCATCTGGCATTCTCGTGCGATGCTCATCTCGTTGAAATCAGTGACCGGGCGTCTTATGAAACTGACCCGCTTTCTTGTCTGGTGCAGGAAAGCGCGTGGCGAAGAAAAAACTGAGAAAGAACCGGCAGCTGTTGACGTTTCCGAATACAATGTACTGGTCTTCGGATCACCCATGTGGGCATTCAAACCAACACTGGTAATCCATACGGCAATCGCCTCTCTCAAAGAGTGTGAAGGAAAGAAAGCTGTGGCATTTTCAACCCATGGTGGCAGGCCGGGCCAGACCGATGAAATCTTTAAAAATGGATCTAATCCCGTGGCATGAAACTTATTACCAATGCCGGTGTCCGCCAGAAGGACATTGGGAATGAGAAAAAAACCAGAGAGATGGTCTCTTTGATCACATCAATAAAATAAAAATCCATGATCCCCAATCACTCATCACTTCCTATCGCTGGAATCCAGTACATATTACGACCCCTCTGATCCATGGCTGATCTTATTTTCAGGGAATAATCTGTCGGCTGATTTCAGTGGAAATAGTAAAAATACATGTCGATGCCCGGGCCCGGGGAAAGCCTTTTGGAGATGTCGAGCCTTTATATTATACAACTATGACGGACTCATATGAAAACCTCCTCAAGCAGGCCTACTCCAATATTACCGAAAAAACAGAATCTTCGGAGCGTTTTGTAGTTCCCGAAGCGAAAGCATACGTCGAAGGGAAAACGACAGTCCTTGAAAACTTCGTTGAAATTGCCGGGAAAGTCCGTCGTGATCAGGATCATCTTATGAAATTCCTTCTCGGCGAGCTGGGAACCAGCGGTAAAATCGATGGGAACCGGGCAATTTTCAACGGCAAATTTGAAATATCACTCATTAAGATGATCATCAAGAGCTACGTCGAGGACTATGTAATCTGTTCCGAATGCGGTAAGCCAGATACACGACTGGTGAAAGACGACCGGGTCATGATCCTCCGGTGTGATGCCTGCGGGAGCCATCGACCGGTGAGGAAGCGCAAGGCCAGGACCGAACCCGTATCAGAAAACCTTGAGGAAGGAACAGTCATGGATGTGGAGATCCAGTCCATCTCCAAGCGTGGCGACGGTGTCGTTAAGATGGGCCGTTATATCATGTATGTGGCCAATGCGAAGCCCGGACAGAAAGTTAAGATCAAAATCTCCCGTATTTCCGGATCAATTGTCTTTACCGAAAGGGCAACAGAATAATACATCGTACACCACTTTTTTATGAAATGCTAGGTATGGGGGGGCTCCTGAGGCATTCTTCTCTCTGATACTACTAAAAAAGGAAATATTATTGATAACCTGTGAAATCGAAGTCCTGTTTTGTCGGGCCCCCGGTCTTCACAATGGTTATTTCATATTTGAAAGGCCCTATATTGTCATAATCGCTCTCGTACCCCATCCAGCGCCCGTCAACAACATAAGTATACGGGCCGGTATCCTCAAGAGTAAATTCCTGCGTAGTGTCAGTGGCTTTTTCCATCACCATGACAGGTTCAATCAGGCCCCAGTCAATACCCCCTTTTATATATGGCTGGTAGCGGGGAATCAGGCCCGTTAACTGGCCTGCCCGTTCGGTGCTCAATGCATATCCCAGGACGGGTTGTTCTGACTTAATGGTGATCTTGAATTTGTCCTTTGGATAGAGGAATTTGAAACCCATCAGGGTCTTGAAGTCGTAGGTCTTGTATGTTTTTGTCGTGAGTGTTCCGGTATCGTGGAGGACCTGTACCTCTGTAGGAGCAGTTGTTGCAGCAGTGGTAACAATGGTCGTCGTAGCCGGTACTGTGGTTGGTACAACCGTTGTTGCAGGGGGAACCGTCTGGACCGTTGTCGGCATGGTTGTCGGGGACGGTGCACCAACATTAACCGAACAACCCGCAATGCAAACAGCGGCCATGAGAAGCACGGCTATGAGCAAAAGTATTTTTTTTCCTATCATAATAGTTACGGCTTATTTTTTTATCCAGATAATTGTTATGGATTCACCCTGCACTGCCTGAAAGAAGTGGCCGAAGAATATGTATTCCGGCAGTCTGAAAAAAGTATTTTTAAAAAATCAGTGCTTTTTTAACCCTTTGATGAGCTCGTCACAGTGACCGGATATCCGTTTACAGGCCTTTTTAATGAGGGGAATAGGGCTCTTCTTTCCCTTTGTGGTGACAAACAGTTCCGGGTCAGAAAACTGGAATTCAATCATATATCTGGCAACATCGACATCAGGATCGCTTAACAACTCCTCTATGAGGGCGTTCATGAACGTGTGCCCCTCACCTTGGATAACGAGACGTGCCTTGTCTTTTTCGAGCTCAAGTACTTTTACAATCATGCACCTATGTTTGGGAACCTGAAAACTATTAAAGTATGGGTGGCGACGAATGTCAGTACGGGTATACCCGGGACATTTCCGGTAAAAGGTTCCGGATACGGTCAGGAGAAATCGAAGATTTCGCCATCCTTGCCAAGGTGGGGCAAATCCCAGGGAAGCAGGTGGCTCTGATGCACACAACGGAAATCTTTTGGTTTAAGCCGGTCCGCAAGCATGCATGCATCAAGGTAATTCATGTGTTTGTGGATGGTAACATCTGATGGGACAAGTGCGTCCAGGAGGAGAAGATCCAGATCCCCCAGCAGATCAAGACTCCTCTGGGGGATGTCGATATTCGTGTCTGATGTGAACCCGACACGTGATTTCCCGGTCTCGAAGAGCATACCGCAGGTATATGCCGGCGGATGCTTGACCATGAAAGGGGTTATGGTAATGCCGGATATACTGAACGGTTCGTAGGACTGGATGATCCGTTTGTCAAACGTCAGAAACCGGAAGATCTCCGCACAATAATTCATGACGGGGGGGGTGGCGAATACCGGAGGGATATGCTGGATACGATAAAATTCCCCGAATCCCATGAAATGATCGTAATGCCCGTGGGTCCAGATGACCGCGTCGATGTGGGGAGATCCGTACAACAGCAGCTGCTGACGGAGATCCGGAGAGGAATCTACCAGCAGGTGAAAACCTTCGTTTTCAATCAGAAGCGATGTCCTCAGGCGCATTGCGCCGGTTATTCTCGCGTGAGTACACTGGGGACACGTACACCCGACCTTCGGAGTACCGATTGCATCACCGGTCCCGAGAAGTGTAATCCTCATGGTTATAACCAGTTCAGGTGCCGGATTGCTTCCCTGTTTTTCACCATGTGAATCCCTTTTTCAATATCTTCTGCACCGATGTTCTCCCGTTTATCCATGAGTGCAGACAGGATAGCTTCCTTGACCATCATGCGGATATCTGATCCCGAAAATCCCTCAGTCTGGGCGGCAAGGCGCTGGTAATCAATCGTGCAGTCGAGCGATCCCGTCACCTTCTTCAGGATATTTTTCCGCATATCCTCATCGGGGAGAGAAAATTCTACCACCTCGTCGAACCTGCGCCAGGCTGCTTCGTCGAGCAGTTGCGGATGGTTCGTTGCTCCTATCAGGACAACGCCGTGTCTGACGAGATTCATCTTGTCAATATTTTTCAGGAGCGAATTTACAGCCCGTTTCATCGCACCATGATCGTCAGCGACCCGGCTCTTTGCGACAAAATCGAATTCATCAATAAAAAGGATGGCAGGAGAGAGTTTTTTTGCCAGATCAAAAATACGGTCAATATTCTTGGAGGTCTCACCGAGGTATTGCGAGGTGATCATGGAAAGGCGGACTTCAAGGATTGGCATATGCATGGTCCGGGACATGGCTAGGGCAAGTGAAGTCTTTCCGGTTCCCGGTGGCCCGACAAAGAGAAGTTTTCCCACTTCGTAGATCCGGTGGTGTTTAAGAAATTCCCGGTGAACGATCGCGTGCTGGATCTTGTTGATGATCCCGAGCTGGTCGTGCGTACAGACAAGGTCCTCCATTCGCTGCTCTACTTCTTCCGGAGCAAGAACGATGACAAGATCAAGAGCGCCGCGAAGTTTTTCATCTTCACCGATCAGTTTTGAAATCCTCGTATCAAGGTATGCTTTTGTATCCTCATAGAGTGGATTTGCTGCCCGGACCGTTTCATAGGATATTTTTGTGGAATCAACTCCCTCAAAATAAAACGCAAGTGCCGGGTTCTTTTCTATTATGGTTTTTCCTCCCTGCTTGAGGAACCACTGGGCTGCCGGCTCAAGCGCGGTGATGCGGAGACGCTGCCCGAATTCCTCGTAGGATACAAACGGGTTTGCAGACATCTTCTGGTGAGCATCCGGTATACCAAGCGTGCGCTTGATCAATCCGTCGCTTACATACACCGGTCTTTTCGCGTCTGTTGCATGCGCGATACTGAAAATCTCGCGGCACGCGGGGGTCAGGTCATTGATATCAAGGTTGGGGTTCTGGTTGAAAATTTCGGCAGTAAGCACGACTTCCATTATGTGCAGGGCATCAGAATCTCCGGTCATGGCTGTAACCTTAATTATTCTTCTTGCAATTGAATAAGCCTATCTTATCGGGTTGTAACGATACACCCGTCAGCCGTTACGATAATGGTGTGCTCTGCCTGTGAAACAAGCGATCCCGGTATGTCAGAAAGAACCGGATAAACGTGGAGTACCTGCGAGCGGATAAGGGTGGAGAGTGCGAGATCTACTCTCTTCTCATTTAGCCAGCGTCGCGCAAACGGGAGTCCGTGGCGGTCCCTGATCTTTTCAAGAATTGCCCTGGCTGCAGGGATCCGGACGGGTTTTGGTGAGATCTGAGAGTAAATTTCCCGCCGTGTTTTCTCGGTTACATGCCCGCTGCCGGTTGTTGCGAACGGTTCAATGGCAAAGACCATCCCTTCTTCGAGTACCGCGCCCCCGTTTATTCCGATATTGGGAATTGTGGGTGACCGATGAAGGATGTACTGGTCAAGCCCGTGTCCGGTAAGGTTAGATATCGGCCGGTATCCTCGGCTTTCGATCTCTGACTGGATCGCCATGCCAAGTTCCCCGGCAGTTACACCGGGCCGTATCCTGCTGATGGCGGATTCAAGCGCTTGTTTTGAAGCCTCTACGAGCAGAGAATTGATACCAAGGTCAACGGTTGTTGCAGTGTCAGCGATGTACCCGTCTACTTGTACACCGAGATCCAGTTTGGCAACATCCCCTTTGGCAAATATTCGCGTATCTCCGGCAGAAGCGGTATCATGTGCAGCATCCTCGTTTAATGACAGGTTAAAGGGGAATGCAAGCGCAGCTCCCTCCTCATTCACCCGCGATTCTATTGATTCAACAATATCCAGGTACGGGGTGCCGATACGGATCTCCTTTGCTCCGTCACGCAGGATCTTTGCTGCGATGAGACCGGCTTCCCGGTATTTATCAAGGATTTCATCCTTCATACGACCAGATCCTCGGCAAATGATGTGAAATTATCAAATCCTTTTGAAGTGATTACACCGATATCCTCAAGCCGGACGCCGCCAATGCCGGGATAGTAGAGGCCGGGTTCGATGGTGACCACATTACCTGTTTCAAGGGATTTTCCTGAAGGCCCGACTGTTGGCAGCTCATGCACCTGTAATCCCACCCCGTGGCCGAGATTATGTACGAATCCCTTGGTATCGCTTGCATATCCCCGGTCCTTGAAAAAATCAACAACCCTCTGATGCACGTCTGATCCGGAAATACCGTTTTTTACCTTGGAAATCGCAAGTTGTTTAGCTTCGCGAAGAGCCGTATACATCTCAAGGATTTCCGGTGAGGGTTCGCCTTTGACAAATGTCCGGGTCATATCCGCGTAATACCCCGACTTTTCATGAACAGGGAAGAGATCGATGATGATGGGTTCATCCGCGCAGAGGGGGCCGGTCCCGGTCATGTGGGGGATTGCGGTATCTTCCCCGCACGAGACAATCGTGTCCTCTGCACTGCAACCATGTTCCAGCAGCATACAGTGCATAGTGTATTTTATAAATTCTGATGTCAGGGGCTTTCCATCCAGATGGAGGATCCCTTTCTTCACCACCGCGCGCCTTATCAGGGAGACTGCGTGTCCCATGGCTGTCTGCGTCACGTCCTGAACGGTTTTCATGCACCTGATCTCGGAACTGGTCTTTCTCGCCCGCATCGATAGAACAGTACCCTTGTCCACCTTCACGGAACAGAATTCTCCGAGAGCGTTTGCCAGCGCAACGGGAAAATTCGGAGGGATCAATATTTTTTTCCCCACTTGCCCCGCAATCATCTGCGCTGTTGCCCGGTACGGGTCTTTTTCTTTTTTAATGATTGCCGGGAGCCCGGCTTCAGCGCGGGTCATGACCGCGGTTGTCCCTTCGCGCGATGCGCGCCCGACCTCCATCTGGGAAATGATAATGGTCCCTTTCTCCCCCCGTTTCCTGAAATAGACAAAGGGATCACTTGTGGTGAAATGAGTCAGGTACCTCATATCTGCATCCCGCGAGTTGGCATATACAACGTAAGCGTCAGCGCCGCGTTTCCTGATCGCTTCTGAAAGAGGATCCATGTGATGGGATATTTGTCGTGAAACGTCAAGTACTTTTATTCCGGAGTTGACGTACCTGTTAATGGATGAGAATGCAAAAACCCAGTTCAAATGGAAATTTTATCGTCTTACCGTAGAACTTAATATTATCGTGTTGCTCGTTGCCATGTCCATACCTGTTTTTGTAATTTTTCACACTCCTTACACGCTGTTGGTTATCCTGGGGATGCTTGCTCTTGCCCTTCTCCTGGTTATGGATTTTTTTAAAAATTACCGGGAAACCAAAGCGTGGCTTGATGATAACGCAGAAAAAGAACATACGAAAGAAAACGAATCGTAATCTACCCGAATACTTGAGATGCAGGTCAACCATGATAAGAAAAATGAAGGATGAAATTGAACTCCTCAGTCGTCATCTCGAAGTAGCAAAAGCGGTTGCAGATCACCAGCCCATAGGTATCATGAAACTTTCCGAGCTGCTCGATCTACCCTCCCATCGTATCCGGTATTCCCTGCATGTGCTGGAGCAGCTTGGATATATTCGTGCATCCCCTGACGGGGCTGTCGCAACCCCGCAAACCCACGAATTATTTCTTCACCTCAACGAGGACCTGAATGATCTCATCTGCCTGTTGTCGGAGATGAAAAAGGAATGACCTGTGATTATTGGATCAATCCTCCCGATTTTCTCCTGATCATCCTCATAGTTACCTTTAAAAGTACTCAGAAAGAATCTAATAAGGCGCAGTGATAGTGCCTCCCTAACTCAGTTGGTAGAGTGTCGGACTGTTAATCCGAATGTCACAGGTTCGAGCCCTGTGGGGGGCGTTTTGGGGGCCCGTAGCTCAGTCCGGTTAGAGCGCCCGGCTCATAACCGGGCGGTCATGGGTTCGAATCCCTTCGGGCCCACTGCCCCTTTTTTTGCACTCTCTCTTACCTCCCTGCACGCTTTCGGCTGACTCCATTTGAAAACCTTTGTATCATGGGACATGCATAGGATGCAGCATGAAATGTCCCGTATGCGGGATGGACTGCGTGAAGTCCGCAAAAGACATCCTCGCCCAGCTGCCCTCCATTTTTCTTCCGTGCGCCGAGTGCAGCATCCGGACACTCAATAAAAGAGCCCCCCTGCCCTCCCTTGAATACGGACAACCCTGTTCGTGCGGGAAACGGTTCATCGACGAAGTATTTGCCCATATGTATGTTATTATGGTTGAAGAGGGGAATCTGCAGCCCACAGATCCCCTCATCGCTGTCGGCTCCCCGCTCGTACATCCGGGATACGCGATGGACCGTCCCCCGTTTCTTCCGCAAAAATCCCTAACCCTGCTCACTCCCGCTGCCACAAAAAAGACCGCGGAACGACTGATGGAAGAAGTCCCTGAACTGCGTGGTATAATAAAGAAGGAAAATTTCATCCCGGGCATTGCTAGTCCAGATATCGAATCTGTGCCCCGGGTCTACGAACTCCTGGCCGGATGCGATGTCAGGGCTGATATCTTCCCTCTCGGGACGGGGCCGCTCGTGATGTATAAACAACAGTCGCGTATCCATATCGAGTTCCCCCGGGGGGGCTATCCGAAAATCCGTGCAGTCGAGCAACGGGTGGGAAATCCTCCGGTCAGACATTTTGTGGATGCATGCTCCGGTGTCGGAACACTGGGTCTTACCGCTGCCTGTCTTGGCGTTCCCCACGTTGTATTGAATGATGCATGGTATGCATCAGCATTCTGGTCAGCATTCAATCTTGAAGTCAACCGGGAATATCTCCGGATCAACAGGGTACGGATATTCGAGCAGGAAGAAGATATGCAGAAACACCCGGTTGTAAAAGAGCCGATAAAAATTGCCGAAACAGAAGGTGAACAGACAATCGAGGTATATCAGGGAGATTTCCGCCGGTTACATACGGTCCTCTCTATAAATCCCCCGCCGGTTACCGGTTTCGACCTGTTCGAAAAAAGTGATACACCCGAATTGCACCAGATACTGGATGACTGGAAGAAAAATGTGGGAGGAGAGGTTTTTATACCATGATCCCCTTTCCTTCCAGATGTCAACGCCCCGATTATTTTCCGGGTAAAAAGCCTTTATTGACCAGTGCACAAAGGTATATGGGGACTAGCCCGGGTGGCTCGGCGTCACTTGTAACCCGAAACCGTCGGTACGCGGGGGGCGAAGTTTGACTGAGGCTGCAACGGCCTTCGGGAGCCTGTGTGTCCTGACAGTGAAACCTCGTCCCATGAGGTCGATGGCCAGGTATCAATATTCCGGAGGGAATAACGACCTGTCGCTGCGGGAACCGGTTCAGGCCCGGAAGGGAGCAGACTTACCGTAGACATCCGGCGCCCATGGGGTAACGGGGCTGAGGATGGATGCTTTGGTGAACGGAGAAACGTACCGTCGACCGATAACGCGTCCCCATTTACGATTATTATGGCGAAAGTGACCATCATCGGCGCTACGGGCAATGTCGGCATGTTTGCCGCCCACGCGATATCGGCAATTCCTCACGTCAGTGAAATCCTTCTTTATGGACGGGAAGGGCGTGAGTCTCTTCTAAAAGGAATTACCCAGGATCTTATTGACTCCTTTGCCGCGCGGGGAACGGATGTCGAAACCAGCTGGACGACTACCTTAACGGATGCCGCTGGCTCAGATATCGTTATTATTACTGCTGGCACACCGCGGACAGCCGAGCAGGACCGGCTCGATCTCGCGCTGGGGAATGCAAAAGTTATTGCCCCGATCGCAAGGACTATTGGTACAGCTGCACCTGACACAAAGATTCTCATGGTCACTAACCCGGTCGATATCATGACCAGTGTCGCGCTGAAGTATTCAGGTCTTAAACCCAACCAGGTATTTGGTCTTGGCACGCATCTCGATTCGATGCGCCTGAAATCCCTTATTGCAGCCTATTTCCGAGTGCACGTCAGTGAAGTGCACACCCGTATTATCGGAGAGCATGGCGACAGTATGGTTCCGCTCTGGTCTGCGACAACGATCGGTGGCATCAAGATCTCAAACCTGCCGGAATTTTCCCATCTCCCGGTACAGGATATTATCAGCTCGGTCAAGTGCAGTGGACAACAGATTATCCAGAACAAAGGATCCACAGTCTACGGACCAGGAGAAGCAATTGCATCTCTTGTCCGGACGGTTCTCGGTGATGAAAACCGCATCCTCACCGTCTGTGCGTATATCCGGACCGAGGTCCATGGTATCGGTGATGTCTGCATTGGCGTTCCCGCTCGGGTGAATCGCGACGGGGTTTTTCCAATTACCATCCGGCTTGATGAATCTGAAGTGATCGCATTCAGGGAATCGGTTGAAAAAATACGGGCAAACACCCGCAGGGTCCTGAAAGATCTTGAAGAATAAGGAAAAAAGAAACGAAAGAACCGATTTTAGTTCAACGTTACTTCAATAATCTCTGCCCGCTCAACGCCCGGGATGCTGCTTAATGACGTTTCAAGCGCGTCCGTCTCTCCGCCTGCATCATTTATAATCGCGGCGAACTTGATTGCCTTGAGCCCGAAACCGATCGGCTCTTCCTTCATGTCCTGAATACCCGGCAATTTCTGCTTCAGGGCGGTTTTCAGCTGTTCAAGGTCTACTTCCGGAGATTCCGGCATGACCCTCATGATGACTGCAACACTGCCCATTTCGTTACGGTCCCCCGAATCCGCATTTCGGGCAGACGTAGGAGATACTCTGCTCCCGGCACC
>Ga0182011_10000894_pt1 | contig 26001 bp, 30 predicted proteins | sample 711E1DmetaG_FD_120481 | JGI IMG/M metagenome (GOLD analysis project Ga0182011, IMG submission 120481) | Permafrost microbial communities from Stordalen Mire, Sweden - 711E1D metaG | ecosystem: Environmental > Terrestrial > Soil > Wetlands > Permafrost | place: Sweden: Stordalen | collected...
ATTAATAGCCGGGAGATTATATTGAAGTGTTATTTTTTCATGGGCTATTTTTTCGAACAGCATTGTATGTTCAACGGCAGAGTTTTCCCAGGCTGTGGAGACTATTTTCTGCAAAGTATTTACCCTGATATTCCTTCGTAATGAATTATTGTTCAGTAACCGGTTAACACCTTCAGCTAGTTGTTGTGAATTACGAAAATCAAAAATAATTCCGGTATCCTTGGTTAATACTTCCTTTGCATGGGGAATAGGAGTCGATATAATAGGGCAGCCACAACTCATCGCATACGCAAAAGTGCCGCTAACAGCCTGGTTGGGGTCATTGGTAGTGAACAAATAAATATCGGTAAGCTGCAAATATTCAAGCAAATCCGGTAAAGGCAAATAGCTGTTGATAAATTTTACATGTTGTGTTAAATTTCTGCTGATTATCATTGCTTCAAGGCTGTTCCGGTATTGTTCTCCTTCCTTTTTCAAAACTTCGGGGTGGGTTTTTCCTATTACAAGAAATATTACATCCGGATTGGTTTTTATAATAGCCGGCAGCGCTTCCAATGTAGTTTCAATGCTCTTTCCCGAACTTAGCAGACCAAACGTAGTAAGAACTTTCTGGCCTTCGATTCCATATTTTTTTTTCAGAGATTCTCTGTCCAAATGAGGTACCAGATGAGTACCATGGGCTATCACCGATATCTTCTTTTTTGGCAAATCATAATCGTAGATTAATATTTTAGCCGAGTTATGAGTCATAACGATGATTGATTCACATGATGAGGAAATTCTTTTTATATTGGATTTCAACTTCTTATCAGGATTTGGCAGTACTGTATGGAAAACCACAATAACAGGTTTTGTAAGTCTGTTTAAAAATTGAAGAAATGGCTCTTCCTGTTTGCTAAAAAAACCAAACTCATGCTGGATCAGAACAATTCTGATCTGATCGTCATTGTTAATCTTCAAAGCCAGTTTTCCGTATTTGTCAGCTAATGAAGTCTTAAGAACATATTTTACCTCATTGGTATACTGAAAATTTTCATCACCAGATTCCAGCGCACAAACTTTTATAGACAAAGTGTTGCTGAATTTGTTATTCAGCGCCTTTATCAAATCCTGGGAATAGGTAGCTATCCCGCATACCCTAGGCGGGAATGAAGTTATAAACAATATTTCAGCACGATCAATGGTTTCCTTAACAAGAGATTTTTGTTCCCCTATTATTGAAGTCATTGAAGAATACACGGAATTATCAAAGCCAAATAATCCATTGTGATTATATAAAAGCTCTCCGATTTGCTTTAAATCTGATTTATTTTTCATCTTTCCCAGCCTGTGTTAATAATTCTTTCAATAATTCAGATAAACTAACCGATGCGCATGCAACATGTGAATCAGCCGCTCCGTAGTAAATAAATAAAGTATCGCCAAACAGGGCAGTCCCCGTTGGAAAAACCACGTTATTAACGTCTCCTTTCAGTTCCCATTCATATTCCGGTGAAAATAGAGCATAAGGCAATCGCGATATTACTTTTCCTGGATTATCCAGATCGAGTAAAGCTGCAGCACATGCAGAATATACCATTCCCTTGGCAGTTTCTTCGGCTCCATGGTAAATCAACAACCATCCATGTTCAGTTTCTATCGGAGGGCAACCACTCCCAATATAGCCTGATTCGTGGGCAAACAAAGGATCGATAAGAATATGTTCCTGCAGTTTAAGAAAATAATTCTCCCAGAATGCCATGGTGAGATCCGCTAAATTTTTCACTGAGACGATTTGAATTCCTGGTCTGATTCTGTGAAGAAATACAAGATTACCTTTGATTCTTCGGGGGAAAAAAACTACATTTTTGTCCCATAACATCACTTTTTTTTCAGGATCAGCGTCGGGATTGTAAAACTTATTATCGTGATAATATCGTTCATCAACGCCATCTGACGCTACCAGAGATATAAATCTTGCAAAGGTGATGGGAGGAACAATGAGCCCCTGTTTTTTAAAATGCGCTAAATCTTTTGATGTGGCTAATGCTCCCCGTGCATTTGTACCGTCATAAGCTGTATAAGACAAATAATACAGATCATCAATTTTAACAATCCGGGGATCTTCAACACCATGCTTTTCATATTCGAATTCAGGGACCATAAATGGCTCAATCCACCTTTCAGCAACTGTTAACGGACCATCAAGTCTGCAATAACCAATAGTTGAAAAGTTCCCTTTTTGCACTGATCTGTAGAAAAGATGAACGCTTTCGCCTTCCTGCATGGCTGCAGGATTAAGCACTCCTTCGTTTTCAAATTCCAAATCTGTTTTTGATAATATAATTCCTTCTTTTTTGACTTTTATCATGGGATATATTAAATCATATTACTAATAAACCTGACGGTCTTGAGATTCAATTAAAATTCGTTGAACAAAGGTGAGTAACTAATGATGCTTAAGTGTTACAGAACTTTGACAAAAAGTTACATTATTCACACATATAACTTCAGCGATAATAAGGAACAATACCAGCTATCCAACATCTATTTTATTAACTTTCAGAATGAAAAAAGCTACAGATTTCAGACAAGTTTTCAGCTTTACCAAAAATTTCACTTTCGAAGTGATTATTTGAAACGGGATGACATCCTCTCCATATACCATTCTAATGATTCTTCTAATTTCTGCGTATCTAAAATGGTGGCAATGACCTTCTGTAACCTTAAAAAAGCGGTTTCATTCTTTACTATATAATCAAATGCCTTATGATGCATACAGTTTATAGCCACCTCAATTTTATCCTGGGCAGATAACATCACTACAGGAATACCGGGATTGCTGGCTTTTATTTTATCCAGGGTTTGTATGCCATTCATTGCATTTTTATCAATACCATCAAGATGATAATCCAGGATGATCAGATCCGGAGCGTGTGACAAATTCTCTATACAAATTTCTCCTGACTCATATGTTTCAAGTTTAAAATCGGGATATTGGAGAAATTCAATTTCTATTAATTTTAAATAGATTGCATCGTCGTCTACAACAAAAAGTTTTATTTTATTTTTACTATTCATCACTAAGTATTTTTAACCATGTTAATCTCTTCTCCTAATTCTATACATGCCTGATTACAAATGTCTTCAAGTTGCGTGACCAGGTCGTGTATTTTTTCCGTCTGTTGCCGGGTGCCGGCATATTCCTGAACTTTTTTTGCCATGTTTTCGAAATCAGCGCTTATTCCCACAATTGAAAATGAAGGGATTAATTTATGTGCAGTTGCAGATAATAAGTTCCAGTCTTTAGTGGATAAACATTGTTTCATAGTTTTTATTAAAGGAGGGGTTTGTTCAAGGTAAAGTGAAATCATCTCTGTCATTAATGCCTGATTGGACTTTGTATGTCGCTTTAAAAAATCCATGTTTGTGCATTTAACCTCTATGTTTTCATCGTTTAGGATTTCAGTTTGTTCGTTTTTCAGCATATTTTTTTTAACAAATCCGACTATTTTACTATACAATAATCTATCGTCAACAGGTTTTGCAATATAATCGTTCATGCCTACAGCCTTGCATTTTGTTAAATCAGCAGTGGTTACATCGGCTGTTAAGGCAATGATCGGGACAAGAGAATTCATAGTATGACGGATATATTCAGTTGTTTCAAATCCATTCATTTCAGGCATCTGCAGGTCCATCAGAATAATATTGTAAGATTTTGCCTGTAGCATTTCTATAGCTATTTTCCCGTTTGTGGCAATATCACATTCAAATCCGAATTCATCCAAAAGTGTCTTCATTAATAATTGGTTGAGTGCAATATCTTCAACAACCAATACCTTTATGTTTGTAATTCCAGGATCCAATTCAACTAATTGAGGTACTATTTCCACATCCGCTTTTGTTTTCTGAAAAGGTAAAATAAAGCTAAAGGTTGAACCAACATCAATTTTACTTTTTACTGAAATAGTTCCATTCTGTGCTTCCACCAGATGTTTGACGATAGCAAGGCCTAATCCGGTACCTCCATACAACCTGGAAGTACCGCTGGAAGCCTGCTGAAAGTTTTCGAAAATCTTATCTATTTTATCTTTTATTATTCCTATTCCTGTATCTGAAATGGAAAATTGGATTGTTACTTTTTCATCATCTTCACTCAGCAATTGAACAATTACTGAAATCTTTCCTTTTGAAGTAAATTTGACAGCATTACTGACAAGATTTAAAATGATCTGGTGCAAGCGCACAGAATCTCCAACCAATACATCAGGAATCTTGTCATCATATTCTTTGATAAGAGTTAAGTTCTTCTCCTGAATTTTTGTCTCAAACAAATGAAGCATTGCGGCTATAGATTGCGACATTTTGAAAGGTATTTGTTCAAAAGTCATTTTACCTGCATCTACTTTTGCCAGATCAAGTATGTCGTTAATGAGCACGATTAAAGCATCGCCGCTCATTTTTATGGATGTCAGATATTCTTTTTGTTTTACTGACAAATCTGTTTTCAACAACACCTTTGTAAATCCGATAATCGCATTCATCGGAGTGCGGATTTCGTGGCTCATATTTGACAGAAACTGTTGTTTTGCCTTCACTGCATTTTCCGCAATCCGGGTAGCATCTTCAGCTTTAAGTTTTGCCTCTTCAGCCAGTTGGGTTGCCAGCTCGGCAAATACAATTGCTTCTGTCAATTCCGTTGCAATCCTCTTTTGGTCGGTAATGTCTCTGGCCACTACAACTACACCAAGAACCTTTCCTTTATCATCCTTATAAACCGATCCATTGAATAATACATCGGTAAGCTTACCCTCCTTGTGACGAACTGTAAGGGGATAATCTGCAACCGAGCCATTTGCAAAAACTTCCTGATAAACCTCACGGGCTTTTTGAGGGTTAGTGAAATAATCAAAGAAGTCGGTGCCTGTCAGTTTTTCGCGGGTTATCCCGGTAATATTCACCGTTGCATCATTCATGTCAGTGATCTTACCTTCGGGGCTTATAGTAATTAACGGGTCAAGACTGGCTTCAATAAGGCTAAGAGAATATTGGGAAGCCAGTTTTAATGAATAGCTGAATTTTTCAAGTTCTTTATTTGCAATCTCCCGTCTTTCTTTTTCTTCATTTTGGAATATAAGTTCCTTGGCAGCAATTATTAACTCTGCAGCCCGTTTTTCTTTTTCTTCGTTTTGATAGACAAGTTCTTTGTCGGCAATTTTTAACTCTGCAGCCCGTTTTTCTTTTTCTATGGTTTGAAAGACGAGTTCTTTGTCTGCAATAATTAATTCGGCTGCCCGTTTCCCTTTTTCTTCATTTTGAAATATAAGTTCTTTGTCTGCAATGACTAACTCCGCTGCGCGTTTACCTTTTTCCACGTTTTGAAAGACAAGCTCTTCGTTAGCAAGTATTAACTCTGCTGCACGCTTTCCCTTTTCTTTATTTTGAAAGATAAGTTCTTTGTTAGCAAGTATCAATTCTGCAGCTCGTTTTTCTTTTTCCTCATTTTGAAATAAGAGTTCTTTGTTAGCTATAATTAACTCTGCTGCACGTTTTTCTTTTTCATCGTTTTGAAAAGCAAGTTCCTTATTAGCTATGCTTAACTCTACAGCCCGCTTTTCTTTTTCATCGTTTTGAAAAGCAAGCTCTTTGTTGGCAGCTCTTAATTCTGTTGCCCATTTCTGCTCTGCAATATCTCTTGCCACTACTACTGCACCAAGCACCTTTCCTCTTGCATCTTTATAAACAGATCCATTGAATAATACATCAGTAAGCCTGCCATTTTTATGGCGAAATGTAAGAGGAGAATCTGTAACAAAACCCTTTGCAAATACTTCCTGATAAACCTCAACCGCTTTTTGTGGCTCCGTAAAATAATCAGAGAAGTTTGTGCCAATAAGTTTTTCACGTTCAATACCGGTTATGTTCACCTTTGCCTGATTCATATCAGTGATTATACCTTCAGTATTAAAAGCAATTAATGGGTCAAGACTGGCTTCTATTAAACTGCTTGCATATTGGGATTCATGTAACTTAGTTCTTTCCATTGCTGACCATATATTTGATAATGAGCTTCAAATAGTCTACTGCTTTAAATATGATTGACATAAAATACTCCGTCACTGCCTTTTACGACAATCTCAATCACAGCTAGATAAATGAGCCATTTTTATCTGTTTTTCATATTTTAAAAGTCGGAAAGTATTGGTAATAGTTATCAAATTGTTACACAATTATTTTTAATAGTTACATAATTCACACCTGGTTTCTGAAGTTGGTTACTTATTGAAACAAAGACTAATTCAGGAATACTATGAAAGTGGAATAGGGGATTTTAAAGTAAACTCATTTAAAACTCCTTATTCAGATTTATTTTTCTTAAATATTGTTTTGATTTTTAATAAAGGAGGCATGGTATCGCCTAATAAAAATCCCCATGGTTTCAATGGTTCGATATGATCGCATATTAGTTTTATTATAGCGAGTAAAGGCATGGAAAGAAACATACCTGGTATACCCCATATTGCGTTACCCACAAGAACCACTATTACAGAGAATAAGGCGTTGATTTTTATTTTTGAGGCAACTATATATGGGACGATGTAATGATTATCTATGAGCTGGATGAAATAGTATGCTGCCAGAACGTAAAAAGCGTACCAGGGTGACGGTTTGGTGACCAGGGCTACCATCATAGGCATTGCAACTGCAATGATTCCTCCGATGTAGGGAATAACGTTGAGCAATGCTGCAAGAATACCAAGTATAAAAGCATATTCGATCCCAAGCATCAAAAGAGCTGCTGTATTCATTGTTGCCATCAGAACAGCTTCGATAAACAACCCCACAAGATAGCGTTGGATAACTGTTTTGATCTGGGAAACTATTCCCTTCACATGGCTTTGGTATTTTGATCCGGATAGCCTCCGAATAAACTCAATTAATATAGGTTGATAAAATAATATCATAAATATGTAGAATGGTATCAGAAACAATATTACTAATCCATTGCCGAGGACGACTATTGTTTGCCCAATGGCAGCAGTGCTTACGTTAACTATTTCACCCTGTGTTTTTGTTATCCATTCATGAATTTTCTGAGGGTCCTTGTCAAAATAATCTGCCGCATCAGAAATTGTCTGGTTAAGTATTGATGTAAACTTTTCAACCAGCGCCGGCCATGATTCACCAAACCGGCTTGCCTGAGAGAGTAAAACTGCGCCAAATGCGGCAATTACTAAAAAGGCAAGAAACATAGTGAGAATAATAGCTAACACCCTGTTTATTTTTATCCGAACCATGAATTTTACTACAGGATGGAGTAGAATAGCTATAATTATTGAGAATACAACAGGAATAATAATGCTTTTTGCGATATACATTATTGCCAATAAAGCAATTAAGCCCACAAGAAAAATGGTCACTTTTGCGTAAAAAGGTAATTTTGAGTCTTCACCTGACACGACTTACGGAATTTATTTCTTTTTTTGAAAAAAATGCTGGATCAGAGCCTGTCCGACTGATTTGATTATTTCGGAATTTTGAGCAACCAGGTTTGTTACGCCAAACTGAAGAACAGAACCAACAAGTTTCCTTATCAGGTTACCTGATGCCCCTACAAATATCTTTTTTGAAAGGAAGCCTCCAAGCAACCCCATAGCGGTACCTGAAATATTATCAATCAGATAAGGTGTGGAGGAGATCTCCTTCAATGCATTTCTCAGAAGGTTAACAGGTTTTAAACTTTCGTAGGTAAGAAATAATTGTTCTCTCAGAATTTGTCCTTTTATGCTTTGTTCGGCTTCCAGTAATTGAATTGCATCCTTAAGCTCCACTGCAGAAGTTATGTTTTGCATATATTTTTATTTAAGCACACGTTTGATGAAATAATTTCCTACGAGCCTCTTGATCCAATTATGCATAAAGAAATGAATGACAATTCCGGCCAGAATATAAAACGCAGCAACCACAAAGAAACCCCAATATGGTTTTCCAAGGATATCACCCAGCCATAAAGCTATTCCCAGATTTAAGAACAACATGAAAGAAACAATAAGTACAATGAAAACAGAGTGTGGCACAAGAGAAGATACAACATCCGTTGTTTTTTCAACTGTTTTGAGTTTAACTAACTCAAGACTGGTTTTGCCATAATCAGTAGCTTTTTCAAACAGCGATTCCAGCAATTTGGTATTATCTTCCATGTCTTCCGTCATGATAAAGTTCAACAAACACAATCATTATCAGTTAACTGCATTTTTTGAAATGTCATTTGAGATTGTCAGAAGGAATACAGTTTCTTCCTGGGTTGTGAGACTGTATTTTATGTTTTCATCAAGAGTCATCAGCTGACCTTCATTAAGGGTAATGGTATCCTTCCTGACATGAAATCTTAGTTTGCCCTCAATTATCTGAAATGTAACAGAATCATTTGACTGAAATGACTTTACTTCTGTTCCCCCATGCATTGCAGTCAGAATAATCTGCTTTTCAGGACTTTTTAAAAGAATCAATGCATTGAGTTCCCCGTTTGCCCAGGTGTAACTTTGTTTCATTGTTGCAATTAAAGAGGGTAAATCAAAAGCTAACAAAGTACAGGCAGAGGACCTGAAATTCTTTATATGGGGAATGTTTGTTATTAATGTTTCTATTTCCATGAATTAATTTATTATTCAGTTTAAAACATTTAAACCAGATTTGAATCCCTGCAAGCGCATTGGCTTCGCCGAGCTCGTAAACTCGGTTCTCCATTGCTTGCTGTGGAGTCAGCGAGCATTAAGAATTTACCTTAGTGGATTGAAGATTCTTCGTAGCTTGCTGCGAAGAGCTTCAATCTAATCATCCGTTAGCGGTTTTTGTCGCTTTTTTAGCTTCTGAAACTTTGGTCTTGGTTTGTTCGGCAAAGTCAGAAACTTCCTCCTTTACCTCATCCATTTTGACTGATATGTTATCGATAAAATCCTCAAATTTTTCTTTTAAAGAATCCACATAGTCTTCTCCTTTTTTAGCGATTTTTTTACGGGTTTTTTCCCCTTTGTCGGGAGCAAATAAAATCCCCACCAAAGCACCGGCAGCAACACCTGCCAGCACACCCAGCAATACTTTTCCTGAATTCATGATCCTATAATTAATTGATTATAATAATACAATAAGCAATATGACAATAAGTACAATTGCACCAGCTGAAAGATAGACACCTCCGCTAATATCGCGAAGTTTGTGGTTGATAGATTTTACTTCTTTGCGCAGGCTTTTCTTTTCTGCTGATTTCATATTCGTCTTGTCCATTGAGTTTATCTCATTTAACCTAAGATCCAGAGTTTTGGCCTCTGCAGCTTCTGAAGGTTTTGGAGCAGGCAAAGTTGAAGGTTCAGTGCGATTTGCCGCGTTTAATTGAAGAGGGAGTAATGTTAATGATAAGCATGTCATTATTAAACAAATAGCAAGTTTTTTCATGATAATATAATTTAATTTAATTAGTTGTTGATTTAAAGTACCCTTCTGCCTTGAATAACCCGAAGTATTATTGCAATTACTGCGATGACAAGTAGAATGTGTATGACCCCACCCATACTGTAGCCGATAAATCCTATTGCCCAGGCGATGATCAAAATTACTGCTACGATATAAAGTAAATTTCCCATGATATTTATTTTTAATTGTTTATAAAAGAACCAATACTAATATTACAATAAGAATTACTGCACCGACTGAAACATAAACAACGCCTCCATTTCTGTGATGACGTTCATTTGTACGTACTTCAATCTGTGAATTTTTATTTTCCTTCGGAATCAATTTTGAATCATTCGTTGAACTAAATTGATCAACCCTTTTCAGTAATGCATTTATTTCAGCTGATTCGACAGGTTGGGGAGGTTTTGTAGCTACCGGAGATGCTGGTTTATCAGTGGTTGCTGCATTTAACTGAAGAGGAAGTAATGTAAATGACAAGCATGTCATCATCAAATAGATAGCAAGTTTTTTCATGATAATATAATTTTAATAATAGATAATTTAAAGTACCCGTCTGCCCTGGATAACCCGAATTATTATTGCAATTACAGCAATTACAAGAAGTATGTGAATGGCACCGCCCACACTGTAACCGATAAATCCTATTGCCCAGGCGATGATCAAAATTACTGCTACGATATAAAGTAAATTTCCCATGGTTAAAAGTTTAATTGATTAGTGTTACTATGTTTAAAATATAAGTTCATTTTTAATATGTTAAATTTATTTCTCAAAAGAACCTTGACAAAGTTAGGGCTCACTATTCCGGTAACCGTTATATAATTTTGGGAATAAGTTACATCATTCACATATTCAGATTGGATCAAAAGAAGATAAAGTTGTTCCCGCTGATCAGGAACAGCAACATGGTTTTTGAAATGGGTTAAGATTAATTACAGGCTCCCCAGTGTATTTCTCTTTTTGTGCTTCAGGTTTTTAAAATGAGAAGGCGTAAGCCCGGTCATTTTCTTGAACTGGTTTGACAGATGGGAGACACTGCTGTAATGGAGCTTCCAGGCAATTTCCGTAAGATTGAGCTCATCGTAAACAAGGAGCTCTTTTACCTTTTCAATTTTATTGGCAAGGTAAAACTGTTCAATGGTAGTCCCTTTAACTTCGGAAAAAAGATTGGAAAGATATGTGTAATTATGATTGAGTTTTTCGCTCAGGTAATCAGAAAGATTTATTTTGATTTGTTCATCATTATAATGGATCAGTTCGATAATGATGGTTTTAATTTTTTCTACCAGGATTTTTTTATTATCTTCCATCAATTCGAGGCCTGTCAATTTCAGGGCAACGCTCAGATTTTCAAGTTGATCTTTTGAAATTTTTTCCGTTATTTCAACTTCCCCTAATTCAACTGCTGAGTAAGGTATTCCAAGTTTATCAAGCTCCGATTTAACAACCATCTGGCACCGGATACAGACCATATTTTTAATGTACAGTTTCAATTTTTCTTCTCTTCGGATCTATAATCCTGTAATTGACAAATATAAGACTTTTTATTAAGTTCTAAAACGAAAAAATTAGCTTAAGAAATATAAAAATATTCCTGATCAACATATATTATGCACTTACGTTAATTGATTTTACAAACGCTGTAATTAAATATCATAGATAGCAATTACATTACAACACACTAAGAATCAGAAAACTTCACCCATGTTAAAGAAAAAGCCATGTGAACCCCTGATCCCAAATCCATAATCGATTGCCAGATTGGTACCAGAGTATTTGTTTATCTTAATTCTCAGGCCGAAACCTCCTCCCGGAATTATTGGGTAAATATTATCTGAAATACTATTGGGAATTGATTGTGCATTTCCAAATATAACGCCTCCCAAAAGGCCATTACCGGTTAATGAAAACCTATATTCCGATTCAAAGTAAATCAAATTTCTTCCTGTATACCTTCCCGGAGCGTATCCGCGACCTGTAGTTGAATAATTATCCCAGCCAATACTTGGCAGATCTAAATAGGGAGGTGTTCCTGATAATGTAATTACATTATAACTCCAGAAAGCAAGAATATTGTGTGAAGAAACCGGGAGTTTTACATAGCGTCTGATGTCTATCAATAATGACTGCCAGTTTTTGTTGCTTCCAAGAAAAGTGAGTTTAGGCCTGACCTGTATATTTGCATAAATACCGTTTTGCGGGTTCACTGCATTATTTCTGTTGTCATACTGAATATTTAAAGACACTCCGGATGAGATGGACTGATTGCCTTTTTGATACTTGACAAATTGATCCAGGTCTATACCTGGCACAGAGTCTGCTTCAATATTCCAGTGTAAGTCGAGGTTGTAACCCATTCCGACAAACAGATTTGAAGCTATTTCGCGAAACACGACCTGGTAGAATCGTAAATATGAATAATCGATATGAAGGGGGTTAGAAAAAGTGCTTTTTGGCCCCAGTCCGTAGGTTATGGTTGGAAATTTATAGTATCGCGTGTCGCCTGTAAGATGAAGCTTAAGCTTTTCAAAAAAGATATTGCTGATGACAGTAAACCAGTACTGGTGATAAACCGAGTAATTGCCATTTATTAAAATGCGTGAATTTTTCTTTCGTTCATTATCTGAATAGAACGTGGTGCTGGTAGCAATAACGCCTGTCAGTCCGGTGTGTAGTGAATAGCCAACAACCGGAATTAGTGAAAAGAACGGGCCGTTGTCTTTCATTAAGGCACTATCTTTACGTAATTGTCGGGTTAAAAGTTCCTGGAAAATATCAACAACATCCTTTTGTTGAACAGTGGAGCTGTCTTTGAGAACGGTTTCTCCGGTTTGGCCCGAAATGAACTTTGAAAAGAATAGCAGGAATATAAAGACAGAGATTATTTTGCAATTATATATTTTCATTCAATCAACCAGGTGATAAATTGTGAGCATAGTTTTTATGTAGTTTGATAGGCTCAAAATTAGAGTTTTTATTTAATAAATTCTTTTATTATTAGTTAAGAAAAAAACCCTATCGTGCGGATGAACTGCACTAATAGGGTTTTGATTTGAGGTCGGTGGCGGAAGGTAACTGATTACTTCTTTTTAATTAAAAACAGTAATATAACACTTATTATGCTCATATATAAGTAATAAACTAATATATCATATAAGTAAATAAGTAATTTACTTGCCCCAAAGTGTAACTATTTACTTTTTATATCGTATAAAAGAGTAATTGAATACTTTTTTAACGATAAAACTATGGAAAAGAAAAACAACAAGCCGTTTGACGTAAAACTATTGAATGAAAAGAATTATTACAGACTTTATGTAACCCATGCCAGCTTCAAGGGTAGAATCAGAAAAAGGCTCGGAGACAGACCTTACGAAGATTTACAAAACATTGCATTCAACTTAAAATTTGAACTTGGTAAACACTTCATGTATGGCGAAATTGTTAAAGAAGAGGTCGAGTCTTACATTGATAGCTATGTGTCAATGAACGTCAAGTGCAATGCTTCCATCTTCGATTATAAAGATGATTTCCTTGAAAACAAATCAGAAAAGTTCAATAAGAAAACAAAATGTTCTCTATCGAAAAGCACTCTTTCAGGTTACAGAACCGCATTAAAGTATTTTGAAGAATATTTGACTAAAAAGAAAATTTCGCAACATCCATCTCAAATTAATGAAACTGTATTAAACAACTATTACGAATTTGTGCGTGGTGAACACAACTATAAGGTGAAGCTGCACACCAAAGTAAAAGGTTTCATAAAATATCTGGATGTAGAAAAACAATTACCAATTGACCCCAGTTATAAAAAATCAGTATTTACCGAAGAATATGATAATCAATGCCCAGAAGAGAATGATATTGCAATCCCTGAAGAAGATGTACGCAAATTAATTGCATTGAGAAAAAAGTTTCAACTGGGTGAAGTACAGTTGAAAGGCTATGCCAAATCAGATAAAATACCAGTGGAATTACAACTACGTCAATTTAATATGAAGGCTGATAATTTGAAAAAATGTCTGGACTGTCTGCTATTTATGATCAGCACGGGTATGTATTATGCTGATATAATGAAATCACAATTATTTATTTCGCCTTATGGGAATATTTTAAATGCACGGTACAGACGGGCAAAAAACGGAAGCCTATGCAGAGCCATTCCAATACAAAATGATGACATTTTTATTGGCAAAGAGATTATAGAACAATATAAGATTAAAAGTGGCTCAAATTTCCCATTAAACTTGTCTCTGACTCACTTTGGTAAGCATTTGGATAGAATTAGTGCTCTCGCTGAATTGCCTTACAAATTGAACAATAAAATGGCAAGGAAGACATTTGCGTCTGTGCTATATTTTAACAAACAATTGCCCATACATTATTTACAAATTCTCTTAGGGCATAAAGATGTCAAGGATACTGCCCACTACCTAAGAATAACAGACGATGATGTTGCCAATGAAATAATGAAGTGGATAAAAGATTAAACAATCTTTTCTGACCACTTAAAATCATTTTTGATTAACAGGTTGGCGTATAAAATATTATAAATTTTTATAATTTTTTTGTACCCCTCCATTTCACAAAAAATAAAAATATTCTTAGAATATTTTGCTCACCTGAGTATTTATTGACGTAGTACCCACACCCAGAAAAGGCAGGGGTGGGTGGGGGGTATCTTATACGGGGGGGTACGGTTGTGATATGCCTGATAATGTGTACATTATATAATTATTATTGAATGTCTATTGAATATGAAACTACAAGACAAATTCCCATTCGACTCAACCATTTTAGGTTTAAACAAAGTATACCATACTGTTGGTTATCGTAGTCACTTTATTAACTCTGACTGCATACAAACATCAAAGAAGATCGTGACAACTTCCAAAAAATATAGATTAGTCACTACGGCAGATCAAGCGTCCGATCGTATTGTCAAGAGTATAAGATTGATTGAAGTACTTTTCATTGTACGATACTTGAATATGTTCATCACGGATTTGGAAAGTCATCGCAGTTACATAATTGAAATTGATATTAAATCTCCAGAAAAGCCATGCGAATGGGTATTATTTGACTGGGATGACTATGAGAAAATTAATGACTTTAAAGCTATTGTGTCTCATTGCAATAAATGTGATGATAAAAAGAAAAATCCAGATGACGGGAGTAATGCTGAACAGAGTAAGGACGATCTGTTCGAATTTGACTTTTAGCTCCTAATCAGCAACCAGACATTCATTTTCATATTATTCATAATCAGGTTTTAATATAGCTTTGCCCAAAATAATTTCTATATGGGTAAAGAAAAGAAGCAAAAGGTCGAACTCACTGAAATGTTCGTGGCAAAAGCATGTCCAAGCAGTATTTATTGGGGCATAATTACAAGATCACAGGCTGAAAATGGTAATTCGATTGTGTTCTCAAGAATTTTGAAAGAAAATGATGACTTGCTTTGCGCCCAAGCATCAAATCAGAAGGAACTTGCAAACAACTTGAATAGTATTGCTCGAATGATCTGTATTGAAAGATTACATGAATATCGTGTTGTAACAATAGAAATTTTTGGGACAGATTTGTTTTTGAATTAGCTACAATTGCTTCTCTGTTCATGCAAAATAAACATGAGCGGTATTACCTTCATCTTTCATTCAGCATATTGTGCATAACTTTTATTAATCTTAGTTATTTCACAACCTAAGACTTCCATTTCAGAATTTATCAGGATGCTCATTGAAATATTAATTGTTTCGATTGTTTGTGCCCACATAACATAGTCATTCCAGTCAGAATTGATTATCGAAGGTCTATCTTCATCATCCATGCTATAATATTCCATCTTACTTATGTAGAAATCCACATGTACATCACAGTCAAATGACACATCGATAAGGATTTTTAAGGCTGAGAGTTTTCTTACTGAAATATCTTCAATCTCATAACCTTGATTTATAAACTGTACACTTGGCTCATCATACCAATCAGGAAGGTCAATATCGTTGTTATTTAGCTCTGTGCCAATAAAATTTTCAAACAGAAATTTGGAAGTAATAGAATTTAAGTCCAAATCATCAAACTCTTTTGATTTCAGTTTTTTCTCCAAGCGTTCAACTTGTTCCAGACTTATTTTGCCAATTTTATCTACGTATTCATTTAGTGTTAAGAATATTCTTAAGGACTCTGGATTGTATAATTCTTCTTCAAGCTCGTCAGCCAAATCAGCATGTAGCTGAGAATCTGGAGTAGCAAAGTCGCTATCCTTCGAAATAAAGATTAATTCAGGTAAAATTAATATCTCTTGGTCTCGTGTCAACAGTTGCTTAACACTTTCCCAGATAAGAGTATCCCTGTACCCTGCACCATTGGAGTTGAATGGCTTTTTTCTATTCATTGCCCTTCTTGCAATTTTGCTGTGTTTCGTTTCGGGATATGGTAGTAATAAGATTTTATAGGTGGTGATAATTTCGTTTAGGTAATCTTTATATCTCTGAATCTCAGCTTCTAAAACTGCACCACTCAATGGCAAAGGATAATCACTGCCCGTGATTTTATTGAGGGTTTTAATTTCTTTATAAGTAGTATTAATTGCAGATTCCAGCCTCTCAGTAAATTTATTAATTGTCTCATCAATGACAATCTGTGGTATGATCAGTTGAACCGATTCATTTTTACAGTTTTCCAATAAGACTTGGAAACTTGGACTCGCCATTCGATAGTCAGCAATAATAATATTTGTGTCAATGATTATTTTCATTCGACATATTTTACAAATCGTAAATTAGGAATTCAATCTGTTCAGCGTATGTAGTCATAGAAAAAAATGTACTCATATAATTGTCACAAATATTAATAAAATGTCCAGTTGTAAGTAAATCGGGTATAGTTTTGGTTTTTCAAGTAAGACTCTTACATTAACATTTTAGAATGATGCCGTATTTCGAACCTAATTCAACGTTATCTTTAAAACCTATTTTTAAAGTTCTTTCAAAATATTTAAATGCCAAATAAATGGAATTATAACAATATTGAAGTGATTCATCAATCATCAATAAATTCTGTTCTGCATCTGCCATTTCATAATCAAAAGAATAGTTGGAGTAATGAACAAATGAAGAGAATTCCTTCCATAAATAATATGCTCTTACTTTGAACATTTCAATATCACTTGGAAGCGATATGGAGTTGACCATTTCATCAAAAATCATGAATCCTATGAACTTAAAACTCTGTACATTTTTAAAATATTTTTTGTTCCCGTCTTTTGATTTAAAGATCGCTTTTACTTCCTTCAATTTTGTATGAGTCATATGCTCATAACTGGAATTTGCTAAATTATCCAAAGATTTAAAACTTTGTTTATGAGTGCTTGCGTTAATTTTGGTTATTTCAGCTTCTTTATCACTATGCAATTCAAGATAAACCAGATGCAAAAAATCATCAAGCAAACTTCTGAGTATTATGAATGGTGTTGAAATATGTTCTCGGTCTCGATTATTTAATATCTTCGATAAATCAGATAACAATATAACTTGTCTTTTTAATATTCCTAAATAGTAGTCTTGTATCTCTATCCTGTCTGGACATTTACCAGATAGTAATTCCAGATTTTCATTTGCTAAATCAGAAAGTTTCTTAGCATTTACAGATAATTCCGTTGTCGTCATTATTTTTAGTAATATGAAACGTAGCAGCATTTATATTCCAAGAATCCATATTCCAAATGATAATTTTCATATCATTGGGATATGTTTGTCTATGCAATACGTTTCAACTTCAGTATCATTATCAAAATAGTCATCACAAAATTCTTCAAGTTCTTTCTCGGTTGATTTTAGGTATCGTTCTTCTGCTATCATTAACTTTTCAGTCTGTTCGATAAATTTTTCAAATTCCTTGTTAATCTTACAGAGTTTGTCGATTGTCTTAAAGTCCAAATCACGATATAATGGTTGAAATAGAACTTTGCTCTGATAAGGATTTGCGTTCAGTTCGATTACCCCGATACCAAATGAATGATTAAGACGTTCCAGTTCTTCAGTCAAACTATCGCTAAACTCAAATGCGACCAAGAAGCCATAATTTGCCCAACTTGAATTCGAAACAGCCTGAAAAAACGCTTTCTTTAATTCAGAATCGCTATTAATCTCTCTCTTTATCTCGTATGAACTTAATTTGAAAGTATCAACACGATTGACTGCTTTTAAAAAATTCTGGCTCGCTTTGGTTTGTAAGTTTAAAAAACGAATACCTACCATATCAGGATGAGTCCAAGTTTGATTACTGTCTTTACCGAATGTTGACAGTTCATGGAAAATTGTTTTTGAGTAAATCCCTGTTGTTTTTAAGAAGCTGCTTAATAGTTTGTGTAAGTCTCTTTCAATATATGTTTTGTGGTTACCAGCTTTCTCAACTGTTGCATCAACGACATCGACTGCATCTACTGTCTCTGTTATCCCAGCTAAAACATCAATGCCAATCTCATGTTCATTTTTTGTCAGGTAGTAAGAATAATTTCCGCCAGCCTGTTTTATTCTTTTTACTCTTGTGTCACCATTTCTGATAAAATCCCCAAGGGTTGCAGAGACCGTTGCAGTGGGTCGTTTTGTTTCTCCAAAGTCATAATACTTTTCTGAAATAATATGGTTGTAAACCTCCAAATAGTTTGTTAATTTATTGATATCATCCAAACTTTTTAAAACTGCTTCTCTTATTGTCATGGCTGTAGTTTTTATTGTGTTATTTCTTATTCATCGCACTCATAAGAAGATCGATTTGTCTATATTAATTGTTCTTCCTTCTCCTTCAGCGTAAAGTGATTGCTAAGTTCATTGAAAATAGCGTGGGTATAATAATCTTTACCAGTACCAGTTTTAGTTTTAATATCCAAATATCTGATTTTATGATATTCAGGCTTTCCCTTAATTGATTTCATAATACGATTGAACTTAGCACCTTGCTTAAAATCAATATATAATTCTCTACTTTTAATTATTAAATCTTGATAAGACAAAACATAAATGGTCTTAAATACTGAGTCTTCTTCTATTTTTACACGTTTTGCTGATTCATTGTCAGTAATTTTCACACTATCAAACACATTTTTGATTGTTAATTTTGCCTCTGATTCATTTTGCGAAATACTTGCAATAATATCTGCGTTCTTTATCCTATTTTCATTAAATGCTGCAATGTTGAAATTAGCCATAATTGCTTCCTCAATGCCCTCATCATTCAACGAATTGGTTGATCTAATAATACTTTCAATATATGTTTTAACAGCGGTTGAATTATTTGATAATTTGGATTGTTTCGAAAGGAAATTCACTGGTGATGTAAAGGACTTAAAACCGATAGGAAGAAGATAGAGATTAGTCACTTCAGCTAAATCAATGTTGAAATTCTGAATAAGAAATTCATTGTACAAAATGACTGATTTATGCAGAAGTGAATACAAAATTAATCCAATGTCATCTTTGTAAAAATGAATTATGTGACATCGGAATTCATACAATTTATTGATATTTTCATGTGTCACTCTAAAACCTTTACCAATTACACTCGCCACAAAACCTATACATTCATCAAACGGTTTAGTTTGACCATCCTTTACAATTAGTTTTACTTCAGGATGGTTCTGCGCAATAAATGCTTTAAGCAATAATTCCCATGCATTTATTGCAAGGATAACACATATTTCATACCTATAAGGGAATGAAGGTTTATTATGTAATTCAACACAGGCAAGAATTGCTGACTTTGAGTTTTCCAATAAGGCTTCAGTAATGTTCTTTGTCTCAGTTTTCATTTATTTCGAGTCATAATTAACGGGTTAAAACTAAAGAGTTAAAAAAAGCGTTCATTTTTTGTTTCTTAGACTACTCCCCTTATTAGCTACCTCTATCAATAGATTGTCAAACTGTCTCATAGTCAATGCTATATTATAACGATTTGCAATTTCCCTTTTTAAATCAAAGCATTTACAATAAAACTTTGCATATTCAGTATCTACCGTTTCGAGTTGTAAAATACTTTTTAAATCTTTTGGTACTCTGCTAGTAAAAGATCGCAGTGCCGTTACAGCACGGCTATCGTAAATAAAAAATAAATCTGGTAAATGGAAGTGTAGGTACTTAGAACTAAATGAACGCTTTTCGAGGTTGGTAATTTTTTTCAGAGTGGTTATCAAATAAAAGTGCGCTTGTAAAATTTGTTCTATGTTGTCAATAGTGAAGTTTCTAATATCTTTTAAACTTTTTAATTGGTTATCAAGTTCTGATTCCCTGAATGTCGGTGCAATGGTGTCTATGTAAAAATTGTCGTTAATTTCATTATTTTTGTTTCTTCGTCTTTCGACTGCGGATGCATATACTCGTCCGATAAATAGAACCTTTGTCAAAATGCATTCGTCTTGATCATGATCAAAGTTATTTTGGCACAAATCGTAAAGAAGTTTATTCCCAAAGTCCCAAACATTATCTTGTTTAGCTTTGATTACTTGTTCTGGGGTTGGCATTATTATCATATTTTTACAATTTATTTGATATATAAAGTTTTCTTTCCACACTTCCATTCGCCAAGAATTTTTTCAATTTTTTGCCCTTTGGGTTTATGTATAATTAATCCACTATACGGATAGTTCTCGCCTAAAAATTTATAAGTTTTGGGGGCAAGATATTGAAAGATATGCTTGTCAAATTTTATCCCATCATTAATTCGATTATAACAAAAATCTGAAAGGATAATACTGCTGGGATTTGTTCCATGCTTCAACTTTAACATTTGGATTATTTCAGATGAAGATACGATCTTGCCAATATCATCTTTTAATAGATCTAATATTTGTTCGTATATAGTCATGCGGTGAAAGAGTATATTTAAATTCAAGTACTAAGATAACAAAGGTTAAATCAATGAAATTCAACAATGTTAATCAAATTTACGAAAATGAATCCATATATATTTATATGAAAAAGGACGACACCTTTTTAATTTGGAAGTCAATGGTTGCAAATTATTGACTAAATTTGGTACTATCAGAATTGGCTTCTATTTTTCGTTTATAAAGAAACCAGCTTAACAATAATTCAAAAATTCAGCATGAATCTTATTCTATGGTTCGTGTAAAAACTAATATTTATAATATCATGGAAACGGCTGAATATTACATTGAACGAGGTAGTGGGAAAATTGAACTTAAAGACTACAAAGGTGCTATTGAAGACTTTACCAAAGCAATTGAATTAAATCCAAAAAATGATTTAGCATACGGTAATCGTGGTACTGTAAAACGTGAACTTAAAGACTATAACAGTGCTATTGAAGACTTTAACATTGCCATTGAATTAAATCCAACATATGCTTCAGCGTATGATAGTCGTGGCAATGCAAAAAGGAAACTTCAAGACTACGATGGTGCTGCAGAAGACTTTAACAAAGCAATCGAATTGAATCCAGAGGATGATTAAAAATAATATCATCTTGGAATTGCAATAGATTGCAGGAAAAAAATTTACAAAAAGAAAGTAGCGGTACTATCTTAATTGTCTCGATGTATTTCCTCGTGCTGAATGGATTATAAAAGATTTTCAACAAGTTTTATTATTACATTATTTGTGCTTCAGATATTCTAATTTTATTTCGTTTTCTTTAATTTTCATATCCTGTTCATTGCTTTTTTCTTTCAAAACATCGATTTTTTGATCAGTTTTATTATTTAATTCTTTAATATCACTTGAAACTTTATCAACATTTTTTTCAATGTTTTCAGTTTTTACAAATATTCTTGCGATATCAACTTTCGCATTAAACATTAAATAAGAAAAAACGAATGTTAATATTCCGATCACGTATGTTATCCAGCGCTCAGTAAAATGCTCAATTAATTGCTCTTTAATAGGTTTAGGTCTTCTTCTTTTATTCTCTTCAACTTTAAATTCTTTGTCATTATTAGTCGTTTCTTCAAAATTTAGAGAGTCATCCACAGTAGGCACATAATCCTGATTTTTAATAAAATCATGGTAATATCTCCGTTCATTAATACTTTTTGGTATGTGTTTAGATGTATTCCGTCCCATTTTTAAGTAGTTAAATAATTTTTATTCAACCAATTAAGGTAGTTCTTACTGCTAAAGTTGTTTGCTTTATCAATAAAATTTAAAAATTCAATGCCCGAAGTTGATTCAAGGTGTGGGAGGAAATACTTTTGAAAATCCACAGATATAAAAATCTCTTCTTTATCAGACCTTTTTATAATATTGAAAATTACATTTTCATAATCATAAATATCTTTTTTTACTAATGAAGTTGGTACTGGAAACTTTTTTGAAAATCTTAAATCAATATCATTAATACCGTCAATAGTACTTCCAATTGTATTTTTTAAAAAATTCTTAGCAAGAATCTCAATATCAAATAAATATCGTTTAATAAAACCGACCCTAACAAACTGAGTTATTTTATATTTTTTCAGTACTCCATCGATAATTTCGGAATCAAACTTTTCTATCAATTCATCAAGATTATCAATCTTAAATCTCTCACCAAAATTTATCTCAAGAGTTATGTTGGAATTATTAATAGTCAATTTATCTCCAGTTACATTATTGATCAACACTTTTTGGTTGACATGATTTTCTGCAAGAGGAAAAACCGTTTCATTAAAGAAAGCATTCTTTGCATAAATGATTTGGTCAACAATTGACCCTAATTGATCTTCAATTGAGAAGTTTGCTCTGAACCGAACACCAATTGCCACTCCCATTAAATGTTTGTTTAAGTCTTCTATCATTGTGCTATATATGTAAATTACTCATAATTGTCATACCAATTTATTTTCTTAAAAACTCCTTAAATTAAAGTGTTAGCCTGATAAACATGTAGATATACCATTATAAAGATATCTGATTTTTTAAAATACTAAATAAAACATAGATTAATTAATTTTTACAAATGAAACGCATGACAGAATTAAAAAAATTAAGATAAGTAGAATATGTCTTTGCAAATAATAAATAAAATGATATTTGAATTATAATGAATTTTTAGTATTCAAAGATAGTTATATATAGAACCCCTACTTACACCCAATTCCATTCCAATAGCAACAATACTTATTCCCTCTGCTTTCCTTTTTTTTATTTTGGTGATTATAGATTTATCAAGAGTTGGACGACCACCGACCCTCCCTTGTTGCCGAGATTTTTCAAGACCTGCTTTTACTCTTTCACTTATTCTTATACGTTCTTGTTTCGCCAGCGTTGACAGCAATGCTATGATCACATCTTTGAAAATGCCTGAGCTATCAATATATTGTTCAGTAAACGATTTATAAGCTACACTATAGTCATCAAGCATCTGAAGGTAATGAATAGTCTTTCTCGTACCTTCTCGTGTTAAACGGTCAAGTGCATAAAATAGCAGCATAGAAAATTTATGCTTTGATGCATCTTGCATCATACGATTAAATTCTGGACGATTTGGTGACCCCCCTGAAACAACATCAACATATTCATCGTAGATTTCATAATTCATTTTCTGGCAATAATCCCGAAGAATTAATAGTTGGTTGGAATTATCGGAACTTTCCTTGGAGACCCTTGAGTATATGGCTATTTTCATGGTTTAAATATTATTGTTCATTAAACGGGTGTTATTTGTACATCGAAAACAGATTTCTGAAACCATGGATAAATGGACATTTACGGATGTCATTTTTTAATAGGTTTTTTGGACAGTATTTTTTAATTCTTGTTGATAACATAAAACGAGGGCATAGTTGAATCATAATTCATGAACCCCTGCATGTCTACTAAATAACTTCGTTGTGGTATACCATCTACAATTTCAATTAAGATCAAGTAATTTTTCAAATCTTTATTCTCATTGCAAAAACTAAAATGCTTCTGTAAAATTTTGAAGTTTCCTTTTTTCATATTGCAAATATAACAATATAATAAACATAATATAATAAACTTTATAAATAAAACTTACTATATTTATTTTTTCCGTAGTTTTGATTTATTTTTATTGTTATGCCGAAGGAAAAAGTACAAAGCAGCAATCCTGAAAAGGAAACAAAATCTCATAATATTCCTGATATTGACAGGGACTATATAAAGAAGATTGCAGCCAAAGCAAAATTATTGAGAGAAGAGAAGGGGTATTCTTATGAATCGTTTGCGCTACAAGCTCAAATTAATCGGAATTCCTACTTCAGGTTCGAAAAGTCAGCAGTGACAAGCGATAACTACACAATAGCGTTACTTCTGAGGGTGATAAGGGGATTAAATATGACTCCTACAGAATTCTTCAAAGACATCCAGTGATTCAAACCAGATAACCTCATCTTTCACCAGAATATTTGTAATTTTAAGGTGCTGTTGTCTCAATGTGGGCACACTTTTAACCTTTTTTTACATTTTATCATGTGAATTTTGACTGTTTTGCTGTTCAAAATGTCATATTGAGCCTTTTGCAATGTTTCATATGGAACAATAAATCATCTTTCTGGGGTCAGGAAAGAACTATAAAACCTAATTATTTTCAATGTTAATTCCAACAATAGTTTGCATGAAGTATTTATAGTTGTAAAAACAATTTATATGTCCAGAAAACCGATAATAGACCAGAATCATCAAAGAATGTTTGAACTCAGTATTTTTCTGCGTGAACTGCGAATAAATTCAGGATATACCCAATCACAGGTTGCTGATGAGATAAATCTATCCCGTAATAGTATTTCAAAAATTGAAAGAATGGGGTTCTTTCGCATTCAGCACCTCTTTCTTTTAGCAGATTTCTACGAGATACCCATTAATGAACTCTTTATGGATATCAAATAGAAATAATATGTAAGACATAATCAGGTTTGAGACAAAGTTACCACCCACGTTGGTTTAAACTTATGGAAAAATTGTCCATAAGTTAACACTTTAGCTTCACGAAAAGGTAGCCTCAACCTACCATAATAAGAAGATTAAGTACCTTTGCAAATTATAATTCTTTTGATTAATGCCCAGATATCTAACTAAATCCAGATTCAAATTAGCATTAGATTGTCCAGCAAAACTTTTTTATACTGGTAAGCCAGAGTATCCTGATGCTAAAAAGGACGATGCTTTTCTTGAAGCACTTGCTGAAGGCGGTTATAAGGTCGGTGCACTTGCGAAATGTTATTATCCTGATGGTATAGAGATAAAAGAACGTGGTTATGAAATACCTCTACAAAAAACCATAGAATTACTTACTAATGAGAATGTTGTCATTTTTGAAGCAGCATTTCAATATAAAAATCTATTCATACGTGCAGATATTATTGAAAAAAAAGGTAATATCATCAATCTTTTGGAAGTAAAATCAAAATCATTCGATGGGAGAAGTAGCATTGACATGCTGACCAAGAAAGGGTTTTTGGATACCAAGTGGACTGAATATGTTTATGATGTCGCATTTCAAAAATATGTCCTAACAAAGGCTTACCCTGATTTTGATGTTCATGCTTTTCTGATGCTTGCCGATAAAAATGCTATAACCACAGTTGATGGTCTTAACCAGAAATTTCAGTTGATAAGTACTGACCATGACAGAACAATTGTAGAGATCGTGGGTGATGTTTCTAAGGAAGGTCTAGGTGAAGAAGTATTAATCCGTGTTAATATTGATGATATAATTTATAAAATATTTCAGGGTACTGATTCTCCAAATCCCTCAGATAAAAGTTTCATAGAATACATTCATTTTCTGGCAGACATGTATGAAAGGGATGAAAAGATTGTTGTTCCTATTCATAAGGACTGCAAATTATGCGAATATCAAACCACACCTGAAGAAGACCTTCAGGGTAAACTCTCAGGCTTTAAAGAGTGCTGGTCAAAACAATTGGGTTGGGATAATGAAATGTTCAAACTGCCACTTATATTGGATATTTGGGATTTTCGAAGCAAACAAAAGTTAATTGATAGCGGGATTTATTTGATGCGAGATGTAAAAGAAGATCAGATTGGAGATATCACACCAACATCAGATAGTAAACTCAGTAGAACTCATAGGCAATGGCTACAAGTAAGGAAAACCGTTGATAACGACCCTACACCTTATATTAATATTGATGGTATTAGAGCAGAGATGGCATCATTTGTTTACCCGCTTCATTTCATCGACTTCGAGACTTCTATGGTTGCTATACCTTTTAATAATAATAGAAGACCCTATGAGCAACTTGCTTTCCAATTTTCTCACCATAGAGTCACATCAGAACATATTATCGAACATGTTGGGCAATACATAAGTGTCGAGAAGGGTATGTTTCCAAATTTTGATTTTATAAGAAACTTGAAGTCACAGCTTGAATACGATCAGGGTTCTATTTTTAGATATGCAGCACATGAAAACACTGTGCTTAATCAGATTCTTGTTCAGTTGGAAGAAGTCTCCAGTAAGGAAGTCCCAGACAAAACCAATTTAATAGAGTTTATTAAAACAATCACACATGGGGCAACGTATAAGGGTGCAAGAGATATGATTGATTTATTAAAGTTGGTC
>Ga0182011_10000895_pt1 | contig 25978 bp, 18 predicted proteins | sample 711E1DmetaG_FD_120481 | JGI IMG/M metagenome (GOLD analysis project Ga0182011, IMG submission 120481) | Permafrost microbial communities from Stordalen Mire, Sweden - 711E1D metaG | ecosystem: Environmental > Terrestrial > Soil > Wetlands > Permafrost | place: Sweden: Stordalen | collected...
GCCCCGCTTCGAGAGTCAGCGGGCCATCGCACGGGCGAGTTCGGCGAGGAGTTCCTGCTTGCGGGCGGGCGTGGCGAACGAGCCGTTGATGGCGTTGGCCGCGAGCCGACCGAGATCGCCGGCGGTGAGCGCGAGCGCGGCCGCGATCCTGCGGTAGTTGTCGCCGATGTACCCGCCGAAGTAGGCCGGATCGTCAGAGTTGATCGTGACCGCCACGCCGGCCTCCATGAGCGTCCGAATCGTCGAACGCTCCATCGACGGGAAGACTCGGAGGCGGACGTTCGAATTGGGGCAGGTCGTCAGCGTGACTCTGCCTTCGACGAGGCGCCGCATCACAGCCGGGTCATCCGCGGCCCGGACGCCGTGGTCGATCCGAGACACCCCCAGTGCCTCGACCGTCCGCGCGACGAACGACGCGTCGCCCTCCTCGCCGGCGTGGGCAACGGCGCGAAGCCCCAGCGACCGCGCCCGAGCGAACGTGCCCGCGAACGGTTCGGGCGGGAAGCCGACCTCGCTCGAGTCCAGGCCCACTGCCACGATCCGATCCAGCCACGGCTCCGCGGCCGCGAGAGTGGCGTCGGCCGCCTCGGCGGGGAGATGGCGCAGGAACGACAGGATCAGGCCGCTCGTGATGCCGAGCTCACGCTCACCGTCGGCGAGGCCGTCGAGGATGCCGCCGATCACGTCGCCGATCGGGATGCCGCGGGCGGTGTGCGTCTGCGGATCGAAGAAGGGCTCGACGTGGCGGACGCGGTCCGCGTGGGCGCGTTCGAGGTATACGCGGGTCAGCTCACGGAAATCCTCGCGGGTGACGAGCACCGTGCAGGCGGCGTAGTAGACGTCGAGGAACGACTGGAGGTCGGAGAAGTCGTAGGCGGCTCGCGTCTCCTCGACCGAGCCGTACGGGAGCGCAACGCCGTTGCGGGCGGCCATGCGGAAGGCCAGCTGGGGTTCGAGCGTCCCTTCCAGGTGGACGTGCAGCTCCACCTTGGGCAGGCGGCCGATCAGGTCGGCGAGTTCTGGATCGAGTCCGCCGACGGCGTTCGACTGCACGTTGCTGCGTACCTCCATGGCCGTCCAGTCGACATCAGCGGCGACGCGGGAGGACGCCTCGCCGGGCGGGCGGATGGCCCGCGAGTTGTCGGCCAGTCTAGCGAGTCGGCCGCGTTCTGCTGGCCGGGCCCTGAGGTTCGCCTGGCGGGTCGAATCCGGCCCCGGCTTTGCCCGGCCCAGGGGCTGCGCTAGCTTCCGCGTGGAGGCACCAAATGACGCAGACGACGACTCCGGACGCCTACTCAGCTGCCGACATCGAGACCAACAGGACGGGTCGGCTGACCGACAACCAGCGCCGCTACCTGAAGGCGGCGGCGCGCTCCTTCAACAGGAGCATGTTGACCGGCGCGGTCCTGGCGGCCGTGATCGGAGGGCTGCTGGCAACCTCGAATGGGCCGGCGCCCAACGCCTGGGCCCGGCCGGCCGCCACCGCCGCCTTCTTCCTGGGCGCGCTCGTATGCCTCTTCTTTGCTCTTCGCCCCAACCCGGAGGCGGCCGACGCATCGGGCGGACGCGTCGAGGCGGTCGAGGGAGCAATCGGCAAGAGAAGCTACAGCTCCTCGAGCCGGGGCTCGTCCTCCACGTCGTATTTCCTGGAGCTCGGCGAGAAGCGCTACGCAGTGGGCAGCACCGAATATGCCGCCGCGCCGGACGCGGGCTGGGTCCGCCTCTACATCACGCCTCGCACGCACAAGGTCGTGAACTTCGAGCGCCTTCCGGACCAGGTCGTGCCTGACGTCGCCAGCGTGACGCCGGTGGCCGTGCTGGGGCAACTCGGGAAGGCGATGTTCTCGCATGACCAGCAGACTCGGAACGAGACCCGGGCCGAGATGGAGGCGATGGGCCGCTCGCTCAAGGCTCAGCTGACGGTCTCCGACGCTCCCGCCACCCCGCCGGCCGCGGCCGATCGCGATCCCCGCCCGCTGGCCCAGGCGATCCTGGGCAAATGGCAGATGGGCCCGATGTCGGTGACGTTCATGCCCGACGGAACGATGGTCGCGACATTCCTGGGCGGCCAGCAAAGGCAGGGTCATTGGTCCATCGGGCCGGACGGCAAGCTCACGGCCGACGCCACCGGATCCGGTGGAGCGGCCGATGCGTGGATCGCGGGCGACACCCTCACGATCTCGCAGCGGAGCGGCTCGGCGGCCTTCCAGCGGGCCTGAGTTTCGAGAACTTGGCCGCCCTGCGAGGGTAGCTCATGCTGCCAGGCAGCCAGCCGCGAACCCGGCGTGGAAGGCCGGCGCGACTACTGATAGACGGGCCACCAGGTCAGGGGCCGCTGCCAGCCGGGCAGCTCGAGGGCCCACCCGGCAAGGACCTGGCAGACGACTCCGGGGCCGGAGGCGAACGCCTGATAGTGGCGGTTTCGACTGCCGTCGCGGTACTCGACCTGCCAGGTGCCATCCTCTCGATGGAGAGCCTGCGCGTAGTAGTCGCCGTCGGGCAAGTCGACCCGATCGATGACCAGGTATGGGTTCCCCGGGCCGAGCCCGAGGACGAGCTTCGCCAGAAGCTCCAGCGATGGGTTCTTGAACACTCGGCCGTACTTGGTCTTCGCGCGCAGGACCGGTCTACCCGATCCGGGCGCGCCGATGCTCGAAATCGTGGGATTCATTCCTCGTCTCCTATCGAGTCCGGCGGTAGCACCGTGCCGGCTGAGGAGGCCGGTCGGTTGCTGCGGGGTCGTCGAGCCAGATCTCTCACCCGCTCTGGATAGGTCGCACCTTCTCGGTGCTGACAGAACTCTACTTCATCGTCGTGACAGGTTGGATGGCACGCCCGACTTGGGCCGTTCGTCCACCCTTTCCTCAAAGGAGAATGGAACCCTTCCTGGGCGACGAGCACTGGGCTGAAGAAACTGCGGCTCGTAACTGCCGACCAGCGGCGACCGCCTCGACGAACTCCTCTACGTCGGCCTCAACCGGGCCACGACCGAACTCGTCGTCATTGCGCCTCCGGAACTCGCCCCTCGGCGGGGGTGATTCGCGACGATGTACCCTTTAGCGGTTCGAGGCAGCCCCGAGCGGCCTCGAGACCTGGTACGTAGCCGCGGTGGTGACGTCAGCCGAACGCTCGGTACATCACAAGGAGCTTTCTGGGTACAAAAGACTACAAATCGCTACAACTCTCCATCAATCAGGAAACCGCAATCGACCTGCTCTTGGTCGGAAAGCACGACCAGGAGGTCGCCGACGCCATAGGCGTCCACCGGGTAACGGTGACGCGCTGGCGCCTCTACCACCCCGGGTTCCAAGCAACCCTCAACGAGCGGCGCGCGGCTGTCTGGCAGAGCAGCGAAGACGCCTACCGAGTTCTCCTCAACGATGCGGTCGGCGTCTTGAAGGACGAACTAGGGACCCCAGGCCCACAGCGCGCCAAGATCTCTCTTGCCCTCGTCCGGGCCAGCCGCCTTCCCCGCTCAGACCTCGCCCACCCAGGTCTGACCGATCCGGAGGCGATCGTGGACGAAGTCGCCAAGAGAAATAGCCCGCACGACCTGGATAGGCTCCTGTCTTCGGTCCCCGAGTCCGAGCGTCAGGCGGTCCTTGAGGATCTCCTTAACCGAGCGAACGAGCCGCCACCGGACGACCCCAAACCGGACCCGACTCAATGACCATGGTTTCTCGCGCAGGGGCTGCCTAGCGGTAGCCCCGATCGCGTCCATGACCCGCGAACCCGCTCAAGCCATTGGTCTCGCACACGAGACACGCCGGCCCGAGCGGGTTCGCGCTTTCTCTGGAACAGCACGGTCCGCGCCGGCCAGCCGCAGCACCTGACTCAGCCGTCCTGATCCCGCTCGCGCTCGGCCAGCACCCGGCGCACGGCCCGCTCCGCCCCTCGCTCGGCGGCCCGCTCGAGCAACGCCTCGAGCTCTGGGTCGTTGAACACCCAGTTCCGTCCGCCGGAGCCCTCGTAGGCCGCGACAAGGTCCCCTAGGGCGATGCCCAAGGCATCCGCGATGAGCTGCAGCGAGGCGTTGTCCGGAACGTACCCTTTGGTCCACCAGCTCGAAGCCGTGGTCGGCTGGATCCCGGCCTTGCGCGCCAGCGCCGTGACCGACCGGGCACCGGTCACCGGCAGGTGAGCGACTAGATAGGCCCGAAGGGCTGCGCCCCTGGCCTTCGAAGCATCTCGTTTCATCATGATAAATGTATTGACTTCTATGGGGCATTGGCGTAGTGTTGTACCAAGATGATAGACATGATTGATCGTGATGCAACCGAGCGGAGCAACCCGGACTCGTCGATGACTTGCGTTCCGGGCCTCGTCCGCGACGCCCGTCACCGCTACTCCTGGAACGGCGGACCCTGGTACCCCTCAGTCACGACCATCCTCGGCATCAAGAACAAGCCGGCGCTAGTAGGCTGGGCGAAGCGCGAAACCGCGGCCTGCGCCGTGCGCAACCTGTCGATGCTCACCCGCATGGCGGAGACCGGTGGACCCCAGGCTGCCGTCGAGTGGCTGAAGAAGATCCCCGACTACCAGCGCGACGTATCGGCTGACCTTGGCACCCGTGTCCACGCCGTAGCCGAGGCGCTAGCTCGCGGCGAATCGGTCGGGATCGCCGACGACGTCCGACCCTTCATCGCGGCCTACCGACGCGACTTCCTCGAAGCCTTCTGTCCCCGCTTCCTGGCTGTCGAGGCGATGGTCTGTTCGCCCCGCTACGAGTATGGCGGGACGGCCGACGCGTTCGTCGAGATCGATGGCGAGATCTGGCTCCTCGACTACAAGACCGGGGCCGGCGTGTACCCGGATAGCGCACTCCAGCTTTCGGGCCTCGCCCGAGCGCAGTTCATCGGCCGCACCGACGATCCGACCCCGTACCCGGTGCCGCCGGCCACTCGCTTCGGCATCCTCCACGTCCGGCCTGAGGGGGCGCGGCTCCTGCCGGTCGTCGTCGATCGTCAGACGGTAGCCGCCTTCCTCGACGCCCGGCGCCTGTTCGCGTGGGACCAGGGCCCGGCGCAGGGCGTCATCGGGCAGCCGCTGGTGCGCGCGGCCAAGACCGCCGCGGCCTGAGCGACAGCTCCGCCAGCCCAGGGCACGCGATGCTTCGTCGTTACCCCCTTCCGGCGATGGCTCGCCGCCGCTGGCGCGACCCGATCCCGTCGCTCGTGCGGGCGCATGTACGGGCCCGCGACCGCGGCTGCGTCTTCACTCGCCTGGGGGTCCCGCACGACTGCTTCGGTCGGCTCGAGCTTGACCATGTGCGCGCCTCCGGTGGGCTCGGGCTGAAGAGCGCGAGCACGGCAAGCAACCTCGTACTGCTGTGTCCCCTGGCGCACCGAGAGAAGACGCTCAACGGACGCCGCTGGCGTCCCCTCCTGCTCGCCTGGATCGAACGGGCGGAGCGTGAGCTAGGGTGATCCTCATGAGCGGGACAGCATGACGGGCTGCTTTGGAGCCGCACTGTTCGGGCTGTTGTGGATCGGCATCAACCTGCGACGGGGTCTCGACCGCCGAAGGGCGCAGGAGTCAAAGCTCGCGCGGGTCCGCTTAGCGGCCGAGCGGCATCAAACCGGGGTTATCAGTGTTCACGAGGCCCGTGGGGTCCGCGCAGCCCAGAACCTCTGGCCCAGCCAGAGCCATCCGGCCATCGCCCGGGCGGCGGTCCAGTACAGCCGCGGCAACCGTCCTTCGGGCCTGCAGCGACACCGTCGTGTCCGACAACTCGGCGATGCCCCGGCGAACCGGGCGGGGACGCCGGTGTATCGAGGCGTGGCCCCAGCCCGTCATTCGACCCCGGCGAGGCTCCGGTTCACCGTCCTCCAGCGAGACAGCTTCCGCTGCCGGTACTGCGGTCGCACCGCTACCGAGCCCGGCGTGGTGCTGCACGTCGACCACATCGTTCCCGTCGCTGCTGGGGGCGCCACCAGCGAGAGCAACCTCGTGACTGCGTGCTCGGATTGCAACCTAGGCAAGTCCACGCGCCTGGGAGTGCTGGCGGGTTCTTTTGGCAGGGCGGAGTCTATGGCTCAACTCGACGCGTCGGGACTCGACGTCATGGACTACGACAGCCGCTGGGGCCAGTACCGCATCCGCGTTGGCAAGGCCGACCTGACGAAACACAAGGACCTGCTGATCTCACTCCTGGCCAAGGCGCATGGCGGGACCGAGTAGGCCGTCGCGCTCCGCGAGCACCCCAGCCGCGCATGGAAACCAGCATCAGGTTGACTTCTCGCCTTTCGCACGGCGATGGCGAAGAGCTGCCGGATCGACTCGCCTACCGCTCTCCCTCCCAGGACCACGGCTCGCGCAACTTGCGGTCCGCGATCTCAGCGACCTTCTGGACTGTCGGTGCGTCAAGCGCCTGCGGCCCCTCGCCGATCAGATGCGCCACCTTGCCACCCGAGACGACGTCCACCCCACCAACCGACTGATGGAACCAGGGCAAGCGGGCGCCGTGGATGCACAGCACCGGCGTGACCATCGTGTGCGCAGGCGCCAGCAACTCGCCCACTATCTGCTGAACGGCGAAAGCCTCGCGATAGACCTGCTCCACCATCGCCTGGCGAAGCTGGTCCTTGACGAACAGCCTGTCGTTGACGATAGACACGGAGCCCGAGAGGTTCTTGGTTTCGACCACCCACACGCCCGTCGGTCCTATCGCGATCGCGTCGATGTCTCCCCGACTATCGGGCATCTGCCGGCCGTAGAAGAGGACGAACCCACGACTGAGGAGCGGCTGGAGGGCCTCGGCGGTCCGGCGCTCACCCCGTGCGCCTTTGTCCCAGTAGAGAGCCTCCGGCGGCAGGCGAAGGACGGCAACCATGCCGACGAGACAAACCATGAGGGCTGGGACACCCGCCGCCAATCGCAGATATGGCATTGCCACCAGGTAGACGCCGAAGCCCAGCAGACAGCACAGTGCGACAAGCGCCGGGAGCAAGACCCGGAGCTGGCGCCGATGGACGCGCCGGCGGCGCTCAAACTCGGCCTGAGCGAACGCGCCTGGCTGACCGCCACGCACGCCGGCAGGCGCGATGTCGATCTTCCCGGGACACTCGTCTATCGGGAAGCGACTGCAGCCCCAGAAGTCACGGCCAGCGTGGCTCCCTCGCTGGGCGGTCAGGCGGACCATGCTCGAGCCACAGACCGGGCAGCAGGGTGACTCCCAGCTCGCGCCACCACTGTCCCCGTAGACTCCTGCGTCAGCCACACTCGCCTCCGTCGGTTGATGACTCACCAAGAACAGATCATCACCGACGGCCGCCCGAGGCAAGGCACCGAAGGTCCTGGCTTGGGCAGTAGCCGTCAAGGACAAGCTGCTGGAGCGACAGACGCTCAGACCCTGTCTTTTCGGCGTTCGCGCAAGTATCACGAGCCGATCGGGCCCTGAACGGCGCCGGAGCCCGTGACCCACCCCGCGCTGCGTTCTGGGCCGTCGAGCGCCGCCCCGGCGTGACCGCGAATCCCCATCTCCCGTGTACGGCCTAACGATAATCCCCCTTTTCGCGATCTCGGCGGCCACCACCGCGCGGCTGCAGTCGAGCCTTGCGTGCGGTGCCCTACGAGCGCCCGAACGCGGCCCTGACCCGTGGGGTCAAGAGATACCAGAGCACGACGCCGGCGATGACGATGGTGACGATGTGGCGGACGGGCTCGAGCCGGCCCAGCTGAAGAACGGCCAGCACGATCACGACGATCTCGAGCACCACGCCGAGCGTCCAAGCCCAGGGACGCAGAGCCCACGCGCCGTAGGCGAAGACGAGTTCCGTGAGTCCAACGGCCAGCAATGCGAGAGCGATCAGCTTCTCGCCGCCGTGGATGCGTGGTAGCCAGGCGAGTCCCTCTGACGCATTCCACCAGGCACCCGCGGCCAGGATGGCAAGCACCCCGAGCACAGCTGCCACCACGGCCAGGATCGCGATGCCGGCTGGACGGTTCTTCATCTTGCTTCCTCGCGTGGGTTGACCCCGGCTACCTCATGCATCCGGCGCGGCCGTATTGAATGATGGAGGAACGGACCTGCGGCTTCTACGCACGGAATGTAAGCCGCATGCCAGGATGGCGCCGCCACGGCGTCCGATTAGCGACGCGGCCGGACGCGGGAAGTGCGCAATACGGATCCAGTTGGAGACGCGGATTGGGCCTAGAGGGCAGCTCAAGCCGTGTTGAGGTGTCCCTACGAACAGGAACAGCGACGTGAGCCACGGCTGCTGAGGAACCGGAAGCGGCCACGTCTGCTGAGCTTGCCCGCGAGCCGTTCGATCTACTCGCTCATCGCGCCCGGCAAGGCGTCCCTGATTGAACGCCTAGCTAGCGCACCCCTACGAGGCTAGACGGCGTGAGCCACAAGCTCGCGTGGGGTCTTGAAGTAGCGGGCGTGCGTCTTGAGAAGGTCGTCGCGAGAGGCAGCTCCCAGCAGGACAACCTCAATCGCGGGATCGTTCTGATACTCGTCTTCGAGCTCAAAGCGTCGATCTAGGGCAAGCCGACCCGCAGACCGAGGAAACTCCTCTGTCTGGACTTCCCCCGTCTTCTGGTTATAGATCAAAAGAAAGTAGCGCATGTCCATTCCACTATAGTCGGTCGGAGTGCTCCAGAGCCTGAGCAATCACCCCTAGCACGTTGTCGATCGCCTGTCGGGACACGAGCACGGAGTCCATTTCGCCCTCCTTGGGAACCTCCCCAAGGCGCTCGACAACCTCGATCTCCCAGGCATCCACGACCGCAGCGACCTGTTGTACGAGTTCCCACAACCCCAGCCGCGTCACCTTGCTATTCCCCAAGATCAGACGGCCGGAGTCGCTCGGACCTTTACCATAGCGGATCTGGCGGCCCCAGGTATCCCCAAGACGTTCGACAATCTGAGCCCACTGGTCCTGCATGCTAGTCCGGATCTGGATCTCCACCGATCGCTGACCGCGGCGAACCGTCAAGTGGACCGCCCGGTATCCAAAGCGCGGGTTCTTCCGCCGATCCACCAATCGGCCTCCACCAACGGCGTCGAGGATGTCCGATGCCAGTACATCCTGTTCTGCCCTGTTCATGTCCTCCACTATGCGAATGCCAGCGATGTCCTGCATTCGGCTGAGGTCCATCTTCGGTTCGCGTCTCAGCTTCTCAACGATCGTCTGAACTGTCTTCAGCCGCGACGTCTGCACTACGTCCGGCAGACGCTCTTGGATCTCTGACTGAACGTCCACGAGCAACGCGAAATGCTCCGCTCGCACTCGCTGAAGAAGTTCTAGGTCGCTTGAGCTGATGTCAGACTCGCGCAGCCGGTCGCCCAGTCGGTTGATCTCGACCCCAGAAAGGCTCGTGACAGGAGGGGTGTCGCCGTCCCCAAGGTCGTCCGTTAGGAACTCGACCACAGCTGCGTCTGGGCGCTCCGCGCTTGCTTCGCGATCGCGCTCCCCTTCCATGTCAACTCCTCAGCCGTGCTCTCACTGCCAACAGGAATGATGGTAAGCCAGTCGAGGAGGGTCAACGAGGCCGCGCACCGGCTAGCAGGGAAGGATCTGCAGGACCGCCTCGCCCCGTTGGCAGGCTAAGAGCCAGCCCGCGGCGCCGGCGTGGTTTCGGACCGCTAGAACCTCGAAGATCGGCAAAAGGGCTCAGCCGATCCTCGATCGGTTGACGGCCAGGCCAGTTTCGCATCAATACGGGCGGTAATTGGGACCACCCTCGCAACCACCATCGTCACGCTAGCTGCCGTGGTGATTAGCCGGCCGTTTGCCAAGGGGCTGAGCAGGTTCGGGCGCGCCGACAACTAGGCGAGGTTAGCCGGCCCTCACCATAAAACTCATTATCGTTATGGCCTGCGCGTTCCGATGTGGTCGGGGCGCGAGGACTGGCGCCCGAGAGAACGACGTTCAGGCTTGAGAATGCGATGATGTGACTTCGCTCCCTGGATAGATGAAAACAGCCTCACCATGCTTCACTGCGCGACTATCGACGAGGATCTCAGTCGATCTCGACGCCGAGAGCTCGCCAGAAGACCGGCTCAGCCATCTTGCGGACCCCAAGCTCGTCGGCTTTCTTGGCTTTCCCGGACCGGCTGTCGGGATCGGCCAGCACCAGGATGTCGAGCTTGCCAGAGACGCCAGGCTTGATCACCATTCCGGCCTCGCTAGCCAGACGCTCCTGATCCTCACGCGTGAGCTCCAGACCGCGGATGGTCACAACGCTCGCGCCGGTGAAGCAGACCGATTTGCCGGCCATCTCGCATGGCGTTGCTCGCCGCTGAGGCTTCGAATCAACCGGATCTTCGAGCGGCACTCCGAGAAGTTCGGCGACGATGACGAGATCGCGGCGCTCGGCATCGGTCACGATCCCGTCGGCGAGAACTAGATTCCAGACTCCGCCGAGGTAGGCCGCGTTGAGCGCGGCCACCGTGGCGATGTCCAGATCCCACTCCTGTGCCACTGCCGCGAGGGCCCGGATTTCGTCGTCGATAATCCGCCGGTCCTCAAGAACCCGATCGAGCAAGTCAAGGTACTGAGAAGCGGCAATTCCAGAGGCGGCGAGCCCATGGGGAATGCCGATGCGTGAGGCTAGAGTGCCAAGCGCCGGATTCATCCGCGGGGGCGGCGGCTCACTCCGGGTGCGACTTGGTGGTGGCGGTGCGGCGGGAAACCCTGGCGCTATCGCCGGGAGCGAATCTGGAGTGCGACCGAGCTTCCCGAGCGCACAGGAGAGCAAGCAGGAAGCGGCTCTGGCATCGCTGATGGCGCAGTGGGCGTCGACGAGCTCGATATCGAGATCGCGGCAACACTCCGATAGCCGTCGCTCGCCCGACAGTCCCAAGCGCGCGGTCGTAATCATGGTGCAGAGCGCATCTGGCGTGCCCCACGAAGCCCCCGCTCGATCGAGTTCATGGGAGAGGAACGAAAGGTCAAAGCGAGCATTGTGAGCAGCAAGGCGAGTTCCGCTGATCATGGCCAGGAACCCAGGTGCGACGTCCGCGAACCGCGGGGCCCCTCGCAGTTCAAATGCCGTCAGGCCATGTATCTCGCTCGCCCCTACGTCGCGGTCGGGATCGATCAGAGTCGTCCAGCTCGCGAGTTCCTCTCCACACGGCGATAGTCTCACAAGGCCGATCTCTACCACCCGATCGACACTGGGCCACAGGCCCGTGGTCTCTACGTCGATCACCGACCAATCGGTGGGTGCGCCGCTTCGCGGCCAGGTACTGGCCGGCGATTGACCCTGATCAAGTTGTGACACTACCCCCTCCTGGCTGTCAGTCCCGAACCCAGTGGCCCGCCCATTCCTCGTTGAGCCGTTGCTGCTGTTCGGTGAGGCGCTCGTACGCCTTCTTGGGCGTCTTCGGCACGATCACGAACTCATGAAACGTGATGGGCCTGACTCCGATCAGGCTCTCGGGCGGCAACTCCCCGCAACTGGCAAACCACGCCCGCGTCGGCCAGCCACACTCGTAATGCACCCACCAGCCGCGGGCTTTATCGAAGGTGTAGCCCGACGCGAGACAACCGCAGAAACGCATGGGCATCAGTCGGCCGCAGCTCTTGTGGATTGAGGTGTGGTGCTCGGCAAGGCTGCAAGGTTGGACCGGGAAACCGCAGCCGTCGGGATGATCCAAGACAGTCAGGGGCCCGCGGACCAGCCATGGGGCGTCCTCGCAGGTACACCAATCGGGACCAAGATTGGTGAGCCGAGGATCAAGCATCCTTCCCATGGCGAAAAACAGTAGCAGCCCGAAGGGGCCCAGATTCGAGCCATGAGCAACAACGCCATGACGCCTGTCCTAACAGACCTCGAGCTCACGTGAAATGGTGTTGCCGGTTGACACCCTTTCCGCCCGCCCGAAGTTCTTTGAGTCGAAAGAGCAAGAAAGTTGGTTGCATCGCCAGCTCGCCAAGGCGAGTATGAGGAGAGCAGTAAGGGGGACCGGTTGGACCAAATCGAGGGACTGGTCGGAGAGCACCCAGGCGCGACACTCGATGAATTGATCGAGGCGTTTGCGGCTGCCACTGGCCGACGTGCTCGACCCGACCAGATGGCCACCTCGCTCCATCGACTGGGCGCGCGAGTAGTCGAGCAGGGCGGACGCTACTGGCTAGAGGGTGCGACCGCGGCGGCTCCGGTCACCTCGGTCATGCCGCCAGGACTCCGTGCTCGGGTTATCGTCTTCGACCTCGAGACGGTGGTCCGACAGATCTCCACGCCGCCCTATCTCGAACGGCACATCTATCAAATCGGGGCAGTCCGGACGGGTCGCGATCGGCTATGGGTCGATGCCAACGATCGCCACTGGGCTCGATGGGTCACCCTACCGGCAATCGCCGATCCGCTCCTCGAGTCGCCGGCGACGCGGGCCAAGTACGAGGCCGAGCGCCGTGAGCCCGAGGCTGTAATCGACGCGTTCCTCGCCTACTGCGCGGGCGCGACACACCTGGTTGCCTACAACGGCACGAGCCTTGACTTCGGAGTGCTTGAGGGCCTGCTCGCCACGCACACTCGTGCCCTGCCAGGCGGTATTCGCAAGGTCGACGGGCTCTATCTCGCTCAGGCTCTCTGGCCGGTGCCGCCGAATGACCACCGTCTCAAGAGGCTCCTCGAGCGTCTGAACATCGATGTCGGCGAGTTCTTCTGGCACGACGCTCGCGACGACGCTCGGATGCTCACGATCCTCCTGAACGCCGGTCAACACCTCGTGGCGTCCTGGTCGGACGACTTACGGGCGCTCGTGCGCTCGGCGGGCTCGGGCTCCGACGCGTGGGATCTCCTGTTCGACCTTCTGCCAGCGCGGCCGGGCCGACAGACCTTTGATGACGCAGAAGTCCGTCGCATCGTCGCGGCAGAAATGACAAAGTCCCCGGTGCGAGATGCATCAATACTGGGACAGCTTCGGCCCGATGAGCCCGATGACGAGGAGCGCCCCGGCGCGCCTGTGCGAAAGGTCGAGGCCGGCGCTCGAACACCGCTCACGCTGCCAACTCGGGTCCTTGATGCGTCCGGCCACATGGATGTCTTCAAACTCGCCCAGACTGCGAAGCCCGATCTCGCGAAACCCCGCGAGGCGCAAGAGCGCATGGTCGAGAAGATGCGCGGCTGGATCGCAGACGGACAGCCGGCATTGGTCGAAGCGCCGACTGGCACCGGCAAGAGCTATGCCATGCTCGCCGTCGCCCTCGACTGGCTGGCATCGGACCCAGCTCACCGGGTTGTGATCAGCACCTTCACTAAGGCCCTCCAGACGCAGCTTGCAGACGACATCGAACGGATCGGCAACCACATTCCCGGTCTGCTCGGGATGACCGATGTGGTGAAGGGCTCATCCAACCGACTGTCGTTGCGCGGGCTTCTGATCTCACTCGCGGACATCTGCTCCGAGGTCTCGTCGGAGCGTATCCACGGGAGACCCGATTACACGGACGACGCGCGTTTCCGCGATCTCGTCCTGTATCTGCTCCTACGCTTCCGGGCCGAGGGAAAGAAGTCCGAAGAGTGGCTCGCCCATTCGGTCGATGTCGTCGATGTGCCGCCCATGTTCGAGGACTACATCGGCGACCGTAAGCGGGCCCTATATCTCACCTACCTTTCGCAGGCGGCTCAAGGTGAGCTCGGGGTCCGCGCTGGCGAATTGGTCCTTCACACGACCACTGTTTCGCAGGCGCTCGATGAGAACCGGCTGATCATTGCTAACCACGCACTGCTCCTTGCCCACCTCGACGTGTTCGAGGAGCTCGCAGCCGACACGCTCCTCCTGATCGACGAAGCCCATGCACTCGAGGCCGCAGCAACTCAGGCGCTTGCCGCTCAGGCATCGACACCGGAGATCTGGCGGCTAGCACACGATGTCCGCGAGTTCCTGCACGAGGTACCGAGCTCTGGACGGAGCCGGGCCTACAACGACACCCAGGCAAACCTTGGCCACCTCGAGGGCTTCCTCAAGGCCGAGTTGCTTCAACAGGGCGGCCGTCGTGCCTTGGATTCAATCCCTTCGGATGGCCCGAGCAGTGGCGGGTACGCCCGCCGTGTGGTCGTGGCGTCACGTCTGACAGGTTCTCTCGAGTCCTTCTCAACCTCGGCTCTCAAAGACGCACTTCGGGACGTTGCCAAGTACATAGAGCGACTCGAGGCTTCCCTGAGCGAGATGGCGGAGCCAGTCGATGCGTTCGAGCGAGACCGCTTCCTGGCGTTGCGAAGCCGGGCCCGCGAGCTGACCGGGGCCCTCGTCCTTGTCGGGTGGGATCTTTACGAGCTCGACCACGATCAGCTCGCGCCGACGACCGAGCCATCAGCGGACTCATCTCCGGCGGCAGAATCGGAGCGCCGACGGCCACGACGCCGGCCGGTTGGCGACCAGGGACCTTCCAACCAACTCGTGTGGCTCGAAGAGATCCCCTCCGACCGTCCGCTTACATCCCTTGCCGACCTGCGGTTCCGTGTCTGGTCCAGCCCGATCGAGCTCGGGCGGGATCCCTTTTACCGAGCGTTCCGTGATCGCTTCCCGCGGACCTATTACATCAGTGCCACGCTTCGAGTTGGCCAGGATGAAGCCTCCGCGTTTGATTTCACCCGCCAACGATTGGCTCTCGACGCCAGTCGAGTAGCCGCACACTCATTGCCCTCGCCCTTTGATGCCGCCACGCAGGCCAGACTCATCGCCTTCGACGACTTCCCGTCGTGGACAGAACAGACCGAAGCCGCGACCAGGACGGTCGCCCATCAGCTCGCTGGCTACGGTCGAGAGATGCTCCATTCGGACGACGACGGAGAACTCGACGGCCTGGTCAACGGGGCGATGGTCCTTACGACGAGTCGGGCGGTGGCCGCAGAGATCGGTAATCGACTCATCCGCGAGCGGGCCCAGACTGGCCATCCGCTGGCTCTAGCCGAGATCCTCGGGACTCGCCGCGCCATTGACCAATTCGCCTCCTCCGGCGGAATCCTCGTTGGTACGAAGGGCTTGTGGCAGGGTGTAGACATCGACAAACCCAAGCGCCTGCGGCTTGTCTGGATCAACAAGCTGCCGTTTCCGTCGTTCGAGGACCCCCTCATCAAGACGCGCCGGGCTCTTGTGGCTCTCGCTGCCAAGGACAAGATCGACGATCCGAACGGTGAAGCCGACAAGACCTACTACCTGCCGCTCGCGGCCATCGAGCTTCGTCAGGCTGTTGGTCGACTCCTGCGTACGACCAGTCACCAGGGTGTCATCGTTATCAGCGACCCCAAGCTCTCCGGGCCGACACGTTTGCGCCGTCTTTACCGTGAGGTCTTCCTGGGCTCGCTCGACCCCGGCCTCCTCGTACCCGATCCGGAGACCGGAGAAGCCAGCGGCGGAAACATCGTCGGCATGGCCGAGGGCTGGAGGAGGATCTGGCAGTTCTTCGCCGGCATCGGTCTTCTCCGTGAGGATCGCGCGGCCGAACTCTGCACTGACGAAGCTCTCGAGACGCATACGCAGCTCAAGGAGACTCTCGCGATCCGCAGGCTGTGCCTGACGCCTGAGCGCGAAGCCGAGCTTCGGGACGAGGGCGGCACGGCCCTGGCTGATGAGATCGTCCAGCGATCGGCGGCGATCGGAGGTCTTCTCGGCTTCAAAGACGACTCAATCGTCTTGAAGAAGGAGCAGGAGCTTGCGATCCGGGCCATCGCAGATGGCAAAGACGTCCTTGCGGTTCTGCCTACCGGCTTTGGCAAGAGCTTCGTGTTCCAGCTACCCGCGCTTGCCACCTCGGGCGTGACGATCGTCGTGAGCCCGCTAGTGTCGCTGATGCACGACCAGGCTCTGGATCTCAACCCAGCAATTGGCGGAGCAGTGCGGGCACTTGTCGCCTCGATGCGCGAGTCGAACAGTCGGACGGGCAAGGTCCAGGTTCAGGAGCAACTGACCGGCAAGCGCGACCACCGGATCAAGTTGATCTACATGAGTCCTGAGCGACTTTGTACCCGGCAGTTCCAGGATTGGGTCCGAGCGGGTGTCGAGAATGGGGCGGTTCGCCGCATCGCCATCGATGAGGCGCACACGTTCGTCACGTGGGGTGACGACTTTCGCCCTTCGTTCAGGCGAGCGGAGAAGTTCCTGCGGACCCTCAAGGCCACGCACCCAGAACTGCAGCTCCTGGCGCTGACAGCCACCGCGACGGCCACTGTGCGAAGCGGCTTGCGGCGGTCGATCTTCGGGCTGGCCGAGCAGCGCCACGGCGAGCCACCTCCGACCGATCCCGACTCGTTTGCGTATGTCGCGGCGAACCCACTGCGGACCAAGCTCGCACTCTGGACCAGGCAGCTTGGACCGAACCAGGGTGGCGACGCGGGTCGGGCCAACCTGATCCTGTCTGTTGTCTCGAAGCTAGACCGTCACGCGATCTTCTACTGCCTGACTGTGAAAGAGGCCGTTGCCACCCATAACCTCATCGCTCAGGTTCTCGGAGATGCCGCCAAGCACCGAGTCCTCCTCTTCCACGGCCGGTTGCCGGATACGACCAAGTCTGCGGTCCTCAACGCATTCAAGAATGCCGAGCACTTCGATCCTCGAGAGCCGGGCAAGTTCGAGCCTCTGGTCGTCGTCGCGACCTCGGCGTTCGGACTTGGCATCAACCGCGACGATATCCGCGTCGTCTTTGCTCTATCGCCGGCGACCGATCTCGCCGCGCTCTACCAAGAGGTTGGTCGTGCCGGCCGCGACGGCGACCCCGCGACAGGACTTATGCTCGCGACCAACCGGGCCTACTCGACGCTGCGGTTCATGACCCAGCGAGATGTCTCGCATAGGCGCATCGGCCTCATCACCGGCGAGTTGCTCAAACCCGGACGCCGCTGGCTCTCGACTCGGTCGATCGCTCGTGAGGTCGTTGCAGCCGAACCGGCCAGCCGCACGCTGACAAGAGCCGAACAAGAACAACTCGAAGACCAGACCCATACCTTCGTCGTCCGCATCCTGGCCGAGCTCTCGGGAGCCGGGGCGATTGAGGACCTGGGCGACTTCCCTCAACGGGTCAAGCTCCTACGAGGAACGATCGCGCCTGACACGTCCGAATACGCCGAAATCACCAACGCCATCTGGGCTTCTGTCGATGATCCCGAAGCCCAGTCGATCCCGGTGCTGTTCGAGAGGTTGGCCGAACGATTCGGCGATGAGTTGCCCGACCCCGGCGCGCTTTGGAGCCTGCTGCTGACGCTCCACGCCGAGGGGATCATCGAAGTCAGCCAGATGGTCGAAGGACACACCGCCGAGCGGGGGCCGGTCACAGGCATCCGCATTACAGGAGCAGCCGTGCCAACCGACCTGGTGGCTCGCATAACGGCCCGTCAGGGATTGCTCCTCGAGGAGATCGAGCAGGTAGTCGACTTCTTCTCGAGCACGGGCAAATGCGTCAATCAAAGGTTTGCCGAGTACTTCAATGTCGACACGCTGCCCGAGCTCTGCAGCCAGCCGGACGTCCGTTGCACCTACCACTGGGATACGGTCGAAGGTTCGGCCGACTCCGAGCCGGATCTCCTTGGCGCGTTCCTGCGACCGGCTATCGCCTTTACCTCGAACGTCGAATTCCGCCGCCGGGAACTTCGGGACTTGCCCGGATTGATCGAAGAACTGCTCCTCTATCAGCGACGCGGACTGGCAGTCAATCTCATTGGCCCGGTCCTTCGAGGCCAAAGCCACTACCAGGCCAAGGGCGGGACTCGAAAACCGTTGTGGCCGGCTCTGATCGAGAACCGGTTCTTCAACACGATGCCCACTCTGAAGCGCGATGAGCTCGATGCTGCCATGGGAGCACTCGCCGCTAAGGGCAAGATCGTCGCCGAGGGAGCCTTGTGGTGGCACCCTGCCACTCTTGCGGCGATAGCAACGGACGAAGCGCGCCGACAGCAACGCCGAGACCAAGCTGTCGCTCGGGAAGCCGCAAGGAATGCCCGCGACGAAGCCTCTATGGCACAGGCCACCCTTGGGTTCGTGCCATGACAGCTTCCTTTGTCAGGGAATTGCTGCTCGGCCCAGACCGCGTCAAGCCAGCCCAGAGGATCGAGATCGGGCGGTACTTCGTCGAAGTCATCACCAAGCGCGGGTTTCCGCTCCATGTGGCGAACCTGTGGAACGCCCTCTATTTCGGCTGGGACCCGGACGAGGACGGCTATATCGGTCAGGGCTTGAACCCCGACCGGATCGTCAAGCGGACGTTCGGCGCTGAGGATCGGCCGGTCCCGGTCGGCGGTTTCGTGAAACTGACGACAGACGCCATGGAGGTCTGGGGCGAGGTCGTCTACAAGGAGGGCCGCCACCCCGACGTCGATCCGGCGTCCGGAGAGTTCCCCGGATGGGTGTCGGGTGCTGATGCCGTGGTTTCCGACGGCGTCGTGCGGGTCCGCGAAGCTCTCATCATCGATTGGTGTGCTTTCGGACAGACTCTCAATGACCCCGTGGATCTTGCGCGCCTACGCAAGCGCGGCCGTCTCGACGAACAGGGCCACCTGGTGATGACGGCCCTCTATGCTCCCCACGAAGCCGAGCTTGATGACACGGCCTACTTCGCCCGCTATCTCGTTGACCAGCATCGCGAGGGACTTTTGGCCGAGTTCGTCGAGTCTGGGATCGGCGACGACGATCTGTACGCCCTTCTTCTAGTGTCCCTTCGTGCGGTCGCTGACATTGCCTCGCGGACTACTGGTCTGGTCGTGTCCGCGCCCTATGTCGCTCTCTCGGACGACTATCGGGCGCTCGTCAATGACAACTCGGCGGACCAGCGCACAGGGCATGACTTCTTCCGTAGCGTCGTCACCCATATCGTCTCTATCCCGACCGCGGCGAATGTGTCCTACGCCTCGGCCGGCCTGGCGGTCATGGAGCACCTCTCGCGAGGGGACGGCCTCGATCTGTTCGAAGCCCAATTGCTCGATGGCCCCGGCTACGCTCGGCTCGTCACCTACACGAACCTCTTCATCGCGGCTGAGGTTCAGGCCGATAGATACGGCGTGATCCGTCGCTACGCGGATGGGCCATACCACCTGCGTCTGGACGATCCCTGGCAGTGGGGCAGCATCTGGCGCAGCGAGCGGGTCAGCTTGGATCGACTTCCCGCGTATGCGCACGTTCCGCCTCTTGTGCCACTGGGACTTGGTGCTGAAGAGTTACGCCCAAGAGAAGCTTTTGATGCGGCCCCTACCGAACCGGAGCCTGCCGTTGTCATCCTCGGCGACCGGAAGAGTTGGCTCGTCACGCTCTCCGACCGCAACATAGACGAGGGCACCCTGCCGCTGGGATCAGCGGACCGCCTCTTGGGCCGATTGGCTGGGGGCGAGTTCCGTCTCAAGATCGGAATTGAGGGACGCCGCAGTGATCTGCTATTCAACGGTTGTGTCCGGGTTGATTCTCGGCGTCACGTAATCGCTGGCATTCGCTGGGGCCTTGAAGCTTTCGCCGGGCTTCATCTGTATTGCTCCGCCGGTCGCGACGGTTTCTCGGTTTGGGCTGAGCTGCGCCCGCTGGTTCCGCCGCAGTGGGTTGCCGGTGTCGAGTACGCATTTGAGTTCGGCGGCCGTCCGGCCCCACGGGCAAGGGCGCAGATCCGAGACCTCGCCTACGTTCATACGCTTCGCGACGCCCTAGCCCTCGCGTTTCGCCAGCGCGGTGAAGCTCTCCCAGACGGTAGCTTTGCCGCCAGCTTGATGGAGCTCGCACGAGCCATCGTCGGTGCCTCGGTAGATACCGCGTTTCTGTCACGCGTTGCTCACGAGATCCGCACGATGGATCTGGATCAGCTCCCAGATGGGCGCTACGTCTGGCATCCCAGAGTCAGCAACCGCACTCGGAGCACGGACACAACGCTGCTAAACACCTTTGCCGCCACCGAACACGGCGCTCGAGCAACGCGATTCATTCGCCCGCACGTGCGGCGAATGCACTTGCGCCGTTGGGACCACAAGGATCCCGCGGACTGGGAACGCAGGTGTCGCGAGTATCCCGATGCACTCGCTCGCTTCCATGCCGACGGCGTCAAGAACCCGGTACTACCGCGCGGATGGACCTGGGTCTCTCAGTCAAATGTGCGTGGTAACCCCGAGGGTAGAAGCTGAGCGAATCCCGCACTGTCTGAGGTATGGCCTCTAGTCGCCCCTTCGTGGATAACGGTCCGGACCGACCGCGCCTGGCCAAGAGGTACTGGGGCGTGCGCGCCCTGGTCTAGTAGTGCTCGCGAATGTAGTCGTAGGCGCGGTCGTACAGGTCGCCGGCCGGCGGCAGGCCATTGTTCTTGAGGACGAGGCGAAGCTGACGGCGGACTTCACGGTCGCCGGGCTGGCTCTCCTGCCAGCGCGTGCCCCGGATGGGCTTCACGATCGCGTCGATTTGCTCCACGACGTGCTCCACGATGACCGGGGTGCCGGCCGGCGCGTATTCCTGCAGGATCTGCGTGAGCGCGCCGCGGTCCGGATCGAGTACCTGGAAGCGGTCGAGCCGGCCTTCCGCTTCTGCACGTTCGGCGCCGACGATCTGGCGGGCCAGCTCCAGCAGGCGCTTGAGGAACTCGACGGAGTCGCGGGCACTCTCCATTCGCACGCGACGGAGTTCCTCAAGCCGCTCTGACAGCGTCCGCCAAACCGGATGCCCGCCAGGCCCGGCGAGCTTGCGCTGCAACCGCCCCGCCAGTGTGTCGAGGACGTCGTCAATCGTGGGTGGCTCCAGCGGGCCACGGCCCTGCGGGAACAGCTCGAGCTGCTTGAGCGCCTCCAACGTCCCGGCGTCGATGGCGATCGTCTCCAGGCCCCCGGCGTCGATCTCCACGTCACTGACGTACCTGCCCAGCAGTTCGCCGGTCTTGGCCCCGAGCCGGTGCCACAACAGCGCGTTCGGATCAGCAACAGGCTGTACGGATGCATACACGCGCGCGAGCCAGCGGTAGTCGGCCTCGATCGAGCGGAGGCGCTCGTCCGGCCACATCAACTCGAACAGACCCTCGCATCGCAGGAACGACTCGGCGAAAGAGGCCCGTAACTCAACTGTGGCGATCCGTTCCTGCGCCGCCATGAGCTGGTCGTACCCGGTGGCCGAGCGGTCAACGTCGGCGAAGGGCGCCATTGCCTCGCTGACCCATTCGCCGAGCAGCTCGATCAGCTCATCCACGTCAGGCGGAAGCGCCTTGCGTCGTCCGGTGTCCCGGACGGCCACGGCCCGCGCCAGCTCTGCGCCGAGGCCCACGTAGTCGACGACCAAGCCGTAGAGCTTCTCCTGGCCGGTCCGAGGGTTCGTCCAGCGACGGTTGGTGCGGCAGACAGCCTGGAACAGCGTGTGGGCCTTCAGTGGCTTGTCGAGGTACATGACGCCTTCGACTGGGGCGTCGAAGCCCGTGAGCAGCTTGGCCGTGACAATGAGGAACTTCAGCGGGTCAGCCGGGTCGAGGAAGCGGTCTCGGATGGCGATCTCAGCCGAGCGTTCGCGATCGAAGACGTCCCATTCGGGCGGATCGTCCTTGGCGGTCGTCATGACGACCATCGCCTCTTCACCAGGCAGAAGATGCTTCTGGATCTCCCCGAGATACCCGACGCACAACTCCCGATCGAACGCGACCACCTGCCCTTTGAGCCCGAGCGGCTCGACCTTGCGCCGGTAGTGGTCCACGATGTCGGCGCAGACGGCCTCGATCCGGGCGGGTGTCTTGAAGAGCCGATCGACGCGGCTGGCTCGGCGGGCCAGATAGCCACGCTCGTCTTCGTCGAGACCCGCACCCTCGGTCAGCTCTGCGAACGCCTGGTCCAGGGCGTCGCGGTCGATTTGGAAGTTAACGAGGCGAGTCTCGACATGGATCGGCAGCGTCGCCCCGTCGGCGATCGACCGCTCCACGGAGTAGTGGTTGAGCACGCCTTCGGGATCGTCGGGATCGCCAAAGGTCGCCCATGTGTTGCGGTCGGTCGTCGAGATCGGCGTGCCGGTGAGGCCAATGAACCGGGCGTTCGGAAGCGCCGCCCGCATATCGAGACCCAGGCTGCCTTCCTGCGTACGGTGGGCCTCGTCCACCATCACGACGATGTTCGTTCGATCGTTGAGGAGGCCAGCGTCGGCGAACCGGAAGATGGTCGTGACGATGACGCCACGCGAGTCTTCTCGAAGCAGACGGCGCAGATGCTCCTTGGTCTCTGCCACCTTGAGCCCCGGCAGGCCGACAGAGGCGAACTCCGAACTCACCTGTTCGATCAGGTCGAGCCGGTCGAGGACGATGAGGATCGTCGGCGCATCGAGGTCGGCTGCCTGGCGTAGCTTGGCCGCAGCGAAGGCCATCACCAGCGTCTTGCCCGAGCCCTGGTGGTGCCAGACGAGACCGCTTCGGCGCTTGGGATCGCGCACGCGGGCGACGATCGCCTCGACCGCCTCCACCTGCGGGTAGCGCGGGATGATCTTGGCCGTGTAGCCGCCCGCGGTCGAGCTGCGACGCGAGAAGAGCGTGAACGTCCGCAGGATGTCGAGGATTGACTCGGGCGAAAGGAGCAGTTCCGTCGAGGCGAGGACGTTCGCGAGCCCCGGAAGGCCGAGCGGATCGGTCGTACGCGACCACGGCAGCCAGTCCTGAGCCGGCTGGCGGACGGCGCCATATCTGAACTCCTTCCCCTCTGTCGCGAACGAGAGAACGTTTGGTACGAAGAAGCCCGGCGTCCTGACCTCGTAGACCCCGTGGATGTCGCCAGCGGCGTTGAGCCAGGAGGTGCTCCCACTGATCGGCGTCTTGGTCTCGCCTACGACCAGGGGGAAGCCGTTGACCCACAGGACCAGGTCGTACCGGCGCTCCTCGGTGCCTGCGCGGTAGGTGACCTCGGTCGAGACGACCAGGGCGTTCGAGCGTGGGCTGTCGAAGTCGATCAGATGGATGGGCACGAAGTCGTCGGTGCCCACGAACCGGATCGTCTGCTGACCGCGGAGCCAATCGACCATCCGGCGGTTCGCCTCGACGAGGCCGTCGTTGGCCACAGACAGGATCGCTGCTCGAAGCTTCGGCAGGACCTCATCGACCCGCTCGGGCTGTGCGGCGATGGCCGGATTCAGCCGCCGCAGCGCGGCCACTACCTCCGACTCGATCATGACCGCGTCCGGCGACCGGTCGAGGCTGCCGCCCGGTACGAAGTGCCAGCCGATGTCGCGCCTGCTCAGCTGCTCGGCGAGCGCCTGCTGGACCGCGGCTTCCTTGAGTTCGGTCATGCCGCACCGTCGAGGAAGCGGTCGTACGAGGAGGGGATCTCGTGATCCCCAGAGAGAAGGTCCGCCAGCAGTGTGGCCCGCAAGGCCGTCGTCGCCGACTCAACATCACGGGCGCGCCTGCTGACCGAGTCGAAGGCCATCCACAAGTCAACCACGCGGCGCTGATCCGCCAGGGGCACGACGGGTATCGGGAAGACCCTGAGCGTTGACAGGTTGAGGGAAGCAAGGTTGGTCGTCTGAGAACCGTTCAACTCGAACCACTGTCGGCCGAAGTCGCCGTTCCCCCAGATCGACACGAACCAGGGGTCAAAGTCCGCGGTCTTGAGGCGCGCCCTCAGAACATGGTTCTGGTGGATGCAATCGGCAATCTGGCCTTGCCATACCCAGCCCCGGCCAAGCTTGTCCCTATCACCGCCCTCGTTGAACAGCACATCCCCGGTCCTGAGCCTCAACTTCTCGATCAGGGCTGGCTCAGCCCTGATCATCGTCATCTCACTCAGATCAAGGTAGCCACGCTGAACGTTGGCCACTCGGAGATACGGCACTTCGATGAGCCCGTCTCCCTGTTGTCGCTTCTCGTCCTTCGTGATTCCGCCCACCACGTCGGCGATGCCACCCAGAGGAACAGTCTGGCCGGCTCCTATCTTTTCCGCGAACCGCTCGAACAAGGCCGACCGAGCGGCCTCTGTCGCTTCATATGATCGGCGCGACTCGGCGATTCCGCTATCGATGGCCGCCACCAAGTCCACGATGCGGCGCTGCTCGGCAAGGGGCGGGAGCGGGATCTCCCACTCCAGGAAACGGCTCTCGTTCCATCGGTTTCTGCTGGTAGTCGTGGACCCGGTCGATTCGCGCAGGATCTGCTCCCACACGATCGGCCTGCACATCACAAGGTTGATGTACTCGGTGAGCGCAAGTTCGGGGACGGTCTGAAAGACCGGGAACTCACCAGACACATAGAACCCGGCGAGACGCTCGGGAACAACGCCGAACGAGCCCTTCCACGCGAACAAGCGGTTGTAGAGGAAGTCTCCCGCCCTGACCTGGAAGTAGACCCTTGCCTTGGCTGAGTCGGCGGTGACCGTCTCGCGGAGGAACGGCCCCTCTCCGTACCAACGCATCCCGAGGAGCGGATACTCGACACCGGCCCGAACGGGCACGGACGGTCGAACCTGTCTCAGGACGCGGCCGACCGCGACGTTCGGCCAACCATCATTCATAGCCGGCCTCGCGAAGGCGTTCGGCCAGGCGATCCTCGGCCTCGTGGAGGGCGCGCTGCGCCTCGGCCAGTTCCGCCAGCGCGGTCGCCACGTCGACCACCTCAGCTGCCGAGCCCTTCAGATAGCGGCCGATGTTGAGGTCCCAGCCGTTCTCCTCGATCTCCGAATGCGGCACGAGTCGGACCGCAACGCCGCCGTCACAGTCGGGATCGGCGCCCGTTCGATAGGCCGCCAGGATCGCCTCGACATCGGCGTCGCGCAGGCGGTTCTGGTTGCGGCCCTTCTCGAAGCACTTGGAGCCATCGACGAAGAGGACGTGGCCCCGCCGGGCGGGTGGGTTAGTGGCTCGGAAGATGACCAGACAGGCCGGGATCGAAGTCGAGTAAAAAAGGTTCGGCGGCAGACCGATCACCGCTTCGAGCTGATCGGAGCGGACCAGACAGCTGCGAATCTGGCCCTCGGCGGCACCGCGGAAGAGGACGCCGTGCGGCATGACGACGCCCACGCGGCCGGTCACCGGCTTCATCGAGGCGACCATGTGCTGGACCCAGGCGTAGTCGCCGAAGCTCGCCGGCGGCACGCCGCAGGCCGCCCGGCTCCATGGGTCGCGCGCCCAGACATCCGCGCCCCAGTTCTTGAGGCTGAACGGCGGATTGGCGAGGACGATGTCGAACCGGTCCAGCCGGCCGGCGGCGTCGAGGAACCGCGGGTCGCGCAGGGTGTCGCCGCGGAGAATGCGGGCGTCCTCGATGTCATGGAGGAACAGGTTCATGCGCGCAATCGCAGAGGTCGTGAGGTTGACCTCCTGACCGGCGAACCTCATCTGGCGAACCGAACCGCCCGCTTCGACGACTTCATTGGCAGCCTCAACGAGCATCCCGCCCGAGCCGACTGCGGGGTCGTACACCGAGTCGGTTGGCTGGGGGTCGAGGATGCGTGTGAGCAGGCGGACAACCGGGCGCGGAGTGAAGAACTCGCCCGCTTTCTTGCCGGACGCGTCGGCGAATTGCCGGAGCAGGTACTCGTAGGCGTTACCAAGCACGTCGTGGCCAACGTGGCTTGGCCGCAGGTCGAGAGTGTTGAACGACTCGATGAGGTTGAGCAGGGCGTGTTCGGGCAGCTTCTCCTTGTTGCCCCAGCCAACGTCGCCGAAGATGCCGGCGAGGGTTCCCGGGTTGGCCTGCTGGATTCGATCGAGGACGTTCTGGAGGCCGACGCCGACGTTCTCGGTCAGGCGGCGCAGGTCGCGCCAGTGGCAGCCGTCGGGAATCTGGAAGCGGTGGTAGTCGGCCTCGATCTCGCCTGTCAGCTGGCCGTTGTAGTCCGCCAGGGCGCGGTCGTGCTCGTCGTCCCAGGTGTCGCTAACCCGGCGGAAGAAGAGCAGCGGGAAGATGTACGCCTTGAAGTCGGCCGGATCGACGGGGCCGCGCAGGGAGTTGGCGGCAGCCCAGAGCCGCGACTCAAGCTCCTGCTGAGTCAGAGTGCCGTTCGGGGTCGATTGCGCCTGCGCCACGCCGTTCCCTTCGCCGATGGTGTCGCTCTCTTCGCGGGCCAAAGCCCCCTCGACGGATGGCAACTCCACCAGCTTAGCAACCAGGAGGCC
>Ga0182011_10000898_pt1 | contig 25962 bp, 21 predicted proteins | sample 711E1DmetaG_FD_120481 | JGI IMG/M metagenome (GOLD analysis project Ga0182011, IMG submission 120481) | Permafrost microbial communities from Stordalen Mire, Sweden - 711E1D metaG | ecosystem: Environmental > Terrestrial > Soil > Wetlands > Permafrost | place: Sweden: Stordalen | collected...
TCGAGGAACGCCAGCAGGCGCTGGGCTTCCACGAATTCCGGGGCGCCGTGGGCCACCTGGCGCAGCAGCGGTTCCGCCAGCGGGCGCAGGACCGAGAGTTCGTAAGCCAGGGCGGAGTTGAACATCACGTCGGCATTCTCCTGATACGGAAAAATGTGGAGCTTCTCGCCGCGCCGCACCGACTCCCAGCGGCCGATCGTGTCGGCGGCGTTGTAACCGCGATCGCGCGCGTCGCGCACAATGCGGCGAATCAGCCGGGTGTCGGTGGTGGAGACACGGTTGTGGCGGTCGAGGTTGAGTTGGGTGAGCGCCGAGGCGTAGATCTTGAACGATTGCGCCGCCAACTCCCCGGAGATGAGCCGCGGATTCAAACCGTGAATACCCTCCAGGATGATCAGTTGTTCCGGGCGCAGGCGGACTACGTCGCCTGGCGTCTGCCGGCCCTCGGCAAAGCTGAAGCGCGGCAACTGGACTTCCTCGCCCGCGAGCAGACGCTGCAGGTGGTCGCCCAGCTGCGCCAAGTCGAGCGCTTCGATCGTTTCATAGTCCAGCTGGCCGTTGCCGTCCCGCGGGGTGCGCTCCCGCCCGACAAAATAGTTGTCCAGCTCCAGGGCGAAGGGTGACAGCCCGAGCGCCAGCAGTTGCACCGCGAGGCGGCGGGAAAAAGTCGTCTTGCCGGAGGAAGACGGTCCGGAGATCAGCACCAGCCGCGCCTGCTGCCGGCGGTCGGCGATTTGCCGGGCGATCTCCGCGATATGCTGTTCGTGCAGGGCCTCGGAAACCAGGATGATCTCCCGGCTGCGACCGGCCTTGATGGCAGCGTCCAGCGCGCCGACGCTCGAGATCCCCAGCCGCTCCAGCCACGCCCCATGCTGACGAAACGCCGCGAGCAGCTTCGGGGAATCGACCATCGGCGCCAGCTGCGTGGGCGTGTGCTGCCGTGGGTAGCGCAGCGCAAAGCCGCCGTCCATCGCCGCCAATTCAAACCACCGCAGATACCCGGTGGACGGAACCATGAAGCCATGATGGTAATCGACGCGGTCACCCAGCCGGTAGAGGGTGACCGTGGGCTTGCTGCGGTGGCGCATCAACCGGGCCTTTTCAAGATCGTTGCTGCTCTGGAAAAATGCGACCGCCTCCTGCACCGTGGCTTCGCGGCCGCAAATCGACAGATTTTGGTCCACCGGCCGCTGCATTTCCGTCTCCAGCGCCAGCAGTTCGCTGGATTCCAGGGGCTTTCGCCCGCCCACGTTGCAGAAGTAGCCGCCAAAAGTGAGTGAGTGATCGATGAACACGAAGGCCTGCGGAAACAGTCGGGCGAACGCCGCCTCGAGGAGAAACGTCAATGATCGGCGGTAGATCCGGGCGCCATCGGCGTCCGCCATGGTTACCGGGGTGATGCGCGCCTCAATGGAGATCGGCTGGGTCAGTTCTTGCAGGTCTCCGTTGACCACCACGCCCACCAGCGGCGCAGCCCTTCCACCATGGGCTGGAGGAGACTCTCGGCGGTCGCCCCGCGCGGCCCGCGCAACGTCCGCTCGTCAGGGAGATGAATTTCGATCTCCTCGCTGGGCGTGACGAACTGGCTCGAGGTCTTCGGGATCCGCTCAAGGAATGACGATGTTCTCGGGGAGGCGGGCATAGACGCCGCGCGGATCGTTGTACTGCATCAGCACCCGGGCCTGGGCCTTGAACTCGCCGACCAGCTTCAGCAGCGCATTGTCATCCCCGGTCTGGTCGGGCGCCATGCCGCGGAACATCTCGTTGATGAGCTCGGCCAGCTGCTTTTTGCGGGGATACTCAGTCAGGCGATAGTTGGTCCCGAGCTTCGCTTTCTCCGCGGCATAGATGATGGCGCGTCCGAGCCCGCCGATCTCGTCCACCAGGCCAAGCTGCTTCGCCTCCACGCCCGACCACACCCGCCCTTGGGCGATTTCCAGCACCTTCGCCTTGTCCAGCTTGCGCGACTCGGCGACTCGACTGGTAAATTCGTCATAGAACCAGTCGACCAGCTTCTGGAAGATCGCGAGTTCCGCCTCTGTCTTGGGCCGGTAAACGGAGAAGATATCCGCGACCCGACCCGTCTTCACCGAATCAAACGTGACGCCCAGATTGTTGGCCAACTGCTTGAAGTTGATGAAGAGACCGAACACGCCAATAGATCCGGTGATCGTCGTCGGTTCGGCAAAGATGCGATCGGAATAGGTCGCGATATAATAGCCGCCAGAAGCGGCCACCGAACCCATCGAAACCACCACCGGTTTCGCCTGCATCGCCAGACGGATTTCGCGCTGAATCTCCTCGGACGCCGTCCCGCTGCCTCCCGGGCTGTTGACGCGCAACACGATTGCCTTGATGGCGTCGTCCTGCCGCAGCCGGCGGATTTCGCGGGCAAACCGGTGGCCGCCCACCTCGCCGAGCTGGCCTTCGCCATCAACGATCTCGCCTTCGGCGTAAACCACCGCAATCTGGTTCCTCCCGCTGCCGAACGCGTCGCCCGCCTCTGCCGCCGCCCCGGCATAAGCGCTCAGGCTGACCTGCTTGAAGCTCTCCGTCGTCCCCTTCTTGCGGCCCGTCTTCGCTTTCAATTCATCGATGATCTCGTCCCGATAGGCGGTCCGATCGACGAGTTTGTGCGCCAGCGCGCTGGACGCCGGGATGACCCCCTCGGTGTCAACCACCTGCTGCAGCGCCTCACGGGAGAGCCGGCGACTGTCCGCGATATCACCCAGCAGGTCCGTCCACAGGTCGTTGAGCAGTTTCTGCAAGTCCTCTCGCGCCTCGGGGCTGAGGTCCTTGCGGGTGTACGGTTCGACGGCCGATTTGTACTTGCCAACGCGCGTCACCTGGACGCCGACGCCGAATTTTTCAAAGGCGCCCGCCATAAACAGCGGCTGGCTCGACAAGCCATACAGAAGGACGGCGCCAAAAGGATCGAGGACCAACTCGTCGGCGGCCGACGCCAGGTAGTAGTCGCGGGTGGTGGCTTCGTTGAAAAAGGCGACGACCGGCTTGCCGGATGCCTTGAATGACAGCAACGCCGCGCGCACTTCCTTGAGCGCGCCGTAACCTGAGCCGAAATCGGCCGGCTGCAGATTGCCGGTGATCAGCATTCCCGCGATGCGATGGTCCCGGGCGGCCGCCCGAATCGCGTGGGTGACGGTGCGGAGCTGAAGCGTCGTCAGTCGTTCTCCTCCGAAAAGCGGGCCGAACACCGCGCCCCCGTCGAAGGCCGGCGGCGCATCCTGGATGTTGGCGGAAAGATCAAAGACCAGGTAGGAACCCTGCGCCACCGTGGTGGGGTGTTTTTGCCCCATGGCCGCCAGTGCCAGCATCAGCAAGAATCCGAGAAACGCGCACCCGCCGAAAAAGATGACCAGGGCCACGAGCGATCCCAAGAGCGACGCGAAGAAATTCTTCATGGCCGTTCAAGCTAGCCGCTTCCCGACCCTCAGCCAGAGAAAAGATGAAGAGGGCGGCGGCAAACTTGCAGACGATGGCCCGGACGGCATACTAGGGATGGTCTTCCCCTTGCCGGTCATCCACGAATGTTGGGGAGAGCCAACCACCCGCCGCCATGAGTGAGCAAAAACAAGAGCTTCTCAATACCAACCGCAAGGCCCTGACCATCAATCTGGACGAAGGCCGCTACGGGACGTTCGCCGAAATCGGCGCGGGCCAGGAAGTGGTCCGGTACTTCTTCCAGGCAGGGGGTGCCTCCGGCACGATTGCCAAAACGATCTCGGCGTACGACATGGTGTTCAGCGACGCGATTTACGGAAAAGCGCCACGCTATGTTTCGCGCGAGCGGCTGACTACGATGCTCGACCATGAATATCAGCTGCTGGTCGAGCGGCTCGCCGAGGCCCGCGGCAGCCGCACGTCGTTTTTCGTATTTGCCGACACGGTGGCCACGCGGAATTTCAAGGGAGACAACGACGCCCACGGCTGGATGGGCATTCGCTTTCAGATTCACCCGCAAGAGCCGCCCAACGACATCATCCTCCACGTGCGCATGTGGGACAAGGAGGCGGTGCTCCAACAGGAGGCGCTGGGCATTTTCGGGGTGAACTTCATCTACGGCGCGTTCTTCTACCGCATCTCGCCGGAGAAATTCATTCGCTCGCTCGTGGACAGCCTCAGCACTGCGCGCATTGAAGTCGACATGCTGAAATTTGCCGGCCCCGCGTTTGCCCAGGTCGACAGCCGGCTGTTGTCGCTGCTGCTGGTGCAAACGGGGCTGACCAATGCCGTGATGTTCGGGCCCGACGGTGATGTGCTCCAGCCGTCGGAGGTCCTCCACCGAAAGGCGATCCTGGTCGAGCGCGGGAGCTTCCGGCCCGTGACGCGGGTCAACGTCGACATGCTGAACTGCACGACGGCGCTCTTCTTGCAGGAGCCGGCGGTCAAGGGCAAACCCGTCATGATTCTGACGGAGATCACGATGAACAACCTGCTGGCTTCCGGCACGCTCGACGCCACCGACTTCCTGGCGCGGGTGGACCTGCTCGGCAGCATCGGATTCACCGTGATCATCTCGAACTACTCCGAATTCTTCCGGCTCACCACGTATTTCCGCCGGTACACGAAGGAGATGATCGGCGTCGCCCTGGGCGTGAACAACCTGGTCGAGATTTTCAACGAAAAATATTACGACAACCTGCCGGGCGGAATTCTGGAATCGTTTGGCCGGATGTTTCGCCAGCTGGTGAAACTGTACGTGTATCCGATGCGCGCCGCCGCTTATGAGCGCTATATCGCCGCCGCCGCACCGGCGAACGCCGCTCCGGCCGCCCTCAGCGGCGTCCCGCCTCCGGCGCTCGCGGCCGACGTCCTCATCACCACCGGCAATCTTCAGGTGCCGCCGCATCTCCGCCATCTGTACACCCACCTGCTGGAGAATCATTACATCGAAGGCACCACCGGGTACAATCCGGAGACGTTGAACATCATTTCCCGCGACGTGCTCGCCATGATCAAGCGCGGCGATCCGGCGTGGGAGGCCGCAGTGCCACCCGGCGTCGTCGACACCATCAAGCAGCGCGGCCTGTTTGATTGTCCGCCCACGGCAAACTGACCCACGGTTTTGGTTGCGGCGTCAGCCGTGAGGGGAAAGATGCGGCCTAGCTCATGCGCTTCTCCAAATATCACGCTCTCGGCAACGATTACCTCGTCCTTGACCCCGCCGATTTTCCCGGCTGGGCTGTCCCCACCCCCGAACAGATCCGCGTCATCTGTCACCGCAATTACGGCCTCGGTTCCGACGGTATTCTCTGGGGCCCGTTCCCCGCCGGCGACGCCGGCTTCGGCCTCCGCATCTTCAACCCGGACGCCTCGGAGGCGGAGAAGTCGGGCAACGGCACCCGCATTTTCGCCCGCTACCTCTGGGATCACCACCTTGGGAAGGACGGCGCTCTCGTTATCGCCACACCCGGCGGTGTCGTGACGGCAAAAATCCAGGAGGACGGCAAGATGATCGCCATGGACATGGGTCGGGTGAGCTTTTCCAGTGCCAAGATTCCAGTGGCCGGGCCGGAGCGCGAAGTGCTCAACGAGAAGGTCCGGATCGGAGACCGCGAGTTCACGTTTTGCGCCGCCACGATCGGCAACCCGCATTGCGTGATTCCATTGCCCGAAATCTCCGCCGAACTCGCCATCACGTACGGTCGCGCAATTGAATTCCATCCGCTCTTCCCCAACCGGACCAACGTGCAGTTCATGCAGGTTATCGACCGGAAAAATGTCCGGATTGAAATCTGGGAGCGGGGCGCCGGCCACACCCTCGCGTCGGGTACGAGTTCCAGCGCCTCGGCCGCCGTGGCCCACCGGCTCGGCCTGGTCGACCGGCAAGTCACCGTGCACATGCCCGGCGGACAGATCAGCATCGAGATCGCCCCCGATTTCGCCATTCGCATGACCGGGCCGGTGGTGAAAGTCGGCGAGGGGACGATCGACCCGGAGATGTTCTCCGTGAAAGTCTAACGACGATCACGCCGGCTTGGATTCTCCGACCGGTTCTTCTGTTGCCGGCGGTTCTTCCGCCGGCGCGTTTGCCTCCCGAACAGGAGCAATCGTCCGGGCCAGATAACCCTCGTAGTTCGGCACGAGCCGTTCGTAGTCGCTGCTCATGAGGGGCGAAGAGATCATGTAGTCGGCCGTGGCCCGGTTGCAGGCCGCGGGAATGTTCCAGACGACCGCCAGGCGCAGCAGCGCCTTGACGTCCGGATCATGCGGCTGCGGCTCCAGCGGATCCCAGAAGAAAATCAGAAAGTCGATCGCGCCATCCACGATCATTGCGCCAATCTGTTGGTCCCCTCCGATCGGGCCGCTTTGCAGCCGGGTCACTGGCAAGCCGAGTTCTTCGGCCAGCACCCGCCCAGTCGTGCCGGTGGCAAACAGCGCGTGTTTGGAGAGCGTGCCCCGATTGAAGCGCGCCCATTCGATCAGATCCCGCTTCCGGTGATCGTGCGCAATCAGGGCGATCTTCTTCGGCGGCGGCGGAGCTGTTTTTTTTGCAGGCATATTGGTTTCCCGTTCGGTTGCATGCGGTCCGGCTGAATGCCGGCCAACGGTCCAACTTATCCGCCGGCCCCCAGCCATCAACCAAAACCAGCTGTTGGCCGCCACCGATGCCACGGTCTTTTGTTTTTGAACGAGTCTCGTCTGACATGGGCGGGACGCCCATGCCACGTGGCACGGGCGTCTCGCCCGTGGGGGCGCGCGCCGGCTCCTCTAAACAAAACACCATGCCGCCAATGCGCGGCTCCGGCCGGCGCCTGCCGGGTCTTGAGTACACCGAGGTTCAGCCGGGCAGACCGGCATCGCGACGGCATTCTACACTTTCTGAAAACTGAACTTACTCTTACTGTCAGATCGCGCATTCGTTGCGCCAGTAATTCTTCGCGCTGCGAATCAAGATCGCAGAGTCCCCCAGCTCCGCTGCCCAGTGTCGTGCCTGTGCCTGATGATTACCCTTCATTATGTCGCAGGCACGGATCGTCAGTCTGGTCAGCTCAAACCCCGTCCACTCCAACTATGTACACCGTAAAACCTGACACGCTCCGCCGTGTCCTCTTGCGCGCTACGCTGGCTGCCCTTTCCCTGGGCGTCGGCCGTGGCGCTTTTGCCCAGCAAGGTCCCGCTGCCACACCCTCGGTCTCCCAGGAAACAATCCAGTTGCCGGCCTTCGAAGTGAAGGAAAAAGGAGTCAATCCCCTTCAGGCGCAGGAGGCGCTGTCAGCGACGCGCATCGCGATGGCGATCCAGGACATCCCACAGACCATTTCCGTCGTCCCCGGTGAATTGATCCAGGATACGATGAGTTTCAAAATGTCGGACGCCGCCAAATACGTGACGCCCGTAGTTGAGTCGACGCTCCCGTTCGGCGGCGATCGCTACATGATCCGCGGCTTCCAGGTCTCGGAGGAGTTTATCGATGGCTCCGTCATTTCCGGGACGTCAGGCTACAGCATGTCGATCCCGACGTTTAACATCGACCGCATCGAGGTCATCAAGGGCCCGAACGCGATCCTGGTCCCGGGCGGCAGCCCTGGCGGCGTGATGAATCCCATTACCAAGTCGCCGATGTCCCGGGATGCGGATACCGTCACTCTCGATCTGGCTCAGTACCTTGGCAATGACGTAAACATCGATACCAACCGCGTGCTCAATGAGAAGGACCATATGGCGGTCCGCCTCGTCGCCACTTACTGGCGGAACACCGACATGTACATCCGGAACCAGTATCGCAATGGCTACGAGATTTCGCCTTCCTTCTCCGTCGAACTTACGCCGACCGAAAAGCTGACGCTCAAGGCCGACGTCATTCAGAACCGCGAAACCAACTTGGGCGGTCTCCCCATCGATCCCACCGTCGGCAGCAACCAAGATGCAACCATCGCGCGCGGCCTGTCCCGCGACTGGTCGTTCGGGGACGTCGTCGACAGCCGCCACCGTTCCACCGAACGCATGAGCGGAGAGTTGCTCTCAACCCTGGGGGACCATGTGACGTCCCGCCTCTATGCGATGGCCGACCACGTCCGCCGCATCGATGTCGGCGGGAGCATCAATCCGTCGACGGGCCTGTATGAGTCAGGAGTCACTTGGACCGTCACGACCAACGCCGACGGCTCGGTCACACCACACAGCGCCGCCGTTCCAACCACCGATCCATCGGCTTGGATCTACACCCACAACGTCACCCGGGTCGACCTGGAGTACATGGAAGCACACGTGAAGAACGACTACGCCGCCAGGTATGACACTCCCTGGTTTAAGTCGACCACGCTGGCCGGTTTCACTGCCGATTTTTCCAAGGTCCATTACAAAGCCTGGGCCTCCGCCTCCCGCCCGAGCGTGACCGAAGCCACTCTCAGCCAGATCACTTATCCACCCTACCTATTCCCGGGAATTCAGCCGGCCGTGGCCCCGAATTACGGCGGCGCTTTGGGTACCGACCTCACTTCCAAACAAAGCACAGTGCAGGGCTTTGTCTTCGAGACGTTGAACGCTTTCAACGACCACCTGCAACTCTCCGGCGGTCTCTCCCGCTTTTATGGAAGCCTGGACCGCACGGACAGCACTGGAACGGCCCTCGACAAGAACATTCTTGCGGCCGCGCCGTCCTACGGTCTCCTGACCAACGCCAAGTCCCTTGGCATCGAGGTCAAGCCCATCAAAGAAGTTTCATTCTTTGCGGGCCGAAACACCACGGGCGGCACGATGCCCGGCGAACTCGCCGCCGGCACCTATCTCGAGCAAACCACGACCTACGCCAAAGATGCGCTGCATCCTGCCGCGGTGACCGTTCAGGCGTTCAAGCCGAGCTCGGGCAGCCAGGACGAATTCGGCGTTAAGACCTCGCTGCTGGACGGAAGACTCACTGGCTCTTTCTCGTATTTCAAAATCGCGCAGCAGAATTACTCGGTCCCAAACAGCGAATACTACACGCTGATCGCCCAGGGCAATGCGGCGGCGGCGAATCTGCTGCCGAATCCGCTTTATCTCAATCTCGAGTCGAAGGGTTGGGAGTTCGAAGGCACCTATTCGTTCAACAAGAACCTTACGATCCTGGGCAACTATACGTCATTCAAGGAACGCCAGCCGATTACGAATGTGCGGGTTCGTGCGGTGCCCGACGAGGCCGGAGCGCTTTACCTCGACTATAAGTTCACCGATGGCGCGTTGAAGGGCTTCGGCGTCAATCTCGGGGTCGACTACAAGAGCGACGTCGTGGGCGAAAATGTGACGGGGTATACGACGACCGCGCCAATCCAGGGCGTGGGCTTCGTTCCGAAACAGCCTTCGTTCCTGGTCGCCGGGCGCACCCTCTTGAATGTGGGCTTCAGTTATCGCACAGCGGATTGGACCGTCCGCCTCATGATCGCCAATGTCACGGATAAAGACTACATCCTGGCCGCGGGCAGCCGCACTTCGGCGATCGTGGGCCAACCGCGTTCCTGGCTGTTCTCCACGACCTACAACTTCTGACGGGGTGCGATAGTTCAGTGTTTTGGGTCGGGCCAGTTCGGCCGGCCGGTTCCGCAAGGACCGGCCGGTCTTTTTTTGCCGGGGCAAGCGCGCTCGACTGGATTGCCGAGAACTGTTCCGTCCGCCGCGACCAACACGGCGCAGCCGTTCGGCGAGAACTGGAAGTCCCACGGTATTCTGTTTTGGAACGAGTCTCGTCTGACATGGGCGAGACGCCCATGCCACGTGGGATTGCGCGACGGCTCCTCAAAACAAAACACCATGCTGGAAGTCCGGGCCGAGGAAATCATTCCCTTGCTGCCGGCGCCGTCGCTTGATCTTATCCACGCGCACAGGGATCGCTTCGTCAACCGACGTCCGCCCGTTGCGACCGCCACTGCTCCAGCCCCATGACGGCACCCTCCCTTCCATCGGCCCGGTCCGCGTGTCCCGACCCGCCCCCTGGCGCAGGAGTCGTCGCGAAATTCTTCGTGGCCTGGAACCTCACGTTGCTCTCGGCCCTCGCCATCGCGCTCTGCGGCTCTCTTTGGGGACAATGGCGGCACAATCCCGATCTGTCCCACGGCATTTTTATGCCGCTGATCTGCGTGTTGCTGTTCACTGAAAGCCGGCGAAACGGAACGCGGCGATATCTGCGACCAGGCCCGGCGAGCATTGCTGCGACCGGGTTTCTGGCTGCCGTGGCGCTCGCCAGCCTGGTTGCCGCCGGTTTGTTCGCCGTGTCACTTGGTTGGTCGGCAAATATCGTCGGTTTTATGCTGGCCGCGGCATTCGCTAGCATCCTGTTGGCGGGAGTGGTGGCGTTTTCCGTTGTGCCGCTGGCCATCGTTTCGCTGGACTGGTGCGCCTTTTGCGCGGCGGCGCTCTGGCTGCTCGCGGCGCCGATGCCTCCCGGCACCTATTCGACCCTCACTTTGCGCCTCCAGACCTGGGTCACCGGCAACGTTATTTCGGCGCTGCACTTCCTGGGGGTGGCGGCACTTCAGAACGGCAATCTGATTGTGCTCGCCAAGACCACGGTCGGGGTCGAGGAGGCCTGCAGTGGAATCCGAAGCCTCGTTTCATGCGTTTTTGCCGGCCTGTTTCTTTCGGCTTTTCTTCTGTGTCGTCCTTGGGCGCGGCTGTTGTTGTTGGCCATTGCGGCGCCCCTGGCCATTGGAATGAACTTCGTCCGCTCGCTCGTCTTGACCCTTCTGGCCAACGCCGGCGTGGACATCGGGGGCGTCTGGCACGACGCCACCGGATTTGCCATTCTCGGTCTCACGACTGCCATCCTGGTCGGTCTCGCCCTGCTGCTTGAGCCACGGCGTCGCCCCGTCCCACCAACCCCACCCTCCGTGCCGGCACGCGCGATCTCGACGATGGCCCTCACGCTGAACCAGGCCGTTCTTGCGACTGCATTCCTGGTGGGGAGCGCGCTCACGGTTTTCTTCATCGTCCGGACGCGGCCGGCGGATCAAGTGGTGTCGCCAGCGCCTGATCTGGCCAGGCTTCTGCCCGCGGCCCCGGCCGGTTGGATCGTCGCCACGAGCCCCGGCCTGAACCGCTTCGCCAGCACATTGCAAACGGATGATTTGATCGAACGCACCTACACCAAGAACACCGGCAGCCAGATCACGCAGCTAACCGTTTACATCGCCTACTGGCCGCCCGGCCGGACTTCGGTCAGCAATGTCGTCCTGCATACGCCCGACGCCTGCTGGCCCGGCGTCGGCTGGGTGCCGGTGGCTTCCGCCGCGGCGCGTTTCGCCCCGATCGTCGCCGGTCGCACGTTGCCACCAGCGGAATCCCGTGTTTTCACCCACGAAAATCAGAGGCAGTTCGTCTTTTTTTGGCATCTCTATGACGGAACGGCGATCACGCAACGCGATCCGCGTTCCGTCCGCGAACTTCTCGCCATCGCCTGGCGCTATGGGTTCCGCCAGGACGGCGTCCAGTTGTTCGTACGGATTTCCAGCAATCATCCCTGGAGCGATTTTGCCAACGAACCGTTGTTGACGGAGATCTTCGGTCCTCTGCAAACTTTCGGACTTTAATGCCGCTTCGGGTCACCAAACAGGAAAGAAAAGTTCTGACCGCCCTCGCGATTTTGTTCGTGTTCGGCGTGTTAGGGTTGCTCTTCCTTTGATCGCTCAACGGACTGCCTCAGCAATGAACGACGAGACTCGCGAGAATGGGCTGCCCGCCAAGCCGCCGCTGGCGAAAAGCGGGACCGAACCTGGCGACTTGCTCGCCCGATTGCCTTGGGTCGCCGCCGCCTGCTTCGCCCTGTTCGCAGGTCTCATGTCGGCTGCCTATCTTGCCCTCCGAGCGGAAGTGGCGGCGTTGCGCGACCAAGCAGCGCTGGCCGAGATCCAGAGCAAGATATTGCGACAACAGATCGAGGCCGAACACATTCTCTCTGCCAGGCGCATGGCAGACCTAACCAGCGATCTTCAGGGGCCACGCGATTTCGGCCAGCTCCAGGTTTTTCCCCTCGCGCCCCCCGCCGGAGCCGTTTCCAAGTCTTGCGCCGTCGTGGTACGGGATCAAGACCGGCAGGTCGGCGAGCTGGTTGTCTCCGCGCTTCCCGTGCTCGCGTCCGACCAGAGCTACCAACTCTGGCTGTTCGATTCCGAACACCCCGCCGGGATCAGCCTCGCGGTGTTTGCCGGCGATTCAGACTCGAATTACGTTTGCGTCTCCTTCAAACTGGACCGCCCTGGCGCGACCGGCGCAGGCTTCAAGGTTACCAGCGAACGCAAGGGCGGTGCTTCAGTTCCCGAAGGTCCGGTGGTGTTGGCCAGCCATTAGCCGACGCGTTGCCGGAATGCGTGTCCGTCGCGTGTGGTTCAACAGCACGCTCAGCCGGAGCGATACAATTGCGGGCGATTTTCCTCGTGCCCTCGCGAACCGATCGGCGGGCCGGGAGTATTCAGGGTGTCCTCCAAAGTAGGCCGTCGGGGGCATTGTACGCCCTAATGGCCTGAACCGGTTGCTTCTTACTTGTTTCTTGTCACCAGTATGCCGTTAACGAAACTCGCTCACCCATGATTCTCAGGCCCAAGGTTCGCGGTTTTGTCTGTGTGACCGCCCATCCGGTTGGCTGCGCCGCGCACGTCCAGGAGCAAATTGACTACGTTCAGCGCCACGGTCCGATCAAGAACGGCCCTAAACGGGCGCTGGTGATCGGCGCCTCCACGGGCTATGGCCTCGCTTCCCGGATTACTGCTGCCTTTGGCTGCGGCGCCGCCACGCTCGGGGTGTTCTATGATCGGCCGTCGGAGGAAGACCGGCCGGCCACGCCCGGCTGGTATAACACGATTGCGTTTGAGCGCGCGGCGAAGCGCGCAGGCCTCTACGCGCGAAGCGTTAATGGAGATGCGTTCTCCGAAGCCATCAAACGGCAGGCAATTGAGTTGATTCGGGACGAGCTCGGACCGATCGACCTCGTCGTCTACAGCGTGGCTTCGCCCCGTCGTGTCCACCCCAAGACCGGGGTCGTCCACAAATCAGTGATCAAACCCATCGGCCAGTCCTACACCAACAAGACTGTCGATACCGACCTCGGCATCGTGTCCGAGATCACCATCGAACCTGCCACCGACGAGGAAATCGCTGACACGGTGGCGGTGATGGGCGGTGAGGATTGGGAACTCTGGATGCAGGCTCTGGATGCGGCCGGATTGCTCGCACCGGGCGCAACCGCCGTTTCTTATTCCTACATCGGACCCGCAGTCACCTGGCCCATTTATCGCCACGGGACGATCGGGCTGGCCAAGAATGACCTTGAGCGCGCCGCCCGGCGTATCGATGCGCTGCTAAAAACCAACGGGTACGGCCGCGCCTTTGTTTCCATCAACAAAGCCCTCGTCACTCAAGCCAGCTCCGCGATTCCTGTGGTGCCGCTCTACATCTCGCTGCTCTACAAGATCATGAAGGCGCAGGGCACCCATGAAGGCTGCATCGAACAGATTCAGCGGCTCTTTTCCTCACAGATGTACCATGGCAACGCGCTGGCTTTCGACGAGGGTGGCCGGGTGCGTCTCGACGACCGCGAAATGCAGACCGAGGTCCAGCGGAAGATTGTCGAACTCTGGCCGCAAATCGCGACGGAAACACTGGGCGAACTGACTGACATCCAGGGTTATCGGACGGAGTTTCTCAAGCTCTTCGGTTTTGGTCTCGCCGGGGTCGATTACGAGGCGGACATCGATCCACACATGATTTTCTGAGTTCGGCTGATAACCAAGAACCTGCCTCCCCTGCTGGGGTCTGAGTCCATATCTATGCGTGCTGTCATCCAGCGAGTTTCCTCCGCCAGCGTGAGAACCGCCGACGGGGTTTTCGTCGAAACCGGCTTGGGCTTGCTCATCTTCGTCGGTGTCGCCAAGGATGACACGGCCGCCGATTGCACGTGGCTCGCAGATAAAATCGTTCATTTGCGCGTATTTGCGGATGAGGCCGGACAGATGAACCGCGCCGTGGATGAGATCAATGGCGACCTCCTCGTCGTCAGCCAGTTCACGCTTCATTCGAGCGTGCGCAAGGGTGCCCGCCCTTCGTTCAACGATGCGGCGAAATCAGAAATTGCCAAACCGCTCTACGAAGAATTCATCCTGCAATTACAGACGGCGTTGGGACGGCGCGTTGAGACCGGCCAGTTCGGTGCAGCCATGAAGGTCAGCTTGGTCAACGACGGACCGGTCACAATCATCATCGACACGAAGGCCCGCGACTAGGACGCCTGCTTTCTGAGACGGCTCTGCCCCAGCCGAAAGATGTCGTTCTCTTTCTTGTCTTCGAGGTGGACGTCGGGCGCGGAGACCGCTTTCCTTCGGGATTCCCGCTGGCGATCCTGCGGTATTCGTTTGCGATCATCCCTCTGTTTGCTCCTCCGCCCACTGATCAACCGACCCCAGATTCCATGGAAACGCCCGCTCCCGCCAAACCCCGCGAGACACTCCGAACCCTGCCCGGTGACGACGTGCGCCAGATCATGTGGCGTTATCAGGACCGGTACGATCTCCAGATGCTCATTCAAGCCACGCGCGGGGTCGCGCGCGGCCTCGTCGCCCGGTTGGTGGCACGGGGGGCACGGAATAGTCACGAATGGACTCCGGAGAAGAACGAACTGCTCAAGGCCTACGACGCCGCCGGGATCACCACCTGCTTCATGGACCCCCTGCAGGGCGGTTTTATCGAAGGCCCGAAAAACCTCGTGCTCTCCCTGGTCGCGCTCGAACTCGCCTGGGTCGACGCCGGCGCGGCCACCGGCAGCCTCGCAGGCAATCTCGCCCTTTCGCCCATCCACGAGCGCGGCACCAAGGAACAACGCGACCACTACATGAGCCGCTGCGTCCCTCCCCAGCCGGGCGAAGACCGCCGGGTGTGGCGTGGGGCCTTCAGTCTCACCGAGCCTTTGCCCTACGTGGGGGTCGAGACCGGCCTGCTCGCCGGCAAAGTGCGCATCGCCGAATGGAAGGACGGCCAGGAGCCGTTGCTGCAGGTCGACAAGCGCGCCCGCTTCATTACGAACATGGGCTTCGCCAATTTCACCACCGTCGCCGTCGACACCGACGACTCGCGAATCAAGTCGAGCTGCATGATCGTCCTCGAGGACACCGACCCCGGCACCTTCGACCGCGGCACGCCGACCCACAAGATGGTGCACCAGCTCTCCTCGACCCGCGACCCGGCCTTCAACATGTCGGTTCCGGCAAACCGCATCATCGGCGGGTACACGGTCAAGGACGGCTGCTTGATCCCCAACTTCAGCCACGGCGAAATCATCGAGGCGGTCTTCCGTCGCACCCGCGTAACCGTCGGCATCATGACCGCCGCGAAGCTGCTCTCCGCGGTCGAGCCGGTGATCCGGTACCAGCGCAACCGGTTCCGCGGCGCCGCCAGCGTGAATCCCGGCACACCGCGCTACGATTTCGGCCTGCAGCAGAAGGAGGACTGCCTGCAGCGCCTCGTCGACATCTGGGCCACCGGCGAGGCCGCGGCTTCGCTCGGCATGGCGACCGCCCGCCTGTTTGACGAACTCGACCCTCTCGAAAAGGAGAAAGCCCGGATCTTCGCCACCCAGGGCATCGCCAGCGGAATGGCGCAGATGAAGGCCTTTCGCTCCATCGCCAAGCAGGCGCTCGAGTTCATTGCCCTCTCAGCCCAGCCGGCCGACCGGCGGGACGCCGCACGCTACGATGCGCTTAAATCCGACGTCCTTGTCCAATACCTCCTGCTCGACTCTCAGGCCAACGTCCTCTGCCCCGCCACCAAGCTCTGGAACACGGGTCACGGCGCTACCGTGATGCGTGAGGCCGTCAGCCTGATGGGCGGCTATGGCATCACCGAGGACTGTCCCGGATTCCTTGGCCACAAGTGGATGGACGCGCAGCTGGAGGCCACCTACGAGGGCCCCGAGGCCGTCCAACGCCGCCAGATCTCGATGACCATGACCAACGAAGTCTTCCTCGCGCTCTTCCGCACGTGGATCGCCGACCTCCGCGGCATTGCTGCGCAGAAACCCGACGTCGGCGCCTGCACGCTCGCCAACGCGATGGAGCTGTGGCTTTGGACCCTCCAACATCTCCAAGGAGCCAAAGACGCTCAGGGCGGAAAGCTGTTTTCCGGCAACCGCCACGGCGTCGTGTTCCCGCTGGTCGACGCGCTCTGTTGGTTGCTCGCCTCGCGACACCAGATTCTCGACGTGCTCGAACTCGAAAGACGAGGGCCCGAGAATGCAGTCGTCGCCGAAGGATTGACTGGACTCGTCAACTTTTTCTCCGACCTTTGTGCCACCCAGAGCGCGAGCGCGGCCGGTGAGTCCGCCCGGATCTGCGCCGAGCTCGTCTACGGCTACAACGCCACCGAAAGCTGTTCCGCCGATGGCTGCTGTTGTCAGGAGCCGGCCGCCGCAGCCCTCGAGCCGTTCGCGCAACTCCGCCGGAAAGTGGACGCCTGTCTCGCCGGCTCCCGTCTCGCCAAGGACCGGGCCGCCGACGCTCTCGCGCAGGTCATGATCCCCGAGGCACTGGATTATCCGCGGTGAGTCTGCAGAGAAATCCCAAACTCCAAAAGCCAAGTTCCAAGGAAACGCCGCGCAGGGCGTAGGAAATCGCAAGCAGGCGGTTCTACCCTGTCGAGTTGACATCCATTAGGGTTAACTCAAGATGAACCTTTCATGAATACGTTGATCAACGCCAAGGAGCTCCGGGCCACGCTGCCGGCGGTGGTGGAGAAAGTCCGGCGCGGAGCGCGATACACTGTCGTCTATCGCAGCCGCCCGGCGTTCCAGTTGATCCCCGTTGAGGATCAGTCCGTGCCGGCCGGAAGCATTGCGGGCGATCCCCTCTACCGGGCCGGTGCGTTGGGCCGGTCCACCGACGGCCGCACCGCTGCCGACCACGACCAAGTCCTCTACGTAAAGTGAAGGCCCTCTTTGTCGACACCGCCGGCTGGATGGCTTGCGCCGACGCCGCCGATCCGGCCCATCACGCCGCCTCCAAGGCCCGCGATGCCTGGCTCGAACAAGGGGGTCGGCTCGTCAGCACCGACTACATTGCCGACGAAACGCTGACCCTCATCGGCCTCCGGCTTGGCCGCGCCGCCGCCGAAGCGTGGTGGCAACAAGTCGACGGCAGCTCATTCCTTCGGTGGGAGATCATCAGCCCGGCTCGTGCCGACAAAGCCCGAAGCCTCTTTTTTCGCTATCACGACAAGGATTTCTCATTCACCGACTGCACTAGCTTTGTTGTCATGCGCGAACTCAAGCTGCGCGAAGTCCTGACCACGGACCATCACTTCGCGCAGATCGGCTTCATCCTCCGACCTTGATTTCATCGCTCTTTTTCTCGTGCCGTTTTCCTCTTTTGCGCCTTGCGTGAGGCCTCCTATCTTTCCGCGCGCCTTTTCACGTGAACGCCACACCTGACCAACCGTCTACCGCCCTCGACCGCCAGTCCATGAACGTCGACATCGTCTGCGTTGGCTTTGGTCCGGCGATGGGCGGCTTCCTGACCACTTTGTCAAAGCAGTTGCTGAAGGAGGACGGCACGCCGGCGGTCGAAAGCGTCGCGGCACCAGGAATGCCGCCCCAAGTCATCTGCTACGAACGCGCGGACGACCTCGGCTTCGGCGTCTCGGGCGTGGTCACCCCGGCCCGCGGCATCAAGGCGAGTTTTCCCCAGCTCGATCCGACCCAAATTCCGATGGCAGCGCCCGTAAAACAAGAACGGGTCGCGTACCTTCTCGATCCGATCGGGGCCAGCCGGCGATCATTGACGCTGCGCTCGGCAGACGCGTTGATCCGGACTTGCCGGTGGGCCCTGCCGTACGAATACCAGGCGGTCAACCTGCCGTGGGTGCCCCCTTTTCTCCGCAAACACGACGGCCTCGTCCTCTCGATGGGCCAGTTCATGCAATGGGTGGGCGCGCAGGTGATGAGCTCCGGCACCGTGCAGGTGTGGCCGTCAACGCCCGTCGCAAGTCCGCTGCTGGAAGGTGACCGCGTCGTCGGCGTCCGGTTGATCGATCAGGGGACGGACAAGCAGGGAGCGCCCGCGGACGGCTTCATGCCGGGCATGGACATTCGCGCGGCCCTCACTGTCGTGGGTGACGGTCCCGTGGGCACGATCGGCCGCCAGCTCGACGAGCACTTCGGCCTGCCCGAGGGCAATCACCAGCATGATTGGGCGATCGGGATGAAGTTCGTCATTGACTTGCCGCCCGGCGCGGACCTGGAGCCCGGCACGGTTTTCCACACGTTTGGCTATCCGGAGCCTGAGATCTTCGGCTTCATGTACGTGCATCCGGGGCGGATCGCCTCGCTCGGGATCTTCGTGCCCTCGTGGTTCGACAACCCCGTCCGCACGGCCTACCGCTATCTCCAGCACTGGATGATGCACCCGTACCTGTGGCGCTACCTCGAAGGCGCCACGCTGCGCTCGTGGGGCGCAAAGACGCTGCAGGAATCCGGCCGGCGCGGCGAACCGCATCTCGCCGGCAATGGCTATGTGCGCATCGGCGAAGGCTCGGGCAGCACCAATGTCCTGACCGGGTCCGGCGTCGACGAAGCGTGGGCCACGGGCACGCAGCTCGCCGAAGGCGTTCTGGAGTTGCTGAAATCCGGCCGGGCTTTCACCAAGGAGAACCTGGAACAGGCCTACGTCCGCCGCCGTCGCACGAGTTGGGTCGAGCATGAGGGTCGGGTGGCAGAACGCGCCCGCGACGGATTTCAACGCGGGGTCGTGACGGGGCTGATCGGAATGGGACTGACCGGACTGACCGGCGGCCGGATCAATCTGCGCGGCCGGTCCATGCCTCCCTACCGGCGCCTTCCAACGGTTGAGCGATATTACGAAGGCCGGATCCCGCCAGCAGAGATCGCGAAACTGCGCGTGGAATGCGCCAAGAAAGGCGCCTCGCTGAGCGGAGCCCTGATGGACCAGGCCGGCTGGCCGGCCATTCCGTTCGACGGCAAGCTGCTCGTTTCGCATCAGGACGCGCTGCTCATGGGCGGAAAGGTGCAGGCGCCGGCCGGTTATGCCGATCACGTGATCTTCCTGCATCCTGCCGTCTGCCAGCAATGCGACGTGCGCATTTGCATCGATGCCTGTTCCGGTCAGGCGATCACGCCGGGTCCGGAGGGCGTGCCCGCATTCGACCGCGAGAAATGCGTTTACTGCGGCGCGTGCCTGTGGAACTGCTCAAAGCCCAGCCCGACCAACCCCGAGCGCAGCGTCGTCGACTTCCGCGCCGGCGCCGGTGGCCTCCACTCGGCGGAGAACTGATTGGGAGTAGTGAGTAGTGAGTAGCGAGTAGCGGGTAGCGAGCAGGTGAGGCCTCGACCTTCCACCTATCTCTGCGCCCATCGGTACGGTCCGCAACCCGCCGCTATCTTCTGCCCGCTACGACTACTCGCTACTCCCCAAATATCCGTCTTGTCGGACGGCCACGTACCACTTCTACTCGCTCCCCCATTAGTTTCCTCGCATGACCGCTTGCTGACTTCTGCTCGCCACTCACTACTCGCTCCTCGCTACTTTATTCCATGCCCATTCCGTACCAAATCGTCGTCTGCGGCAGCGTGGTGCCCGATCCGCTGCAGACGCTTGAGCCGATTACGACCCCGGCCGGCCCGGCCCTGAAGAACGAGCTGATGCTTCCTGCCGTTCTCGATCCCTGGGCCGGCCATGCGCTCTTCGAAGCGGCGAATCTCGCAAAGCAGCATCCCGGGAGCAAAGTCTGGCTCGTGAGCGTCGGCCCCAAAGCCAAGCTCCAGCAGGTCATGATGACCGTGGCCCAAAAGGTGCCCTTTGAACTGATCGCCCTCGACGGACCGGCCAGCGGATTTGCCGAATCCGCGGAAATCGCCGCCGCCCTGGCCGGAGCAATCCAGGCGATCCCCGGGCTGGACCAATCGCGCCTGTTTGTTTTCGGCGGCTGGGAATCCGCCTCGCGCGGCGCCGGCACCACGATGCAGATGGTCGGCGAACTCCTCGGGATCACCGACCAGTTTCAGGGCGTCGATCAACTCACGGTGCGCCCGGACGGGTCATTCCAGGCTCTCGAGCGCGTCGAGGGTGGCAAACACCAGGTTTCGGCCTGCAGCGCGCTGCCCGCGCTCCTGGGCTGGGCCACGGGCAATCTGCCGGAGCCGCCCAACAACCCGCAGGTCGGCATGCTCAATATGCGCACCGTGATGCCCGCCCTGCAGCGAGCCAAGCCGGTCAAGGTCGCCAATGACGGCGTCGCCTTCGCCAGCGTGTCGCTGCCCAAGCAACGCCGTGCAACCAAAATCGTCAAAGACCTATCCCCCGACGCGATCGCCCAGGAAATCGTCGAATGGATTGGAAAGGAATGATATGGAAGCAGCGAGGAGCGAGTAGTGAGTAGTGAGTAGCGTGCATCGCAATCATCCCGATATCGCGCCCAATTTCCCGCTCCTCGCGCCGACTGCAACTCTCCCACTCCACTCGCTGGCGCTCGCAGCTACGTTCGCGTTCTCGGCCACATTTCAATTTAAACCGATCTAGTTCCCCCGCCTCCGACTGCTCGCTCCTCGCTTCCTGCTGTCAACTGCCGACTCTTCGCAACCCGATTCTCGCTGCCTGATCCTCGCCGCCGGCTACTCACTACGCGCTACTGCCTCCATGGAAACTATTCTCTTTCTCGCCCATACTGAAACCGATGGTTCGCTCGGCAAATCCGCCCTCGAGGCACTAAACGCCGCCAAATCCCTGGCCGCGGTCCTGCCCGGTTCGAACCTGATCTCCGGTCTGGTCGGCGGCGACGTGCAAACCGCGGCAAATCAGATTGCCGGCTGCGCCTCCGCGCGATTCCTCGGAGTTGTCGGACCAGATTTCGCGTCCTCGCGCTATTCGACGGACATCGTCGCCGTCGAGGCGTTGGCCCGCGCGGCGGCGGCCACCATCGTGATTGCTCCGGGCACCGCGCGCTGGAATCGCGTGCTCGCCGGCGCCGCCCAGCGCTTGGGCGGCCGCATCGATACCCACGCGACGGGCACCACCGCGGCCGACGATCAACCGGGCATCACCCGCTGGTACTACCGGCAGCGCATGGAAGCCGTCGTCCAGCGCACGCGGCGGCCGTGGTTTATTCTCCTCGATCCCGGTTGCGGAGAGCCATGGACCGGCGCAGCAGGTCAGGTGCAAGTCGAGCTGGTATCCCCTGCCCTGACGGACGCAAACCGGCGCACGACCGTCACGGGCCTCCGGGCGCCGTCCGCCGATCAGCAGACCATCCGCCCAGATGCCCGGCTGCTCTTCGTGGCCGGTGCGGGCTGGACCAAGACGCAGCCCGACGGCAAGCCTCATCCCAAGGAAGCGGAGCAGTTGATTCTTGGGTTCCTCGCCCAATCCAAGGCGTCGCTCGGCAGCACGAAATCACTGGTCGACCTGAGCGGCGAAGGCCAGGCGGTACTCAAGTTCATGACCCATCTCAATCAGGTCGGCCAGACCGGCTCCACCCCGCGCCATCCCAAGGGGCTCTCGACGTGTTGCCACGGCGAGGAACCCCACACGGTCGGTTGGCGGTTCATCAACGAACGCCGCGCCGTCAATCTCAACCCGAATTGCAGCTGGGCCCAAGGGAAGGCCGATGTCCTCTATGTCGCCGACGCTTTTGCCGTCATGCGCAAGGTGAACGCGTTGCTGGCGGAAAAAGCCTGATCCGCGTTGCGGCGGCGTGTAGGAGCCTGCTTGCAGGCGATGAAGGAATTCGCCTGCAAGCAGGCTCCTACAACCCGTTCGTGTCCTGCGAGGCTATCGACAATCCCCTCCATTCAGTTGCGCAGGTTGGGTCACCTAACCGTATTATAAACCCTTTTGTCCGCTTGGAAGCCGCCGCCGCAGCATCACCTGATCATCCCCGACCCATCGAGGGCACCGTCCTTCGAATCCTGCTGGCGTTGAGCCTTTCGCATCTGCTCAACGATACGATTCAGTCGCTGTTGCCGGCAATCTATCCGCTGCTCAAGGAGTCTTTTCACCTGACGTTCGCGCAGGTGGGACTGATTACCTTCTCCTTCCAGCTCACGGCCTCGATGCTGCAGCCTTTGGTGGGATTTTATACTGACCGCCAGCCCAGGCCGTTTTCATTGGCGATCGGCATGGGTGTGACGCTGGTGGGGCTCGTCCTGCTCTCGCGGGCCGGCAGCTTTCACGCCATCCTCGTCGCCGCCGCCATGGTCGGCACGGGATCATCGATCTTTCATCCGGAAGCCTCGCGCATTGCCCGGCTGGCCTCGGGCGGGCGCCACGGATTTGCCCAGTCGGTATTCCAGGTGGGCGGCAATTTCGGCAGCTCGCTCGGCCCCTTGCTGGCAGCCCTCATTGTCGTGCCCCATGGACAAAAGAGCGTGCTTTGGTTCTCTTCGGCCGCACTGCTCGGAATCCTTGTGCTCGCGGGCGTTGGCAACTGGTACCGCAATCATCTCGATCAGATGCGGGGCCGCAAATTGCCGGCGCCGGGCCGTCATGCCACGCTCACCCAGCCACAGGTTCGCTTGGCGTTGGTCGTCCTGGTGGCACTCATCTTTTCCAAGTACGTCTACCTCTCCAGCCTCACCAATTACTACACCTTCTTCCTCATCGCGAAATTCGGACTCTCGGTGCAAGCGGCACAGGTCCGCCTGTTCGTGTTCCTGTTCGCGGTGGCCGCTGGCACGATTGTGGGCGGATTGGTCGGCGACCGCTTCGGCCGCCGGCTGGTGATTTGGATCTCCATCCTCGGCGTCGCGCCGTTCTCCCTGCTGCTGCCGTACGCCAGTCCCGGGTGGACGATCGTGTTGACCGTGTTGATCGGATTCGTCCTGGCGTCAGCCTTCCCGGCCATCCTGGTTTACGCGCAGGAACTGCTGCCCGGCCGGGTCGGCTTGATCGCGGGCTTGTTTTTCGGACTCGCCTTCGGCACGGCCGGAATCGCCTCGGCGCTCCTCGGCAGGCTCGCCGACCACACCAGCATCTTCTTCGTCTACCATGTCTGCGGTTACCTGCCGCTGATCGGCCTGCTCACCGGTTTCCTGCCAAATCTGGATCAACCTGTCGCCAGGAAATGCCCTCGCGAACCGATCGGCGGGTCGGTGTAGGAAGCCCTCTTGCGGGCGATCATCGGTCGCTGTTTCTCAGGTCTCACGCACTGCTACGCATAAGTCCGTCCCAAATGGCGCCAGCCATTTGACAAGGAGCACGGAGAACGAAGTCCGACGAGCTCCTGGCGCTCGCGGCTAACCGCACTCGCTGTTCCCATAAGGTTGGGCGGCGTGCGTTTGACCGGGCCGCGCTCTTGAGCATGTTTCCCGTTGTCATGAAAACCCTGGCTCTGTTTTTCACATTCTTCGCAACCATGCTCAACGTCCACGCCGAACTCGTCACCAAGCCTGTCACCTACGAACAGGGAGGGGTAAAGCTGGAGGGTTACCTCGCCTACAACGACGGAACGACGGCCCTCCGGCCGGGCGTGCTGGTGGTGCCCGAATGGTGGGGTCTCAACGACTACGCGAAGGGCCGTGCCCGCCAGCTGGCGCAGCTCGGCTACGTGGCGTTCGCGGTCGACATGTATGGCGCCGGGGTTGCCACCACCGATCCGAAAAAGGCCGGAGAACTGGCGGGGCAGTTCTACGGAAAATCGCTTATGGCCGAGCGCGCGCAGGCCGCCCTCGATCAATTGCTCAAAACCGGTCTGGTGGACGAAACCAAAGTCGCCGCCATCGGCTTCTGCTTTGGCGGCGCAGTCTGTCAGGCGCTCGCCTATACTGGCGCACCGCTTGCCGGCATCGTCAGTTTTCACGGCAGCCTGCTGCCGGCTTCGCCTGAGGCCGCAGCGAAAAACCATGCCCGGTTTCTGATCTGCCACGGGGCACTCGACCCCTTCACCAAGCCCGAAGACATCGCGGCCTTCAAGAAATCGCTCGATGACGGAAAGATTGACTACCAGTTCGTGAGTTACTCCAGCGCAATTCATGCCTTCACCAACCCCGGTGCCGATGCTATGGCCGCGGCGAGCGGGTTGAAGGGGATCGGTTACAACGAGGCGGCTGCGCGCCGCTCGTGGCAGCACATGAAGTTGTTCTTCGACGAGATCTTCGCCGCGAAGTGATCTCGGTATCAGCCGCATCTATGCAAATTGTAGGAGGCGAGCTTGCTCGCGATTCCGAGATTAGAATCGCCGGTCCCTCGACAGGCTCGGGGCCCTGAGCGAGTCGAACGGGCAGCAGGCTTCCTACGCCGAACACCTGTCGACCTTACTGTCCGCGAGTGAGGGCGGGGGTCTTTGAATAAGGGAATCCAAACCGGAGGATTGGTCCCGACGCCTCTGGATTAACCAGCCAGCAGCGCACGCACGCGGCGCGCCACCTCGGGCAGGGCGGCGGCCACCGGCGCGGAAAGTTCGAGCGTCATCGGCTTCAGTTCAGTAACGGAAACGGTGATGACCTCGATTTCCGGCAGGGGGCCGAGCAGCGTTGCGGCGGAAATCAGGTCGCGCAGGCCAATGTCATGCGCCCCAAGCGCCGGTGGGAAATCCGCGGCGACCCGCGCGCGAAACTGGCTGACCGTGCCGGGCGCCGCCCCATCCCGGGTCGCGTCGATGAGGATGATGCGCGGGTAGCTGCCTAACAGCTCGAGCAGATGAAAACCCCCGGTCCCCCCATCCACGAGGTGAACCTGCGCCGGCCACGTCTCGGCTTCGAGGGCCCGCAACGCATGCACCCCCACGCCCTCGTCACCCACGAGCAGATTGCCCACACCCAGGATGAGCACCTCAGCGGGAGGAGGCGGCGCCGCGACCGGAGCAGCCGGTCCGCCGGGAGAGGGCCTTGACATTCCCCAAATAACGTCGGCAGAACTCATGAATCGCACGCCCAAGTGGAGGGCGCGACGCCGTCCCGGCCATAGGACCGAACATTGGCGGTGACGGCGCACCGCCCTCCAGACACAAAAGGCGAATTGGAGGGCGGACCTCCGTGTCCGCCGCGCCGCTCCGTTCTTCCGGTCGGACTCGATCGACGGCCGGATGCCATCATGAGGGCCGCCGGGGCGCAGACTTTTGTTCGCTCCGCGGCGATCGGGGCGAGAGCGGGAACCAGGACCGGCCGTTGCCTTTCAGCATGTCCGGACGGACGAACTTCCATCCTCCGACCATCGACGACATCACCCCGTGTCCCTCGACGTAATCGTGGTAGAACACGAGGTAGACATGGACAATCGTGAACACGATAAAGAACCACATGGCCATGTAGTGCCACTGCCGCAGGGCGAAATCGCCGCCGAAGAGCGGCACCGCCCACACGAAAAGCTGGGGAAACCACGACTTGCTCATCGAGGCATACATCGCGAAACCGCTGATGACCTGGAAGAGGAAGACCAGGAACATCAGGAAGTAAGTGAAGTACGCCAGGGAGTTGTGGCCAACGGCGTCAATCGGCCTGTTGGTGGCCTGGAGAACGTCGACCCGAAGCACGGCGCCCGCCTGCCGGAACTGCGCGCTTCGCAGCGGCAGGAAATTCCGCCAGTCCGAGAATTGATTGCCGACAAAACCCCAATAGATCCGGAACGCAAAGTTGAAGAAGAACACGTAGGCCGTGGCAAAGTGGATGAAGCGGTTGATGCCAAACCAGTAGCTGAACGACGCCTCGGTCACGCTCGCAAACGCCGGCGGATGGGCAATCAGAATGCCGGTGACCGTGAGCACGAGCACGCAAAGCGCGTTCAGCCAGTGATAGATTCGCACCGGCAGCTCCCAGACATAAACCCGCCTAAACACGGGCGCCGCCGCCGCGGGCTGGACCGCCGGGGATGCTTCAGGAGTCATCGTGATTTCTCCTTTCAGACCGCCGGACTGGTGGACGCCTCGCCGACTTTGCCGCCCTGGTCGTCGTAGAGATGCACGGCGCAGGCCAGGCACGGGTCGAACGAATGCACCGTGCGCAGGATCTCGAGCGGCTGGGCCGGATCATGCACCGGTGTACCA
>Ga0182011_10000900_pt1 | contig 25951 bp, 20 predicted proteins | sample 711E1DmetaG_FD_120481 | JGI IMG/M metagenome (GOLD analysis project Ga0182011, IMG submission 120481) | Permafrost microbial communities from Stordalen Mire, Sweden - 711E1D metaG | ecosystem: Environmental > Terrestrial > Soil > Wetlands > Permafrost | place: Sweden: Stordalen | collected...
ATCTCGGCAATTTCCCATGGCATCGTCCCCCCGTTGGTGTCGCAGAGTACAAGAATCTCCGCCCCACCGGCGGCGGCGGCGCGGAGTGTCTCCAGGGCGTACGCCCTGTCGAGCTTGAACCCGTCAAAAAAGTGTTCCGCATCGTAAAAGACCCTCCGTCCCCGCTGCACGATGTATGCCGTGCTCTCCCGGATGATCCTCAGGTTCTCCTCCGCGTTCGTGCGCAGAACCTCTTTCACATGAAACATCGACGTCTTTCCCACGAGCGTGCAGACGGTCGTCGCCGAATCGACGAGCGCCGCGATGTTGGCGTCGTCGCCGGGGCGTCCCCCGACGCGGCACGTGGAACCGAACGATGTTATCACCGCGTGATTCCACCGGAGGTCCCTCGCCCGGGAGAAGAACTCGACGTCCTTCGGATTCGAGCCCGGCCATCCCCCTTCAATGTACGCCACACCCAGGTCGTCGAGTTTCCTGGCGATCCGGAGCTTGTCATCGCACGAGAGTGAAATCCCTTCTCTCTGCGTGCCGTCGCGCAACGTCGTATCGTACACCTGTACGCGCATGGCTCAACCCCGCGATGTGAACTTTTCGAACGCTTCGATCTCCCGCATGAACCGGAGGAGGTACCCGAGCTCATCCACCCCGTCCAGCAGGCATGTTTTTGCAAAACCGTCGATCGGGAACGACATGGACCTTCCCCCGGGGACGAGCAAAGTCTGGGAGGAGAGGTCGACTGTAAGCTCGGCGGCGGGGTCCGATTTCAGGAGTGCGACGACGTCGCGGTGATCCGCCCCGCTCAGAGCGAGAGGGAGGAGACTGTTCTTCAGTGCGTTGTTTGCGAAAATGTCCGCAAACGACGTGCTGATCACCGTCCGGAAACCGAACCCGGTGAGCGCCCAGGGAGCATGTTCACGCGAAGATCCACACCCGAAATTGTCGCCGGCCAGAAGGATCTGTGCCCCCCGGTGTTCCGGCATGTTCAGGACGAAGTCGCGCCGCGCCGAACCGTCCGCGTTGTACCGCCAGTCCGAAAACAGGTTCTCCCCCAGCCCCAGTTTATCGGTTACTTTGAGGAACCGGGCCGGTATGATCTGATCCGTGTCGACGTTATCGACGAGGAGCGGGACGACCCGGGAGGTGAAACGTGTGAATCCAGGCATGCGCTGTTCCTTATAAAGTCCGGACGTCAGTGATTTTGCCGGTCACCGCACTTGCCGCCGCTGTCAGCGGGGAAGCCAGGAACGTCCGTCCCCCTTTTCCCTGCCGTCCCTCGAAATTCCGGTTGCTCGTACTCACGGCATACTCGCCCGGAGAGAGCTGGTCACCGTTCATTGCGATGCACATCGAACAGCCGGCTTCCCTCCATTCCGCCCCCGCAGACTTGAATACCCGGTCGAGCCCTTCAGCCTCTGCCTGCCGTTTCACCGCCTGCGATCCCGGGACCACCAGGAGACGCACGGTGGGGGCGACCTTCCGCCCGCGGAGGACCGAGGCGGCGAGCCGCAGATCCGAAATCCTTCCGTTCGTACAGCTCCCGATAAAAACGACGTTGACCGGGCGGCCGAGAAGGGGCTGACCCGGCGTGAGGTTCATGTACTCCAGGGCCTTCCTGAGCGCCGAACGCTGGCCCGGATCAGTCACCTCATCCGGAGCAGGGACGGGCGCACCGAGTGCGAGCCCCATCCCGGGATTGGTGCCGAACGTGATCATGGGGGAGAGGTCGGAAATATCCAGCGTCAGGGACATGTCGAAAACGGCCCCATCGTCCGTCGGGAGCTTCCGCCACCGGGCAACGGCGCGGTCCCAGTCCGCACCCCTGGGAGAAAATTCCCTCCCGGCGATGTATTCGAAGGTTGTGTCGTCCGGCGCCATCATGCCGGCCCGCGCGCCGCCCTCGATCGACATGTTGCATATCGTCATCCGTTCTTCCATTGTGAGCGAGCCGACCGCGCTGCCGGTATATTCGAAAACGTGCCCTGTCCCTCCCCCCACCCCGATCCGCGCCAGGAGCGCCAGCACGATGTCCTTCGCCGTGACGCCCGGTCCCGGGGTTCCCTCGATCCGGACTTCACAGACGCCGGGACGGCGCTGGAGGAGGCACTGCGTCGCCAGCACATGTTCCACCTCGCTCGTCCCGATCCCGAAGGCGAGGGCACCGAACGCCCCGTGCGTCGATGTGTGGCTGTCGCCGCACACCACGGTCATGCCCGGTTGCGTGAGACCGAGCTCGGGACCGATGACGTGGACGATCCCGCGCTGCGCGCTGTTCATCCCGAAGAACCGGATCCCCCCCCACCGCGCGTTCTCCTCCATCTGGCCGATCTGCCGCGATGCGAGCGGATCGCTCAGGGGAACAGCGGGATCGCCGGTGGGTATGCTATGGTCCACGGTGGCAAAGGTCCGCCCGGGCTTCCGCACGGGGATTCCCCGGGCCCGGAGCCCTGCGAATGCCTGGGGGGAAGTGACCTCGTGCACCAGGTGAAGGTCGATAGAGAGGACCGCAGGAGAACCCGGCTCCTGCGTCACGACATGCGACGTCCATACCTTCTCAAACAGGGTCTTCGGATTCGGTGCGTTCATCGTCAGCCTCCCGCTTGTGGCGTCATCATCATACGACAGAAGAGGCGAGGGCGATGCTCTCTTTGACACGCCCCTCCCGACGCCTCCGCACGTTCAGTGCCCTGTTCATGGCCTCGAGGTAGGCCCGCGCGCTCCCGGTGATGACGTCGGTGCTCACGGCCCTCCCGTTGTACTGGACGCCGTCGAACTCCACCCGCACAAACACCTCTCCCACGGTATCGTGGCCGATCCTCACGGACTTGAGTGAATATTCCGTGAGTTTCCCCACGATTCCCGTCAGCCGCTCGATGGCCCGGTACATCGCGTCGACAGGACCGTCGCCGGTGGCGGAGTCGAACATCAATTGTTCTCCGAACTTCAGTTCCACGGTGGCCGTCGGACGGATTGTCGTGCCGGTGCTCACATGGAGTCCCACGAGATGGAAGTCCAGCTCCGAGCCGCGCACACTCTCATCGAGTATCGCAATCAATTCTTCGTCGAATATCTCCTTCTTCTGGTCGGCGATTGCGGTGAAGCCCGCGTATGCCCGGTCGAGTTCTGCGTCGGAGAGCTCGAACCCGAGTTCAGCATATCGTTTCCTGAGCGCATGGCGCCCGGAGTGTTTTCCCAGCACCAGCGTGCTGTGCTTGATCCCGACCGACTGCGGGGTCATGATCTCGTATGTGATCGCGCTCTTGAGCATCCCGTCCTGGTGGATGCCGGCCTCGTGCGAAAAGGCATTCGCCCCGACGACGGCCTTGTTTCTTTGCACCTGCATCCCCGTCAGGCTCGACAGGAGCTTGCTCGAGCGGTAGATCTCCTGCGCATCGACGCCCGTCATCACCCCGAGCCGTTCCGCGCGGACTTTGATTGCCAGGACGATCTCCTCGAGCGCGGCGTTCCCGGCCCGCTCCCCGATGCCGTTGACGGTGCACTCGATCTGTCGCGCCCCGTTCTCAACCGCCGCGAGGGAATTCGCCACGGCCATGCCGAGATCGTTGTGGCAGTGGGCGCTGAGGACCACCGACCCGAGGTTGCCGACGCGTTCCCGGATTGCCCTGAACATCGCCCCGTATTCCGCCGGGATCGCGTAGCCGACCGTATCGGGGAAGTTGAGCACCGTGGCACCCGCGGTGATGACCGCCTGTGAGATCTCGCAGAGAAAGCCGATGTCGGTCCTGGAGGCGTCTTCACAGGAGAACTCGACATCGGCGCAGAGGGACCGGGCATATTCCACCGCCAGGACGGCGTCCTTCAGAACCTGATCGCGCGTCTTCTTGAGCTTGTGTGCAAGGTGGATGTCGGATGTCGCGATGAACGTGTGAATGCGGGGTTTTTTCGCCCCGCGGATCGCCTCCCAGGTCCGGTCGATATCTCCCGCCATCGCCCGGGAAAGACCCGCGACCGAGGAGCGCTCGAGAGTCCCCGCGATCATGCGTACCGCTTCAAAATCCCCGGAGGAGGCGACAGGGAAGCCGGCCTCGATGACGTCGACGTTCAGGCGTTCAAGCTGCCGGGCCATGCGCATTTTCTCCTCGACGTTCATGCTGCAACCAGGCGACTGCTCCCCGTCCCGGAGCGTCGTATCGAACACGATGATGCGGTCGTTCATGGATACAATCTCCTTAGAGTGTTCTTCCTTCTACGTCTATCAGTTTCTTTACCCACGTCATGAGGTCTTCGAACTGGGGAGGGGTCAGCGACTGCGCGCCGTCGGAAAATGCCTCCTCGGGTTTGGAATGGACTTCGATGATCAGACCGTCCGCCCCTGCAGCCACAGCGGCTTTCGCCATGGGGGTGACAAGGCTCCGGACGCCGGTGCCGTGGCTCGGATCGACGATGATGGGGAGGTGGCTTGTCTCGTGGACCACCGGCACGGCGGAAAGATCGCATGTGTTACGCGTGTAATCTTCAAACGTCCTTATCCCCCGTTCGCACAGGATCACCTCGTAGTTCCCCTGCGACATGATGTATTCCGCCGAGAGGAGAAGGTCCTTCACCGTGTTGGCCATCCCCCGTTTCAACAGAACGGGCTTGCGGACCTTTCCCACCTCCTTGAGGAGCGCGAAGTTCTGCATGTTACGGGCCCCGATCTGAAGTATGTCCGCATAGTCCGCCACGAGATCGACGTCCGTCGGTGTGATCACCTCGGTGATGATGAAGAGGCCGGTTTTCTCCCGCGCCTCGGCCAGCAGCCTGAGTCCGGCTTCTTCGAGCCCCTGAAAGCTGTAGGGGGAGCTCCGTGGCTTGAACGCCCCGCCGCGAAGGACTTTCGCACCGGCCTTCTTGACCTGTTCGGCAACCGTCAGAATCTGCTCCCGGCTCTCTACCGAACAGGGGCCCGCCATCACGACGAAGTGGTTGCTGCCGATCGTCACCGTGTTCTTCTCCCCCTCCTTTCCCAGGCGGATAGTCGTCCGCCCGGGTTTCCAGTCGGTGCTCGCCAGCTTGTAAGGCTTGAGTATGGGAACGACGCTTTCAACACCCTCCAGGACTTCCAGCGCCTGCAGCCGGTATTTTTCCCTTTCGTCACCGACGCAGGCGATCACCGTCCTCTGCTCGCCGTAAATCGGGTGAACCTGGTAGCCGAGCGTGCGCACCTGTTCGAAGACATGATCGACCTGTTCCCGGGAAGCACCCGGCTGCATGACGATGATCATACCTCTCCCTGGAACTCACGTTTCAGCGCGACGCGTCCCGTACGCGCCATCTCCTTGATCGCGTAGGGTTTCAGCATCTTGATTATCGCATCGACCTTCTGCTGGCTCCCCGTCGCTTCCAGCGTGAGCGTCCTGGGACTGATGTCGACGACCTTGGCACGGAAGATCTCCGCGATCTGCATGATCTCGGGGCGGGTGTCGTTCGTGGCATGCACCTTGACCAGGACAAGCTCCCTGTCGACGAAACTTTCAAACGTCAGGTCGATCACCTTCACGATGTCGATCAGCTTGTTCAGCTGTTTCGTGATCTGCTCGATGATCTGATCGTCCCCGCGCGCCACAATCGTCATGCGCGACACCCCCTCATCCTCGGTCGGGCCGACGCTCAGGCTGTCGATGTTGTACCCTTTCGCGGCGAACATGCCGGCGATCCTGTTGAACGCGCCGAACTTGTTCTGGACGAGGATGGAGATCGTATGCCGCTTCACCTTCTCGTCAGGCACACCGCTCGCCTGCGTATTAAGCATTGCTTGTGACGGGGGCATGGACGCTTACCTTTCTGGCTTTTCCTTTTTCGACCGTTTCGATCCGGCCCCCCGCCGTCTCGTGCCCGCCCGGAGCGGGATCAGGGGTGTCGATCATTTCATTGACCGTCTGTCCCGCGGGAATCATCGGGTAGACGTTGTCCTCTTTTGCGACAACAAACTCCACGAAGACCGGGCCGTCGGTGTGCCCCATCGCTTTCCGGAGGACATCCTCCACCTCCGAAGTGCGCGTGGCGCGGTAGGCCGTGCAGCCGTACGCCTCCGCCAGCCGGACGAAGTCGGGGTTCGCGAGCTCGACCTGCGAGTACCTGCGCCGCCAGAACAGCTCCTGCCATTGACGGACCATGCCGAGGAAACCGTTGTTGATCACGATGATCTTGACCGGGAGGCGGTGCTGGACGATCGTCGCCATCTCCTGGCTGTTCATCTGGAATCCCCCGTCGCCGCTGATTGAAATGACGGGGAGATCCCTGCGGCCGAACACGGCCCCCATGGCGGCGGGGAGGGAGAACCCCATCGTCCCCAGACCCCCGGAGGTGATGTGCGTCCGGGGATGGGAGAAGTTGAAAAACTGAGCCGCCCACATCTGGTGCTGCCCGACATCCGTGACGACAATGGCGTTCCCCTCCGTGATTTCCCCCAGTTTCTGCATAACATATTGCGTGCGGATCTCGTCGCCGTTTCGGTAGCGGAGAGGGTGCTCGTCTTTCCAGGCATCGATGGTCCTGAGCCAGTCCTGCGTCTCGAGGGGGTTGACGAGTTCCAGGAGTGAGGTGAGGACACGTTTCACGTCCCCGACGATCGGGACGTCCACCTTGACGTTCTTGCTGATGGCGGCCGGATCGACGTCGATGTGTATCTTCTTCGCCTCGGCCGCGAACGCCTCAACATTGCCGGTCACACGATCGTCGAACCGGGCTCCGACAGCGATGAGGACGTCACAGAAATGGACCGCCATGTTCGAATACCAGGTCCCGTGCATCCCCAGCATCCCCATGGCGAGGGGGTCGTTCTCCGGATACGAGCCCAGGCCGTGGAGGGTCGTCGTCACCGGGCAGCGAAGTTTCCGGGCAAGCGCCGTGAGCTCGGCCGCAGCGTTGGAGAGTATCGTTCCCCCCCCGACGTAGAGGACCGGGCGGCTCGCCGCATTGATCAATTCCGCCGCCTTTCGTATCTGGCGGATATTCCCGTCGAGGATGGGGGCGTAGTTCCTGAGCGTGACGCTCTGCGGGTACGCAAAGTGCGTTTTCTGGGCCATCACGTCCTTCGGGAGATCGACAAGGACCGGGCCGGGGCGTCCGCTCGTGGCGATGTAGAAGGCCTCCTTGATCGTCTGCGCAAGTTCACGGACGTCCCGGACGAGATAGTTGTGTTTGGTGATGGGACGCGTGATACCAACGATGTCCGCTTCCTGGAATGCATCGTTGCCGATGAGCCGGAGGGGGACCTGGCCGGAGAAGACCACGAGCGGGATCGAATCCATCATTGCGTCCGCGATCCCGGTCACGGTGTTCGTCGCCCCTGGGCCGGAGGTGACGAGGACGACGCCGGGTTTCCCGGTGGCCTTGGAATATCCTTCCGCAGCGTGCGTCGCCCCCTGCTCGTGCCGTGTAAGGACGTGGTTGATATCGGAGATGTCGTGGAGCGCGTCGTAGACACCGATTGTCGCTCCCCCGGGGTAGCCGAAGAGGACTTCAACATTTTCGGCGATGAGACTCCGGACGAAAATCTCCGCTCCGGTCATGAGCCGGCCTCCCGCTGTGGCCGGACCCTCTTCCTCGTGCTCCTGTCGTGACATCGTGAACCCTCCGCTCAGTGGTTGTGAATGCATCAATCCGTGACAGCACCGACACTGCTGCTCGACACCTGGCGCGCGTACTTTGCGAGAACGCCCGTCCTGTACCGGGGCCCGGGCTGGACCCAGGCCTCCTTCCTCCGCCCGAGCTCCCCCTCCGCGACGTCAAGATGAAGCAATCGCTTCCGCGCGTCGATGGTGATCATGTCGTTCTCCTCGACAAGCGCAATTGTCCCCCCCACGAACGCCTCGGGCGCCACGTGGCCGACCACCATACCATACGTGCCGCCTGAAAAGCGGCCGTCGGTGATGAGGCCGACCGAATCCCCGAGTCCCGCACCGATGATAGCAGATGTCGGCGCGAGCATCTCCCTCATCCCCGGACCGCCGCGCGGTCCTTCGTAGCGGATGACGATCACATCCCCTTTCCTGATCCTCCCGGCGAGTACCGCTTCCAGGCAGGCTTCTTCGGAATCGAACACCCGCGCCGGACCCGTAATGACAGGCTGTTTGACACCGGTCACTTTGGCGACGGCTCCTTCAACTGCGAGGTTCCCTTTGAGAATCGCAAGATGCCCCTCCCGGTAGAGCGGTTTCTCCCAGGAACGGATCACTTCTTGCTCCGCGGGAGGGACCGCCGGGACACTCTTCAGGAGTTCTTCGACGGTCTCTCCCGTTATCGTCATCGCCTTTCCGTGTAGCACCCCGTGCGCGAGGAGGATCTTCATCACCTGGGGGACGCCTCCGGCCCTGTGAAAGTCCGTGACGACGAACCGGCCCGAAGGCTTCAGGTCGCAGAGAACGGGGACGCGAGCCCGGACAGTTTCAAAATCGTCGATCGAGAGGGGGACGCCCGAGGCGTGTGCGATCGCGAGAAGGTGGAGGACGGCGTTCGTGGAACCGCCGATCGCCATCACGACAGCGATCGCGTTTTCAAACGCCTCACGCGTGAGGAGCCGCTCAGGGAGGATGCGGTGCCTAATTGCTTCGGCAAGGACTTCGGCAGAACGTGCAGAACTGTCGGATTTTTCCGCATCTTCGGCAGCCATCGTGGATGAGTACATGAGGCTGAGCCCCATCGCCTCGATTGCCGAAGACATCGTGTTGGCGGTGAACATCCCTCCGCAAGAGCCGGCGCCCGGACAACAGCTCCGCTCCACATCCTGGAGCTCGCTTTCGGTGATTTTCTTTGCGCTGTATTCCCCCACCGCCTCGAACGCGCTGACCACGGTGAGGTCCTTCCCGTGAAGGTGTCCCGGCTTGGACGTTCCGCCGTAGACGAATATGGCGGGGATGTTCATGCGCGCGATGGCGATCATCGCTCCGGGGATGTTCTTGTCGCAGCCGCCGACAACGAGGACACCGTCCATGCTCTGGGCGTTGCAGGCGGTTTCGATCGAGTCGGCGATCACCTCACGCGAAACGAGCGAGTACTTCATCCCCTCCGTCCCCATCGAGATACCGTCGCTTACGGTGATGGTCCCGAATATCTGGGGCATGGTGCCGGCGGAACGGAGGGCTTTGACCGCACGGTCGGCCAGATCCCGAAGTCCGATGTTGCATGGGGTGATGGTGCTGTAGGCGCTCGCAACGCCCACGATCGGTTTGCTGAAATCACCGTCGCCGAATCCCACGGCACGCAGCATCGCCCTGTTGGGAGTTCGTTGGACCCCCTGGGTTATCGTCCTGCTCCGGAGGTTTTGTGCTTCCTTGTCGGCCATCTCAGTTCCTCTTGATGAACGAGCAAAATGCTGCACTTGTCCGCCGGAGGGGAACCGCGCTTGACCGCTTGGATGTTGCTAGGGGTATGTGCTGGTTGGCCTCCGGCGTTCGGTTAGCTGTTAATCAACAGCCCCAGAACGGTCGGGAGGCTAATAAGCAGCAGAATGTTAATAATGAGGGAAAGAGACGGAACCGGGCTATGGATCCCGGGGAGGGATCCTGAGGTCGCCGCGATATGTGCGTTCGTTCCCATTGTGGAAGTTGTCTCACAACAAAAATACGAATTCTTCCCACTCTGTCAAGTGGAATCTTTGGAAAAAACAAAAAACTCTGAAAACAGTCGGCAATGGGGGTTTCCCCGATCGTCTGCTCACCGCTTATTTCATTATTACCATCTTGCGGGTCTGCGTGAATTGCCCGGCTGTCAGCCGGTAGAGGTAGACTCCGCTGGCGAGATTTGCCCCTTCAAACCGCACCGCGTAGGTGCCTGCATCTTTTCGCTCATCGACGAGCGTCGCCAGTTCTCTCCCCAGCAAATCGAAAACCCTGAGTGTCACCTGGCCGGCCGCCGGCACCTGATACGCGATTGTCGTGGACGGATTGAACGGGTTGGGGAAGTTCTGCCCCAGCCGGAACACCGCCGGTCCGGAACCCGACGACGCGGCCACACCCATGACGGTCATCTGTGACATCGGGCGCCGCCAGACACCGTGCCCGCTTGTCCCGGCAACCACGAATGTGCCGTTGATGGCGAGCGCGAGGACATCCGTGCTCGGGAGTCCCGTCCCCGTCCATGACACCCCGCCGTCGTTCGAGAGCATCACGCCCGCACCGAGCGTCCCGGCAAACACGCTCGTGCCGGATGCGACAAGAGAGGTCACGCATGTGTCCGTGAGACCTGCCACGGACCAGGTCCTGGCGCTGTCGCGGGAGACATACAGGCCGCCGAGTGGCGTCCCGGTGAACAGGGACGTTCCCGATGTCACGATTGCGTTGACATCCGCCCCGTACGGAGGAATGCCCCCCGGTGCCGGGACCCAGTTCACACCCCCGTCGGCGGATCTGCAGATCCCGCCGCCGTACGTCCCCGCGAAGATCGTTCCCGCACCCGAAGCGAGAGCGTTCACAAAGGGGATAGTGAGCCCCGAGCTTGAGGATGACCAGTGGAGCCCGCCGTCCGTCGAACGGAAGATGCCGCCGCTCGTGCCGGCCAGGAGGACACCTCCAACCGTCAGGAGGGCATTGACGTCGTTGTTGGTGATCCCCGCACCCGCGGGGGACCAGGTGGAACCTGTCTTCGGCATCAGGCATAGACCGCCGTGATACGTCCCCGCATAGAGATTTGTCACGTCGGAGGCCAGGGCAAATACATCAGGTGAAGTCAGCCCGCGATTGAGCGGCACCCAGGTCCCCCCGTTGTCCGTCGACGCGGCCACTCCCGAACCGCTGGTCCCGGCATACAGTGTGGACCCGTCGGCGAGCAGCACATTGACAAATGTGTTCGTCAGCCCCCCGTTGAGAGAAGACCAGCTCGCACCGTTGTCCGGAGAGACGAAGACGCCTCCGTATTCCGTCCCCGCGTAGAGTTTTGACCCGTCCTGGGAAAGCGCGACGACCTTCGTGTCCGTGAGACCCGCATTCACGGCTCCCCAGGTCAGGCACCGGTCAGTCGAGACGAACACCCCTGCGCTGTCGTTCCCGGCAAAGAAGTTTGTGCCGCTCTTCAGGAGGACGCCGACGTGCCGAAGGGGGATGCCCGCACCGAGTGCGGTCCAGGCTGCACCGCTGTTGGAAGAGAAGAACAGGCCGCCGCTCTCTGTTGCGACGAGCAAGTTCGTATCGATTGTTGCGAGCGCATTGACGTTCAGGTCCGTCAGACCCGAATTGACGGCCGTCCAGCTCGTACCGCTGTCGGCGGAAATGAACACTCCGCCGGTGCGTGTCCCGGCGAAAAGAGTTGTCCCGCGCGCAAGAAGGGAATACACGTCCATTGATGTCAACGCCGAATCGACCGCTGTCCAGGCGGCGCCGGCATTTGTCGACAGGAACACTCCCCCTCCCACCGTCCCGGCGTAAAGGCGTGTGCCGATGGTTGCATACGCCCTCACCGACTTCGCACCCAGCCCGGAATCAGATTCGGCCCAGTTGAACCCGCCGTCACTGGAGAGATACATTCCCTCATCTGTGCCGGCGAGTATACCCGCGCCGGAACCGTTGAAGACATAGACAACCCTGCCCGGAATTCCGGAATTCACAGGGGTCCAGGATGTCCCACCATTGCTGGAAACATAGGGACCGCCGGATGTTCCGGCGATAAGGCCCGGGCCGGCGGCATAAATTGAATAGACATGCCCTCCGCCCGGGCCGTTTGTCTGAACCCACTGGGCGGAGACAGACGCCGCACTGAGAGTGCCGAGGAACAGTAGCAGGAAAGCGTATGCCGCATAAGCGTGGAGTGGTCGGTTGGAACCTGGTGTGATCAAAGCATGAGTTGTCGCGGGCCGAATCTGCGATTCCATTCAAATCCTTCAATAAGGGGTGCGATACGGGTCGGGTCTTCGGGAGTAGGAGGCCGTTCTCCCGGGAGCGTATCCCGGAGTACTTAATGTACGAAAGTGGAATGCGAGACTCAAATCATCTTTGAACAGCTCCCACTCCAACGGGTTCCCTTCCCCCCGGGAGTGGGCTTCACCTTTCCTCCGGAATACCCCTCCCCGAGGGGAAGGGACCGAAGTGCAGTGAGCAGATCCCGGGGGTTGTCATGATCGTGTAATCACGACCCTCATGCACCGGGGGTTGCGACCGTATGCGTTCCCCCTGATCGGGCAGTGCGGCGGAGCGTGAGGTTGATGAGGCCGATCACGACCCCGGCCCCGATCACTGTCGCGTCGACCGGGCCGCTGAAGTACCGATCCAGACCCAGGACGCCGTCAAGTGAGAGCGTCCCCGGACCACCGAACGTGAGCGCAAGCGCGGCCGCGACATAGAATGCGTGGAGCTCGTATCCGTTCTTGGATGCGAAGAAGCCGTTCTGGACATGGACGGTGCCGGCGGCGACGATCATCACGAGAACAATTAAGGCCGGGCCGATGGGACCGAAGAGTCCGAGTGCCGTCAGTAAGCCCCCTGCCAGTTCACCGAAGGCTGCAAAGCCTGCGAACAGAACGCCGGGCTTGTAACCCAGCGACTCAAAGAAGCCCCCAGTTCCCTTCAAGCCATGACCCCCGAACCAGCCGAATGCCTTCTGCGAGCCGTGTGCCGCCATGGCTATCCCGACGATGAGGCGGGCGATCAACAATCCGATTGCTGCCATTGTTTCTTCCTTTCTGGTTTGTGCCCCTTTATGACGGAGCGGTTGTACATTAAAGAACAGTACAGAAGTGAATTATATATACAAAAAAAACCGACCGCATTTCCAATGGGATTCAAGCTCCACTCAGGATCTCCAGGAAACGTCTCAGGGAGTTCCTCTGTTCCTCGCTCGAACTGGCAAAGAACTCACGAGTTGTCGATTGTAGCGCTTCCAGTCCGTCTTTATGCATATTCCTCCCTGATTCGGTCAGCTCCATGAGTATGCTGCGCCGGTCCTCCTGATCTGAAACTCGCCTGACAGTCCCTTCTGCCTCCAGCCGATCTGTCAACTGTGTGACGTTCGATTTCACGCAATGCAGGTGTTCCGCGAGTTTACCGAGAGAGACAGGCGATTCCGCCTTCACGATAGCATCGAGCATCCGCCACTTGACAAATGTCAAACCTGCAGACCCGAGAGCCTGATCCAATCTGGATTCTGCCAATCGTCCATTCCTGATGAGGAGAGTCAGAAGGCCCAGTGTACCGTCAGTCGGACAAGCTCCATAGTCATTCATACATGAACTGTACACATATAAATTATAAATGTCAAGTAAAATCTGCTTCTATGTCAATTTTCTTTTGCGTGACCTATACACGGTTCGCCATTCGAAATTCTCCATATTGATGCGCCCCCGGGTCAATACGATCCCTTCCTCCCGCAGAAGGCGTGTCTGTTTTTCTCCTCTCTTCCCCGGAAGCGAGATCATCCCCCTGACATTAACGACCCTGTGCCAGGGGACCCCCGTACCAACGGGGAGATTATGAAGAGCATATCCGGCCAGACGCCCCTGGCGGGGGAACCCGCTCAAAGTCGCGATCGTCCCGTATGATGCGACCTTCCCCCTTGGTATGCGGTACACCGTGCGCCAGATACGGAGGTATGCATCCTTTTCCGATTTCCGTTTCACACTGTGCGTCTATCCATCTCAAGGGACCTCGTGAGGCCATCCTGGAAAAACGTCGTCTCGTCCGCCGTGAGGCCGGGGAGCGCTCCTCCCGCTCCAGGGGGACCTCCGCACACGCCGGGATCGTGCACCCCCGGAGCAGGTCCGGCGGAAGTGGACGGCGTGCAGGAGCCGATGCACGCAGCGACGATGACCAGGACCATGTGTTTGACGCGTCACGACCCGGCATCCGTGAAGCGGGCACTCGGGTACCGGGCGACAAAGGGACTATCGATTCGGTCAACGTGCTTCAGCGGGGGACGCCGGAAGAGATCATAGCCCCGCTTATTGGTTTCATCCGGATTACTTCGTCAGGGGCTGTTCCCCGCGCTCACGGTTGTTATGCTTCAGGCGGTAGATATCCTTGCTGGCTTTGTTCTGGTCCCGTCGCAGCTTCGCCCTCTCCGCAGGCGTCACCTTGCCGTCCGCCTTCGCCATCTGTTTTTCGGCCTGAATCGTCCTTTGTTCCTGCCTCAGGTTCCTCGCCTCCCCTTTCGTCAGTTCCCCGCTACGGACCCCCTGCCTTATGCGCGCCCTCTGGTTCATCTGGCGTTGTTTAATCACCGGGGTTTTTGTGCTCCCGGTCTGAGGTGGGTTCGGGTCCTGGGCCAGCGCTGTGGCAGAACACGCCACAAACAGGAGAAAGAACAGTGTCTTCGGAATCATGGGGGACCTCCGTTATGAGTGAGAGAGTGTGAGCGTGACTTCAGGGGAAGCATCGTCCGGGTCCGGACAAAGCCTGCACCCCGAAGCCCGTAGTAGAGAGACTCCGTTTGCAAATCCAGCGGCATCGAATGCGACCGGGGAATTCCCCGCCGGTTTTTCTTCGTTCACAAGCACCGTCAGCGGCCGGCCCGGAACGTCATACGCTGCCCGGGGGGGGAGCCCCTGATTGTGCTCGTCATGACCAGAGTCAGTCCCTACAAGCCCGAAGCTCTTCTCCGTCTGGCCGGAAAAACAGACTTACTACTTGAGGAGGAGCAACCGGCGGGTCCGGACGTTCTCCCCGGCGGTCAGCCTGCAGAAATACACGCCGCTTGACATCCCTTTTCCGTCCAACGTCAATTCGTAGTACCCGGGATCCATCTCTCCGTTCACAAATTCCGCTGCAGGTTGGCCCAGTGTATTGTAGAGAGTGATTTTCACCGCCGAACGGTGGGGAATTCCGTAACGGATTGTCGTCGTCGGGTTGAAGGGATTGGGATAGTTCTGCAGGAGAACGCACTGATCAGGAGTCTGTCCCTGGAGATCCCTTCCGACATTCGTCGCAAGCTGATAGACCCTGACGTAGTCAACGTACACGGTATCCGGGAATGGGGTTGTGGCATCCGGGTTCCCCGGCCAGCTTCCACCTACCGCAAGATTGAGAATTATGAAGAAGGGAGCATGAAACTCATCCGTGCCGTTGATGTTGTTCGCGATACTCCCTTGCCAGTACTGGCTTCCATCGACAAACCATGTTATCGCGCCCGAATTCCATTCTATGGAATAGACGTGGTATTGCGTCACGTCGCATGAAGTGCTTCCCCCGGACGAGACATGACCGTTGTAGTCCCAGTGCATTGTCCCTTGCACAAGGGGAACGGTGTTGATGTGTTCCATGACATCGATCTCTCCGCACTTCGGCCAACCGACCTGATTTATGCTGCTCCCGAGCATCCAGAAGGCCGGCCATAATCCCTGGGCCGCAGGAAGCCTGAGCCGGGCTTCGATCCTTCCATATGTAAAGGACCGAAGATTCTGAGATTTGAGCCGGGCGGATGTGTAGCTGCTTCCACCGTAGGACTCTTTCCTCGCAACAATCAGGAGCGCCCCATTCTGGAGGGACGCGTTCGCCGCTCGATTTGTGTAGTTCTCCAGTTCACCGTTCCCCCATCCACCGCCTCCGGTGTCATAGGTCCAGTTGGACCCGTTGATGCTCGTACTGTCAAATTCGTCCGACCAGACGAGGTTCCACGCCTGCGCAGGGGAGCTGACATTCAGCGATTGCGACGCGGCAGTCGCGACCAGACCAAGGAGTCCGATGAACCCTCCGACGACATTATTCATTCGGTACACCTCTGCTCCCCTTTGCCGGTATAGGTGTCACATTGGGTTCAAATGATTACCCAGATCATCCATACACAAACCGCACGTAAGTAAGATAGATGGCTGCCCTGACAGAATCAAATGCGTCAGCGCCGGGCGCCTGATTGACAAATCGATTCGAGCGGTCGGATGACATTGTCATGTATTATTCCTATCTTTTTTATTTGACATCAGCGTCGTTGCAGCCAAGGACAGAGGAAAAGCAGCCCGCTGCGACGAATCAGAATTCCCAATGACCGGGAACGCACTGTGGCAAAACGGGAAGACAAAAGACCTCTCACAATCCGATGTCCGAATTGCAGGCAGACGCGCGAGCCGGACTTCAACGAGACCACTCGCAGTTATGTATGCCCCATCTGTTCATCGCCCGTCGACGCCCAGGTGTTCATAGAAAAGAAGAAAAGAGGATTGAAGTAACTTCATGAAGAGGGCGGACACCGGGAATGCATGCGGTGTCCTCACTAGAGTTCGGAGGGCGTGTTGCTTCGCGAGCATCATCCGGCGCGACTGGAAGAATGCCCCCGACACGAAGGACGTGGCGCAAAATTGGAACCAGACCAGGGGAAAATAGCTTATACTCTTTACGAAATCTTTCGAACTGTGTCAAGCGGAAGAGCCCCCACATCCCTCTCCACCCTGGTTGCTGGGATTCCTGTTTCTGAGAGCTTCGTCCCTTTTCTGCCTGCAAGGCCAGTGTGGACATGTTCCACCTGACGAAGAAGGATTTCTGCCCGCAGGTGAATAACAACTGCCGGACGCTTCATTGACATTGGCGGGAGTTTCGCCTATTATTGGGCAATCGAAAAATAACAGAGAGGCGACCACATGTCGAAAGCGAAATCGGCAGCATTGCAAAGGGAAATCGGCCGTCTTGCCGCCGGGATACATCAGAAGAGTTCCAAGATGGGCGATGCGGGAAGGAAAGATCTGTCGTTCATCCATAAACATCTGCGGAAAGCGATGAAGGCGATAGAACGGAATGCCGGGAAGGCGAAGCCCCCCCGCAAAGGAGGAAAGAAAGCACCGACGCCACGCTCAAAAAAACCGCGCCGACCCCGCGCCACACAGGAGGTCGCGGCGAAGACACGTCCACAGGTAAAGGCCCAGGGGCCTGCGTAACTACATCCTGAACTCTTCCTTTCGAACGGTAACCCTCTCCAGTCTCTCCATCATCACATCGACGCCGATGCCAGGCTTCGTAGGCACAGCCATCGTTCCGTCCGCGTCCACCTCGAACGCCGGCTCGACAATATCTTCCCTGTAGTACCGCTTTGTCGCTGAAATATCTCCCGGAAGCATGAAGTTGGAAAGGGAGGCGAGCGCCACATTGCCCGCCCGTCCGATCCCCGATTCATCCATCCCCCCGTGCCACACGGGTACGTTCTGCGACGCGCAAAAGTCGTGAATCTTGATCGACTCCGTGTAGCCCCCGACGCGCCCCGGCTTGATATTGATGATGCGGCAACTCCCCAGCGCAAGCGCCGCACGCGTATCGGAGAGATTGTAGATGCTCTCGTCGAGGCAGATCGGCGTCCTCATCTGCCTCTGCAGGAGGGAATGATCGTAGATGTCATCGTAGCCAAGGGGTTGTTCGACGAGCTGGAGGCTGTAATCATCCAGCGAGCGGAGCATATCACTATCGTTCAGCGTGAACGCTGAGTTTGCATCTACCTGGAGTTGGATATCCGGGAATTCTTTCCGGACCGCCTGCACGAGGGCGATATCCCTTCCCGGCGCAATCTTGATCTTGATCCGCTTGTATCCGTCCGCCAGGTAGCCTCCGATCACGCGAAGGAGCTCCGCCGGCGTCGCTTGGAGACCGACACTGACGCCGACGGGTATGCGCACACGCGTCCCGCCGAGGAACGCCGAAAGGGAGACCCCTCGGGCCCTGGCGAAGGCATCCGACAGAGCCGCCTCGAGTCCCGCCCGCGCCATCCGGTGCCCCCTGACCCAGGCGTTCAGCGCAAGCGCGTCCCCCACGCCGGTGATCTCTTTTCCCAGGATTCCCGGGATGAGGAAATCTTTCAATATATGCCAGGCGGTCTGCAGCGTCTCGTAAGAATACGAGGGTGTCGGTTCCACGACGCATTCCCCCCAACCGGTGACGCCGTCCCCGTCCACGCGCACGATGATATGTTCCTCGAAGAGTTCCACACCCAGGGAGGTTTCAAACGGGGACACCAGCTCCATTTTCGTGTGTCGCAATTCAATTCTCTTAATGCGCATCGGATTCTCCTCCTATGCATTGCCGCCTGCTCACGGGATCCTGAGTATCGGATACTCCCTCCCCTGGAGCAGTGAACTGAAGCCGTCGTACTTGACGAGCCCCCACATCGATTCGGGCTCCAGGAGAATCCCCAGGAAGAGCGAACGGGTTTGATCCGTACGCACGACGATATCTCCCGTACGCAGAACCCTTTTGACTTTTTCGGCCCGGAGTGACGGCCTGGGATGCCACTCCCCCTCCAGGGTGTCGGGTTGCACGCTCTCGATTATGTAGGCGACGGCATCCACCCGCCGCGAACCGACAACGATCTCCCGCTGCACGTGGTGGCGGTCGAGAATCTCCCTGATGCCGGTGAGTTCTCCCGGAATGATGTAGCCGGACGGGAGGGAGCGCGTGCAGAGGGGCTTCACCTGGTCGTGAAGCGGATGCACCTGCCAGAGCGTATCCCGTCCCGAGGGTACGCGCCGGACGGGGATGATCATCTTCCTCCCCCCGACGAAATGGTCCATGCAGAGAACGACCGGCAGTCCCCGACCCGCGACCAGCGCCCGGCGTTCACGGGCTACGAGAGTGCGGATCTCCGCGGACCGGCCGGCACAGAAAGCCAGCAGCGCCTCGATGGAAGCACACTGTGACCTGGCGCGCCGTTCCAGACCATCCTCAAGCTCCGTGCCGCCGCGTCCTTCCTGAATGAACGAGAGCGTGTTCAGTATCCCGAAACTCTGCCGCCCGTCATTGGGCTCCGTCGTGCTGTAACGGATGAAATCCTCCGGCGAGCCGACAATGTATTCATGGAACGAGTAGCCGCACTTCTGCATCGTCGAATCGACAAAGGGGAAGGCCGAACCCCTCTCATACACGCGGAGCGCCCCGGACGAGTTGAGATTGGTCAGCATGCCAAGCTGGACGTCGACGGACTTCACGAAACCGGAATCGCTCCAGGCCCGGCTGTTCGGCCCGTACTCATGAATGTCCATCGTCACCTCGGGCCACCAGGTGTCAAAGAGATCGTGGAGCCCGCGTGTTTCAGGCGAAGTCAGCAGGAGATGATTGCGGTTGAGGTCGACGTCATCCGCGGTGCGCCGCTGGCGGAGTTCCGAACCGTCGGGGTTCATCTGGGGGACGATGATCAGGTCAATCCGCGAGAGAATCCGGTCCAGGTCGAGCCCGGCAATCCGTGCAAGGAGGAGTGTCAGTGCTTCTTTTCCCGAGGGCTCGTCCCCATGCTGCTGTGCGAAGAGCATCACGCGCAGCTTCAACGTATCCTCGCCGAAACGGGGGGAGGAAGTGACGAGAACTGACGACACACTCCGCCCCTTGTGCGTCTGCGCAATACGCCTGACCGTGCAATGTCCCCTCCCGTCCAGGGTTTCCAGAAACGCCTGCAGCGTGTCGTAGGAGGTCAGCCGTTCGAAACCGGAACGTTCGACGGGGGATTGTAATCGTGGTTGCGGGCGAACTGGAAGCGCGAGAAGCAACAGGAGTGCGCAGAGACCTGTGGATCGGACGACGGACCGTGCGGGAGCTTTCATCGGATCAGGACGAGTTTTCGGGTTTGTGCGAAAGGCGGAGAGAGGAGCCGGCAGAAATACACGCCGCTGGCGAGTCCGCTCCCGTCGAAGGTCACAGTGTACGTCCCGGGATCCACCGGTCCATCCAGGAGCGTCGCGATCTCCTTCCCTGTGAGGTCGTAGACGATCAGGCGAACCGGTTGATGCCGTGCGATGCGGAACTGGAGACGGGTCGCCGGGTTAAAGGGATTCGGATAACTCTGCGAGAGGAAGAAATCCTCCGGAGGGGCCGGCCGGACAGTGCGCACGCCGAGGATTTCGCCGGAGGCGAGATCGAATGTCTGCGCGTCGCGGACGACATGGATCACGGCGCCTACCAGCGCGGCACCCACACGTGGATTGGACCTCACATTGGCGCGGAATGATGGAAAGTCGAGCGAGGTGACCCCGCGGGCGTCGACCACGATTGCCGGGGTCGTCCCGGAGATGCTCAGAAGCCCTGCAGAGCTTACCTGTGCTGAAGTTCCCCCGTCCAGGAGGAGGCCGTACGCCGCTCTCGACCTCCCCATTCCCCAGAAAAGACCGCTGAAGCGATTGTCGATCGAGTCCGCGTCATCATAGAGACGCGGCATGATTTCAATTCCTCGGGCGATGCCGAGCCCCTTCAGGCGTGTCAGTGTGCCGTAGTAGGCGCCATCGGCATCTGCCCCGATACTCCCGACGGCGCTGTCTGCGGCCAGAGCACAGTCGCCGGAGAGCATCAGGGCCGGGGAGTTGTTCTGGAGTTGGGCCGCGAACGAAGCACCCAGAAGCGTCGACGTGAAGAAACCCGCAAGACTCTCCGCACTGTTGCTGACGAAGACGAACCCCCTGCACCCGTGGCACAGCGCGGCCAGGGCAGGGTCGTTCTTCGTCCCGTCGCTGACACCGAGTGCGCGCCAGGCGACCCCCCTCGCATCCAGAAAAGCGCCAACGCTCGCCGAGCCTGATGTGGACCCGGCCCGGGAGATCACCCCGACGGTATCCGCCGGCGATGAGAGCGCCGCTACGAAATGATTCAGACTCCCTGTCGCGCCTGTCCAGAGTGCCGCCGATCCGCTCCCGTCCAGTATAAGTGGCGAGGCAACGCAGTGCACCTCGTTCGGTGAGAATGGAAGCGCACCTGAGGGAGGCCGGATCTCGCCGCTGGAAAGATTGATCTGGTAGCCGGGCGTCAGCATGTCCATCCGAAGATTCGACATGGCCAACGGGTTGCCGGGCGCGATCGAGTAGGTTGTCCCGGCAGTCCCGCGCAAAACTGTCACCGTCCCGGCCCCCATGACCCGGGCATCCCCGCTCATGTCGATCGCAAGCGCTGTGCTGTAATCGACTCCGACACCGGTGATCCACCGGCCGTTGCGCTCCCTGTAGACGGAGAGCATTGCCATCAGCCTGCCCAGGCGCCCGCGCTCAAAGAAATGCGTGTCGCCAAGGACCCCGGGGACAAACCCGAGGAAGTTCTCTGTAAATGTGATCCCCGAGGAAAGAGGATCTCTCAGCGCGTCGCGTGGATCGACGGAGGTGTTGCGCGCGTCAAAAATCACCTGGCTCAGAACGGCCATCCCCGCGCTGGTCCCTCCGATCACACCTCCCCGCTGGAAGACCTGCCGGAGTGCCGTCTCGGCGAGCGTCCCCCTCCAGAGTGAGATATACTGCCACTGGTCCCCTCCGCGCAGGAAGATCCCGTCGCAGGCGAGAATCGCGTTCGCGGTGTTCGTATCATTCGCCGTGGCGGCCGACGGGATGATGAGGTTTGTCGCCGAGGTCGCCCCCAGCCACTGGAAATACGCGGGGAGAAAAGTCGAGGCGGTGGAGTAATGGAGAACGAGGATATGACCGTTAGGCGCGTGCTGCACAAGCCAGCGATACGGGGCATCCGACCAGTCGTTGTAATTCTCGCTTCCGCCGCCGACCAGAAGCACGGATCCCTGGCCAAAGCCCGGGCGCACGAAGAGTGCCAGGGCCGCCGCAACACGTAAGGCGGTGCGCATCAGAACGCCATGCCGACCGAGATCCGGCTGATGTTGGGAAGCAGGTTGTACATCGCATAGGCGTAGTCGACGGTCAGGTTGAGGCCGCCGAGCGGGAGAGCCACGCCGGCACCGAACGTTGCCTTCTCGATGTCGTACCCGAACCGGTACCCCCCGCGGAGGAAGAACTGGCGGAGAATGGTCAACTCCGTCCCGACATTCACCTCCTCCTGGTTGTCGTTCGGGTGCGCAACATCGACCGCAAGCAGCATCGAAAAGTTCTCGCTGGTATACGGAGACATCGAAACCCCGACCTGGAAATGAAGGGGGAGTGGATAGTCATCCGGGGCAAGATTGGCCGGTGCAAGACGCACGCCGGCATTGTTCGGGTCCACGGTGTATTTGACCCCGAGGTCCGGACCGGCGTACGTCATGTTGCCGCCGAAATTCATCATGCTCATGCCGATGGTCAGATCCCGGAACCCGATGCGGTACTGGGTCCCGATATCAAACGCGATGGCGCTCGCCGATTCGTTCCAGATCCGCTGCTGCACGTACTTCGCAGTGATGCCGACGCTGAATTCATTTGTCAGCCTCCGGGCATAGCTGACGCCGATCATCACGTCCTGTGCGTCGAATGACTGGCCGGTCCCCTCAGGTTGATCTTCGGTCGTGACCTCCATTTCGCCCATCGAAAGCACCGTGACGGAGACGCCGAATGAGCCGATGTCCTCGAACGACTCCACAAGCGCGGCGTGGTTCAGCTTGATCGTTTCCCACCAGTCGGTATGCGCGGCAAACAGCGCGCCGGATTTCACGCCGACGATCCCGGCCGGGTTCCAGAAGAGTGAAGACGCGTCATCGGTGTTGGACACGAACGCGCCGGCCATGGCCGCCGCCCGGGGACCGACCGGGATTTTCAGGAACTGTGCTCCTGCTGTCCCGATATTCGGATTCTGCGCTCTCGTTTGAACCTGGCAGAGTGCGATCGCGAGGGCAAGAAGAATCACTCTCTTCATGGCCATCCTCCTATTTGATCACCGCAAAGCGGCCGGTCTTCTCGGCTGTATCCGTCTTCACGAGGTAGATGTACACCCCGGGGGCGATCTCACGGTTCCCCGCCGTGCGCATGTCCCATGTTTCCGTGCCATTGTCACTGTAGTGCTCAATGGTCTGGACCTTGTCGCCTGCCAGGGAGAAGATATAGATCGTGCATTTCGCCGGCAGGTTGTTGAACTTGAGTTGCCGGAGCGGCTCTTTGCGAAGAATCCCAAATTCCTGCTCGTACCGGGAAGACACGATGTACGGGTTCGGCACCACCTTGATTTTCCCCAGGTCGTCAGTGGTCGCGGCGGGACTCAGCGCGGCTGCGGTTGTCGTGAAGCTGTAACGGTCCCGGTACGTGATCCGGCTTTGCGCGAACGTGTCGGCCGGCGTGATCGAGAACACCACGCCGTTGGACGTGGCATAGGCGGTCCCGTACTCAAACGGCTGCAGCGGCAGGACATTCTGCTGCCCCGTGACGTCGACCTTCACGCCGGGGCACACCACGAGCGAATCCCCCTGTTTGGGAAGATCCGCCGGGGACGCGGAGGCCACCGTCACGGTCAGACGGATCCCTTCAAAGAGGATTGGCGCACCCGATGTCAATGTGCCGGACGCGATGAGGACCGTCTTCTCGGTCAGATTTCGCAGCACGAACTGCGTCGGCGAGGCAAACGCGAGGCTGTATGTCTCCGAGGTCCGCAACCCGACGGAATCGATGCCGACCTGCACCGTCATCCGCGGGTTGCCTTGCTCCAGGGTTGCAGCGGGCGCGAAGCTTACGTCGTACGTGAGTCCGCCTGCCGGAGGGATATCAAGCGCAGTGACGCGGAAGAGGACGTTTGCCGTTCCGGTCCCGGTCTTCTGCACCGGGGTCGTCCCGACAGGTGTTCGGGCTGTTGCCGTGGATCGGGGGACCGCGACTCCCACATTGTTATCCCCCGCGCGTCCAAGGGGAGTTTCCAGGACAGCATTGTCTGCATCCGGCACCGTGTATCCCGTTACCGAATACCAGTATTCAAATCCGTTCGTCACATTCGAATCGATGAAGCTGTACTGGAGGCCGGTCTCCTTTCCCATGCCGTCGATTTTGTCAAAGGATGCAAGCGGAACAGGGTCCGGACCGATTGCCACGGAGTTCCGATCGATCTGATCCCAGTGCTGCCCCTTGTCGACGCTCTTGTACAGGTGGTACCCTTCGAAGTTGACCGCGTTCGTGAAAATGTCACGCGAGCTCTCCGCCGTGTTGTCCCACGTCAGGAGGACCTTCCTGTCCCCGGGAACAGCCGTCACCTTCGGAGCCCCGGGGGGTTTCGAAGTGACGAACTCCTGCGCCAGCAGTTTGTACGCATTGGAGGTAATCTGGTCCATATCGGACGCCGTTCCCGCCGCCACCCACGCAGTGATGAACCTGAGCGTATCACCGGGTGCAAGCCTGTACGGACCCGATCCCATCGTGGAAACGATATCATCGCCGTCCGCCGGGATCGTCGCCGGGTCGTCATAGTGAAGATCGGGGGCGTTCGCCCCGGGGTGGAAGAACTTCGGGCCGAGTATGTCTGTAAAAAGGGCCGGCGAACTGGAGAGTGTACCGTACTGCACCCAGTCCTGGTCCTGATCATCCGCATAGTGATTATAATGCCAGTCGGTGATACCGAGTTGTGTGCCGTTGACCTTTGGCGTTTGCATCAGAATCACTCCGAAGTAGCCGCTCGGCGCGCCATTCCACTGAAACGAGACACCGCTGGGCTTGTACAGGTAGAGCCGGTTCAGCGACTTATCGAACACCATCCGGCGGTGCCCGTAATCCTGCACCTTGTCGGATCCACCGCAGGAGATATCGGCATAGACGCCGAAGTAGACACTGTCGTAGGTCCGGGTCGACCGGTTCGTGACATCGAAAATGTAGATGACCATGTCACGAACGTTCTTCTGGCTGAAGGCATAGCCGGTCTGGTTTATCTGAAGGTTGAGTATCCCCACGGTGTTCAGCGAATCGTTGTACACGCAGTAGCTGTCCTGGTTCGAGACAAAAACAGGCTTCCCGGACGCGTCCTTCACCGGCCATCCGCCTGCCGGCCACGTGTAGGGCCTGTCGCTGAATGCCGGTTGTGCGCTATCGCGGTTGTTGTATCCGGCCGCCGCCTCCCATTCCGAGTGGCTGTAGAACCTACCCTGGACCACGTTGCCCGGAATGCCGACGTAGGGGTTCGCCCGGTAGACGAACTCATGCGTGGATCCGATCGGCCACTCGAACGTCGGACCCTGCGAGTAGTCCGATGCGTAGAGTTTTCCCCTGTTCACGAAATAGGAGCCGATGTTGCTCTTCGTATGCGCCCCGCCTGCGCGGTCGAGTATGTCGGAGGACTTCTGCACCGTCAGGGGCCTCTCGTCCTCCTTCCTGTTTTTCTTCTCCTGTGCGTCTGCGCGCCCCGGAGTGAAGGCCAGGCACCACACGAGACACAGGGCGCAGCGTGCGATCGCGGCACTGGATCTTCCGTGAGAGCTCATTGTCATGATTGATTGTCCTTTCGCGCCTGGGGATGAAGCCGCTGACGGTCGAACACCGCGTGCGTGGCTCACAGCGTCAGCCGTGCGCCGATCCGGATTCGCCGCGGGGGCCCGTAGTTACTCGGGTCCTGGAGGTATTCTGTCGAGTGGGCGGTATCAAATGTGACGTCGGGTTCGCCGGTGTCCGGCCAGACATACAGGACATTTTTGTGGTCCGTAAGGTTGAGAATTTCCACGAACGGTTCGAACCCAAACTGGCCGAACTTCCACGATTTTCCGAATTCGAGATCGATGGAGTACGTCGTCGGCATGCGGGCGGAATTGATCGGGATGAAGCTGCTGCGTCTGCTCGATGGCGTGTACGGCGCCCCGCTGTTGACGCGGATGATCACGTTCCAGTACGTGTTTTCCAGAGGATACGATCCGAACATGGAAGGGCCGTCGTCGGCGGGGAACATCACGCTGACGTTGGCGTTCAGGAGATGCGTCCTGTCCTGATTCAGCGGGTACAGAAGCGTGGATTGCGTCGTACTGGGATAGTTCTCCAGCTCGGACGATGCGCTCCCTTTCGCCACCGAGTAGGTATACGTGAGCGATCCCGCCAGATACTTCGACCTTCGCATGGTCAGGCGGGTCTCAAAACCCTTGTCGTTGGCATATGCCTCATTGACGTACAGGTAGTAGCCGACATATCTCCCATCCTGGAACGGCGGGTAATACATCGTTCCTATGAGGCCGGTAATATCCTTGTAATAGGCGGTAAAAGAGGCGGTAAATGTCGGGCTGAACTGATGCGTGATGCCCACCTCGTATTCCGTCGTCCTCTCGGCATTGAGATCCGGCTGGCCGAAGATCGGCTGGTTGACGTGGACGTCATACTGCGAATTTTCATACAGTCGCTCGTAGTCGGGATTCTGAAAGAAATGTCCGTACGAGAAGTGGAGCGCCGTCCGGTCGCTTATCGGGTGCGCGACGCCGA
>Ga0182011_10000904_pt1 | contig 25879 bp, 22 predicted proteins | sample 711E1DmetaG_FD_120481 | JGI IMG/M metagenome (GOLD analysis project Ga0182011, IMG submission 120481) | Permafrost microbial communities from Stordalen Mire, Sweden - 711E1D metaG | ecosystem: Environmental > Terrestrial > Soil > Wetlands > Permafrost | place: Sweden: Stordalen | collected...
ATGAGAAAATGGAGACCGGAAACGTGCTGCCGTCTTTTCGCTGGGCCTTATATTCCGCGCTTCCCTGTGAACGGGTTCCCTGTTCAACCATCTGGCGAAAAACAATAGAAGCCCGTTGCCGGTCCTCAGGAGCGATCACGTTCAATGCATTGAGGCCTTTCCCGATGTCCTCCTTTGTATACCCGGACATTTCCAGCGCGAGTCGGTTGACATAGGTCATACGGCCTGTCAGATCGGTTTCATAAATTCCTTGGGGCAACAGGTCCGCGAGCTCGCGGAATCTCCTCTCACTCTCGTTTAATGCCTCCTCTGCCCGCCTCCTGCTCACAGCCTGACGGACCTTGTGGGAGAGTTCAGCGAACTGCGCTCTGGGATCTCCCCCCTTCTGGAGATAAAAATCCACGCCGTTGTTGATCGCTTCGATGACCACTTCCTCCCGGCCGCGGCCGGTGAAAAGGACAAACGGGACATTGCCAAACGATTTTCGCACGTTCTTAAGCAGGCTGATGCCGTCCATCCCCGGCATCTGGTAATCGGAAACGACTGCATCAAAGTCCTGTCGTGCAAGCTGTTCGAGACCGGTCTCTCCCGAAAGTGCAGTCGTGACGTTAAAATTCCCGGTGCTCTCCAAAAAAAGTTTGCCGATCTCCAGAAGGCCCGGTTCATCATCGATATAGAGGAGTGATAACATGCTGGACCCCGGACCCGGCAGATCGTGCCTGTGAATGTGTGCCAATTGCTTTGATGATTAATGAATGTTGCGAATCTGCATGCTTTTCAGACAGAAAACAAAAAAACAACCAGCGTATAGTGAAAAACGTTCCAATAAATTACAGAATCCTGCAGGCCAACTCACAAAATTTCAAAGAACCGGTCTTGTGAACCGGTAGCCCCCGGCAGGGACTATCATCTCAAACCGGACACCTTCCCCAAAAACGCCTGTCTCGGTGATGGTGATACCGGTGATAGCCAGGATCTCCCGGGTGAGGAAGAGGCCGAGGCCGGTATGCTTGCCAAATCCCCGCTGGAAAAGTTTCTTCTTGTCCTCTGCTGAGATACCCACCCCGTTATCGCAGTAGGTGATAACCAGACCTCTTCCCGACTCGCGGTAGGTAAAAGATATCTCCGTCACCCGCCCGCCATGGCGGAGTGAGTTTTCCATGAGGTTGAAGAAGACTTTTACGATAAGGGGATCAGCAAAGATCTCAACGCCATTCATGGTTACCTGCAGGTCTATGGCGGGCAGACTGAGCTGTCCAGCGGCCTCACGGATGACCGCTTCAACTTCCTGCCATTTCGGGGCATTGACCCCGATATCCTGGTAATACCGGGTGAACTCGATCTGCCGCTGGATGGCTTCTGCTGCCTGATCCTCTTTCTCGATGAATTCGGCGAACCGGGTCCCTTTGAGGTCTTCCCGGGAGAGTTCGAGATAGGTCCGCAGTCCTGTCACCTGGTTCAGGATATCATGACGGGTGATGGACGAGAGTATATTCAGTTTTGTCAGGGCAACCTTCAGGGCATCCCCCATCTTTTTTCGCTCCGTGATATCCCGGATGATGCCCTCTTTTCCCTGGTACCTGCCGTGCTCGTCCGTGTGCAGGTGGCCGCTGATAGACGCCCAGAAAACGGTACCGTCCTTTCTCACCAGTTCCGCTTCCCAGTCCTGCACGTAACCCCCATGGTTTTTCATGGTCTCGATCATATGCGCACGTGCTGCCGGGTCCTTCCAGATTGACGATGCCGGGATACCAATCATTTCAGCAGCAGACGCGTAGCCGAAGGTTGGTGCAACAGACGGACTTACCATCTCGAGACGGCTCTCCTTATCGAAGCGGAAATATACGTCCTCAATATTCTCGACGATGGTCCTGTACCGCTCCTCGCTCTCGCGGAGAGCATCTTCAATCTGCTTGCGCTCGGTGATATCCCGTGCAATATGAACGCTGCCGATCAAGGTCCCGTTCACATCGTGGAGCGGGGATGTAGTGACGATGAAGTCACCGCCAAGCTTGTCCTCATGTATTTCGCTCTCATGTTCCTGCCCGTCTTTTAACAGCATTGCGTGGGGGCAGTTCGAGGGAGGATTATTTGAGGTGTGAACAACTTCAAAGCATTTCAGACCAACAGCGCGTTCCGGCGTGATGCCGAGGCTTTTCGCCATAGCCCGGTTGACCCGGAGGATCCGGTAGTCTTTTCCAATGAGTGCAATGAGATCCGGCACTGCATTGAACGTGTTCTCCCATTCCTCCTTGGCCCGGACCAGCGCCTTCTCCTTCATACGGACCCGCTCTGAGAGGTTGGATACAATCGCAGCAATGACAACAAAGACAACGCAGCGGGCAGCAGCCGAAATAATGTCCGGGCTGGTCCCGGGATGAACGATAACGACCATCAGTAAATAGGCAATGGATATGATTACCGCGAAGACAACCCCGCGGCGGGGGTAGAAGAACGCGGCCAGGATTATCGGGATATAGAAAAGGTGCGGAATGACATTGGACACTCCGATGAAAAGGCCGTACAGGTTGGCAGCAAAGGAGATGACCACGGTGAGGGAGATGAGGATTAGCGTGGAGTTCGGGTATTCACGAAGCCGGGTGATAAACGAGAGTGCCATAGCTGACTGAAGTCCGTTGAATGGTTCCTTAAGCACCGTTTTGGCGTGCAGAAATTAAAAAGTACCGGTATACTGAAAAATCGTAATCGAAGAACTCTGATGGTTTCTTCTCATCCTCGAATTTCGCTCCGCTCAATTCTTCGGAATGCGAAGAAATTCTGGTGAATTTCTTCTGATCCTCAAGGTCTGATGACCTTTCGGGAAGGAAAACGGGCATGAAGGGATTTGAACCCTTGATCTATGATGTCGGGCATCCTGCCGCGGAAAGGCAAAAAACGTCCTGTCCGTGTAAGCTGCCCGGAGAACCGGATGCGTGGAAAAGGAGCAGATGCAGGAACATCCCGGGCGACCGGGAGGTCCGAAATTAATCCGGAATCTTCTTCAACAGGATGCTATCATGAATGGAATTTTTTGCGAAATGGGCAGGTTCAATACCTCTTACCGACCAAAACATAGAAGAAAACCATGACAAATCCAGAGGGGCTCTCAATCAGGAGCCTTATCCTGGAAGGAAACCAGGACCCCGATTATCCGGCGCTGGAAGCGCCGGGATATCGTCCGCTTAACTACCGGGACCTGAGGAAGCAGATCATCTCCGTTGTCTCAACGCTGAATGCACAGGGCATTGGCAGGAACGACCGGGTCGCAATAGTCATGCCCCATGGTCCTGAAACAGCGGCACTCGTCATTTCTGTTATGGCAGGATCAACTGCTGTCTTCCTGAATTGCCAGCACACGAAAACTGAATACGAGATCTATTTTCCTCTCCTGAAAATAAATGCCCTCATTACCCAAAAGGGCGCACAAACAGATGCCACTTCAGTGGCGGAACACTATAAAATTCCGGTGCTCGAACTCGTCAGCAGAATTCCTGCTGCGGGATGTTTCACGCTCGTCCCTTCTGGTCTTCCTGGGATGTATGACCCGGTTTTTGCGGAACCATCAGATACTGCTGCGCTGATAATGACATCGGGCACGACGGCACTACCTAAAGTCATTCCCAAAACACAGCAACAGCAGCTGCTTACGGTTCTTGCGTATTGCGCTGCTCTCGGTATCACCCGAACTGATAGAAATCTCCACGTTCTTCCTTTCGATACCGGTCTCGGAATCGGTACAGCACTGATGAGTTCACTTGTACAGGGTGGATCCCTGATCTGCCCGCGGGATTTTATCCCTTCAGACTTTCCGGATTTCCTGAGTACCCACCGGCCCTCGTACTATTTCGCAAGCCCGGCATATCACCGGGCCATCGTGCAGGAGCTTAAAAAGATCCCACCGGAAAAGCTGCAGAATCATTCGCTCCGGTTTATCGTCACTGGATCTGCATCTATGGCCGCGGAAACCAGGGCCGGTTTTAGGTCGCTGCTCAAAATTCCCGTTATCGAAGCCTATGGCTCGTCTGAAACCGGGGGGGCGATAAGTATCAATATCCCGGAAAAACCGGGATCGGTCGGTCGGCCCGTCATCGAGTTTCTTGAAATATGGAGTGAGGATAAAAAACCGTTCGGACCGTATGAAAACGGGGAAATTGTTGTGAAAGGGGAAACCGTGTTCTACGGGTACGAAAATGCTCCGGAAGAGAATGCAGAAGCATTCAGCAATGGCTGGTACAGGACCGGAGACACCGGTTACCTTGATGAAGAGGGGTACCTGTTCTTAACAGGAAGGATCAAGGAACTGATCAACAAAGGCGGGAGGAAGCTCTCTCCCGCAGAGATCGACGTCGCTCTTCTCGCCCATCCGGAAGTCCAGGACGCCATGAGCTTCGGGATTCCCGATCCTATGCTTGGCGAGGATATTGGTGCAATGGTTGTCAGGTCCGATGGTAACCTTTCTGAAAACGATCTCCGCGCATTTCTTCTCGATCGGCTTACGCCATCAAAAATACCCCGAAAAGTCCTGTTTGTTGATACTATCCCGAAAAATGCGCTTGGCAAACCCCTCCGTCATGAAGGGACAGCACGGTTTTCATAAAAGGAATGCTTCGAAGAAATCCTCACGAATTTCTTCTCATCCTCAAGGTCAGAGGTGTTTAACAAAACACCGACAGGAAGAAGGGAGGCTGAGACCGATTTTCGACTTCTGATGGCCGTTTCAGCATCGAAGAAATTCTGATAATATTCCTCTCAAAATCCCGTATCAGGGATTTTCTAAAAAGAAAAAAACGGGCCTGAAGGGATTTGAACCCTTGACCTGCGGATTAAGAGTCCGCCGCTATGCCGAACTAAGCTACAGACCCATGCCTGTTGCCTGATAATGTGGTCGATAATGCTGAATAAAGGTTTTGATGTGCTGAGGGTCATAAGACCCGATGCAAGAGAAGAACCCGCAGGGTTCTTCGACTTGATGGAAGTGTCACAAGAATATCGAAGGTCGGCTGAAGCCTCCCTTCGAAGTTCGGCCTTTGCCTCACTTCTCTTTGTCGAGGTTTACAAAAACCTCTTCAATTCTCATCGTCGGGGTTTTTCAAACCCCTCCGAACCCGAAGCTGGAGAATGCCGCATCTCATCAGAGATGTGGCAGGAGAAGACCGAAGGTCTTCTACCGAACTCATCAGAGCTCTTCGACTGAAAAAATCAGGTTTTTTTTTGACCGGTCGCAGGTCTTAGACCGAACACATCAGAGTTCTTTACCTTAAAAAAAACAGGTTCTTCGCTTGAGAGCGTGGAAACACCCGCGTACACGAATGTATCCTGCGGAATCCCTTAATAGGTCAGCGGGAGACATCATCTGTACCATGCCGCAGGAAGCCCCGTTTGAGCAGCCGGGACCGGTAAAATACTGCATTTTCGGGTGCGGGACAAACGGTTACAATATCATCCTTGAGCTGGCAAAAGACCATGAGCGCGTGATCGTTGCCGACAAGGATGAGACCCGCGTCCGCCACCTCCGCGACCAGAAGTTCGATGCGTACCAGCGCGATATAACCTCGTCTGACCTTCTTGCAGGACTTCCCCCGTTCGAGATCGCGTTCGTCATGACCGGGGACGGCGATGCGAACCTCGCGGCTGTCCTCACCATCAGGAAACGGTACCCCGGCGTACAGGTCGTTGCCCGCTCAACCGACCCGGTAAACGGCCAGAAACTGACCGCGGCCGGGGCAGATTTTGTCCTCTACCCGCAGGAAGTTGTTGCACGGCAGGCGATCCTCCAGGTGAAAAAACAGCACGCGAGCCGGATTGCGCAGCGGCTTTTCACACTCCTGGCCGGGTGGGAAGGGACACTTGGGATCATCACCCACAAGAACCCGGACCCGGATGCGATCTCCTCAGCAATGGCGCTTGCCGAGATCGCAAAACAGGCAAACGGAAAAACCCTTGCCACTCGGATCTTTTATGAAGGAAACATCGGTCACCAGGAGAACCGCACGTTCGTCAACCTGCTCGATATCAAGATGGAGCACCTCACCGCCGAAGTCCTTGAGAAATGCACCTACCTTGCGATGGTCGACTGCCCGGGGCCCGGCTCCAACAACGATGTGCCCCCCCAGACGAAGATCAATATCATCATCGACCACCACCGTGAGGGAAAACATGTCTCAACCCAGAGCAGTTTTGTCGATATCCGCCCCAGTATCGGGGCAACGGCAAGCATCATGACCCAGTACCTGCAGGAGCTTGACGTTCCAGTCGATAAGAGGGTCGCGACCGCCCTCCTCTACGGCATCCGGACGGATACCCGGGAGTTCAAGCGCAATGTCACGCCCCAGGATCTTGGCTACGCCGGTTTCCTCCTGCCATTAACCGATTCCGACCTGCTCGACAAGATCATGTCCCCGTCAATGTCGCAGGAGACGCTCGATGTTATCGGGAAGGCGATCCATGAGCGGAAGATCCAGAGCGGGTACCTCTTCGCGAACGTTGGGTACGTAATGAATCGCGACGCCCTCCCGCAGGCAGCTGACCTCCTCATCACGCTCGAAGGAGTGAATACGGCGCTCGTGTACGGCATCACTGACAACGCAATTATCATCTCTGCCCGCAACCGCGACATCCGCCTCCATATCGGCAACGCCCTGTCCGAAGCGTTCGGGGATATGGGTGATGCCGGCGGTCACCCGAACATGGCAGCCGCCACTCTCCCGCTCCATTATTTCGGAAAGGTGGAGGACAAGGCCCGGCTGCTCGAGATCGTGATCGAGCCGGTCCTCAAGAAGTTCCGGAACCTGGTCGGCCTCGAGAATGAAGGAAAGAAGAATGGATTATAAGACATGGGAACCTCACTACCAGGAGATCGTGGAGTATTTCGGGTTCGACCGTGCCGCAGATGAGGAGGCGGCCCGGCTCCTCGCCTCGCTCCTTGACCGGGACAACCTCCTCTCCCTTGCATCGCTCACGGACGGGAACGAGGTGACGGTGTGCGGGAACGCACCCTGCCTCAAAGACGAGATCGGGAAGATCACCGGCATCGTCTTTGCAGCGGATGCCGCCGCTGAAGTGCTCGACTCACAGGGTATCTGCCCGGATGCAATCTTCACGGACCTTGACGGGGCAACCGACCGGTTTGTCGAGCTGAACAACGGGGGGACCATTATGGTCATCCATGCCCACGGGGATAATATGCCGCTGCTGAGGTACTGGGTTCCCCGCTTCCGGGGAAAGGTGGTCGGGACCACGCAGGTGGTCCCGCTCCCGCATGTTTATAACTTCGGCGGATTTTCGGACGGGGACCGGGCGGTCTTTGCCGCGGATGAGCTGGGTGCTTCGCATATAACACTCACGGGTTTTGACCTTGATGATGAAAACGTGGACCCGATGAAACGCGGAAAACTCCAGTGGGCACGAAAACTCCTTGCCCTGATCGGGCATGACGTATCAGCGGTACGGCGTTCATCCTTGACGGGTACGTTGACGAGCCGGCGTGTCTTGGCGTACCGCCATATATATCCCCCTACATCCGTACGGTTGCCGGAGCACTTCTTGAGCACCGCTTCACGGTCCGGTACCTCACCATTGACCAGCTCCGGAAAGATCCCCTGCGGACTGCCGACCTGAACAAGGCATCGCTGCTCGTCATGATCACCGGAGTAACCGTGCCGGGAAAGTACCTTGGCGGCACGCCGGCAACCCTCACCGAGATCCAGCAGGTGGGACACATGGTCCGGGGGCCAAAGAAACTGATCGGTGGCCCGATTGGGTTCGGGTACGCGGCGGAGGGCGGGCAGCCGGCCATCCGGCAGGTTATCAGCGGGTTCGATGCCCTGCTGGCCGGGGAACCTGCAGTTGCGCTCGATAATTATCTGAGCGGGAACGAGCCGGAAGGGGTGCTTGACTACTCCCGTACCGACCCGTGGAGCATTACAGGGAGCAGCGTCATCGGGCAGCACCCCGGCTACCCGTACGTGATGTGCGAGCTCGAAACGGCCCGGGGCTGTTCTCACGGGGCGACCGGCGGCTGCTCGTTCTGCACCGAGCCTTTCTACGGCATGCCGAAGTACCGGTCTGTTGCAGGAATTGCCGCAGAGGTCACTGCACTTTACGCTCACGGCGCCCGGCACTTCCGCGTGGGCCGGCAGCCTGATATCCTTGCGTACGGGGCCGGAACCGGCGAATATCCGGCACCGGAACCGGAAAAAATCGAACATCTCTTCTCCGCCATCCGCACCGCTGCCCCTGCACTGAAAACCCTGCATATCGACAACACCAACCCGGCGACCATCGCCCTGCACGAGGACGATAGCCGAGAAGCCCTCAAGGCGATCATCAGGCACCACACCCCCGGCGATGTCGCGGCATTCGGCATGGAGACCGCGGATCCCGCCGTTGTTGCGGTGAACAACCTCAAGGCGCTGCCGGACGAGGTCTTCCGGGCCATACAGATTGTGAACGAGGAGGGCGGAAAGCGGCGGGAGAACGTGCCCGAGCTCCTCCCCGGCCTCAACTTTGTCTGCGGGCTTGCGGGCGAGACGGAGCAGACCTATGACCTGAACGAGCAGTTCCTTGACCGGGTCCTGAAAGCAGGCCTCTCCGTCCGCCGCGTGAACATACGGCAGGTGATGCCCTTTGAGGGGACGCCGGCATTCACCAGTAACACGCTCGGGAAACACGACCACCGGTTCCGGCAGTTCAAAGAGCATGTCCGGAACAGGATCGATCTCCCGATGCTCCAGCGGGTCTTTCCCCTCGGCACCGTGCTCCGTGATGTGCGAACCGAGGTCACGGGCGATCTCTCGTTCGGGAGGCAGATGGGATCGTACCCGATCCTTGTCGGCATCCCGCTCCGGCTCCCGGAACGGACAGTGATGGATGCGGTGGTCGTGGACTGGGGCATGCGCTCCGTCACCGCATTGCCGGTGCCTGTTGCAATCAACACCCTGCCGGCATCCGCTCTCCGGTGGCTGCCGGGGATCGGGAAAAAGAAGGTGGCAGCGGTGATCGCAAAACGGCCGTTCGCCGACATTACGGCATACCAGAAGGTGGCGGGGAGCTCGGCCGTGGATCCGGTACTTGAGTTCTGATCAGATGTAATCCGGCATTCTCGATGCAGCAGGTGTTCCCGGCCCGGGTGCTCTTATTATGCTTATTCCCGGTGGCAAAACTTCCCAGAGAGGGAGCCGCCTGCAGGACAGGAGACCGCCTCAACATCGGGCGCATCCCTGCCGGGCCCCACCATTCAATGCGCAGCAATACACTGAATTAAATGATCACTCTCAAATACAGAATCGTCCGAATATTTCATTATCCGAACAGATCCGGTGAATCCCGTCACCGGTTTGCGGGGGAACGTGCGAATGGATTTTTCATCGGCAGAACAGGAACGCAGACGGATCCGGATGCAGTTTGAAGCCGGTCAGATGACGGAGCAGGAATATTTTACCGCACTCAATGATCTGCGGGTAACCGACGAATCGGGAAGATGGTGGCAGCCCGATCATGGCGGTTCAGGCTGGCTGGTGTGGAACGGCGGGGGTTGGGAGCCGGGGACGCTCCCCGGGACGACCGTTAGTGTAACACAGCCGGCGGGTGCCCCTAAAAACATGGTTGAGTTCCAGTCCCGTCTGATGACAATCGACGAGTTCAAGAAGATGTCAAAGGAGGTCCCGATCTCCAAACGCCCCCAGAAGTGGTGGGACCTCCTCTCCATCCTTGGCGGGATTGTCTCCGCCGTTCTCTGGCTGTTGTATTCGGGGAACCCCTGGGGCGAGGGTATCGACCTCATCACAGCCATCCTCATGGCCGGACTTCCGATCTTCACGATCTGGTTCCGGGAAGACCTGGATGTGGCGCTCCTCCCGCTCCAGCAGTACCGGAAGGATGTCAACAGGCTCCTGCTGGTCGGGATCGGCATGGCGTTCCCCTTCCTGACCTCGTTCATCCTCTTTAACCTCGATATCCGCGAATATGCCCTCATGCAGTACAACCTGATCATCGGGACATTCGGCGCCTACGTCATCACCCGCAACCCGGTTATCCGCCTGCCGGGAACCGGATCGCACTCGGATCCGGGCAGGCCCCCTGCTGCGGCAACGAACGCGATCCTGGCCATCCTTCTCGCCGTTATCTGTTACCTCTTCGTCCTGCCGGTACGCGCCGATGACTGCACCCGGAATATTTTGAACGCGCAGGACTGCGACCGGACCGAGGGATTCGCGGAGGTAATCTCCGGCACGCCCCCGGCCGTGATCGCGGGCCTCATAAACGGCAAAGGGATCCACGATACCCTCACGTCCGGCGGTTCCGGCGGGGGCCAATCCGTTCCGACGGCCCCGTCTTCCGGTTCAGCCGCCCAGGTGGCGGGCCAGGCGCAGACTTCGGGCACATCGGCAGTTCATACCGGTTCCATAACGGATCATGCCAGCACGTTCAGCCAGGCATCCGGTCAGACACCGATCGCGGGAACAACATCAGTGCATACCGGCGGCTCAGTGTCGGATCATGCCAGTACGCTGGGCCAGGCATCCGGTCAGACACCGGCTGCAGGTTCATCGTCCGTTCCGACCGGATCGGGTGCAGGCCATGGGAGTTCCATGGGATCAGTGACGGGGCAGGGGCAGACTGCCGGGTCATCCGTGCCCGCCGGATCCAGTGCAGGTCCCTCCGGTTCCGCCGGTACGGTGGCCGGACCGGGGCAGGGAGGTCCTGACAGCCTTCCGGTGAGCCCGGACGATGTGCAGAATATCAAGGAAGCGATCGAGGATATGCACAATGAAGAAGAGGAGATCGGAGTTGCGGCTGCCGCTGCCTTTGTTACCGCAGAGAGCTCGGAAGCGGCCGATACCGCTCATTCGTTACAAGGGGCCCGGAGCGATTCCTCCCTCATCGGCGGCAAGGATAGTGCTACCGGAACGTCCGCCCTTGTCGGGAAAATGGATCGGCAATACTGCCACCACTGCGGCGCACTGCTGAAACCCGGCCAGAAATACTGCCACAACTGCGGGAAAGATAGCACTTCGGGATTTGCTGCCATTGTCGACAAAGTGGATCGGCAATACTGCCACCACTGCGGCGCATTGCTGAAACCCGGCCAGAAGTACTGCCATACCTGCGGGACCTTGGTTCCCTGACCCGAACCGAACGACCGGACATCAGCGACAAACGGGAAAACAGGGTGGGCAGCCCGCGTATATCCGCGGAGCTCCACGGGGTCATGGATCCTCCCGGCTCTTACCGCAAGGTAATCTCGGCCGTTCAGACCTGCCGGAGCTCGGTCACTTTCAGAATGTCCGTCCGGGTCACGATCCCGAGGATCTTGTCATCCTGCACGATCGGGATCCGCTCGATATCGTGCGCTGACATGATCCGGAGGGCATCGATGACCGGTGCTGCAGGAGGCAGGGTGATCGGGTCACGGGTCATGATGTCCCGGACCTGCATGGCCTCGCGATCAATCGGGGATGTCCGGTTGACATCAATGAGCGTGACCATCCCGGTCAGCGTATTGCGCTCAACAACCGGGAACCCGAGGTGCTTGCTTGTGTACATCATCTCGATGACCTGGCGGACGGGCATGGTCGGCGGCACCGTGATCACCGGGCTGCTCATCATGTCCCCGACGGTCACGTCCTGCAGCAGGTGGCTGTATTTCACTGCCACCGATTCCATGTTCGCTCCGATGTAGATGAAGAGGGCTATCAGGATCAGGAACGGGGAGAAAATAAAGAGCCCGATGATCCCGAAGAGGATGGCAAAACCCTTGCCGATATCGGCCGCGATCTGGGTGGCCCGGTGGAGTGGCATCCGCCCGGCGAGCCATGCCCGCAGCACCCGGCCTCCGTCCATGGGAAACGCCGGGATCAGATTGAAGAAGCAGAGGATGACATTGAGCATGCCGAGGTAGCCGAACAGGAAGATCAGGACACCGGCACGGGCCGGGTCAGGTACCACCGAGGGAATGAAATAGACCAGCCCGCCACAGAAAATCCCGAAGAAAAGGCTTGCGATGGGCCCGATAAGTGCCATCGGGAGTTCAACTTTCGGGTCCGGGATCCCTTCCTCCATGGTCGCGACACCGCCGAAGATCATGAGGGTTATACTGTTGATGGCAATCCCTTTTGCCTTTGCAACGAGTGAATGGGCCAGCTCATGGATCAGAACCCCGAAAAAGAGGCCGCACGATACGACTCCCCCGAGTATATAGGGCATAAAACCGCTTGTGATCAGGGCCGGGTCAATGGGTACAGTATAGAGTTCCTGGAGCGTGTCAATTGTCAGGGTGATCTGGCTGCCGATGATCCAGGCAAAGAGCGGGATGACCAGCAGGAACGTGTAATGGATGTAGATCGGGATGCCAAACAGGCTCCCGATCCGAAAAGACCCGTCCATAAACAAAGGATTATCTTTTTAACTCTTAAGTATATACTTTCATCTGATAACGATGGAAACCCAGATTACGGATTTGTTCGGGCTTCAGATCTATACGGACAAGGGAATGTTTATCGGCGAAGTCGAGGATGTTCTCATCGACGTAGATCAGAAGAAGATCGAGTCGATCATTGTCGGCAAGGTCAACGACCAGCTCTTCGAGCTCAAGAACTTCAAGGGCCTCAAGATCCCCTACCGGATCATCAGCGCGATCGACGATATCGTCCTGATTCGCCACCTGCCGGGTGCCTTTACCGGCGGCAGCACTCCGGAAGAGTAAGGTATCGGCTGGAAACAGCGGGAGACCCCCACCATATTTTATCCGCACTCCCGCATGGTATTCGTATGGAAAACCGCGAGATTTTCTCGGCAATAACCGCAATCCCCCCTCTTTTTGTCCGGCTCGACGGGCGGGCGTTCCACCGCCTCGCCGATTGTCTTGGTCTTGAGAAGCCCTTTGATGAATTTTTCCATAAGGGGATGGTGACCGCCTGCACATCGCTTATTGCAGAAAGCGGGCTCAACCCCGATTTTGCGTACACGTTCTCGGACGAGATCAGCCTTTACTTCACGAAGCTCCCGTTCAGCGGCAGGGTTGAGAAGATCGATTCGGTAGCGGCATCGTATGCAGCGAGTTCCTTCACGCTTGCCCTTGGCGGGACAACGCTTGTTGCTTTCGATGCCCGGGTGATCCCGGCAACTCCTGCGTACGCTGTCGAGTACCTGGCCAACCGGCAGGCCGAGGCATGGCGCAACCACATCAACGCCTACTGCCAGCAGGCCCTGATCGAGGAGGGGATGAATGCCCGGAAAGCCGCTGAGAAGCTCAAGGGCCTGCAGGCAAATGACCTGCACGAGATGATGCACATCCTGGGGTTCAACCTCGCGACTACTCCGGCCTGGCAGCGCCGGGGTACTTTAATCTATAAGAAGATCACGGAGAAGGAGGGGTTTAATCCTATTACCAAAGAGACCGTGATTGCGGAGCGGAGTGCGGTGGTGGCGGAGTCGGAGCTGCCGTTGTTTACGTGCCCGGAGGGGAAGGAGTTCTTGGAGAAGGTGCTGGGCGGGAATTAATTGAGATTATCTTGATTTTTCCAAGAATTGGGATCTAGTTGAAATGTAGTCGAGGATCAATCTAAATGAATGCGGAAAAAAAAGTAACGGGCTTAGATAAACAATTTGGAATAGTTGTAATGATTGATGCACTTGGCGTCTCACAATATACTTTAGATCAATGTGTAGATTTTGTAAATAAACAGAATAACATCAGGGAAGATCTTGAACAACAGAAAAATTCATTCAATCAATACAATTTTTTTAAATAATACACCATACTTGATGTGTATTTTTACAGGAAGTTGCAGTCAAAATTGAACTACACGCAAAAGATGAAGAGCCTCGCCATGCGTTTCTGTTGGCGTTTCCCTGCGCTGATGGCAATTTCCCCTCTCACATTATGTGTAAATAGGCTTCTTCCTGTCCAGCTTCCCGTATATATAATACCATGAATAGGGGTGCATATGGTTGGCGTCTGTAGTATTATGAAAGGGGAGCACGATGAAAGTTGCATGTCTACTTTTAATATTCACATAAAAAAGGAGAAGAACCAAAGGATTACTTCTTGGTTGCAGTCCAGGTCCCGTCCCAGGTACCAGTATTGATGCCATACCGCCAGGTGCCGGTAAATGAATTTCCATCGGCAGCCATGGTGAGAACAACATCCCCCGCGTCGTCAGGAGGTTGGTACGATGGGGTCTGCGACCATGTGCCGGTCAGGGTATTACCCGAGACCGTACCTCTAATGCGTCCACCAGCATGGGTATAGGTTGCGGTCACCTGATTACCCGATTGCGTAAACTGCATCGTTCCCCAGTTCGAATTCCACGAGCCGGACCAGGGTTCTGTTCCCTCGGATGCAGCCGTTAACGTACCGGATGTGATTACTGTAGCAGGAACGGTTGTGGACACAGGCCCTGGTCCTCCGGAAACCGCCGGTGACCCTGTTGAGGACGGGATTTTTATCAGGTTCGTACATCCTGCCACAAGTACCGCTCCAAGGATCGCCATGACCAGCAGTATTGTTCCAGAACGTTGGCACAGGTTCAGGAAGTTTTCAAAACCAGCATACGGAATTTTCATATGTTCCTTTCCATCAAGACTCCATTTATAATTTTTGTTGGCCAAGAAACAGTTTTTCCTGTATATATATGGGATCCGTTATACTGAAAGAGGACTATTCAATTTGAGATCGCGGTGTGGGTAGGAATAAAGTATGCAATTAAAAGGAAAATGGAAGTTCGTTCGATCTCCTGAGAGTACCCGGACTGGAGACAGATGCAGAAGGATTAAATAGAATTTTTTATATCGCCAATAGGGGATATTCCCTTCGAATAGGTGGTATATGTTGCATTCATCTGGACATTATTCAGTCCGATACTATTTGATATGGCATCTCCATTTTTATGATTCAGAGAATCGAACCATCGGTTTTAAAGTCCTCCTATGGAATAGTGATCACCATAATTATTTCTTTGGAAAAAGTTACTGTATAAAATTTCCGGAGTGATTAAATGACTGACACAAAAAACGAAACCGGCACCCGTATATCCATGACATTTCCCAAAAGAATAATGGTATATGTTTTGATAGATTTGCTTCTTATAAATCTGATAACGTATTATTTTGTGTATCATGTTTCCCTGGCATTTGTGATTTCCGTAAGCGCTATTGAAATAACAGCCCTTGCCGCAGCCCTTGCTTTCTGGGTCCCAAGATACCAGCTTAAATGGTAATTTTTTGCTCTGTAGAAACCCTCTTTTCACGTGATGATCTCCCCCCTTGCGCCAACCCTGCCCCCTATTGGGGGCGGGGGCGCATTGCGATGCCCCGGCATTACCTGAATTAGAAATTTCTCCACGATAGCATACAGGTAATACGGCATAATCGCAATCGGGGGATGCCATAGCGGCGGGGGCAGAGCCCCGAGAGCATCATAATTACTATCAAATGATTTCTTCAGAGGAAATTTTTTTTAAAAATGGTTGACCGGGCCTAGTGCTGGTAGGTGATCTCCAGCAGTTCGCCGCTCTGGGCGTCCACCCAGCCGACAGCCGGTGTAGGATTCGTTTTTGCCCGGATGATATCGTCATCGAATACGATCTTCCATGCCAGCGGGATGCTGGACAGGCGCGGGGTGGTTGCAGGGTCGTGGAGGTCTTTCCAGCGGATATCGGTGGAGAGGAGGCGGAACCCGGAGCTGGTGGATGGGTACAGGGTATTTGCTCTGGCCTGGACGGTGTAGACGGCCTCTGATCTGGTAACCATCACGTCTTCTGCTATCATGAAGGCATTCTCCGGGGTCTGCCAGCGCTGCACGTACTCCGTTATCGCACCGCTGATCGCATCCACGGACACGATGAAACCGTCGGCATCGCAGGGATAGCCCTGTATGATACGGTTGTAGATGAAGCGGTAACTCCCGGCAACGTTCCCGCCGGGGGTGGATAACGGGACATAGCGGGAGTCGCTTAAGTTAATCGAGAGGATGCCGTTGTACCGGCTGTCGACCGTGCTCTCGGCGATCTGGCGGGCAGCCTCCATACCCAGCACCGGGTTCTGCGACCGTCCGCCGGGGAGGATCGTGCGGTTGAAGGTGACAACCGTGCCGGTGTCTGCGTCCAGGAGGCCGGAAGCTTCGGTGGTGGTGCCGGCGCTCAAGCTGTACTTCCAGACCCGCCCGAAGTCAGGAGTGGTTGCCAGTTCCACGGTCATGTCGCCGGGGGGAAGGTCGGGGAATGCCCCCCGGGCGATCTCCTTTGCCTGCGCTTCCGTTATCTTCGGGCTGGTGTCTCCTGCCGGTGTCACGTAGGTATTTGCACTGGCAGTCTGGACCGGTTCCAAAATATTCGTTGCGGTTCCGGTGGTGTTTACGGTCGGTTTTATCGTGGTTACCGTAGTGGGAAGGTTCGTTACGGCAGGTGTGGCTGCCGTCAGGGAGGTGGCAATGGTCGTGGCGGCAACCGTATTCTGCAGGGGTGTTACGACAGGTGTGGGTAACGCTGCCGGCTGCGGGGATCCCGCGAGAATCCCGCTCAGGATGATGTATACCGCAACCACGGCAATGATTGCTACGGCGATCATCCCGATCTTTTTTAAGAGACGGCGCTGTTTCTTTTTCCGCACAATCTCTTTGTACCGTGCCGGAAGATAGGGTTCGTTAAACTCGTCAGAATCGTTTTTCACAAACGCAGCCTCATAATTCACGTTACTATCTATCTCCGGTGTTAATAAAAATGACCGGGGTTTCCTTGCGGGCAGGTCCTCTTTTCCGGGTCCGGCCTTTCAGGAAAGGACCGGGTACACCTTTTAACAGGAAATTTTGAAAAAGAGAACTCTGAATAAAAAGTGAAATCCGGGAATTGCAGCCCGTATCAGTACGTCCGCCCGACAAGGGTCGCCTTCCCCGGCTTTTTACAGACAATGCAGGGACCCGTGGTTGAAGAGACATAGGGAGAGCGGACGTCCGTGCCGAGGATTGAGGAGTTCGCCATTTCCTCGATTGCGTTCCCACATTCCCGCTTCTGGCACCAGTGAACGACCGCGACCTTACCGTTGTTGAGGGCAGCGTTCAGGGTGTCCATCGAGTCTACGGAGCAGAGGTGCGACTTCGTGTGCTCCTCGGCTTTTGCCCGGATCGATTCCGTAATTTCAGCAAGTACCTTAGTCACGCCATCGCACACAGTTGCAAGCCTGATCTGGCTCTTTTCGCCCGTACGCCTGACAGCCATCACGTTGCCGCCATCGAGGTCTCTCGGGCCCAGTTCGAGCCGGAGCGGCACGCCCCGGAGCTCCCACCAGTAGTACTTTGCCCCGGGCCGCATGTCACGGGTATCCATCTTTACCCGCAAGCCGGCGGCTTTTAAGTCGGCTTCCAGTTTCTGTGCAGCCGCGAGCACGTCCTCATGCCGCTTCCCAATCGTGATCGGGACAATGACCGCCTGGACCGGTGCAATGGCCGGCGGGAGGATAAGCCCCTTGTCATCGCCGTGCATGCTAAGGAGCGCAGCGATGCACCGCTCCGAGATCCCGTAACAGGTCTGGTTTGCCAGCTGCTGGTTCCCGTCCTTGTCTTCGTACGTGATGGAAAAAGTCTTCGAGAAGTGTGTACCGAGGTGGTGGACCGTGCTGCACTGGAGGGTCCTTCCGCCCGGCATGATCGCGTCTACCGCAATCGTGTAGTCGGCGCCCGGGAACTTGTCCCAGTCCGGGCGCTTCGAGATGGTGATCGGGATGCAGAGCCCGTCGTAGAACTCTTTCGTAAGCCCGAGTTCGTATTCCACCTGAGCCTCCGCCTCGTCCCACGTTGCATGGACCGTGTGGGACTCCATGAAGGAAGTGATCTCCCGCGCCCGGATCATCGGCCGGGTCTGCTTGGTCTCGTACCGGAAAGTGTTCACAATCTGGTAGTACTTCATCGGCAGGTCGGCGTGCGAGCGGAGCCAGAGCGCATAGATCGGGTAGATTGCAGTCTCGCTCGTGGGACGAAGGGCGAGTTTCACGTCAAGCGGCGTCATCCCGCCATGCGTCACCCAGTAAACCTCGTCCTCGAATCCCCTGATGTGCTCGGCCTCCTTCATGAACTCCTGTTCGGGAATGAGGAGCGGGAAGAGCGTCTCCTGGTGATCCCGGTCGAGGAGATCGCGGAGCCGGGTATATACGAACTTGCGGATCGCAAACCCGTACGGGTACCAGACATAGAGCCCCTTGACCGGGTAGCGGACATCCATGATCTCGGCCCGCCAGAGAATATCGTTATACCATCCCGAAAAGTCCTGCTTGGGCGGCAGGGTGCCGTTTTCGTCGTCCATGGGGGTCCTCTTAAGCTACTAAATGTATGACAACCGGCGTTATAAAAGCCTCGACATACGCGGCGATGACGAGCAGCGGCAGGACGTACAGGATGAACAACCGGCCGAACCGGCGGGCATCCGCCGCCGCATCCCCTTTGCCATACCACTCCGCGATCAACGACTGGGCAAGGAGGATCCCGATGGCCCCGGAAAGGATGAAGGCCGGGATCTCGAAGATGCCGTGCGGGAGGATGGCGGCGGCAACAAAAAGGGGGGTGTGGTCCGTATGGACGATCTCGATGATGGCACCGATCACGATCCCGTTCAGGCTCATGATGAAGATCGTGATGATCCCGAAGGTTGCACCGCCTAAAAAGAGCAGGATGCATGCCTCGAGGTTGTTGAAAAAGATCTTAACGCACATATCAAAAGGGTTCTTTCCGTCCATCTGGCTGGCAACCTCTTTGTCGAAGAGTTTGATGAGTTCCTCTCCAATGGAAGGGTTCTGTGCCGATCCGACCCAGCCAATCATCACGGTGGCAAGAAAAAGGAGGAGCGTGATGGTGATGGCATTCGCAAGCTGGGAATCAGACATACAGTACCATCCGGATCATGTCCCGTACCCCCGGTGCAAATCCGACAACGATCATCGCGAGCAGCACGAGGTGCCAAAACGTGGGGTTCGCCTCTTTCCGGTACATCTGCATCACGTAAATGGCCGGGAACAGCACGATGAGTTTTAAGGGATACATGACAAAGGCCGTGCCGGTCAGGTTGATGAGGGCGGAACCGACCACGTGCTGCTCGACATAGGTGACATGGGGGTGGAAGTCGATGCCATAGCTGGTCGCACTGGCGTCCAGCAGCTGGCCGAAGAGGAGGGTGAGGTAAAGCGGGTCGGAAACATACGTCCACGAGAGCACGTACCGCATGACAGCCCATACGATGAGCGTGGCGGTGACTGCCATGAGCACGATGATCCCCAGAATGAAGAGGTCGACGCCGTTATGCGTCTGGCTCCAGGCAAGCAGGATGAGGGCGGCAATAAATGTCGAAAAGATACCGGCACCTGCATAGACCTTCAGGTAATCATCGACAATATGCTGCCTCTCCAGGTATCGGGAGAAGAGGAGGATGCCAAACGTGTAGGCAAAGATAACAAAGTAGATGAACGGTGTGACTATCGCAAACTGGGCGTCGGACTGGATCATGTGGGTGTCCTGGACTACCCTGAGGACACCCCCGAAGATCACGTAAGGGATGGTGGCGAGCACGAACCGTCCATCGACTCTGAAGTTCGAACTGTTGAACCAGCGATAGATGAGGTAGAGCGCAGCTATGAGGATGAGGGCGTACGTGATTGTCTCGACCGCATTATAGGGCTGTTCGTATCGTATGGGATCGATGTAATATTTGTAGAAGAAATCACTAATCATCCATGATCACAATGAGCGCAGATGCAATAAAATTACTGAAACCCCGGCTCTTTGACAAGTCCAAATGGATGCAGCTCCCCCGCGATGTCGTGATCGGCCATGACGTGCTCTGGCAGTTGCCGGCGGTATGCAAAGATCTCAAGCTCGGTTCGTCTGCGCTCCTCGTCTCCGGCAGGGGGACCATGAAGCTGGCCGGCAATACCGTAATGAAGATCCTTTCGGACGATTATAAGGTAAAACCCTTCCTTGCCGAAGAGATCACCGCACCGGTCATCAAGAAGGCCGAGAAGGCCGCAAAAGGTGCGGACTTCCTGATCGGTGTCGGGGGCGGGCGGGTGATCGATACCGCGAAGATCGTCTCGTTCAACCTCGACCTCCCGTTCATATCGGTCCCCACGGCAGCGTCGCACGACGGGATCGCCTCCGCCCGTGCCTCGGTTGCCACGGAAGCGGGCCATTCCTCGCTCGAAGCCCAGCCCCCGGTTGCGATCGTTGCCGATACCGGGATCATCGCCTCCGCCCCACACCGTCTTCTCGCGGCCGGCTGTGCGGATGTTATCTCCAATTATACGGCAATCCTCGACTGGGAGCTCGCCCACCGGGTGAAAGGCGAACCTATCAGCGAATATGCGATTACCCTCTCGAAGATGACCGCCGAGATCCTGGTGAAGGACGCCCACCTGATCAGACCGCACCAGGAGGAGTCGGCATGGCTGGTCGTGAAGGCCCTGGTATCGAGCGGGGTTGCGATGAGCATCGCCGGTTCGTCCCGGCCGGCAAGCGGCGGGGAGCACAAGTTCTCCCATGCGCTGGACCGGCTCGCGCCCGGCAAGGCACTCCACGGGGAGAGCTGCGGGATCGGGACGATCATCTCGATGTACCTCCACGGCGGCGACTGGCGGGGCATCCGCTCGTCTTTAAAAACCATCGGGGCACCGGTGACTCCCGCGGATGTCGGGATCGATGATGCCGTTGCGGTCGAAGCACTCCTGATGGCAAAGACTATCCGTCCCGAGCGCTTTACCATATTCGATATGGGACTGACAAAAGAATCTGCAGAGAAACTCGTGCACATGCTGTATGAGGAGTAAGGTTCATGGCAGACATAAAGACGAAGGTCACGCTGGTCGGCACCGTGCTCGCAAAGCCGGGCACAGAATTCATCTATGAGGGAGAGGTCGCTGCCTGCGATGCCTGCAAGGTGAAGAAGGCCTGCAACAACCTCCAGAAAGGGAGGAAGTACCGCATCGTCACGGTCCGGACAACGCACCACGAGTGTGCCGTGCACTTCAACGGGGCGACCGCGGTCGAGGTGACGGATGCCCCGATAACCATGCTGATAACCCCCGAGATGGCGATCGTCAACTCCAGGATCAGGCCCGAGATCTCCTGCAACAAGAGCGACTGCCGGAGTTTTTCGCTCTGCAGGCCGGAAGGGGTGGTTGAGGGAGAAAAGTACGTTGTCACCGATGTTATCGGCAATGCGTCGGATATCTGCGATAAGGGCCGGTCGCTGAAGCTGGTGGAGATCCGGCCGGCGTAAGGGGTCCTCTGACTTTCGCATCTTCTTTTATCGACCAGAGTTGCAGAGCCAGCTGCACCAGCTCGTCGTACCGCTCCAACCCGTTCCGCCACCGCTCCGGCAGAGCATCAAGCCCCCAGCATGCCCCTGCCAGTGCCCCGGTACATGCACCCACCGTATCCGCATCCCCGCCGAGATTGACCGCGGAGAGGATGGCCATTTCGGCAGACTTTGCATGCATGAATGAATAGAGTGCCGCATGCGAACAAAGCACACTATCTAAGGAAGGATCCGGATCATAGTGGTCATAGCTTCCCAGCACCGCATGTACCTCATCATTTGTACAGAGCGAACGTGCATGCCGGAACGCGACAGCCCGTAACGACCCCCGGCACATGTCGCTCACCATCACGTTCAGGAACGCGGAGCAGTGACCCCCGACCGGGTCATAGTGCGTGAGCCGGGAACAGGTTAAGCTGACTTCGTATACTTCCGGGGCGGGATAGAAGATCCCGAGCGGGAACCCCCGCATAACGCTCCCGTTCGTCCGGCTGCCATGGTTTTTCTTATGTACGAGCAGTGCGGCATGGTGCGGCACGGTCCCGGATCGCACAAGATCAAAGAACAAAGTTGATGTAGGACCAAACCATTCCGGTTTTTGAATATAGCTGACAGATAATTTGTCTACAAGGTCTTTTTCACAAAAGCCCCTGCATGCAACCAGCGATTCCGCGACCGCAATTGCCTGCAGAGTGTCGTCGGTAAATTCACCTTTTTTTCTGGAATGGCGGCCCCCGGGGCGGTATTCTGTCAACCAGACTTCAGGCTGTCGAGATCCTTCCAAAGGCGCACCCAGTGCGTCCCCCATTGCAAGCGCAACCAGCGATCCCACGTGCCGCATCGTACCTGATATAAACCTCACCAATAAGGTATATGTGCACAACAAAAAATAGAATCCTTTTGGAAAAGGTGATAGTGTGCAAAAGGAAGAGTTACTCCATCTCCACATGCTGATGATTCACATCAAGAAGTACTACGAAGGAATCTCCCACGAAGAGATCCACACGGACCGCTACAACTCCCTTGAAATCTCTCCTGTGCATATCCATAAAGATAAAAAAGCCCATAAGGATGCTCTCCTCACGCTCGGGGATGAGATCGTTACCCATATCCACCACCAGCATATGCCTGTGGTGAACTATTCTTCTGATACTGCTTCGCAGAAAGTTGCAGCCGAACATTAACCTGCCATGGATGAGGTGCAAGTGTACCGGGAGATCATCTCCCGGATCCTCACCCTTCCCCCAGGCGACGAAGCAACCATCAGCTCGGCCAAGATCGCGGTCTGCCGGAAGTACGGTCTTCCCGTTGTCCCGAAAAACTCTGCCATATTGGCCGCTGCCCTGCCGGAAGAGCATGAGATCCTCCGCAGGATCCTGATGGTCAAGCCATCGCGGACGCTCTCCGGGGTTGCTCCTGTTGCCGTGATGACTTCCCCGTATCCCTGCCCGCATGGCAAGTGCCTGCCCTGCCCGGGCGGGCCTGACCATCCATTCCATTCCCCGCAGAGCTATACGGGCGAGGAGCCGGCGGCGAAAAGGGCCCGCGAGCACGACTTCGACCCGTTCCGGCAGGTGCAGGCCAGGCTTTCGCAGTTCGAGACTCTCGGGCACCGGGTGGAGAAGGTGGAACTGATCGTTATGGGGGGGACCATGACCGCCCGCCCGGTGGAGTACCAGCAGGCGTTCCTCGCCCGGTGCATCGAGGCGATGAATACCTATCCTGACGGAAAGCCGGCAGCAGAGGCCCCGGATATCTGCGACATTGAGGATGCCAATGAGACCTCCGCCATCCGGTGCGTGGCGATCACCTTCGAGACCCGCCCGGACTGGTGCAGAAAAGAGCACATCGACCGGATGCTGGAGTACGGCGTGACCAAGGTGGAACTTGGCGTGCAGCACGTCACCGACAAGATCCTGCAGTACAACCGGCGGGGCTGCATGGTCGCGGACGCCGTGGAAGCAAACACCCTCCTCCGCGATGCAGGCATGAAAGTCGGGTTCCACATGATGCCCAACCTGCCCGGGTCGGATCTGGAATCCGACCGGAAGATGTTCGAAACCATCTTTGCTGATTCCCGTTTCCGGCCGGACTTCCTCAAGATCTACCCCACGCTCGTTACTCCCGGTTCCGAGATCGAGAAACTCTGGAAGGAGGGGAAGTATTCCCCGTATGCCGAAGACGAACTGGTCGATCTCATCGCTTACGCCAAATCCCTCATCCCCGAGTACGTAAGGCTCCAGCGGATCCAGCGCGATATCCCCGCAAAGCTGATCGTTGCCGGCTCGAAGCACTCCAACTTCCGGCAGCTGGCACAGAACCGGCTTAAGGAGTCCGGGAAACGCTGTCGGTGCATCCGCTGCCGGGAGATCGGCCGGCTCCCGTCGCTTACCGAACCGGCAATACAGGTGCTGGAGTACGATGCCTGCGGAGGCGTGGAGCATTTCATATCAGCAGTCTCGGACGACTCCCTCATCGGCTTTGCCCGGCTCCGCTTTCCTTCCCTGATGTACCGGCCGGAACTCGAATCGGCGGCGCTCCTGCGGGAGCTCCATGTCTACGGGAGCCTTGTGCCGGTGGGAAAGGATGCCGGGTCCGAGGAATGGCAGCACCGGAATTATGGGAAGGATCTCCTTATCCATGCCGAGGAGATAGCACGCAGCGCAGGGTTCCGGAACCTTGCAATCATGAGCGGGATCGGCGTGCGGCCCTATTACCGGCGGCAGGGCTATGAACGGAGAGGTCCCTATATGATCAAGGAGTTGTCATGAACCCGGCAACAACAGAATTCCTCCGGCAGCGGTTCTGCGAATACTACAAAAAGACCGTGCTCGTCCCGCCCCCCTCTCTCGGGCAGCGGGAGTGGGGTTTTGTCCTCTTCAACCCCGGTTCGGCCGAGATGCGCATGCGGCGGCATATCGGGTTCTCCGATCGGGGCGAGATGGAAAGCTACATCACTAGCATCGTCCCGCAGCACACCTATTACTCGACGGCCTATTACGAGAAGCCGGATGCCGGGACCATGGCAGACAAGGGATGGAGCGGGGCTGACCTGATCTTCGATCTCGACGCCGACCATATCGTGCGGGGCCCGTACGACCAGATGCTTGCTCGCGTGAAAGTGGAAACAGAGAAACTCATCGCCATGCTGACAGAAGAGTTCGGCATGGACAAAAAGTCAATCGCGCTCGTCTTCTCCGGCGGGCGCGGGTACCATGTCCATGTCCGGGACATCGCGTTCCGCTCATGGGGGAGCGCCGAGCGCCGGGAGCTGATCGACTATGTCTGCGGGATCGGCATCGACCCCGTATCCATGCTGACCGGAAAAACCGTTCCCTCGCCCGGCTGGCAGCAGCGGTACCGTGAAGCGCTCATCGAGTACCTCCGGTGGATCGGGAGCCTGCCGGAAGAAGAGGCGATGGCCCACCTGACTGCGATGGAGGGGGTAGGAAAGGAGTCCGCAGCCTTGTTTTTAAAAAAACGCGACGAGATCATCAGCGATATTGAACACCGGCCCACGGGGATGATCCTGAAGAACCGCGTCCTCGGCATCATTGCCGGCCGGCAGGAAAGCGAGTTCAGAGTACGGCTCCTCTCCCGGGCAGCCCTTGCCGACGAACCGGTCACGACCGATACCAAGCGCCTGATCCGGATGCCCACGTCCCTGCACGGCGGGAGCGGGATGCGGGTCCAGCCGCTCGAGCTCCGCGACCTGCATGACTTCGATCCGCTCACCGATGCCGTCGTGTTCGGCACCCGCGATGTGAAGGTGGACCAGAAGTTCTCCTTGAAGATGCCGATGCTCGGAAGTACTTATGAACTCCAAAAAGGTATCATTACAGTACCGGAAGCGGTGGCAGTGTTCCTCTGCTGCCGTGGCATGGCGGAAATAGCCTGAAGCCTGGAGCATGAGAATGAAGCTTGACGACCTGCGCAGCATCCTGTTATCGGAGCGGGAGACGGGCCGTCTCACGGCGATTGCACCGGACATTTTTGAAAAAGGGCATGCAGAACTGGCCACCATCACCAAGAAGGTCTATGCCATCGAAGATCCATTCTCCGGCGAAGCCCGCGCCCTTATTGACGAGACGCTGTCGATACGGGAGACGATCCAGGACCTGTTTGCGATCCGTTCCCGCAAGATCCTCGCGCTGACGATCATGCATGCGGAAGGGAACTATTACGATCGCGAGGAGGTCAGACGGATGATCCCGGCGGAGAAGGAGATGTTCGAGCAGATGACGGCGAGCATCGAACAATGCCAGAAAATCCTGTTGCTGAATATCCCGCATACCCTGAACGCTCCCCGTCATGCCGTTCCCGCTGCTGATGCCGGCTCCCCGGGACCAGAACCAGAACCTCTGGAAGATGAGGGGCAGGATGAGGGGGAAGGTGCGCCGCAAATACCCGGAAATCCGATATCCCATCCCTGCGTCCTCGTCCATGTGCTCGAGGACATGGATTCGTTCATGGGCGTTGACGGGAGGATTTATACCCTTGCAAAGGGAGATATAGTGACGCTTCCCGAGCGGAATGCTGCGGTCCTGTCCGAGCGCAACATAGTCTTAAATATCAATCTCTGCAAA
>Ga0182011_10000905_pt1 | contig 25873 bp, 34 predicted proteins | sample 711E1DmetaG_FD_120481 | JGI IMG/M metagenome (GOLD analysis project Ga0182011, IMG submission 120481) | Permafrost microbial communities from Stordalen Mire, Sweden - 711E1D metaG | ecosystem: Environmental > Terrestrial > Soil > Wetlands > Permafrost | place: Sweden: Stordalen | collected...
TGCCACCGCCCCCACTTTCTTTTCCATAGGGAAGGTTTCACCGGTGAGCACGGCCTGGTTGACGAAGAAATCGTTGGCCTCGAGCACGATCCCATCTGCCGGGATCAGGCTGCCTGCCGAGAGCAATGCGATGTCACCCGGTACCACTTGCATGGAAGGGATTGTCTGCGGCTTGCCGCCGCGTAATACGCTGGTCTTGATGGTGACCTGGGAGCGCAGTTTTTCGACGGCATTACTGGCAGTGAATTCCTGCACGAAGCCCAGAAGGGTGCTACCCAGTACGATGGCCAGCACGATGATGGCGTCCGTCCATTCGCCGACAAACCCAGAAACGACCGCGGCAAAAATAAGGATGAGAACGAGGGGGCTTTTGAATTGGTTCAGCAAGAGACGGAAGGCAGTGGTCTGTTGCTGGGCTCTGATCGTATTGGGGCCATATTGGTCTAGCCGTTTCTCGGCATCGGATTGTTGGAGTCCTTTATCGGAACTGTGTAATGCAGTGAGCAGTTGCTCCGAAGATTGGCTCCAATAAGCATCTGGTGTGGTTTGGGCAGCCGTCTGCCCTTTGCGCGTATTTGATTGTGAATTGGGTTTATTTGTTTTCATCTTGCCTCTCTTGATTTTCTCATCTCTATACTGTTTTCCATGATCGATCAATTGTTAATTATATTACTTCACGTAAATTACCGCGGGAAGATTTTCTATCCACAATATTTTCCTTGGCCACATTCTTCATTTTCTTTCGGTTGCAATTGAGGGATGGTATATTGATACAATATAGGTATAATTGGTTGATATTGTTAGATGATAATACATAAAAAGGAGAAATATGAACAATCCACCTGAAACACCCCCAGTTAATCCTCCCGCGTCCGATGTCTCCAGCGAAGATCGCTTATGGGTCTTGTTGTGCTTTTTTCTCACTCCGATCATTCCGCTGATCACCTTGTTCTTGGAAGACAAGAAGAACCAACCCTTCATTAAGTATCACACAGTCCCCACCCTGATTCTGGGAATCGCAGAAATTATCGCTGCCGGGATCCTCGCTTTCATTCCCATTGTGGGTTGCTTGACTCCATTCCTGTGGATCATCAACCTGGTACTGGGTCTGAGAGCCAATAAGGGAGTCAATGTGGATATTCCGGTGATCACCAAATTTGCCAGGCAACAGGGCTGGTAAACCGCCTTTATTGATTTCGATTCGATCGATGCCCTCCATGATAAGAGGGCATCGATGTTTAATTGGATTATTTTTGTTCGTAAGCACGCCGTAGCCCGGCGATGTCGAGCTTGCCCATTTTCAGCATGGCTTCTCTCACCCGGTTGGCTTTCTCTGTATCCTTGTCTTGCATTAATTCCCCCAGGATCGTCGGCACGATCTGCCAGGAGACCCCGTATTTATCTTTCAACCAGCCACATCTTCCCTTTTCGCCGCCTACCGAAAGCTTTTCCCAGAGCTCGTCCACCTCGGCCTGACTCTCGCAGTTGACGAAGAATGATACAGCTTCGTTGAACTTGAAGACCGGACCGCCGTTCAGAGCCATAAATTCCTGCCCGTTAAGTCGGAAGGTCACGATCACGACAGAACCATTTTTTCCCGGTTCACCTTCTCCATTTCGGGAAATCGATAGTATTCTCCCATCCTTGAAAAGGGAGGTATAAAATTTTGCTGCTTCTTCGGCTTGATCGTTGAACCACATAAATGGGGTGATTTTTTGCATCTCATTCACTCCTTTTCAACTGACTACCGTTCAGTCCCGGTAAGTTCAGCTTTTTGTCATAATTTGGATAATTTTACCTTCTCACAGATACTTTGCTGGTCTATTTCTCGATCCGGTTGCTCAAGGCCCCAAATCCCGAAAAAGGCTGCCTGGCGATGCGTGGAATTTATCTGGGAGCCACCGTTGGCCTGATTGCCTTTCTCATCGGTCAACTGATTGGTTAACTAACCTCGGTCTTTGTTGTTCTGGGGAATATCCCCTGTGCTTTTTAATTCCAATCGGTAAAGGGTACCTCTCAAGTCGAGAAAATATAGATTTCCCTGCTCATCGCTGCCAAAAGAGGAGATTTGTGCCGAGGTATGGAATAGTAGGACTGCTTTCCAACCCTGGTCGCCGGTATGGACCAAGCCCCAGATCGTGCCGCTGCAGTAATCGCCAAACAGATAAACACCGTAAAACTCGGGCAGCATTTTTCCGCGGTAGATGTCCCCGCCGGATACGACGCATCCCTGACTGTGGTCGTACTCGAACACCGGCGCCACGTAATGATCGGGAGGCGTCTGTGGATTGCCTTTGTAGGCATGGTTGCCTTCCAGCAGGTTCCAGCCAAAATTTGCCGGGATGGCGGAGAAACCCGCTGGCAGATAATCGATTTCTTCCCATTTATCCTGGCCCGCATCAGCGATATACAGGTCACCGGTTTGAGGATCAAATTTCATTCCCCAAGGATTGCGCAGGCCGTACGCCCAGATTTCTGGCAGGCCGCCGCCGGAGGCAAAGGGGTTATCAGCCGGGATTGCATACGGGCTGCCATGATCCACGTCGATGCGCAGGATCTTCCCTAGCAGTGTTTGCAAAGATTGGCCATTCCCATTGGGGTCGCCCTGGCTTCCGCCGTCGCCCATGCCGATCCATAACATCCCGTCCGGACCGAAGAGGATTTGTCCGCCGTTATGGTTTGGATAGGGTTGTTTGATCTGTAAAATGATTTGCTCGCTGGCAGGATCGGCAGTTTGGTTGTCTGCCGGCGCGCCGACGGTTGCACTGAACCGTGAAATGGTCGTATTCCCGCTCAGGTCGGTGTAATCGACAAAGAAGTATCCGTTGTCCTTGAAATCCGGGTGGAATGCGATTCCCAACAGACCCTGTTCATTGCCGCTACTCCCCACCCGTTCATGGATATCCAGAAATGGTGTGGCTAAAACTTGATCATTGAGCACCACCCGGATCACTCCACGCTGCTCGAGGATTAACAACCTCCCTGAGCCGTCGCCGGCATTTCCCAGATTTACCGGGCGTTGTAAACCGCTGAGCACCGCCGCCCAGGTATAACCCGCTGGGTCGGGGAGTGAAGTGACGGGGGCTTCGGTCGGCTCAAGTGTTGCCGTGGGGGTCGGCGTCATGCTTGGAATGGGACTGGGTTCAGGCGTAAAGACCGCTGAAGGTTGGAGCATGGTTTGTTGTGGAGTGCTGGCTTGGGAAACAGAGGGCTGTGGAGTACACGCAGTCAGGAGGAAGAGTAAAACAATTGCCGCTTTTAAGGATGATTTCCCTTTATTCATTCGATTTTTCCTTAACAATAAAAAGACCGTGTTGTCATTTTTGGGATTTGTTTCAAGTCAATAACGCTAATGAATGCTGTTCGCCACGACCACGCGATCGTGGCCTTCATTTTTCACCCGATACAACGCATCATCAGCAGCTTTGAGGAGGGCTTTTCCGGTGGAGCCGTGGTCCGGGAAGACCGCGACCCCAACCGAAATGGTGACTATATTTGAACTTTTGACTTTGTCCTTAAGATTCAGGTGTTTCATCTTTGCGTGCAGGGATTCAACCCATTCTTTTGCCACGGCCAGCGAGGCTTCAGGGATGACGAGCACGAATTCATCGCCGCCGTATCGGCAGGTGATATCTGCCAACCTCACGTGGCTGGTTAATAATTTCCCTAATTCTTGCAAGATGATATCCCCGGTAGCATGGTCAAGTGTATCATTGTAATTTTTATAATAGTCGATATCGATCATGAGGACACCCACCGGATACTTTTTCGTTCCGCGCGATTGATTTCCCGCTCCAGCGTTTCTTCCAGGTAACGCCGATTGAACAGATTGGTCAAATAATCCCAGATGGATTGTTCACGCAGGAGCGTTTCTTTTTGTTCCAGTTGTTGCTGTTGGTAGTCAATTTGCGTCAAATTGTGTTGAATAATAGTACTTGCGAGAGTACTGAGCACTGAAGTAAAGAAGATCAAAGCCAGCAGGCTGGGCCAATTGCTTGAGGAACTGCTGGGAACGAGAAATGGGATCATCAATAACCCAACCCATTGAACCGAAGCCAGGATAATGGTAATTAAAGGGGAAAGAAGAATGCTCGATAACATTATCGAAACAAATACATAGGTAAGAGGAACCAAGTCTCCATGCAGAATGGTGGGATCGATCAGCATCGACCCCCATGGACCGACGATACCGCAAACAACGGCCAACCATGCTGCAAGATAGTGGTGCCCGGCACGATTAAAGAGGATCGCGATCACGATTAGAATCAGCAGGCCAACGATTAATCCTAAATATCTACTGCCTCTCGAACTGGTAAGTGGGTCGACGAGCAATACCAGCACAATAGCGGTGATGACCAACAAGAGAATTGAAAACAGGACCCAGGATAATAAACCAGTACGTCGTTGCTCTGGATCCGGTATTTCTTGAGGTGAAAGGTTAGGGCTGATCAACCTGTGAAAAGCGGAGACAAAACGCTGCCATAAAGAACTCCCCCCTGGGTGATGTTGAGGAGTATTATTCTGGTTCATGGCCGCCTGTTCTTAGTAAGAACGTATCAATACAACACATTTATGACTCGATCATCCAATCATTATTAATGATAATACGACATTTCTGGTCTTTCGCATCCTTAACTTAGCAAGAAAATTATTGTAATGGATTAAGATTTGGGCAGCTTGAATGATAGCAATTGATTAACAATTCATTAAGAAATGTTTACGTAAAGCCTCGGTTAGTGTAAAATCTATAGGGCAGGTTATAGAATGAATCGGAAGAGGGTTTTCTATAATCTACCACTTGCAGGTTGGCAAATAACATTCATCCAGCTTTGAGGAGTGGCCTTATCGATGTTCAAATACCCTTTTTCGTTCTCAGAAGATACTCACAATCAGACATCCGGAATTCTTGAGCTGGACGAACCGCTTCCCTACAGTCAAAAGACAAAGGAAAGCGGTTTTTATCGCCCCGGGAAGATTTCGTTAAATGACGGTAAAAGTCTGGATTTGGTCCTCTATCACAATTCGGCGACCGAAAAGTTCATTTACATGCGCAACACCCGGGTCGATAATAATCTATTCGAGATCATTGGCCTGGACCCGGAGCTGTTTGCCAGTCAGGAAACCATCCTTCTCCCCGGCCAACTCTGCCTGGGATCGGTACGTAGCAAGTTGATCGGTGAGGCCATCAATAAGATTTTCGAATCCCCCGTTTTAACAGAAACCTTCGATCGATTTTGCCAGGAAAATATTGCCGTCTTTCCGATCGCGCGCGAAGGGTTGAAATATCAGGTTCAAGATGCAATCTACGAGAATCATGGCTTTTATTGCGATGAAATTGTCCTGGACGCGCATCATGTCTTCGACAGGTCTGTGCCCGTGTATAACCGTACTGTTGAACTGACCCTTTTCAAGGACAAAGACCTGGATCTTCAACAAAAGGAAAATATCGCGGTGGCCTTTTTTGCTGACAGCATCGCCAGCGGACTGGTAATGAAAGAAGTGGTCGCCAGGGTGAGGGAACGCTTCGAACATTTGAAACAGGTGGAGGTTATCACTCCCTTGGCCACCATCCGCGGGTTGTGCAGACTGGTCCAGACTGAAATACCTCAAGATTTTCGCATTCGTGTGCACGCGTTCGAAACCCTGCTCAATGCCTTACCACCGGATTATTATTATTCCGCCCATTTTAATATTCCGCAGTTGCATATCCGTCCTGATCTAGATGCGGAATACCGTGCTTGGTGGGGAAAAGATGATACCGGTAAATTCATCGCCGATACCGCCTGTGCGGGTTATGGTTGGAGTGAAGCCTTTTATTCCCCACGCAAACAAATTCAGATGATGAACAACCAGTTACAATCCAGGCATAATCTAACCATCGCGGATATCGTAAGGCGCAATATTCAGGCTTGAGCGAGCCGCCGATGACTGGCAATTTTAATTGAGTGAGGGGAAGCCAGTTTCTCTTTGGCTGTCGCTTGTTCTCACAGGTGGTGAAGATAGGCGGATGGGTTTTCCAAAAAGGCCCTGGTGATCTTGACGTGTTCCAGGTCTTCATATTTAACGGCTAGTATGGGCCTGGTGTCGAAACTGTAGATCGTCGCTTCTGGAAACGCCATCAGGATCGGCGAATGGGTGGCGATGATGAATTGTGCTTCCTGGTTGACCATTTCTTTGAGCATCGAAAGAAAGGCCAGTTGCCGGATGGGGGAGAGCGGTGCTTCCGGCTCATCCAATAGATACAGGCCGTTGGGGACGAACCGCGACTGGAACAGTGATAGAAAGCTCTCGCCGTGCGAGTGTGCTTGCAAGTTGCCGTCATAACGTGATTTCATATCATGGAGTTCCCGTGTGTACGGTATTTTTGCCAGGTCCGCCGCCAGTTTGGACCGGTCCGCGTATTCCCGATCCACGGCTCCCAGGTCTTCTTCCAACTCCTGGCGCATCTGCGCTTCCTTTTTTGCATATCCGAAAAAATCCTCGGCGCGCAGGAAGAACCCCCTGTGCGTACGTTTCATCCAGGCGAGCTGGAGGTATTGCGAAAAATGTCTTACAGCCGCCAGCGATGGATCGGTTTTTACACTCTCGCTGCCCACGGTGATCGACCCGGCGGCGCAAGCCAGGGCTTCCATCAACGTCGATTTGCCTGAACCGTTTTCCCCAACGAAAAAAGTCACCGGGGTGGTGAAATCGATTTCTGGCAATGCTCGTATGACCGGCAGAGTGAAGGGAAAGTGGGTATTTTCTGTCTCTGGCCACTCTCTGACCTGCATGGATTTTAATTGCAGCATATAATTTCACCTGTAGGTGGCGCATAAATATTCACCCGACATCTGAACTTGAATTATACGGGATTTTGCTTCCGTAAAATTGAGAGATTTGATTTCAAGTTATATCTTGCCGATATGAGGAGCCCCAAATGGATAATCCAGTCATAAAAGTTTTGTTCAATCGCAAATCGGTGCGCAAATACACTCGCCGTCAACCCGGGGATGACGTGATCGAAGCCGTCGTCCGTGCCGCCCAACAGGCGCCCTTCGCCGCCCAACTTTACACTGTTCTGCTGGATCGCAAGAAGAGGCATCCATTTGGGGCACCGCTCCTTTTCACCTTTTGCGTGGATATGCACAAACTGGAATTGATCATGGCTCGGCGGGGCTGGCACACTGTCTCGAACAACCTTTCCTTACTGTTCTTTGGCATTCAGGATGCCGCTTATGCGGCTGAAAACATGGTCATCGCGGCCGAAAGCCTGGGGCTGGGCAGTTGTTATCTGGGGACGACTCCCTATAACGCTAAAAAGATTCAAAAAGCCTATGCCTTGCCCGACCGTGTGTTTCCGCTGGTGGAACTGGTCATGGGTTATCCTGCTGAGGAATTTACCCCGCGCCCACGCTACCCTCTAGCTTATACTCTCTTTGAGGACCGCTACCCGGAGATCACGGAGGCCATGGTGACCGAAGCTATGCAGTCCATGGATGAGGGTTACCTCGCGCAAGGATACTACCTGAAGCAAAAGGCGAAGATCGATATCGAAGACGGGGCGAAGGTGGACACCTTTACCTATAAAGACTATTCCTGGACGGAGCATATCTCGCGCAAATGGGGACAATGGCTGTCCGATCCCGCTGAATTGCTCGACCAGTTGGCAGCCTGCGGTTTCCCCATCGAGTTACCCCGAAAGAACAAAAAGATTGAAACCCGAGAAAAGAAAGGCTAAGATGAAGAATTTCGTTTCGTTTTTTCTGCCCTCAAAAGCCGATAATACCTTGAAGGGGTCGCAATTCCCTCTCTATTTCTTTATCCTGATCGCTGCGATTGGCCTTGTGCGCAGTTGTATCCATATCTTTTCAGTCGATGGTGGTGCCGGCAGCATCGCCGGGATGAACCTGGCCGTGAGTGGTTCCGATGAGGTGATTTTTGCCTTTGCGCTATGGGGTGCCGAACAACTGATTTATGCCCTGCTTCAATGGGTGGTGATCCTGCGCTATCGCTCGCTGATACCGCTGATGTGGGCAGTTCAGTTCCTGGAAACCCTGGGACGGATTCTGGTCGGCCACATCAAACCGGTCACCTTTTCCCATACCCCGCCCGGTGCTTATCAGAATTATGTTTATCTCATTTTGGCGATGTTGATGGTAGCCTGGTCGTTTTGGAGCATCAGGAAATCCGGCGAAAAAACACAATGATCTTTTCAATTGAATCTGGGAGGATATAGATCCTGAAAAAAGGAAACTGGTCTATGGTTTCTTTTTTCCCCTGGCTTCAGCTTTTGCCAGATTTTCCTGGATGCGATAAGTGACGATCCGGTGGATCAATTCGAATGGCAGCGGTTTGTCCAATGGGAATTGAATGGTTCCCTTTGAGGTGGCATAATCTGCGACCTCGCTTTTGAAATACTTGATTCCGCTCGCGGTTGGATAAAATCCGATGTGGTGTTTGTACGCGGCGAAATAGACCAATATCCCTTTCAATGTGAATGCGGGCATCTGATAACTGATTTTTTCTTCCGCGTCCGGGGCGGCCGCTTTAATGGTGGCGCGTATCTCGTTCAACTTTTTTTGCACGTCCGTAGGGAATAACGCGATGTATTCATCAATCGTAGAATAATGGTTTTGTTGGCTATCCATAAATTCTCCTTTTTACTTGGAGGTTATTGCCTGATGCGGATTGGGACACCATTCAATGGAAAATACCAGCCAGATAATCCAGGAAGGGCCTCATCGCTTGGCAGACTTCGACCACCCTTTCCTCGAAATCATTTGCCAGTACTTCAGCATCTGTAAAGGAATGCAAGGCAGTGATTTGTTTTAAACGCAACAGACTGATTTCCGGATGATCGCGGTCGAAACCTTTTGGTGCTGTCTTGAGTCGATCAGCTGCGATCACTCCAAATGTTGTCACAAATTCCCTTGCCTGGGTGATCTTTTTGAATGGGGCGGCATCACCATCGATCACCTGGCGAAAGCGGTACAGTTGCTCCGCTGTCGGAGAGTAGAGCCCGCCTGCAACCATCGACTGCCCGCCCGGCTGGATGGAAACGTAATACCCCAGGGCATCTGTCCGCCATCCCCCCGGAGCGACGATGGCGCTGTAATTCTTCTTATATGGTGATTTGTTTTTCGAGAACCGGATATCCCGGTAGATGCGGGCGATGCACTCCCTGGCAGACAGGTCTTGCAATCGGTCCGAAATCCTGTACTCATCGATGAGGTCGTTGATGAATTGCTCAAAGGTTTTTCGAGTGGATTCGTAAGCCGGGCGATGCGCATCGAACCAGACTTTATTGTTGTTTTGATTTAATTCATCTAGGAAGTGGAGGCTTGATTCCAAATGCAGAGAAGTTGCCAACGTTGCCTCGCTTTCTATCCTCCATTTTACCTTTTTTAAGGCCTGTTTGAGCCGCAGAGATATCCTTCTCCGAAATATGGCCACCGGAGATCTCGAAACCTGTTCATCTACCCGAAAGCTCACCATTTATATGCGAGAAAACGCAGACAGATAATCGGTATTATTGATCATGACCGTTTCAGAGCAACTCTGGATGATGGTTTGGATAGTAAACGCTATTCAGGATTTTCTTCACCTTTTCAACCCTTTTTGATGTGAATGGATTCTAGTAAATTATACAAATCAAATGAATCGATGCAATCAAATAGGCTCTATTTTTAGTACTGATGCTCGACGCGGAAATAGCCATAAAGTAAAGGGCTGTCCAATTCAAGACAGCCCCATCAGTATGAAGCGATCAGGCAGAATGATTTCTGGACAGTCTTTCCCTTTAATCCTTCTTCTCCGGCAGATATTCGATGAGCCGGTGCGCCATCTTGCTCACGGTCATCGAATGCAGCCATATCCGTCCTGGACCGGTAAGTGTGGCGAGGAATAAGCCTTCTCCGCCCAGTAAAATGTTGGTCATACCCCGAATCATCTGAATGTCGAATGCCACTGTGCTTTCGAACATCGCCACGTGGCCGGGCTCGACCTTCATTACCTCACCAGGTTTGAGCGAATATTCTACGGCGTCGCCATCGAGTTCGCCAAAGGCGACTCCTGGTCCGGTCAGTTTTTGCAGGATAAAGCCCTCCCCACCGAACATGCCTGCTCCCAGCTTTCGAGTGAAGAAGACATCCAGCGCCACACTTTTCTCGGCACACAGGAAGGCATGTTTGTGCATGATAACCGACTGACCGGCATCCAGCTCGACCGGGATGACTTTACCCGGGAAGTCCGTGGTGAACGAGGCCTGGCCCGGCTCGCCGGTGGCGGTGTAGTTGATGATGAAAACGGTTGCTCCCGAGACAGCCCGCTTGAGCATACCGCCCAATCCACCCCCTGAGGTGGTGTTCATGTTTACCGAGGTGGTCATCCAAGACATGGCCCCTGCGTCTGAATAAACGACCTGATTGGGCTGTAATTCCACCACTAAGGTCTGTTGAACCGTCCCCAGGATGTGGTACTTGATCCCGCTTTTGGTCTGGCCGCTCGTTTCTTGAATCGTAGGAAGATCTGGAATACTCATGGCTTGCTCTCCTTTTTTGAAATGTTAACTGAACTTGAAATGTTCATTACTTATCTATTGTAAATGCACGGTCAAGCCCTTGCAACTGGTAAGAAAGGTGATTTGTTGATCCATGGGGTAGGTTCATTCGAGTAGTTTTTAATATCTGGGCAGTTAGAATCTCGTTTTTGAATAGACTGATCTGTATTGTCAGATTTATTTCACCCAGATCGGAAAGAGGTCATTGTTTTTGTCATTTGTCAATCGAATTTGGTTTTTCCCGTTGACTCCGACGACATAGATTTGTTGCTTGCCGCTCGCATCAGAAATGTACGCGATCCAGTTTCCGTCAGGTGACCAGGACTGGGAATAATCATTGGTGGTGTTATGGGTGAGTGGTTTGGGGTCGCGGCCATCCGCATTTATGAGATAGATATCCCAATCCCCGCCGTCGCGGTCTGTTTCGAAGGAAATCAGGCTGCCATTGGGTGACCATTGCAGCCGGCCGTCGAAGCCATCGTTCGTTGTAAGTTGTTTTAAATTGGAGCCGTCTTTATCCATCACATAGATCTAGCTGTCACCATCGCGATTGGAGACGAAGGCGATCTTTTTCCCGTCCGGCGACCAGGCCGGTTCCCAGTTGGAATCTGAAGAATGGGTCAAGTTTACAGGATCGCTCCCATCCGATTTCATTGTATAGATGGCGAATGAACAATTGGAAGACGAGAGCGGGCAGTTTTCAGCCATCGAAAATGGATGGTATTTCCATCCGGCGACCAGGTAGCTTCACTCACCACGACATCTTTCTCGTAGAATACTTTAATGACGTTATTGCCCGTTAGATCGGAGGAATAGAGGTCCCATTCTTCGTCCTGATCGGAGACATATCCGATCCGTTTTGTAGCTGCAATATAAGTGGGCGTATTTTGATTCGCCGTATCGTTTGTCAATCGCGTGATCGACTTCGTGGTGACGTTGACCGACATGAGCTCGCTATTTCCATACTAATCGGTTTGGAAGACGATATCACCGCTCAGGATGAAGCTTTTTGAGGTCAGCGTCGTCATTGAACAGGCCAGGGTGAATGCCACAAATAGTGAAAAAATGAGCGCCCGTCTGAGTTTTTTATCATTTGTCCCCTCGATATTTATAATTTAGCCGATTTTCGCGGGCCGATAAGTGAGCTTTTATCCACCCCTTCTATCTACTTAAGTATACCAATTCCAAAAACAACTGCTTCCTATGGTGGTGATCACTATTAGTAAAAATACCAAAAAGGTTACATTTATCAGATTCATCATCCTTGCATGATTTGACTCATGGCCCGGTGATATCGATGGTCTTATCCACTGTCCAGTTTTGATTACCTTGAGAGGACAAAAAGAGCACTATTTTGAATTCACCCCCGGAGTCATCATACTGGCCGGCTTCATCCTTGTACAGGAAAAGTTCCAATCCATGCACGAGAACTTCGGCTTTCCCGTTCCCCATGATCACTTTGATCTTGTCGTAGTATTCCGGGAAAATATTGCCATCGAACGGTTTGAGTTGCCGGTACATATCCACCAGAAAGACTTCTGCGTTGACCCCTGTGGAAAAATCATTGCCTTGTTTTAACCCGGGATAGCGATACCACAGAATTTGAACGTCATCTTTGACGACTGCTTCTTTGCGGTAATAGAAATATTCCCGCACCGGCTTCATCAACATGACCCAAACTTCTGGTTCAGGGACCGTGAAATCGGCCGTGGAAATGTTCGCAACCATCTCTGGAGTAGCCTCGACGGTTGGCGTCGGGGTAAGTGGCGGCGTTGTGGTCTGCTCAGGCGCTAGAGTCTCAGAGGGTTGGGTAAACGCAGTGCTTGTTGCTGGAAGGGGTGTTTTTGTGTTCACAGTGTTGGCCGCAGGAGCGCAGGCAGCCAGTATTAAAGAGAGAACAAAGATGAATATAGTCAGTTTATTCATAATCGTTGATTAACCACCCAATGACTGATTATACGATCTTTATGGTGTACCTGAACATAAAAACCGCCCTCTACTTGAAGGGCGGTCTAGGATTTGTTTATTTGATCAACTTGACGATTTGGTCACCCCAGTGACCGAGCATCCATCCCGTGATTCCTTCCAGCGCAGAAGGAATATGCATGGTCATTAGTTTTTTCATGCGCTCAAGTTTATCGCCATCGTAAGGCGGGTAGCGCAGGGATGGGTCGAAGCTGGTGGCATGATTCAGCACAGCACGGGCGTTGGAGAATTCTCGGAAGCCCCATTCGCCGTGGTATTTGCCCATCCCGCTGTTTCCCACCCCGCCGAACGGCAGGCCGGGGACGACCAGATGGTTGAGCGTCTCGTTGACGCAGGCTCCGCCCGACGTGGATACTGCGAGCACTTTTTCCACTGTGCCCTTGTTTTCCGAGAACACATAGAAGGCCAGCGGCTTCTCGCGCTTTTGCACGAACTGCAGCGCCTCGTCCATATCCTTTACCGGCAGCACCGGCAGGATGGGGCCGAAGATCTCGCACTGCATGACTGGAGCCTCGGGGGAGACGTTTTTGAGAATGGTTGGAGCGATGTAGCGCTCATCCCGGTTCGATTGCCCACCGCAGATGATCTCGCCGCTCGAAAAATAATTGACCAGCGTATCGAACTGTTTGGTATTGATGATGCGCGCATATTCTTCACTCTGGCGGGGATCCTCCCCGTAGAATTCACGCACCGCCTTTACCAGCTCGCTTACCAACTTGTCGAGGATGCTCTCTTGAGCCAGCACGTAATCGGGAGCTACGCAGGTCTGGCCGGCATTGAAGAATTTCCCCTGAGCGATGCGGTGGGCAGCCACGCACAGGTTGGCGGTTTTGTCCACCAGCGCCGGGCTCTTGCCGCCCAGTTCCAGCGTGACGGGGGTCAGGTGCGCTACGGCTGCCTGCATAACGATTTTACCCACCTCGGCGCTGCCGGTGAAGAAGATCTTGTCCCAGCGCTGGCTCAGAATCAGGTCGTTTGGTGTGTCGTCGTTGATGACCAGGAAGGCATCCGCGTCCAGATATTGTGGCAGGATGCTCCCCATCGCCTGAAAGATGGCTTTGGCCGTGCGCGGCGGCTTGATCACCGCGGCGTTGCCGGCGGCGATAGCAGCTACTAGCGGACCGAGGGTGAGCTGCATCGGGTAATTCCAGGCTCCCATGATGAGAGCCACGCCCAGCGGTTCGAAGATCACCCGGCTCTTGGCTGGCTGCAAGAATACTGGCGTGCTGATCCGTTCAGGGTGCGCCCAGGTGTCCAGGTGTTCCAGTGCATGGTTGGTTTCGCGTTGCAAAAATCCGATCTCAGTGGCATAACATTCGAAAGTACTCTTGTGCAGATCGGCTTTCATTGCTGCTTCGAAATCGCTGGCGCGTTCCGAGAACATACGCTGCAAAGCCTGCAATTGGCTGCGGCGCCATTCCAGCGGGTGGGTTTTCCCACTCTGAAAGGTGACGCGTAATCGTTCGACGTGTTCGGCTAGGGTATTTGCATCCATGGTATTTAGCGGGCACCTGTCGATGTGTGATAGGGGAACCGCTGGCTCCTTCCTTTCGATCCTAGAGTGTTAAAAACTTCCGTCCGATTGTGGTCGAACGGGAGCCTCGATCTATCGATTTATGTAAGTATTGGTCGATGACTATTGTACAGCACTCTGCTTAAAACATTAAGGGAAGAAGGCGCTTTGGATCTGCTCCCCATTTGAAGTCGTCCGGGAATCTGGCCGGCGGCCAGTTGCTGAGGTTTTTGGCCTACTCGAAACCGCGTTTTTTGGCTTCTTCGAGCATCGCTTCAGTGGCAGTAGCGCCGCAGCGCGTTGCCCCCAGTTCGCGAACCTTGAGCAGTTGATCGAGCATGCGCACCCCGCCGGCAGCCTTGACCTGTACTTCCGCTGCAGCATGCTGGCGCATCAGACTCACGACATGTTCTGTTGCACCTTTATAGTTGTAATCGCCACTGGCCTGCTTGACGAAGCCGTAACCGGTGGAAGTTTTCACGAAGGCGACTTTGAGCTCCGAGCAGATCTGGCAAAGCCGGATGATGTGTTCGTCTTGGAGATAATCGGTTTCGAAGATCACCTTGAGGATCTTGCCCTTCTGGACACAAGTCTGGTTGACAGCCTCGATGTCGCTGCGGACGTAGACCCAATCCTCGCCCAGGGCTTTGCCGATATTGATGACCATGTCGATTTCACTCGCTCCATCGCTGATGGCCTGCTTGGCCTCCGCTACCTTGATGGCAGTGGTGCTGTTGCCGTGTGGAAAGCCGATCACGGCGCAGACTCCCACGTTCGAGCCAGTCAGGGCTTGCTTGCACATCGTCACTGCATAAGGTTTGACGCATACGGTCGCGACATCATATTTTCGCGCGATCTCGCAGCCTTTGAGAATGTCGGCATCGGTCATGGTCGGGTGCAGCAGTGAATGATCGATCATTTTTGCGAGTTCTTTGTAAGTTGGTTTGTTCATATGATTTTCCTCAACAACACGATTCCATGATCTCTGTTTGAACCTGTGTCTGTTTACTACCCTCAGTCCATTCATTATGAGCCTTGGAAATTTTTCCAGGGCATAGCGATCTCATCCGAGGAAAACATTTACCCATCAGAAATGTTGTCGTTTACCCCGGTGCGTTGATTTTAGATGGGCAACCCTTTGACTCCCTGCACTCCCTTCAGAGCGGCAATCTCGCCGTTGTGGCTGAGAGATTGTGAAGTAGCCAGGAGCAGCATGTCGGCCACGGTGCGTTCGCCGCCGGCAACCTTCACCTTGCGGTCTAGCTCGTCTGCCCTCAATGTGGCAAGATAGGCATCTGTGGCAGCCCATACCGCCGCCTCATACTCCAGCAGTGGTTGGAGTTCGATTCGCTTGTGTTTATATTCACTCCAGTCTTCCCCGATGCTCGGGGGTTTGGGAACGCCAGTTATTTTGCTCCACTCCCCACTGTCCCAAACGCTTGTTTTACCTTGAATGATCTTTTGAACAAAATTATCTTCCACATTCATAAAATGCATAAAAGTGGCGCTGATCGTATTGGCTGTCCCCGGTGCGGGCCAGTTGAACAATTCAGGGGTCATATCTTTCATAGTCATATCAACCATGTGGCGGACCCCCACTATTTGGCGCTGGATGTAATCAAGAATGTCCATGTCATTCTCCTATTTCGGATTGAGTTCAAGTCATTATACTCAATAAAACCGCTGGCCCTCGAACCCGCCCCTCAGGGTTCCACCCGGGACATTTGCGCATATAATAACAAAATGATCATCAAAGAAATACAATCCAAATCGATCCTTTCCGTATCCAAGATCTACCCCTACGTCATCAATCCTTACACCGGCTGCCAGCATAATTGTTCGTATTGCTACGCTAAATTCATGAAACGGTTTACCGGGCACAAGGAACCCTGGGGTCAATTTGTCGATGTCAAGGTGAACGCCCCTGAGTTGTTAACGCAGGAAATCACCCGCAAGCGGCCGGGCAAGGTTTGGATCAGCGGAGTGTGTGATCCATACCAACCGCTGGAAGCAAGTTACAAACTGACCCGCCGTTGTCTTGAAATACTGGCGCAGAATGACTGGCCGGTCGTTGTCCAGACCCGTTCTCCCCTTGTCCTTCGTGATCTCGATATCCTGAAAAACGGGAACCATTTTGAGGTCGGCTTCAGTGTCACCACTGCCGATGATGATATCCGCAAACTCTTTGAGCCAAATGCCCCCGCGATAAAAGAAAGGCTGCGCGCTCTGGATGAATTACATCGCGCCGGGATCAGCACCTTCGCCATGATCGCTCCCATGCTCCCTGAAACGGAGGGCCTGGCTGAACTCCTGGCGGGGAAGATCGACCACGTGATTCTGGACAGGATGAACTATCACTATGCGGATTGGGTGTACCGCCGCTATGGTCTGGAGGAGAAAATGACCAACGGGTATTTCGACCGCACCGAGCAGGGTCTTTCCTCGGCATTTGCCCATTTTGGAATAAGTTGTAATGATTGACTATTGATATGGACAGGGGGTATCGCAATACAATTTAATTCTCTCTAAATCACCCCAAATTTATACATGGACCAATTGAAATACTGCATATTGTTTTCTGCTTATGGGTGCGGATAGATCGAGTTCCATTTTGGAGATTCGGATAAATACAAAACGTATACAGATTTTCCAGCTTGTAATTGTTCTCTGGGCTGATTTAGGGTCGTTACCGACCCCGTGTATTCTTGTCCTTCAACCTGAAATTGATAACGAATCACCCAAGGGTTGCGTCCATTGATAACAACGGAGTAGTTTGCTTGTGTTTCAATTATTTGTCCCAGCACCGCTTGCCCGACACGAAGCACGGTTACAACTTTGTTCATTTTCTGATATTGGTGGACGAATACCCATATACAGGTGCCGAGAAAGAATATGCCACTCACAAGAAATGGGATTCCCACAAAGGCAGTGATTTGGCTGGTCGAAAGCCCAACTCCCAGCATAGTGAAAACAAATCCAAGGATCCCGAACACAAACGCAGCGATGCTCCAACCATCCGTGGAAAGAAGTCGCCAAATGTATCTATCAGAAATCGACCGGGGAGCTGCGGGCGGGACGCTAGGTACTTCGGACGGGGTTGAGCCAATTATCTTCTCATCGACTGCGGGTAATGGCCCCCCACAATTTGAGCAATTGGATTGAAAAGTTACGTAATTTGTTCCGCACCAGGGACATGTGACCATTATTTTTTCCTCTTTTTATTATAGATTCACTTTCGATAGGTGGGCGATTGGAGAAAAAATTCGTCAACACCTAGTACACTACCTGATGCACCTTGCCCGTCTGTCTCAATACTTTCGGGGTAGAGATACATGCAGTCATGCAGTGTTGGGTGAGTATTTTGTTGACGATTAACATTTTTTGTCCTCATCTTTGGAAAAATAGTGTAAAAAACGCAAAAGCGAACCCCAAAATCTACCCAGAAAAAAACTGCTGCAAGAAAGGATTAACGCTGAACGGCTGTCCCACTGTTCGGCCAGCCATCCACCAATTAGGCATTCACAGGAATTGCCCTCCCTGGCATAAGGCTTGATTTCTTCTTCTCAAACATTCATTTTTCTCGGTTCCTGCACGCCGAATCGCAGCAAGGCCCAGCTTGCCACCCCGATGACGGCTGCCAGGATGAACATGGCCTGATAACTGACTGCTTCGGCCATCCATCCCCCGATCAGCGGAGCAATCCCGCCGGCTATCCCCGGGATGGTATTCGCCAGGCCGATATACGTGGCCCGGTTATCGGCATCGGTGAATTCGTAAACGATGGACATTCCAGAAATGAATGTGCCCGCGTTGAAAATTCCACGGATAAAGAAGACGACGAAGAATAACAGGGGGTTGCGGGCGATGATCGCCAGGATCAGCGATAACACATTGAAGATGTAGCAAATTTCCAAGTTCAGTTTGTGGCCTTTCCGGTCTGCCAGAAAGCCAAAGGCCAGATTCGCCAGCGCCAACCCGACCTGTAATGCGATGGTAAAACCGCTGGCCTGGGCGTCCGCGATTCGCCACGTTTTTACCGCATACACTGCCATAAAACCGGTCGCCATCCCGCTCAACGAGGAGATGATCGAAGCCAGCAGGTACAGGCGAAAGTTCTTATCTTTGCGCAGTACATCAGGCAAAGAACGCATGTATTCCACTTGCGAAACCACTGGTTTGGTGTTGGCCACCGCCGGCTCACGCGTGAACGAGAGGAACATCCATGACAGGAAGATAAGTACCCCTGCGATCCCGAAAGAGATCACATACCCCGTCGGGAAGGCATATTTGTTCAGGATGAAGGGGACGGCGATTGCCCCCAGGATGCCGGCTCCGTTGCCGAGGAAATTGGTGATGCCAAAAAATCGTCCTCGTTTATTCACCGGGAAGATCTTGGCGATCATATCCTGCCAGCCTACGATTTCGATGCCTGAACCAATGTTGTTCCAGGCATATAGCAGCAGGAAAGCTGTCAGTGCCCACACTGGTTGGTTGCCTGCCAGAAAGTATACTGCTGGCGCTAACAAGAAGATCGGCAGCCGCTGCAGGAAGAATCCCAGCGTTACCGGGAAGAACTTTTTCCTAGGAGCATGTTCCACCGCATTGGCAATGAACACTTGGGGCAATAAATATCCGGCCGAGTTGATGAAGGGGATCATCCCGATCAGCAACGGATTGCTGGTGAAGTGGCTCACGTACAGCGGTAATATTATGGTGGCCGAGATAAAGCTGGCCCCAAACCAGTAACTGGTACCGTCAAGGGCATTGACCGTAAAATTCCAACGGAAATTTCGATCGATTTCCTGTTGTGCATCGGAGGGGATCAGGTTGGCTTCTGGCATGAAGTGGTCTCTTTTTTTATAATGTTTTTTACGATCATCGAGATCGTGTCTATCCGGGGAGCTACCCCTGCACTGCATGAACCGGCAGTTTGGTAGAGCACAATAATCAATTTAGCACAAAATTCGTTAAATTGCGTTGCGTACTTCCAGAGTAAAATTTTGTTTGCTATTGCCTTTTTGGGCAGCTTGAATTGTCGTGTGGGCGACTGGTGCTGTATCAAACCTATTTCTGAAGTTTCCCAAAGAGGATTTTCTGTTCCAAACCCTCTTTGGGAAACTATATTTACATGTTTGACACAGTCCTAGACTCGCTTCAGGATGACCTCGATCTGCTTCATCTGTTCCGGAGTCAGCGGACCGAAGGCCATCGCTCCGGCGTTCTCTTCCACTTGCTTCACGGTGCGGAAGCCGGGGATGGGCAGGGTCAGCGGACTGCGCGCCCAGTTCCAGGCTAACGCCCCCTGTGCCACCGTCCGCCCCTGGCTGGTGAGGATCTCAATGATGGCGTCGCGCATGGCCAGCCATTCCGGGTTGGGCTTGCCGTTCTTAAAATACTTCATCCATTCCGGACTTTTTTGTCCACGTACGTCATCGACCGAAACCTTTGTCGTCTGCGTATATTTGCCGGTCAACAATCCCATTGCCAGCGGCCCGCGGTTGATGGCGGCTAGGTTGTATTTCTCGCACAGAGCGATCATGGCCGGGTTGTCATCCAGCACGTTGAGTTGCAGTTGGATCGAGGTGCACTTTGCTCCCTGCGCGAAGACGTCTGCCCGGTCGGTGAAATCAGTGCTCCAGCCGTAGGCGCGGAGTTTGCCAGCCTTGACCAAGGCTTCGAGTGTCTCCCGAATGGGCGCGGCTTTTTCCGCCGGGAATCCGTTGTCATGGAATTGATACAGGTCGATGTAATCGGTATTCAGTCGGTGCAGCGATGCTTCGCAGGCGCTGCGGATTCCGGCTGGCGTTGTATCCGCTCCCGTTACCTGGCGGGTGGTTTCATCGAACACAGCGTTGAATTTTGTGGCGATGACCACCTGTGACCTCCGCCCGGAGAGAGCCTTCCCGAGCACCCGTTCGCTGTGGCCGGCCCCATAAACATTAGCCGTGTCGAAGAAGGTGACTCCTTTATCCAGGGCGGCATGAATGGCCTGGGTCGATTCTTCATCGTCCACTTCTCCCCATCCCTGAGGCGTCTCGCCTGCCCAGAAAGGGCCGCCGATCGCCCAACATCCCATCCCCAGTGCACTCACTTCGATTCCTGAACGACCTAAAATGCGTTTCATGATTACTCTCCTTAATGGTTGGTTATCCAATGATTTGATTCAGTATCCTGCCCCTGTGCGGTAGTTTCACTACTGGACACATTTCTCCGCAATTTCAACCGTCCGCTTGCCTGCGTCTATTTTCACTTTGCCGCCGACCGGCAGAACAGTGTTGGGACAATTATGTCCGAAATCATCCATCTTCAAAATAGGGAAATCATATTCCGCCGTGACGCGAAGCAGCACATCCTCCATTTGCATGGTAGCCCCTTCATCATTTTGCAGTCCGTCGATATAGCCAATGACTGCGCCGCGAATTTGACCGAATATCCCTATTTGTTTGAGCTGTTGAAAACTGTGATCGCAGACTTCCGGGGTAATTCCAATTGCTTCGACAAACAGGATCGACTTCGTGAAATCAGGGAAATAGGGGGTGCCTGCCAGTTTCAATAGACAGTTCAGGTTACCTCCCAGTAACTTGCCTTCCGCAATGCCTTTTCTGATCGTGAGCCGTTCACGGTTGGGGGGAATTTCTCCTATCCCCGCATTCATTAAGTGGGTGATGAATTCCTCTTTATCATACTCCGTCGGATTCCTCCCCAATCCCCACATTACATCGTTCCCATGGAATGTGACCAGGCCTGTCTTGCAGTGGATGGCATTCAATAAAACGGTAATATCGCTGATTCCCACAAAGATTTTGGGAGACTTCTGAATCGTATTCCAATTCAGGTAAGGTAGACAGGCATTTGCCGTGGCTCCCCCTTGAGAGCAGATGATTGCCTTGATCGAATCATTGGCAAACATCCGGTTGATATCCTCAGCCTTCTCTTGAGGGCTTGCTGCATATCCCCATGTCTTCGAATAGACATATTCGCCGAGGACCACCTTCATCCCTAGGTTTTCCAGAAAAGTTATTCCGTTCTCCAATTGTCCTCTCAATTCTTGAGTGACAGGCGTGGAGGGAGAAACCACGCCGACTGTATCTCCTTTGTTTAGTTTTTGGGGGATCACCATCATTCCGGATGCCTCTTCACGCCGCAGGTTCAATGCGAATACTGATTATTTTAAATCATTTCTGGGTTTCATCCCACCCAATAGGGCAGCATTGTGACAATCCATTTTCCGGGCCTCTCCGGTACGAGAAAGCCCGGATCCTTTCAAGGCTATATATCTTTTATATTTAGCTGAGTAAATGTCAGACACTGGTTTTTGGAGTTGACATCCTTTGTTGTTGGAATTCAGTATAAGCCTGCATATAACGCTCAATGATTTGATTGACATTACTGCTAACGGCCACAGATTCAACAATTAGCCTAAAAGTTTCTCTGGTACCACCGGTACCTGTAATTGTTACATTACCAAAATTGATTAACCTTCCTATAATGTTCTGATCAATAGAGATACTCTCCACTTTTAATAATAAGATTTCAAGTGTGTGCCTGCGGATAAAACCTCTTTTGGCGATTACGCTTCGGTTTGTCACTGCGAACTCAGTTGTCGTTATGATAATTAATGCCCGAATACCCATCCCGATTGACAATGAAAGAAAAAAATGAAAGCTAAAAACAACCCCCCAGCCAATATTCCTGAATTTTCGGTATTTTGGGTGCCTGTTTTATAAGTCCAAACGAGAAAAGCAATACTTGCTGCAAATGGAAACAGCGATGGGAGAAAAACTGCTGGATGTACACGGGCTGACAAAAGTACCGTTTCATTTGGCATTAAATTGTCTTGAACGTAACTCATATTTCCTCCCAATATTCGGAATGGTTTCTCGCGTCTTAGGGGCGCAAAAACCGGTAGAGATTAATAATTCTTTTGAAAGATGTGACCCGCAAACAAGCGGGGCTAGTATTATTTTGCGGCTTTTTAAGGGTTGCCCCCACACATTTAATTATACATTTACCTATGATCTTCTCAATGAATTAATAAATTTAGGTGGAGATTGTTAGCATTTCTCCCTGTTCACTCCTTCTTTATCTTCTTTACCACCGCATTCAGCCCGACCATCGCTAATGCCACCAACCCGATCGGCACCAGTCCGCCCAGCAAGCACAGAAACCCCACCAGTGCCGCCTGCGGACCGTAGAACAAGGTGATCAGCCCCAGGCCGACCACGAATAGCAGTGCCAATCCCCCGATGATCAATCCTCTGTTGGTTTTGGAAGCGTACTTGTTCAGGTCGCGGGCCACCGTTGCTCCATTTCTCGAACTCAATTTTGTCTCTCCACTATACCACGTCAAAAATTACCTTAGTTTTTGCCCATAATTTCCCCTTGACAAAACAGAAAGTATGTTCTAATATACTTTTGGCTCTTTACCAATTCATCTGGGGTGATCGATCGCAGTTTCATCTGGCAATTAGGAGTTGTTTCTCATTCGTTCCTACAGTTATCGAAACCACTCAACGCGCTTTTAGTATCCTTTGCGCCTCTGGGCGTGACCTCTCGCCCCTTTTTGTGATAACATAACTCGAACTGCTTCACGCAAAGGATGGAGGGGGGAACATAGAGAATAGATAAAAATGATACAGCACAAAAAGCACGGCTTTTGGCTCTTTCTTTTATTTATATTGATTGTGGTGGTGATCCTGTTTTTCCCGTTACTTCGGCTGATGGGCAATTACCTCATTGTTGACGATCCCTTGCAAAAAGCGGATCTGATCACAGCTGTTAGCGGTCCCGATTACCGCATCGTTTATACCGCCGACCTCTATCAAAAGGGTCTGGCCCCGCGCTTGTTTTATACCGGCGGATATAATGAGAACGACCATCGCTACGCGGCAAATTGGAGCGAGTATCAGGCTACTTTGCAAGGGGTTCCACCGGAAGCCATTTCCATTGACGAAACCACCGTGATCTCTACTTATCAAGAAGCCGTCCGGGTGAAGGATTTCATCGATGCTCATCCCGGCCAGATCAAGACCATCATCGTTGTGACGGACCCCTACCATACCCGCCGGGCCAAATGGGCTTATCAAAAGGTCTTGGGCGATCAAGTCCGCGTCCTGATGGCCCCTGTGCCATTTGATCGAACGGGTTATACAAAAAATTGGTGGGCAAATTCTACATCCAGAAAGATGGTGTTCGAAGAATACTTCAAGTATATGTTTTACCTGTTCCGTTATCAGTGGACGAGCGGCCCGCTGCAGCACTGGCTCTCTCGATTCGACAAATTCTGATCGCCCCGGTTTCAACTGACCTGTGTAAGAATATTTTTCCCCTTTTTAACGAAAAACCACTTTCCAATTATTGGAAAGTGGTTCGGTTATAAAGGATAATTTCATCGCTGGTCTAAACGTTCGATCGAAGGGAGCGCTATGCATACCCGCGCCAAAAGCGGTTGGGCTGCACTGATATATCAAGACCCAACATCGAAATTAGGCCGAAGGTATCCAGCCTAGATGTGTTGATCGATGAGGATCAGGTTTCCGTCGGGGTCCACGATGACAAAACTGTGGGAACCCGTTGTACTCTCATCTGCCTCGTTCTGTACCTCGACATCTTGCGCCTTCAATTGACGCTGTAGTTCGCGCACATCTGTGAAAGTGACGAGCTTACGGGCGCAGCTGTCCCAGCCGGGGTTGAAGGTCAAAATGTTCTTCTCGAACATTCCTTGAAAAAGGCCAATCAGGGTATCGCCGTTCTTTAAGATCAGCCAGTTCTGAGAGGCATCTCCTCCGAAAACTTTGAAGCCAAGCTTTTCGTAAAAAGCCTTCGACACCTCAAGATCCTTGACCGTTAGGCTGATGGAAAATGCACCGAGTTCCATGCTTTGCTCCTTTTTGTGTTTTTGTTATGCTACACAATGCTAGCGTAACGATTTGATAGCTTCTCTAACCAGCCGCACACCTTTCACCCACCAACTTGCTTTCACAACTCCCGGGAGCAGCAAAATGAACTTATTTTACACGCATCCGGTTGTTTTTCGGGTTGTGCTCGAGTTCACAAAGACCGAGAGGTTCCATCAAAGGTGGGATGTAGACCCCAAAACGCCCACGAAGCCCCTTCTTTAATCCATACCAGCCTTTAACTGGATTGGTCGGAGATCTTCCCCAGGCTTCAACAGTTCCTTCCTTTGCGGGCTTTTGCTCGTCAGCACCGCCAAGTTCTACAAAGTCGCCGGCTTCCTTTAACATAGCGTGGAGGTCTTCGATGCAACGGGCATCATAAAGAAGTACAGTACTTCCTATGGTGCATACCAGATCTTGAATACCATCTTTCTCTGCGACGGGCATTGTGTATTTCGCAGTACCTGGAGGGGTTTTGAGTACCCAGGGATTATCTTTTGTGCGATCAAGCTTAACCATTGAATTTTCCTCTTGTACGAATTCGTTCGCAATAATAAGATATAAAATGTCTTATTAAGTATATAAGCACGATTCTCAAAGAATCCAATGTGCGATCGAGAAGAAATTCACTTGGTTCGGAAAAATGAGTCTAGTTCGTCCCTGCCCTGGCAGATCTAGCGTGTCACCATATTCTCTTGCTCTTCTTTTTCTGATTATTAATTGACCCGGTGGACAGTGTATAATCACATTCTGCCATTTAAAGGACACAGGTCATGATCCCGAACCCACAACCCAACAACCCATTACATGGTATTACGCTTGAAATGATTCTCATTCAATTGGTTGAGCAATATGGCTGGCCTGAATTGTCGAAGCGTATCCCCATTCGTTGCTTTTACAATGAACCAAGCATCAAATCCAGCCTGAAATTTTTGCGTCGCACTCCCTGGGCGCGGAAGAGTGTTGAAGATCTGTACCTGAATTCAATTGCCAAATAAATGGCTGATGGATAAGAATATCGATCCAGAACAAACAAAAACGCTCCCCATTCGGAATCTTTTCGATAGTTTACCTCATCAAAGTCCAATTTTATTAACCATAAATTGGATTAATGCCGCGATGAGGGGATCGAACTGGTAATTTAATAGAGGCGCGGAGAATCAAACGGATTCCAGCCGTCTGTGTATTAGGCTTGCAGGGAGGTTTATAATGCCCATTTGGTTGCCCGGGTGATGAGCAGCGCTATAACGGCAAAGAGTACGCCGATGAACGGCATCGGTGGACCCCAGACCAATGAGGAAAGGCCGGCTGCAGAGGCGAGAGAAATGCTCCAGGCGGTATACATCTGCGGAGCCCAATGACGGTGCCAGAAACGGGTGAGCACGACAAGCAGGCTCAAAATTCCGCATCCGACCTGCGTTACAGTCTCAACTTTTTGGCCGACCGTATGAGAGCGGGGCATTTGGCGAAAAGATCCTGAGAAGGCCTTCCAGGCGAGCACGAAGAGGAAAAGCAAAAAGCAAATTCACGTCAACTTTGAGTTGTCGCCACCAATCGAAAAGTGAAGTATCGTTGGATAAGAACGGAGCCATGATCGCCGCCCAAAAGGTTTCTTTGTCACGATGATACGCATTCAAAATGGTTGGGGCAAATTTATCAAAAGAGTCTTGGGCTACCATGAATAGCATCCTCTGCAGCCAGCAAATCGCTCATAAATGGATTTTGTTGAATGGGCTCGATTCTAAAATACGATTCTGAAACGCCGGAAGAATAGATCAGTCTGTTATCTTGAAAGTACGGTTTCAAACCAATATACGTGGCTGTCTCAGTAAGTTTTTTGATTTGCTCGCTCATCCGGGATTCCTCCTGGCGAGATGATTATATACTCATGAAAATCAAAAAGCCTATATTAATTCACTACTGAATTCCTGTGATTAA
>Ga0182011_10000906_pt1 | contig 25863 bp, 23 predicted proteins | sample 711E1DmetaG_FD_120481 | JGI IMG/M metagenome (GOLD analysis project Ga0182011, IMG submission 120481) | Permafrost microbial communities from Stordalen Mire, Sweden - 711E1D metaG | ecosystem: Environmental > Terrestrial > Soil > Wetlands > Permafrost | place: Sweden: Stordalen | collected...
AGACACGCCATGCCTTGGACAACCAGTGGTCCTATTCGCCCATCCCGTTGCTTCGTGGAGAGGTTGAGATGCTGGCGGGCGAGCGCGATCTCTCGCGTCGGTCCTTCGAGACCGCGCGGCTCGAGCTCGAAGAGAAGGTCGCGGAAGCCCCCGACGACGCCCGTTTCCACAGCGCGCTTGGCATCGCCTATGCGGGCTTGGGGCAGGGCGAAAGAGCGGTGCGAGAAGCCGAGCGAGGCTGCGACCTCATGGCATCGTCGAAGGATGCCTGGCGGGCTCTCTATCGCCTCGAAGATCTGGCCCTGGTCTACACGATGGTGGGGCAGTCGAGCGAGGCGATCGCCCAACTGGACGACCTGCTGGCGCGGAGCGGCTGGTTCACCGCCCACATTCTCCGCCTAGACCCCAGATGGGACCCGCTGCGGTCGGACCCACGGTTCCAGGCGCTGCTCACGAAGTACGAGGTCAAGCCATGATCTCCTCCCGCCTCGCCCCCTACGAGGTCGTGGCCCTGCTCAGGGTGGGCCGTCGCCGCACCTTGCGATAGGCCCGGCGGCGCCGCCGCAGCTCCCCAACTTCCGCGCTGGCCGTGCTTGACTTGTTTCTAAACTCTTCACTCTCAACTCTTCACTCTGAACTGTCTCTGGCTCCTCCGCTCCTCCGCTAGTCTCTCCGGACCCCGGTCTTTCCGGCCGTAAAGACACCTCGGCGCCGCTGGATTGCGGCGCCGAGGTGCGAAGGAGGAGAAGGAGGAGTTAATGTCTCGCCCAGTGATACGAGGGTCGCACCCCGTGTGTTTAGGGGGTATGGCGGCCGTTCGGAGCCAGGGGATAACCCATTTTTTCAGTTGAAGTTGGCTGTGCTTCGAGGCGAGATTGGGGCCTGGAGCAGCCTGCTGTCCGATCCGGAGCCGCCGGCAGCCCGCTACTGCGCGGTACGCAACCGATTCAAGAAAAGAGAGTTAAGCTCTTTGTCTGAATGCGCTTGGCTCGTGCTAACGTTGCCGGTCATGCCGGAGCTGCCCGAGGTCGAGATCGTGCGCCGCTCGCTGGAACCCCACATGGTGGGCAGCCGCGTCGTCGAGGTCGAGGCGAGGGCCATCAAGCTCCGCGAGGGCATCACGCCGGCCCACTGGTCGGATCGCATCCTGGGGACCCGGGTCATCGCTCTCGAACGTAGAGGTAAGTACCTGATTGCAAAGGCGGAACGCGCCGCGGCGCTGTTCCACCTCGGGATGTCCGGCCGCATGGTGCTGCGGCGTCCTGAGGAGCCGCGCGCCCCCCATACGCACCTGGTGCTCCGGTTCGATCACGGGATCGAGGTGCGGTTCATCGACCCGCGTCGCTTCGGGGCGGCGGTGGTAATGGACCTCGACCGGCTTGAGGCGCACTCGGGTCTCGCGAGTCTCGGCCCGGACCCCCTCGACGGGGATGTGGAGGGTGCGTTGCGGGCGGCGGGCCACTCGCGCTCGCCCATCCGGTCGGTGCTTCTCGACCAGAGCGTCCTGGCTGGCCTCGGCAACATCTACGCGAACGAGGCGCTCTCTCGCGCGGGGATCTCGCCGCTTCGGCGCGCGAGCGCTATCGCGCCGCGCCGGATGCGGGCGCTCGCAGACGCCATCCGGGCCGTGCTCACCGATGCGCTGGAGGCGGGCGGGACAACCTTGCGTGACGGCGGGTTCGTGAACGCAGCGGGGGAAGGCGGCTACTTCTCCGTCAACCTCGCGGTCTACGGGCGGGAAGGGGAGCCGTGCCTGCGCTGCGGGGGCTCGATCGTGCGCCGGGTCCTGTCGGGGAGGTCGGTCTTCTACTGCCCGAAGTGTCAGCGTTGATGGGCGTCAGACCTTCCGCTTGCGGGGGCCGCGCCGCCGCTTGACGTCCCCGAGATCGACCACCGCCATCCCGGACTCCTTGTCGTACCTCACCGGATGGTGGGCCGTGCGGTCGAGCGTGATGCCGTACATCTCGAAGAAGGCGCGGGCCCGGAGGGAGCTGACGCGCTTCCGGTGTGAGAGCTTCATGGCGCCCTCGTCTTTCGGGTCAAGCGCCGGCCTCACCCCGACGAGCTTCTTGGCCGGGTCGAAGTAGAGGATCGCATGGCTGACCTTGGTGAACCCGTAGGTCGCCGCGAGGGCGTTGTCGAAGGTGATGGTGCCGGTGCGCTTGATCGAGACCTGAGGCGGTTTCGGCTTTCGGGGCGGTACGAACTTCTCGAACGCCATGGCGGTCCTCCAGGAGAGCGCTTTCGCAAGAAGCTACGGTTATGTCACAGATTTGTCAACTCGCGGCACCGGAGCGTTGAGACAACGCGAGGCCGCCTCGCGGCGGCCTCGTGGTTCAGGACGAGTACGAACTCAGCGGTTGCCCTCGCGGCGGGGTCCACGATCGCGATCACGGCCGCGTCCACCCGGACGATCACCGTGCGGGCGGCGAGGGCGCTCGCCCTCGGCGTCGGCGGCTTCGGCGTTGAAACCCTCCGGCGGCGGGAGCAGGGCGCGGTGCGACAGCTTGATGCGGTCGTTGCCGTCGATGCCGATGATCTTGACCTTGATCTTGTCCCCGAGCTTGACCACGTCCGTGACCTCGCGGGTTCGCTCGTAGGCGAGCTCTGAGACGTGCAGCAGGCCGTCCCGGTTGGGGAGGATCTCGACGAACGCGCCGTACGGCTCGATGCGCTTGACGGTGCCTTCGAAGATCTCTCCCATCTGCGGCTGCCGGGTGAGCCCCTCGATGATCTGCACGGCCTTGGCCGCCGCGGCCTCGTCGGCGGTGGCGATCTCGACGCGGCCGTCGTCCTCGATGTTGATCCGGGCTCCGGTCTGTTCCTGAATCGCACGGATGGTCTTACCGCCGGGTCCGATGACGTCGCGGATGTTGTCGGGGTTGATCGTGATCGTGATGATGCGCGGCGCGTAGCTCGAAATGTCGGGCCTCGGCCGGGCGATGGTGGCTTCCATGATGTCGAGAAGGTGCAGGCGCCCACGGCGCGCCTGCTCGAGCGCGCGCTCCATCACTTCGCGCGGGAGCCCGGTGATCTTGATGTCCATCTGCAGCGCGTTGATTCCATCGCGCGTGCCGGCAACCTTGAAGTCCATGTCGCCGTAGTGGTCTTCCTGCCCGGCGATGTCGGTGAGGACCGCATGTCGGGTGCCGTCGGAGACGAGTCCCATGGCGACGCCGGCGACCGGCGCGGCGATCGGCACGCCCGCGTCCATGAGCGAGAGCGTTCCGCCGCACACCGTCGCCATCGAAGATGAGCCGTTGGACTCCAGGATGTCCGACACCACCCGAAGGGTGTACGGGAAGGCGTCCTTGACCGGGATGGCCGGAGTGAGAGCGCGACGGGCGAGGTTGCCGTGCCCGATCTCTCGCCGCCCCGGGCCGCGCATGAACTTGACCTCGCCGACCGAGAACGGAGGGAAGTTGTAGTGCAGCAGGAAGCGCTGCTGGCTCTCCCCCTCGAGCGCCTCGATCACCTGAACGTCTTCGGAGGTTCCGAGGGTGCAGGTCACCAGCGCCTGCGTCTCGCCGCGGGTAAAAAGCGCGGAGCCGTGCGTTCTGGGCAGCAGGCCGACCTCACAGGTCACCGTGCGGACCTCGTCGAACGCGCGCCCGTCGAGGCGCTCGCCCTTGACGAGGACCGCCCGGCGGAACTGCTCCTTGACCATGTCGTGCAGGATGGCCCGCACCCACGGACCATGCTCGGCCCTCTCCCCCTCGGGGAGGGAGGCGACGGCGTCCTCTTCGACCTTGTCGACGGCCTCGCCTTGAGCGAGCTTGCCGCGGACGCGGAGCGCCTCGTCCAGGGGCGCCGCAAATTGCTGCCGGATCGAAGCCGCAAATTCCTCGGGCCACCGCGCCGTCGGCGTGATCCACGCCGGCTTGGGTTTGCCGACCTTCTCCACCAAGCGCCGCTGGGCGGCGATGATCTTCTTGATCTCAGTGTGGGCGACGTCGATGGCATCGAGGATCTGCGCCTCGGATACCCCGCGGGCTGCCGCCTCGACCATCACGACGGCGTCCTCGGTTCCGGCGACCACGATCTCGAGCTGGGAAGCGGCCCTCTGTTCGTGGGTCGGGTTGGCCACGAGCCGCCCCTCGACCAGCGCCACTCGCGCCGCACCGACTGGTTTGTCGAACGGGCAGCCGGAGATCATCAGAGCCGCGGAGGCGCCATTGATGGCGAGCACGTCCGGGTCGTTGGCGCCGTCGGCGGACAGCACGCTCCCGACGATCTGCGTCTCCTGGGTGTAGCCCTTCGGGAACAGGGGTCGCAGCGGACGGTCGATCAACCGGGAGGTCAGGATCTCCTTCTCGGTCGGGCGACCCTCGCGCTTGAACCAGCCCCCGGGGATGCGGCCGCCGGCGTATGTGCTCTCGCGGTAGTCCACGGTGAGGGGCAGGAAATCGACCCCTTCACGCGAGTCCTTGCGGAAGCACGCCGTGACGAGAACAAGCGTCTCCCCGAAACGAACCAAGCAGGCCCCATCGGCCTGCTTGGCGACTTTCCCAACTTCGAGTTCCAGTGCTCTGCCTTCGATGTCTACTCTCTCTGTGACTTCCATGATGCTCCTTTGGGTGGTCGGCAGGCCGCGTCTAGCGCCGCAGGCCCAACCGCTCGATGAGCGCCCTGTAGCGGGTTACGTCCTTCCGCCGCAGGTACTCGAGCAAGCGCCGCCGTTGTCCCACGAGCAGCAGGAGGCCGCGCCGGGAGTGGTGATCTTTGGCGTGACTCTTGAAGTGCTCGGTCAGGTACTCGATGCGCTTGGTGATGAGAGCGACCTGCACCTCGGGCGATCCGCTGTCCTGGTCATGGCGGCGGTACTCCGAGATGATCTGCTCCTTGCTCGCTACGTATTCGCGTTCAGTCATCGTCTGCTCCACGTCTCCACGTCTTGCCTCCGGTGGCGAGGAGGGCTGTCAATATATCACGAATTCGCCGACGCCTCAAGTTCAGCCAGTACCATCCGCGGCGCGACGTTGACCGTCCGGGCCCGGGCCAGGAACGCCAAGGCAACGCCGACGCCTACCAGTTCGCCGGAGCGATCCCTGACCGCCACCGGTGACCCGGGCACGAAGCTCCCCTCGGTCTCTCGCACCGCCACCTCCTGGCCGTGCAGGAAGTGTTCCAGCGCGGTGGGGTTGAGCACCACCTCGGGGAACGGGAGGATCGCCGAGACAAGGGACACGAACGCCCGCGGGTCGATCTCGTTGGGCCGGTTGGCCAGGGTCTCGGCGCTCACTGCGTCCTCGACCCGCCATGGTCCGATTCGAACCCGGCGGAGAGAGGCGAGATGGCCCCCGCATCCGAGCGTTTCTCCGATGTCGTGGGCCAGGGACCGCAGGTACGTGCCAGACGAGCACGTCACCTTGAAGGTCAACCGCTCCGGTGCTGTGGAGTCGAGCTCGATGCTCTGCACATGCACCCGCTTTGGCTCACGGGGGACCTCTTCCCCGGCGCGCGCCAGCTCGTAGAACTTGCGCCCACCCGTCTTCTTGGCGGAGTACGGAGGCGGGAGCTGCTCGATCTCCCCGGAGAAGCGCGCCAAGAGGTCGGCCACGACAGCCGGGGTCAGCTCGGGGACGGGCCTGGGCGGCCCAAACGGCTCGCCCTCGACGTCGTACGTCGTCGTGCCCCAGCCGAGCCGGATCTCGCCGTGGTAGGTCTTCTCCCACGCGAGGAGGTACTGCTGCAGGCGCGTCGCCTTCCCGATGCACAGCAGCAGGAGACCGGTCGCTGCCGGGTCGAGGGTGCCTGTGTGGCCGATCCGGCGTTCCTTGAGGGCGCGTCGGGCCGCCTGAACGACGTCGTGCGATGTCGGTCCGGTCGGCTTGTCGACAAGGAGGAAGCCGCTGCGAGTCGAGATCATGCGGACTCCACGACGGGGAGCAGGGCGTCCAGGAGCGCCCGGCGTGCCTCGGGGAGGGTGCCGGGGATCGTACATCCCGCCGCGTTGCGGTGGCCGCCACCGCCGAACATCCGCGCCACGGCCTGCACGTCCAGGCCCGCCCGCGAGCGCAGTGAGGCTCGAACCGGGCCGTCCTTGAGTGCTTTGAGGAACACGGCGACCCGCACGCCCTCGATGGCACGCGGGATGTTGACGAGGTTCTCGGTGTCCTCTGGGTGCGCGCCGGCCGCGTCGAGCATCGCCCGATCGCAGGTGATGATCGCGAGGTGTCCTCCCGCAAGCAGCTCCAGCGTGGAGAGCACGGCCGCCATCAGGTGCACGACCCGCGCGGGGTTCTGCTCCCAGAGCGCCTCGGCGATCTCGGCCGGACGGGCGCCGGCGGCGACAAGGCGAGCCCCGGCCTCGAACGCCCGCGGTGTCGCGTTGGAGTACCTGAAGTCCCCCGTGTCGGTGACCAGGGCCGCGTACAGGTTTGTGGCCATGCGCCCAGTCAAGGCGACGCCCGCAATCTCGGCCATCTTCAAGACCATCTCGCCTACCGCGGGCGCGTCCTCGTCCACGACGTTGACCTCGCCGTAGCGGGCGTTCTCCATGTGGTGGTCGAGGTTGAGGATCGGAAGTCGGTCGAGTCCAGCGAACGCCGGACGGTCGAGGCCGGGGCACTCCAGCAGGACGGCCAGGTCGAACTCGCGCTCGAAGCTGGGCGGCAGCTCGGCCCGCACCTGGATCGCCTCGAGGCCGGGGAGGAACGCGAGGGAGGCCGGGTGAGGGTCGTGGTTGACGATCGTGGCCTTCACGCCGAGTGCCTGCGCGAGCTCCGCGAACCCAAGCTCGGAGCCGAGTGCGTCCCCGTCGGGCGCGCTGTGCGACGTGACGAGGACGCGCGTGGCGCGTTTGAGCCGCGCGAGGGCGGCGCCGGGATCGCGCGTGACCTCACTCATCGCCGTCCCCTGCGTCGTGTCCTTCGCCCTCGGTCATCTGACTGTCTCTAGTCTGGTCTTCCCGGACCCCGGCCCCCGGATCCCGGGGCCCGGTTTCTTCCGCCCGGGCGCCGGCTTCGTGGATCTGGTCGAGCACGCGGGCGATGCGGTCGGCGCGCTCGAACCCCTTGTCCCGCTTGAACTCGATGTCCGGGGGGTTGTGCATCCGCATCCGCCGGGCGCTCTCGCGCCGAAGGAACCCGCGCGCCTGTGTGAGCCCGTCGGTGGCCTGACGCTCGCGCTCCTCGTCCCCGAACACCGAGAAGAAGGCGCGCGCGAGCTTGAGGTCGCCCGACAGCTCAACCGCGGAGATCACCACGCCCGACAGACGCGGATCCTTGACCTCGGTGAGGAGGATCTCGGAGAGCACCTCCCTCATCGCCTCCGCCAGTCGCGCGCGCCGAACGAGTGCGTCATGCAACTTTCACCCCCTAGCGAACCTGAACGACCTCGACGCCCTCGTCGAGAACAACACCGGGGAAGTTCTCGTGGACCATGTCGAGGGCCCGCACCACTGTCCCGCGCGCCGCTTCGGCGTCGGTGGCGAGGGCGCTCACCGCAAGCGCAGCCCTCTGGTGAAGCTCCTGGTGGTCGCTCTCCACAACGAGGACGGCCAGGCGGTGGCGCAAGCGCTCAATGAGCGAACGGACGTCCTGGCGCTTGTCCTTGAGGCTGCGGGCCCCCGGGAGGTGCAACTCGACCTGTGCGACGGCCACGAACAGTGGCGATTGAACTCCCACCTCGCCAATCCCTCTTCAGCTGAAAGTCAACAGTTGACAGTTGACAGTTGACAGTCAGAAGCCCCGCTTCCCGCCGGGCGGGGGAGCCTTTGACTGTGAACTGTTGACTGTGAGCTGTTAACTGTCTTCACTCATGCCTCTCGCAGCACTTCCACTGTGCGGTAGGCCTCGATGATGTCGCCCAACTTGATATCGTGGTACTTCTCGAGCCCGATTCCGCACTCGAAGCCGTTCTTGACCTCGGAGGCGTCATCCTTGAAGCGCTTCAGCGAGGACAGGCTGCCCTCCCAGATGAGGACGTTGTCGCGCAGGAGACGGGCCTTGGCCGTGCGCAGGATCGTGCCTTCCAGGACCATGCAGCCAGCGACGGTACCCACCTTCGACACCTTGAACACCTCGCGCACCTCGGCCCGGCCAAGCTCCTCCTCCTTGTAGGTGGGCTTCAGCATGCCCACCATCGCCTTCTGCAGCTCGTCGGTGAGGTGGTAGATGACCGAGTACAGGCGGACGTCCACCTTTTCGCGCTCCGCGAGTTCCTTGGCCGACCGTTCCGGACGCACGTTGAAGCCGATGACGATCGCCTGCGACGCCGACGCGAGCAGGATGTCGTTCGCAGTGATGGCGCCGGCGGATGCGTGGATGATGTTGATTGCGACCTCGTCAGTCGAGAGCTTGGCGAGGGTGTCGCGCAACACCTCGACGGAGCCCTGCACGTCGGCCTTGAGGACCAGGTTGAGCGCCCTGACCTCGTCACTCTTGATCTTATCCATCAGGCCTTCGAGGCTCACCTTTCGGCTGCCCGCCATCTGGTCCTCGCGCTGCTTGGCCCGCCGGTACCCCGCGACGTCTCGAGCGCGAGACTCGTCCTCGACCACTTGGAAGGTGTCGCCCGCCTCGGGGATATCCTCCAGGCCCATGATCTCGACCGCGTCGGAGGGCCTCGCCGAACGCACCGGTTTGCGCGCCGTGTCCACCATCGCGCGGACGCGGCCATAGGTGGCACCGGCGAAGAAACAATTGCCCTGCTTGAGCTCACCCTGCTGGACCAGCACCGTGGCGACCACCCCGCGGCCGCGCTCCTTGCGGGCCTCGAGTACGGTGCCGCGCGCCATCCCTTCGCGGACGGCCTTGAGATCGCCCATCTCCGCAACCAGCAGAATTACCTCGAGCAACTCTTCGATCCCTTGGCCCTTGGTGGCGGACACCTCGACCACCGGCGTCTCGCCGCCCCAGCCCTCCAACAGCACGCCCTCCTGGGCAAGCTCCTGCTTCACGCGCTCCGGGTTGGCGTTGGGCTTGTCGATCTTGTTGATTGCGACGACCAGCGGAACGTGAGCGGCGCGAGCGTGGTTGATCGCCTCGATCGTCTGAGGCATCACGCCGTCGTCCGCGGCTACGACCAGCACTACGAGGTCGGTCACCTTGGCGCCACGGGCGCGCATCTGCGTGAACGCCTCGTGGCCCGGCGTGTCGATGAACACGATCGGCTTTCCGTTGTGGATGATGCGGGATGCGCCGATGTGCTGGGTGATTCCGCCGGCCTCTCCCGCCGCGACCCGCGTCGAGCGGATGGCATCGAGCAGAGAGGTCTTGCCGTGGTCCACGTGGCCCATGACGGTAACGACCGGCGGCCTGGGCTCCGGCTTGGCGGCAGTCTCCGCTTGCTCTTCCTGCTGGAGATCGATCTCCTCCTCGAAGCTGACGACCATCGCCTCCACGCCGAGCTCCTCGCAGATCTTCTCCGCGAGCTCCTGCGGCAGGGCCTGGTTGGCCACTACGAGGATCTTCTTGGAGATGAGGTAGGCCATCAGGTCTTTGACGAGGACATTGAGCTTTTCGGCCAGCTCGCGGACCGTGACGGCCTCGGAGAGATACACGGGCCCCTCGGGCTTCAGGCCGTCGCGGAAAGCAACAGTGACGGCGCGGACTTCGACCAGGGCTTCACCGCGCTCGCGCTTCGGCCGATGCGTCGGTCTTCCGCGTCCGCCCGTCGGCATCGGGGGGCGGGGAGTGGTTGTAGCGTCGGCTGCCGCTCGGACCTTGGACTCTTCGAACTTGGCGAGCAAGTCGCGGATCTCGTCGGCATCCGCAGCCGCCTTTGCCTTGCGCGAAGACTTGCCGCGCCCGGCGGGAGCGGCGGCTTTCTCTGCCGGTTTGGCGGCAGCAGCTTGCTTGGCGGCGAGAATCCTCTGACGCACCTCGTCGTCCGAAAGCTCCCGCAGCTGGGACTCGAGCGGCGTCTTGGCGCCCTTCTTGGCGGGCCTGGCCGTCTCGCGGACCGCGGTCGCCTTCGTCTTGGCTGCGTGCGGCGCTGGGACCGCCTCGGCCGGGGGAGCGAGCGCAGCCTCGGGGACGGCCTCGGGCTCTGCGGCCTTCTCGGCTGCCCCTGCCTTTGCCGCCTTGGAGGTCTTCGTGGGCTTGGCCGGCTTGGGCTCGGGCAACGGCGCCGGGGCCTCTTCGGCCGCAACGGACGGCGCGGGAGCACCCTCCTGCTCGGCTTCGACGACGGAGGCGAGCTCCGGCGCCTCTGTCGGCTCCGCCTCCTCCGCCAGCTTGGCAGCGGGCTTGACCGAGGCGGGAACCGCCATCGCGGCGAGGTTTGGCACCTCGTCGGGCAGTTCCTCGTCAAGGCCCACCGCGTGCCGTCCCGGGCGTCGCCGTTTGGGGCGCTCCAGCGCCGGGGCAGGGGCCTTGTGCTTGTCTTCCGCGCCTTGGGTCCCTTGACGAACGATGACCTCGCGCGGGCGGCGGACCAGCGTCTGCCCGGTGATGATGTCGCGCACGGTTGACAGGTCGAGGGTGTGGTCCGCACTGGTGACGTCCACGCCGATCGAGCGCAACTTGAAGATCAGCTCCTCGACCGAAACACCCATCTGCTGGGCGAGATCGCCCACACGAAACACCTGCGGCATGCTCTACTCCTCGGCACTCGCGGAGGATTGCGCCGCGAGCGCCGCCTTCGCCGCTGCGATCAGCTTGGCAGCGGAGTGAGGACCTATTCCCGGAATCTCCATGAGCTTCTCAGGATCTGCGGTGGCGAGCGCCCCGGCGTGAGAGTAGCCGTGCTCCAGCAGGCGCTCCCTCATCTTGTCGCTGATGCCCGACAGTTCCTCGAGCGGGAGGTGCGTGTCGTAGTCGATGGCTGCGGCGGCAACCGGCTCGGTTTCTGCCGGTGCCTCTTCCGTGACCCCTTCGACCTGGCGGAGCATCGCGGCGAGTGCGGCGGCGACCTCGTCCTTCACCGCCTCCTCGCTCTTGATCTCGATCCGGCAGCCGAGCAGCCGCGAGGCCAAGCGCACGTTCTGCCCGCGCTTGCCGATGGCGAGCGACAGCTGTTCGTCGGACACGATCACATCGAGGACGGTCTCGTTTCGCTGGTGCATCAGCGGCTCGCCGCTCTCGTCGAATGCCTGGTTGCCCTCTGTGTCCGTGATCGGGATCTTCGTCGACTGCTCACGCAGGGCAACGCGGTTGATCTTCGCCGGTGCCAGCGCGTTCTGGGCGAACGTTACGCTGTCCTGGTTGTAGGGGATGATGTCGACCTTCTCGCCCTTGAGCTCTCGCATGATTGCCTGAACGCGCGAACCCTTCATGCCGACGCACGCGCCGACAGGGTCCACGTCGCGGTCGCGGGAGGCGACCGCGACCTTCGCGCGCTCGCCGGGCTCGCGCACGCACCCCTTCACGATCACGGTCCCGTCGTAGATCTCGGGAACCTCCATCTCGAGTAGCTTGATGAGGAGCTGGGGTGCCGTGCGGGAGAGCACGACCTGCGGCTTGTTGGCGTCCTTGGTGACGTCCACGATGACGGCGCGGATCCGGTCGCCCTGGCTGTAGCGCTCGTGACGGACCTGGTGCTGGCGCGTGACTACGCCTTCCGTGCGCCCCAGCTCGATCACGATATCGCCGCGCTCGAACCGCTTGACGATGCCGTTGACCAGCTCTCCCAGTTTGCCGATGTACTCGTTGTAGATGTTGTCGCGCTCGGCCTCGCGCACGCGCTGGAACAGCATCTGGCGAGCGGCCTGCGCGGCGATGCGGCCAAGCTGAGCGGTGTCCAGCTCGCCGAGCACGATCTCAGTGCCCACCTCGGCCTTCGGGTCGATCTCGCGCGCCTCTTCCAGGAGCATCTCGCCCGTGGGATCGGTGACTTCCTCAGGCGTGGCGACCACGGTGCGGACGCTGAACGACGTCATCTCGCCCGTCTCCAGGTCGATGTGAGTGCGCACGCCGCGCTCGTGATAGTGCTTTCGCGCCGCCTGCGAGATCGCGTCCTCGAGTGCGACGACCAGGCGCTCCGGTTCGATCTCTCGCTCGTGGGAGACCTGACGGATCAGAATGCCGAGTTCCATCTTCATCGCCTACGTCCTTCCCCGATGCTTCGGTTTCTTCTCGTCTTCCTCGAGATGCGGGGCGAGCCTCGTCTCGAACACCTCCGGCTCGGGCAGCTCGCGAGTCGCCCCGGCGCGGTCGCGCACCCGGATCACCCCGTCGGCGCGGCCTTCCAGTGCCCCTTCGATGACTCTCGGCGCCGGCCAGCTCGGCCTCATGCGCACCCGGACCGCTCTCCCCATAAATCGAGTAAAGTCGTTTGCTTTGTATAGTTTTCGCTCAACCCCCGGTGACGACACCTCGAGGGTGAACGCCCCGGGGAACGGGTCGTACGTGTCGAGCAGTGCGTTCGCCTGGCGAGAAACGGACTCGCAGTCGGCGAGCGAAACCCCGCCTTGCTGCCGGTCGAGGACGAAACGGACCACAGGCTTGCGGGCGGTGCCGCCCACTTCGACGGCCAAGAGCTCCAGCCCCTCGCTCATTGCGAGGCGCTCGAGCCGGGCCACGAGGTCCTCAGAAAGACGCGTCATCTTCTCTTTTGCCTCCGAAAAAAAAGTGGGACCGGAGTCCCACTTTCTTGTCGAAAGCAGCAACCGGCCTCTTATACACCTGTTTCTTGTCCATTTCAAGCACATGGCCGCGTTGTGCCCGGGCGACGGGCGCTCGTCCGCCGGGCCGGGTGCCCGCCCGGTCGGCGCGCCATGCCCGATGCACGCGGGCGGGTCTTGAAAGCGCGGTTGTGATCGGTGGAACGCGGTGCTACCGTAACGGCCGTGTCAGGAACGTTGAGGGGAATCGCGGGCAATCCAACCAGGGGGGGATGGCGATGAGAAAGCCGAAGATCACGGTGATCGGCGCCGGCAACGTCGGTGCCACAACTGCCCAGCGGCTCGCCGAGGGGCATCTTGGTGACGTTGTCCTGGTGGACGTCGTCGAGGGAGTGCCCCAGGGCAAGGCGCTCGACCTCTATCAGGCGGCGCCGGTCATGCACCACGACGGCATGCTCGTCGGCACGAACAGCTACGACGCTACCGAGGATTCCGACATCATCGTCATGACTGCCGGCCTCGCGCGCAAGCCCGGGATGAGCCGCGACGATCTCCAGGACGCCAACGCCAAGGTCGTCGCCGAGTGCATCTCCCGCGCGGTGCGCAAGTCGCGGGACTCGATCATCATCATGGTCACGAACCCGCTCGACGTCATGTGCGAGGTCGCGCGGCGCGTTTCCGGGTTCCCGCGAGAGCGGGTGTTCGGGATGGCGGGGATCCTCGACACCGCACGCATGCGGGCTTTCATCGCGCTGGAGCTGGGCGTGTCCACGGAGAGCGTCTTCGCTCTGGTGCTCGGCGGCCACGGCGACAGCATGGTGCCGCTGCCGCGCTACACCACGGTGAGCGGCGTTCCGCTGCCCGAGCTGCTTCCGAAGGAGCGCATCGACGCGATCGTGCAGCGGACCGCCCAGGGCGGCGGCGAGATCGTCAAGCTCCTCAAGAGCGGCTCGGCGTACTACGCGCCAGCGGCCGGCGTGTTCGAGATGGTCGACTCGATCGTCAGGGACCGTAAGAAGATCCTGCCGTGCGCGGTGTACCTGCAGGGCGAGCTCGGTTTGAAGGACGTCTTCGTCGGCGTCCCGGCCAAGCTCGGCGCCAAGGGCATGGAGGGCGTATTCGAGCTGAAGCTCACGGACGAGGAGAAGGCGCTCCTGCACAAGAGCGCAGGCGACGTCAAGGCTCAGTCGGCCAAGTTGCCGGCGGACCTCGGGAAGACGTAGGAATCGGAGCAGGGGAGCAGAGGGGCAGAGGAGCAAAAGGCAGTCAAGAGTGAAGAGTTAGAGACACGACGGAACTTCGTGGGTTCGAAGAGGGCAGAGGAGCAGAGGTGCGAGAGCAACTCAAAGGTGTGCTGATCGAGGGCCGGGGGGGTTTCCTCCGGCCCTTTTAGTTTGATGGCGTCTCAGTTTCCAGGAGGGCGAAAATGGCGCAACCCCTGACACACGATGTCCTGATCCTGGGAGCGGGCCTCGCCGGGCTGCGTGCCGCGGTGGAGATCTCGCGCCGGCTCGATGGCAAGGTGGACATCGGCATCGTCTCCAAGGTGCAGCTCATGCGGGCCCACTCCGTGTGCGCGGAGGGCGGCACCGCAGCCGTGCTGCGGCCGGAGGAGGGCGATTCCTTCGAGCTCCACGCCTGGGATTCCGTGAAGGGCTCGGATTTCCTCGCGGACCAGGACGTCGTGCACCGATTCGTGCGGGCGATGCCCGAGGAAATCATGCTCCTCGACCACTGGGGCATCCCCTGGACGAGGGACGCGAAGGGCCGCATCGACCAGCGGCCGTTCGGCGGGCACTCGTTCCCGCGCGCCACGCTGGCCGCGGACAAGACCGGGTTCTTCGAGATGCAGACTCTCTACGACACGCTCCTCCGCTACAAGTGTTTCACCCGGTACGACGAGTTCTTCGTCACCGACATCCTTGTCGAGGGCGGCCGGTTCGCGGGCCTCGTCGGGATCCACGCCGCGAGCGGGGAGACCGTCGTGCTGCGCGGCAAGGCGCTGCTGATCGCGACGGGGGGCGGCGGGACGCTGTACGGGTTCACAACGTATTCGCAAACCGTTACCGGCGACGGGATGGCGATGGCTTTTCGCGCGGGCTTGCCCTTGGAGGACATGGAGTTCCTGCAGTTCCACCCGACCGGCCTCGTCCCCTCCGGAATCCTCATGACCGAGGCGTGCCGCGGCGAGGGCGGGTACCTCAGGAACAACAAGGGCGAGCGGTTCATGGAGAAGTACGCGCCGAAGCTCCTCGAGCTCGCCCCCCGCGACATGGTGTCCCGCGCTGAGCAGACCGAGATCCTCGAGGGGCGCGGCTTCCGCTCGGACGCGTGGGGCGACTACCTGCACCTCGACCTCACGCACCTCGGTGCCGAGCGCATCAACACGCGCCTCCCGCTGATCCGCGAGGTCACGATCAAGTTCCTGGGGATCGACCCGATAACCACCCCGATCCCCATCCGCCCGGTGGCCCACTACTCGATGGGCGGCATCGAGACGGACATCAATGGCCTTACCCGCATCCCCAACGTCTGGGCGGCGGGGGAGGCTGCGTGCGTCTCGCTGCACGGCGCCAACCGGCTCGGCTCGAACTCGACAGCCGAGTGCCTCGTGTGGGGCGGGATCTGCGGCGAGGAGATCGTCAAGGCGCTCCCGGGGCTCGGCCTCGGCCCGGTGCCGGAGGCGAAGTTCAATGCGGCCGAGGGGCACATCGACGCCCTGCTCAAGCGCGAGGGGAAGGAGAACCTCTACGCGTTGCGTCGCGAACTGCGCGCGACGATGGACACCAACGTCGCCGTTTTCCGCACCGGCGAAGGTCTCACCAAGGCGCTCGCGACGGTTCGCGAGCTGCGGGAGCGGTCGAAGCACGCGGCGGTCGACGACAAGGGCCGGACGTACAACTCGAACCTCTTCCACGCGATCGAGCTCGAGAACCTGCTCGACCTCGCGGAGGTCACGGTGGCGGGCGCGGTGACGCGGCAGGAGTCGCGCGGCGCGCATGCGCGGCGCGATTTCGCGACCCGGGACGACGAGAAGTGGCTGAAGCACACGCTGGCCTGGTACACGGGTGAGAAGCCGCGTTTCGACTACAAGCAGGTGACCATCAACACGTGGAAACCAGTGGAAAGAAAGTATTAGTTGAAAGTTGAGAGTTGACAGTTGACAGTTAACAGTCAGGAGATGGCAAGACTTTGAACCGGTGGCACAAGGAAATGGGTGATGCAGAGGTTCACGGAACTGAAGGTCTGGCAGCGCAGCCACGCAGCGGTGCTGGAGATCTACCGTTTGACGTTGCAGTTTCCGGCGTCGGAGCACTACGGGATCACGGCTCAGGTGAGGCGCGCAGCTGTGTCGGCCTCGACGAACATCGCCGAGGGTGCAAAGCGATTGAGCCGAAAGGACTACGCCCATTTTCTGAACATCGCGGAGGGCTCACTGGCGGAAACCGAATATCTGGTTCCGCTGAGTCGCGATTTGAGGTACCTGCCCGCGGCCGAAGCCGATCCGTTGTTGGCAGAGCTCGCCGAGATCATGCGTATGGTGGCGGTGCTCAGGCGCAAGGCCGAGGAGAAGCGATGAGGAAGCACTGGCCCGTGCAGTCGTTGCTGTCGACTGTTAACTGTCAACTGTCAACTCTCTCCGAAAGGAGTTTGTATGCTGGACAGTAAAAGCCATCCGAACCGACTCGGGATCTGGGGCTGGCTGGGCGGGGGGCGCTGGGGGGTGGAGCGCTATCTCTACACCCTGCACCGGCTGACGGGCCTCGGTCTCCTCGCCTACTTCTTGCTCCACATCGTAGTCACTTCGGGCCGGGCGTTCTCGGCCGCGGCCTGGACTCGGGCCATGAGCCAGGTGAGCGGGCCGTTCTTCAAGGTCGGCGAGTATCTGGTGTTCCTGGCATTCTGCTTCCACGCCATCAACGGAATTCGGCTGGGCCTGGTGGAGCTGGGGTTCGCGGTCGGCAAACCGATCGAGCCGGTGTATCCGTACCGGACCTCGGTGGACGTCCAGCGGCCGCTGGCGCTCGCGGCTCTCGCAGTGGCTTTCGTGCTGGCGGTCATCGGCACGATCAGCATGTGGTCCGACTAGGAGGCGAGACATGATGCGAGATCAGAAGCTGTGGGCGTGGCACCTCATCGCGGGCGCCGTGATTCTCGTCTTGCTGGGCGTGCACATGCTGACCATGCACATGGAGGGCGTGATCAGGATCCAGAGTCTCAACCCAGCCAGCGTCGAGCACGTTGACAAGGACAGGGTCCCTCAAACCAGGGACCAGAAGTCGGACGAGGAAGACATCCACCCGATCGACTGGGCCAACGTGCGGGCCCGCGGCGTGCGGACGCTCTACATGGCCAGCTACATCTTCCTGCTGGGCGCCGCCCTGTTTCACGGCCTGTACGGCCTGCGCAACATCCTCTTCGAGCTGAACCCGGCGGTGTGGCTCAGAAAGACGTTGAGCGCCCTGCTGCTGTTGCTCGGTCTTGGCCTCTTCGTGTACGGCGCATGGGCTGCGGTGATGGCGCGGGCGATTGCCCGCGCCTGGAAGGCGTGAGGAGCCGGACATGAGCACAAAGTTCGAGAACATCAGCTACCGCATCCGTCGCTTCGACCCCGAGCGCGACACAGCGCCGCACTGGGAGGAGTACAGGGTCCCGTACACCCCGGGAATGACCGTCCTCGAGGGGTTGTGGAAGGTCAAGGAACTGCATTCGCCGACGCTGGCGTGGCGTTCCTCCTGCCGGATGGGGGTGTGCGGCTCGTGCGGCATGCTGATCAACGGCAAGCCGCGCCTCGCATGCAACACCCAGATCGCGGAGCTCTCCTCCGACACCGTGGTCGTGGCGCCCCTCCCCAACTTCGACATCGTCCGGGACCTTGTCCCCGAGCTCGCCCCGATGTTCGCGAGCCACCAGGCGCTCATGCCGTACGTGATCCGCGAGGACGTCGAGGAGCGCGAACACCCGACGAACGAGTTCTTCCAGTCGGCCCACGAGCTCGAGCACTACCTGCAGTTCACGTACTGCATCAAGTGCGGGTGCTGCATGGCGGCGTGTCCGACGTTCGCGACCGACGCGCTGTACTCGGGCCCGATGCCGCTCGGCCAGGCGCACAGGTACAACTCCGACACCCGCGACGGCGGCTTCGCGGCCCGCAAGCAGATGCTCGTCGGCGAGCCGGGGCCCTGGCGCTGCCACTACGCGGGCGAGTGCTCACGGGTCTGCCCGAAGGGCGTCGACCCTGCCAAGGCGATCCAGCTCATGAAGCGCGAGCTGGTGTTCGACTACCTCGGCCTTCACAAGACGAAGTGCCCCGCGAACGTCGCCGGCAAACCGACCGACGGCAAACGCCGCGACAACATCCCGGAGGCCCCGCCGCACACGGTGTAGATTCGTGGTCCGTGGTCCGTGGACAGAGAAGACCGCACGGTCGCCCGTGGGGCGGCTGTTCCGCTTCTTGCTTGTCATCCTGAGGAGCGGCCCACAGGGTCGCGACGAAGGATCTCCCCGAGCTTGTAGCGCCTCTCCAGCATCCAGGAGATTGCTTGCGACGCCTTCAGCGCCGCTCGGAATGACAGTGAAGACGGTACCTTTGAATGAAGGGCGGCATCAGCGGCTTCGCAATACGCCGACGCGGGGGCAGCGGTCGGCGAGGGGGCAGGACGAGCAGCGCGGGGACGTGGGGTGACAGATCTGCTGCCCGAACGTCACCAGCAAGTCGTTGATGTCGATCCAGTAATGCTGCGGCAACACCTTCTCAAGGGCGTACTCGGTCTGCTCCGGCGTGCGCGTCGCCACCAGGCCGAGGCGGTTCGAGATCCGGTGCACGTGCGTGTCCACGCAGATCGCCGGGATCCCAAACCCCAGACCGAGCACGAGGTTCGCGGTCTTGCGCCCGACCCCGGGGAACGCCAGCAGCGCTTCGCGGTTGGCGGGGACGGTGACGCTGTGCTCGTCCGCGATGCGACGCGCGATCTCGCGGATCTGGCGCGCCTTCGTGTTGTAGAAGCCGGCCGGGAAGATCAGCTTCGCGATGCGGGCCTCGGGCAGCGCCGCGATGCCGGCGGGCGTCCGCGCCACCGCGAACAGGCGGGCGCTGGCCTGCGCCGTCACCGCGTCCTTGGTTCGCAGCGAGATCACGCAGGCGACGAGCAGCCGGAACGGGTCCCGCTTTCTCTCGACCTGGGCGAGCGTCGTCGGCCGCACGCCGTCGCGCACGCGCTCCAGCCGAGCGACGAGCCATCCGGGCGTGATCCGGGGAACTGGAGCACGGGTAGTCATAGCGGTTCTCGCGCAGCAGAGGAGCAGAGGAGCGTGGGAGCAGAGGAGCGAAAAACCGGTTGAGCCGCGTGTGGTTCTTGCTCCTCTGCCCCTCCGCCCCTCTGCTCCTCTGCTGACACGGCTTCAGAGTGCCTGGGACTTCCGCACAAGGACACCACCACGAGCGCGATCACCCCCAAAGCGGCGCCCGCGAGCCCGGGCTCGAGACCGGCGGGAAGGCGCGCCCGGTTCAGCTCCAGGAGGATGTCCAGCCCCCCGCCGGCCAGCAGCGCCCAGACGGCGCCCGCGCCCGTGGCGCCGCGCCAGGCCAGGCCGAGGGTGAAAACGGGCAGGAACGAAGCGGTGAAGAAGCTCCAGCCTGCGATCCCCAGCATCGCCACGGTCCGCTGGCTGGCCGCGCCCAGACCGGCCGCCGCGAGGGCGATGACCACCGTGCTCACGCGGGCGGCGGCGATCCCTCGCTGCCGCCTGCCCAGGGAGGCCGGGAGATCGCGGGTCACGGCCGCGGCCGCGAGGTTGAGGAACGACGCCGCGGTGGACATCAGCGCCGCCAGAACGGCGACGCCTGCGACGAGCTCGGCCCACGGCCCGAGGAACGCGATCGTGCGTGGGGCGAGGTCGTCGGGGCGCCCGAGCGAGATGGTGCGTCGCGCGACCAGCGACGACCCGGCCAGCCCGACCGCGAGCCATACGGAGAGCGTCGTCGCGAGCGCCAGGGTCAGCACCGCCGGCAACGACCGGAGCTGCTCGCGGGAGCGCAGGAAGAAGAACTTCTGGACGTACTGCGGCTGCGCGCACGTTCCCAGGCAGAAGAGCAGGTACCACGCCAGGGCGCGGGCGGGCGGGGCGCTGCCGAAGGTGCCAAGCAGCTCGGGTCGGGCCGCCCGCAGCGTGGCGACGGCCGCTGCCGGCCCTCCCGCCGCGACCAGCGCGGCTCCGGCCAGCAACAGCGCCAGGAAGGCCATCGTCGCGCCCTGGACGGCGTCCGCGACCAACCCTGCGCGCATCCCCCCAACCGCGGTATACGCGGTGGTGGCCAGCAGCGCCGCGCCCGCGGCGAGGACGCCGGGCACCTTGAGGAAATCCTCGCCGAGCACCGCCGCGGCACGCGCCTGTACGGCCAGGTTCGCGACGCACCCCACCACGATGAGCGCCGCCCCGATCCCTCGAGCCCGCTGCCCGAACCGCACGCCGATCAGCTCCTGTGGCGTGAGGATCCCGTGCCGGCGGGCGAGCTCCACCACAGGCTCACCCACGGCCCAGCACTGGAGCGCGCCGGTGAGCGGGGCGGAGAACGTGATCCATAGCGAGCCGATCCCGACCACCGCGAAGAGTCCCGGTCCGCCCACGAACGTGAACGCCGAAACCGCAGCTGCTGTCCCCGCGACCCCGACCAGCCAGGCGCCGGCCCGGCGGCCGCCCGCAAAGTAGTCGCTCGCGCCGTGGGTGTGACGCGCGCCCCACCACGCGATGCCGCCCGCCAGCACGATGAGCAGGGCAAGCCCCGTCACGACTCGCTCCCAGCGAACTGGACCGATTCGAAGGTCCGAAAGTTGGACAACCGCAGAGGGGCAGAGGAGCAGAGGGGCAGAGGAGCAAGAGCGCAGAAGACCAGGCGGAAGATCACGCCTTTGTTCCCCTCTGCTCCTCTGCTCCCCTGCTCCTCCGCTCGCCTGCAACCGAAGAACGTTCGAACGTTGCCGCGTAGAGCCACGGGATCAGCGGGAGCGGCAGGAGGTAGAGGACCAGCAGCACCCAGACGAACCCGCCGACGGCGCGCGCCTGCAGGGCGAACGCCCCGGCCAGGCCGAGGGCGAGCCAGAGCGCGGCCGCGGCGAGGCCGAGGCGCAGGCCCGCCGAGGCGCGGCGCGCGAACACCGTGGCGCAGCCCGCGATCGCCGCGAGGACGACCACGCAAGCCAGGGCCCACGGCCCGATCGCCAATGCCGCCGGGTAGGCGACGGCGAGCGCGACGGCAACGAGCGGGGCCGGCGAGCGGCCTCGAAGTTCGTCCGGCATTTTGCGCAGTCTACCCCGAGACGCCCGGCGCCCCGGGGTTCCGCCCCCGGAGCTACCTCCTGCGAGTGAGAAGTTCAGAGTGAAGAGTGAAGAGTTGAGCGACAAAAGACGACCGCAGGGAGCCCGTGCCACAGCGTTTCGCTCGGAGTCTCCTGTCGTCAACTCTTAGCTCTTCACTCTCAACTGCCTTTCTGGAACCTTCGACCAGTCTTTGCCCCTCTGCTCCTCCGCCCCCCTGCTCCTCTGCTCTTCCAGCGCCCATGCCGTCTAGAATAGTGTGGCATGCCTGCGAACCTGACCCCGCAGTACCGCGCGGCGGAAGCGAAGTTCAAGGCGGCGCACTCCCCCGAGGAGCGCCGGGTGGCCCTCGAGGAGATGCTGGCCACCATCCCCAAGCACAAGGGCACCGAGAAGATGCAGGCGGACCTCAAGCGCCGCATGGCGCGCCTGCGCCAGGAGGAGGAGGTCCGGACCGCCAAGCACGGGCACGCCGTGAAGGTCGAGGCGGAGGGCGCGGCGCAGATCGTCCTGGTCGGACCGCCGAATTGCGGAAAGTCGTCGCTGCTCGCCGTCCTGACCCACGCCGAGCCTGCAATCGCCGACTATCCGTTCACGACCACGCGGCCGCAGCCGGGGATGTTGGCATTCGAGGACGTCCATATCCAGCTCGTGGACCTCCCCCCGATCGCCTCCCAGCACATGGACCAGTGGCTGCCGGGCTTGGTGCGCGGCGCCGATGCCGCGCTCCTGTTGGTGGATCCGACGTCGCCGGAGGTCCCCGAGGACGTCGAGGTCGTCCGCGAGCGGCTCGCGGCGGCACGCGCACCCCTTGTCGGCGAGCTGCCGGAGGACGCCGACCCCCGCGACAACCCGATCGTGACGCTCATGGTCGTGACGAAAACCGACCGCGCCCGCGATGACGACCTCAAGGTGCTCGAGAAGCTGTACGCCTCCGAGTACCCGATCCTGCGGATCAGCGTGGCGACGCACGCGGGCCTCGAGGCGCTCAAGGTCGCGATCTGGCGGCGGCTGCAGCTCGTCCGCGTCTACTCCAAGCCGCCCGGCAAGCCGGCGGACAAGTCCGCCCCGTTCGTACTGCCGCACGGCCACACCGTGTCCGACTTCGCCGAGCGCGTCCACCGAGAGATCGCCGAGAAGCTCCAATTCGCACGCGTGTGGGGCGGCAAGCTCGAGGGCCAGCGGGTGGCCCGCGACTTCGAGCTGCGTGACCGCGATGTGGTGGAACTGCACGTGTAACCGTTCGAAGGTCCAAAAGCAGCAGAGGGGCAGAGGAGCGGAGGGGCCGAGGAGCAAGAGGCAAAGCAGGCCCCAACCGGCTCTTTCTCCTCTGCTCCCATGCTCCTCTGCCCCTCTGCTGGTAGGGTGGGAGAGAACCTTCGAACATGAGAGCATAATGTGTTGGAGGTACAGATGAGAAACCCGCCGACGATCGCTGCCAAACACCCCTTCGTTCTCGACGTCGAGCCAGGCACCTACTACTGGTGCACCTGCGGCCGGTCGGGCACGCAGCCTTTCTGCGACGGTTCGCACAAAGGGAGCGAGTACTCGCCGATGAAGGTGGAGATCACCGAGAAGCAGAAGATCGCCTTCTGCGGCTGCAAGCACACGGGAACCCAACCGCGCTGCGATGGCACCCACAAGACTCTGGCCTGATCCGATCGTGAGCGGGCGTTGACCGACGATCCTCAACCCCTGGGTTCCCGGGCCGTGCGCGGGTTGATCGCCTTTCTGGCTGTGGCGCTGGCGGTCACGGCGCTGGCGAACCGGGCCGCATGGCTGGAGGCCCACCGCGATGCGCTTTCTCTCGTGATGTCCACGGGGATCTCCGCACGCCAGCCGACGGTTGCCGCGGACGCACTTTGGGATCCCGACCCCCTGCGCTCGCGGCTTGCCGTCGCCCGTGGCCTCCTCGCAGAAGCCTACGACCCCGATGCGTTCTCGAAGCTGCCCGTGCGCGATGCGGCCGATGCTGCGTCGCGGCTCGAAGAGCGCCTCGATCTGGCGCGGGGGATCGCCGCCGACGCGCTGGTCGAACTGCCGGCCGCCTGGCAGGCTGCGATGATCGTTGGCGGCGCGACCAACCGGATCTGGTCGCTCCAAGGGGATCCGCGTCTGTTCAGCGAGCAGTCGGTCTGGGAGACCCCCCTGAGGGCTGCCGCGAAGCTCGCTCCCGGACAGGACGAGCCGCTTCGTCCGCTCGCCGTGGCGTGGCTCGAGACGTGGCCTCTTCTGTCCTCGAGCCGGCGCGTTGAGGCGCGGGAAACGCTGCGGCGAGCGTTCGCCGATCCCGACACGTTCAGGCAGTGCGCTGCGCTGTGGCTCGCCGCGGCGACGGACCGTGAGGAGGCCTTCTCGCTCGTGCCGGACGTTCCGTGGGGATGGTCAGTCGTGGAGGGGGACCTCACCGCGCGGGAGGACTGGGATGGGTTCTGCGCGGCGCGCCAGCTCCGCGATCTAGCCATCCGTGCCTCGGCCGGCCGGCGCGTCGGCGAGGCGGCCGAGCACCTCCGGGGCGGGGACCCCTCCGGCGCTCGCTCGCTGGCCCTCGGCGTCGTGGGCGACGTGCCGGCTGACCGCCGCTTCTCGGTCACGCTCGAGTCCGCGCTCACACGCTGTCCCCCCGGTCCCGTGACCGCCCCCGCCGCGGCGATCCGGCGGTGGCTCGACCTGGCGCTCGACGGTTTCGTGCGTGGGCAGACGTGGCTGCCACCCGACGCCGTGGCGCGCCTGGCGGCGAGCGCCGACGACCTTCCTGCACCCGTGGCGGCGCTCGCCGCGCTCGCCGGCGGCGACCTCTCTGCGGCGGAGGTGATCGAGCGGCGCGCCGAAGCGGGCAGCGCCGAGGCGTGGGCGCCGTACTGGGTCGCCAAGGCGCGCGTGTTCGCCAGGGCTCACCGTGTCGCGGAGGGCCGGGCAGCTCTCGGGCGCGTCAACCGGAACTGGGCCCTATCGCTCCCGGTCATTGAGGCCCGAGTTGCCCTCGCCGAAGTTGCAGGGAACGCGAACGGCCTCGCTGAGGCTCAGTCCGCGCTGGACGGAGCCGCCGCCTTTTCCTGGCCGGCCACGGCCTGGACGTGGCGCGGCCCAGCCGCTCGCCTTGACATGTGCGCCGTCCGCGACGCCTCGGGGTTCGCCCTCACGCTCGACGACTTCCCGTCGCGGGGGACGGTTGTCCAGGTGAGCCTCGACGGTACACCGGTGGCCGTCGAACCCGCCCTCGACCGCGAAGGTCTGAGCGTGAGGGTGCCAGTTTCGCGAGGCCCGCACCTGATGGAGATCACGACCGTGGCGGGCGGGCGCGTCGTGCCCGGCGAGCTCACTCTCGCACCCTGAACACCCTTCGGAGGTTTAGGTGCAGCAGAGGGGCGGAGGAGCAAAGGACTGTTCGCAGGTTCGCACGTTCGAAGGTTCGAAAGCTCAACAACAGCAGAGGAGCAGGGGAGCAGAGGAGTTCAAGACAGCAGCGGAGCGCAGGAGCGTGGGAGCAGAGGGGAGAGACCCGATTTCTTGGGCCTGGTTCGCTTCTTGCTCCTCTGCTCCTCCGCCCCTCGGCTCCTCTGCCGTTGCCAGATCCTCGAGCAGTGGCGACCGCTTCAGCCCTCGGCCCCACCCACCACCGTGCGTTGCGCAGCGAGAGCCGCTCCCACCACAATCGCGAGCGTCACGCTGTTGGCGGGCATCACGAGGCCGAAGTCGAAACACGAGTGGACGGCTACGGCGGTGAGAGCGCCCAGGGCGGCGAGCGCAGCGGCGCGGTCCTCCGAGCGCTCACCGGCGCCGAGCAGGCGTACGAGCCTGCTGACCGCGACCGCGAGGCCGACCACGACCAGCGCCGCGCCGACCAGGCCCATGGTGACGAGGATCTCGAGCAGATCGTTGTGCGCGTGCCAGTACCAGCCGGAAGAGCTCAGCTCGTGCGGCGCGACAAGCGTGAAGGCGTCGCGAAACGTCGAGAGGCCGGTGCCGGTCAGCGGAAATCGCTGCCACAATCCGAATGAGTGGCGATAGACTTCGAGCCGGTCGCTCCACGTCACCTCGTATTGGGACGTTGCGAGCCAGCGGCCCAGCCCCTGCTGCAGGCCGATGAACGCCACGGCTCCGATCCCCACGAGGCCGGACACGATCCCTGCCGCTCCGAGGCGCCAGCGCTTTCGGTGCAAGGCCACAAGCAGGCCCTGGACGGCGATGGCGACAAAAGCTGCGATCAGGCCCGCGCGCGAGCCCGTGAAGGCGAGCCCGACGAAGAGAGTCAACCACACGATTGCGGGAGGCGCGAGCAGGGCGATGCGACGATCGAGGCTCGAGTCGTATCCCGCGCGCCGGACCGCCCACCACCCCCACGCGAACGCCACCGCGAGCGCCAACTCCAGGTAGAGCGCCAGATGGTCGGGGTTGATGAAGCTTCCGCGCAGGCGGAGCGGGCCGTTCGGGACCTGCATCCCCCAGATCGCGGCCGGAGAAAGACTCAGGTTGGTGGCGCCGAGCATCACCTGGAAGAGCGCAGAAGTGAGCAGGGAAAAGGTGAGCACGCGCCGGCCGCTGCGCTCGGTGGACGCGGCTGCCGCGGCGAGCATGCCGGCTGCGACGGCCAGCCAGGTGAGAGCCGCGGTTCGCGACGCGGCGGGGTTGAGCGAGAGCGTGCTCGCAACGCCGCGCTCGACCTCGGCGACACGAGTCACCTCGGCCGCGCCGGCCTGCAGGCGTGCGTGCTCCGGGGAGAGATTCCGTACAATGGCCGGCGGTACCGCCGAAGCCTGGATGGCACCCAGCAGTGCGATGCTGGCGATGCAGCCCGCCGGCAGGACGGCGGGGCGGACATCCGCAAGGCGAGGAGAGACGATCGCCGCAACGGCGAGGAGGAGGAACGCGGTGACCTGGACGACGGTGTGGCTCCATGGCAGCACGCTTCCGAACGGCAGTGGGAGGAAGAGCACGAACGCCGCGAACACTGCCAGCACGAGCCAGGAGAGGAGCAGGCTGAGACTCCACCGGTTGCCGATCGCCATGCCCGGCGATTGTATGCGAACGGCGGCACT
>Ga0182011_10000908_pt1 | contig 25794 bp, 17 predicted proteins | sample 711E1DmetaG_FD_120481 | JGI IMG/M metagenome (GOLD analysis project Ga0182011, IMG submission 120481) | Permafrost microbial communities from Stordalen Mire, Sweden - 711E1D metaG | ecosystem: Environmental > Terrestrial > Soil > Wetlands > Permafrost | place: Sweden: Stordalen | collected...
TGTCAAGATAATACTTCACCTTTACATGGGAACATATTGCAACGCGCACCTTTTCTCAACGGACGCAGAATCAGAGGCTTGACCCAGAATTTAGCGCCAATTGTCAGGGGAACTACGGTTTAGCCGGGCGCCTGTTGCGCTATGGTGCGCCGTGCCGCGCTGAAGCGCGCCTCTACGAAAGACCGATAAGTCGCGCGCTGTTTGGTGGGCGAAGCTATAATGCCCTGTGGACTGGATGATTCCGCCGGTTCCCACCGGATGTAATTCCATCGCGGTTTGCAGGAGACGGGCAAAACGGTAAATGCGAGGACTGTCGTTGTTCGACGCATGGAATGATTTTCTGGAGAAGCATCGCGGGCTGTGCGCCGCGCTCTTATTTCTTTTCACGTTCACCGTATTCCGCACGACGCTGACAAACGGGTTTGTCTTCGACGATTCACCCCTCATCGTCGAGAACCCCTTCATCCTGAACCCGCACTTCTGGAAGCATATCTTCACCGGTGACGCTTGGGCGTTCCAAGGGGGCCACTCGAGCTTCTTCTACCGCCCTCTGCAGTTCGCGATTTACTGGTTGATCTACCGACTGGCAGGCTCTGACCCAACTCCCTTCCACCTGGTTAACCTCACACTCTATGCTGCCACGGGCTGTCTGGTCTATCGTTTGGGACGGAAACTTCTGCGGAGCGATATTGGGGCTTTAATTGGCGCCTTCCTCTGGCTCGTGCACCCGCTGCATGTTGAAGCCGTCGCATGGATTTCCGCTCTACCGGACTTGGGAGCCGGATTCTTCTATCTTCTCGCCTTCCTGCTCTTCTGCAATGCCGAAACGGCTGCTCGAGGAAAGCTCGCAAAGCATGCACTCGCCGCGCTCGTTTTTCTCCCCGCTCTCTTCTTCAAGGAGATGGCGCTCAGTTTTCCCCTGATGGTGGTGGCCTACTGGTTTTTCTTCCCCGTTTCAGAAGGAAGAGAAGAATGGGCAGCACGGCTTGGAGGCCGCCAACATAACGAGGCTCTCGTTGGCCTCCATGCCTCTCAACCTTTAACACAGAACGCACCGAGCCCCGCGTCCGTCGGCCGACGGAGTGCAGGGCGGAGCGCCTCAGTGACCCCCGTGCTGAGTCTTTTCTTCGCACAGGGGACACAGGTGGACTGTCCGGAGGGGGAGAAATCTTCGTCACAAGAGAAGAAGATGGCGACTAGTGCCACACAGAAATTGGCGCATTTGTTGCCTTATTTAGCCATGGCATTGGCATACTTATTGATCCGGCACGCGGTCCTCGGACGCATGGCAGCCACTTCGCATCTCTGGAAAATCTCACCCAGGCTGCTCGGCGCCGGCGTAGCTCTCCTGGGTCAGCACGCCAAGCTCTTCTTCCTGCCGATTCATATTGATGTCTTCCGGGGCTTCGATCTCACGTCCGCTCTCCATTCGCCGTGGGCTTGGCTCACCTTGGCGGGCCTCATGGGAGCAGCCATTCTTCGGAGGCGCGACCCCAGGACAGGTTTTCTCCTCATTTGGTGGGGTGTGGCGTTGCTGCCGGTCCTTGACATTCGCCAACTCAGCTTCCCGCAAGTCGCTGACCGTTTTTCCTATCTCCCTTCTGTCGGGTGGTGCCTGGCCATTTCGCACTTGTGCGTCCAAAAGCTCGCGCCGTTGGCGCGCGGAGTTTGGCCAAGGCGCCTTTTGCTTGCTCCGCTCGCATTCCTGTTCTGCTTCTGGATGGTCAAGACCATTCAAGTTGTCCCCAACTGGCGTAACAACGAAGCCTGGACGCGCCGCACCAGCGAGCAATCTCCCAATTCGGTTGTGTTGCACCTCCAGTTGGCAGAAAACCTGATGTTCAGAGAAGGCAAAGATGAAGCGGCGTTGCGTGAATACGAGGAGGCCAAGCGCCTGAACCAGGCAAGCTCCTGGCCGATGGCCGGGCTCGGCTACGCTTACAACCTCGGCCTGGGCAGGATTGCGCTCCGGGGGGGACGAACGGAGGAAGCGATTGTGCTTTTCCAGAGGGCAGTTCAGATCGCGCCCCAGTTCAGCGAGGCTTACGACCTCCTGGGCTCAACTTATTTTGCGCAACGGGACTTTGCGCAGGGGGCTGAATACTTCCAGCGCGCCGTCAGCGCGAACCCTTACGACTTGAATGCTCACTTTTACTTGGGGACTTGCTTGATGAAACTGGGCAACTTTCGCCAAGCGGCGGAGCAGTTTCATACCGCCCGGTTTGTGGACCCCACGTACACTCAGGCTATCTCCGCCGAGGCCAGGGCTCTTGAAGCCGCCGGAGATGCGGCGGGCGCGGCGAAAGTCCGAAGCCTGCTCGAACCTGCCAAGTGAAGAATCAAGAAGATTGAACCTTACTGGACCGGCGGCTCGCCGGGGTGAAGTGGGATGGGCTGGGGGGGCGTGCCAGGCCCCGGCTGTGGCTTGGCACGCATGCCTCTTGGTTTTTCTCCCACGGACCCGCCCTCATATCGGTTTTCCAGAATGAAGAATACTTTCTTCTGTTGTTCGGGGGAAAGAACAGCCTTGGCCGCGAGGAACGCCTCCACATTGTGTTTCATCATTTCCCCGCGAAGGTCCGAGATTTCCTGCGCCTTTTTCAGAATTTCATCGCGCTCGGGTTTGACGGCGCGGAGGGCTTCCCTTAGTTCGATCCCCCGCACCTCTATCTCAGCCCTGGTTTTAACGTTAGCCTTCTGCGTCTCAAGCACAATGTGGCGCAGGCGCTCAACCTGCGGGTCCTCCAGGCGCAAGTAAGTTCTAATTCGGTCGCTATCGAGCAAAGCCAACAGCCTCTCAACCCCAAGGCGATCTTGGGGCTCGCGCAATCTGTCCCCCGACATTCTCGGGTTGCTGCCCCAGGCGATGCTCTCCAAGCTGAGGAATAAAAGGACCAGTATGCGCGAAGCCAGGATGCCTTTCCTCTCGCCCATATTCCCTCACCACAACTCTATTTGGCTACTTTTAGGGCTGCATCAACTGCCGTGTAATAGGCCTCAGCAGACGGATATCCCACCAGCATCCGCCCATTGATAAAGCACGTTGGTGTACTCTGGATCCCAAGCCGCTTTCCCTCGTTAGCGCCCGCATCGACAAGCGGGAGCGAAGCCTTGGAATCCAGGCACGCTGCCAGCGTGACGCGGTCCACCCCCACCTGGTCCGCGTAACTCAAAAGGTTATCGCGGAGGTTGGCGGTGTTCGTGGTGGCTTGGTTCTGGAAAATCAAGGAGCGGAAAGGCGCGAAGGCCTCCGGCTTAATCTGATAGACGCATTCGTTGGCAATCGCGGCCGCCGGCGACCAGTCATGAATTTGTACAAGAGGAAACTCCTTGAAGATCACTCGAACCTTGTCCCCGTATTTCGGAAGGAGCTGCTTTTCCAGGAATTCGTGGAGCCGCGCGCACATAGGGCACTCAAGGTCCGCGTATTCCACGATGGTGACCGGTGCATGAGCCGGACCCAGCGTTGGTTGGTTCGTGGTCGCGATGGTTCGCAATGCTTCCCGCTTGAGATCCAGTCCCAAGTTGTGGACGCTCCCCAACACCAGGGTACGATTGTCCTTGGTCACGTAAAAATCCTGATTAGACTTCTGCTTCCCGTTGTCGGCGGTCACGGTCGTTGCCAGGAAATTGGGAAAAGCGGAGCTATGGAAAGGCCCGACGGTGAGGCTGACAGCTTCAGGGACTTTAAATTGTTCACGGACGTGTTGAACGATTTCGGCTTGCGGACTAGCGCTGAGAGCAAAAAGGAACCCCACAATGAGGTAGTGGCGGTCATTGGTGAGGAATACGTTACTCTTATTCAATCCTTTACCATCATCGGTAGTAATCGTGGTGGTCAGAAAGCCGGGGAAACTCGACGGCTGGCATGGCGTCGTCGTCACTTTCACCGTGTCAGGGATACCAAACCTTTGGCGAACGTACGAGATGACTTTCTCGTCCAGGGCGGCATCGTCAGTGGCATTCGCTTTGGGCTTTGCCACCCCGCCGGCAATCAACACACCCGCCACAAGCAGTAAAACTCCACCCAATACTTCAAAACCAGCCCAGCTTTTCCGCATCAATTGATGGACCTCCTACCTCTATTCGAGAAACACCAGCCTTGATACTCGATTCTATAGACCCCGCGCAGGAAAATCAATTCGAGGGCGCCAGGTGTCCCATTTTGAGCGTAGCGCCGACCCCGCAGGCGAGGGGTCGGCAAGTGCCGGCCTGAAGGCCGGCGCTACAAGTCAAAATAGGACGGCACCGCGCCAGGGAAAACCAGCGGCCGGGTGTTGGGGAGCGGGGTGCTAGGAATCTGACTCCAGCGCCCCACTAAACTTGCAGGACGTCACCCTCGCGGGCAACCAACTTATACAGCACTGGACTCACAATGCGCCCGAGAAACAGTCGGGAAACCAACCCGGCGACAATGACTATGGCAAAAGGCTTCTGCGAGTCTGAACCGATCCCTGTCGAGAGAGCCGCGGGAAGTAGACCGAGGCAGGCAACCAGAGCTGTCATCATAATGGGCCGGAGGCGGACCAGGGAGGCCTCGAAGGTCGCCTTTCGGATTTCATTCCCTTGCAACCGCAGTTTATTGATGTAGGAAGTATCGATTACAGCCGTCTCAACCGAAACGCCCATCAGGACCAGCAGTCCGAGAGCGGAAGACACACTGAAGGGAGTGTGAGTCAGCTTGAGGGCCAGCAGCGCCCCAACCGGCTCCGTCAGGACAACGCTGAGCACGACGATGACGGGAAACTTAAAATTGCCATAGAGGGCAAAAAGGATGAGAAAGATGAGCAGCACCGTGACCGGCCCAATGACGTTGAGCTGAGACTTGGCGGCGAGGAACTCGCTATACTCCCCGCCCCATTCCAGACGGTAGCCGGGGGGCAAATGAAAGGCTTTTCGCACTGCCCTTTGACCATCCTCCACGGCCCGCTCCAAGTCGCGGCCAACAATGCTGTACTGGATGCCGATGTAGCGCGAGTTGTTTTCACGATAAATGAAGGACGCGCCGTTGCCTTGCGTGATGTTCGCCAGTTGCTTCAAGGGAATCTGTTGACCCGCCGGAGTGCCCACCGGAAGATTGCCTATTTCCTGCGCGCTCTCGCGAAACTGTGGACTCATGCGGACGACGAGGTCAAAGAGTTTTTCGCCCTGGATGACCTGTGTAGCGGCCTGCCCACCCACGGCCGCTTGGATCACGGCCTCGACATCGGACACATTGATTCCGTAACGCGCAATTTTCGCCCGGTCTACGTCGATGAGGAGGCTTGGCTGGCCAAGTTCGCGCACCACCGTTAGTTCCGCAAAGCCGGGGATTTTGGCGAGCGTGTCTTTGATTCGCAGCGCCGAATCCTGCAGGATATTCAAGTCCGAGCCATAAACCTTTACCGCCAGTGCGCTCTTCAGGCCGGTCAACGCCTCGTCCACTGCGTCCTCGGCGGGCTGGGTAAAATTGAAAATAATGCCCGGGAAAGCTTTTAACCGGTCACGAAGTGAGTCCGTCAGTTGCGCCTTAGTGTGGATGGAACCTGCCCAGTCTTTGTCCTTGTAAGGTTTAAGACCCACATAGAATTCGACGTTGAAAAAGCCCGTTGGATCAGTCCCATCGTCGGGGCGCCCAAGCTCCGAGCCCACTTCTGTAACTTGGGGGTAAGACATCAAGATTTGGCGAATTTGGGGCGCAATCTTACTGGCTTCCTCGAATGAGATCGTGTAAGGCATGGTGGCCCGGACCCACAAAGCGCCCTCATCCAGGTGAGGCATGAATTCGCCGCCTATATAGGGGACAAGCAGCAAAGTGGCGGCGAAGATAGCAGTCGCGATCAGCATCGTCAGTTTGGCGTGGTCCAAACACCAATTCAACTCCGCAGCATATTCCTGCTTGAACCATTCATAGGCGCGATTGGTTTTCTCTTTTACCCCTGCTTTGAACAAATAAGCAGCCATGACGGGAACCAATGTCAGGGCCAGGATCAAGGACCCAATCAGGGCAAAAGACATGGTGTCTGCCATGGGGTGGAAGAGCATACCGGCAGGCCCGTGCAGCACATAGATGGGAAGATAGCCGGCAATGATGACGGCCACAGAATAGAAAATCGGACGGTCTACGTCACGCGCTGCGGCAACGATGACTTCGTGCAAATCATACTTCGTGCCGTGCCTCAAACCCAGCTCACGGTAAATGTTCTCAACCATGACCACGGTTCCATCGATGATGATGCCGAAGTCGATGGCGCCGATGGAGAGCAGGTTCGCTGAGATGTCGCGCGCGTGAAGAATGATGAAAGAAAAAAGCAGGGCCAGCGGAATGGTGAGCGCCGTGATAAGGGCAGCTCTGAAACTCACCAGGAAGAAAACCAGAACGATCAGCACCAGCACCATGCCCCGAAGCAGGTTGTCTTCCACAGTATCGATGGTCAGCTTAACCAGGTCGCTTCGGTCGTAGTAAGGGTGAACCTTCACGTCTTGCGGCAGGACCTGCTCGTTCAATTCCTTCGTCTTTTTCTCAACACCCGCGAGAACGTTCTGAGTCTGTTCCCCGCGGCGCATCAGGATGACGCCCTCGACGACATCATCATTGTTCTGAAAACCGAACTCCCCCAGCCGGGGCGCATGATCGATGGTTACTTCGCCGATGTCACTGATCCGAACCGGAGCCCCATTGACGCTGGCAACTACAACTTCGCCGATGTCTTTGGTGTCACGCACCAGACCCAGCCCCCGAACGTAATAGAACTGCCCTCCCTGGGAATAGAACCCGCCTCCTGTGTTGGCATTGTTGGCAGCGAGAGCTTGTACCACCTGGGGGACGGTGATGTGATATCCATAGATGCGGGCGGGGTCCAGCAGCACCTGGTATTGCATCACCGTGCCGCCAAACCCGGAGTCATCCGCCACGCCCGGGACCGACCTGTAGGCGCGCTCCAACACCCAATCCTCGATAGTCTTGAGCTCCTGAGGCGAGCGATCCGGACTTTCGATTATGTAACGATAAACAAGCCCGCTGGGTGAGAACAGGGGAGCCAGCGTGGGCGTCACGCCATTGGGCACGTTGGCCTCGCCCATCCGCTCCAACACGACTTGGCGGGCAAAATAGTTGTCCGTTTCTTCCTCGAAAGTCAGAATGACGTCGGAGAGCCCATAAAGCGAGATGGAGCGCATAAACACAAGGCGTGGAATACCGTTCATTTCAAGTTCGATGGGCAGGGTCACCAATCTCTCCACCTCTTCCGAGGCATGCCCCGGCCACTGGGTGATGAGCTCAACCATGGGGGGGGAGAGATCCGGGTAGGCGTCTACGGGCATACGCCGGAATGCGATGATTCCTGCCCCGACCACGAACGCAGTAACCATCAAGACCAAGAATCGCTGGCGCAAGGCAGCTTGGACGATGCGGTGGATCATTTCGTTAACCGGTCAACGTTGATAGGAATTGGCGAACTGCAAAAACAGGCTGCCGTCGGCGACCACTCGCTCGCCGGCGCGGAGTCCACTCAGGATCTGCGTCTTGCCCTCCTGGCTGTCTCCAATGGTGACTAACCTCTGGGCGAACTGCCCTGGTTGCCCGGAGCTTTCAGCTACGTAAACAAAAGGTTGATTCTCATCGTTTCGAAGCATGGCTGCATCCGGCACCGTAAGCGCACCTTCCGTCACGCCGGCATGGACAATGGCCGTCACGTACATGTCCTTCTTCAGCTTTTTCCCGGGATTGCTGGTTTCAATGCGCACCTGTAGAGTTCTGGAAGTGGGATCCAGGGCCGCTGCAATGTAAGAAATTCCACCGTTAAACGGGGCGGGGTAAGCGTCGGTCTGAATCACCACGGGGTCTCCGAGGTGCACGAATCCCAGGTCGTGCTCATAGACATTGGCCAGCACCCAAACAGTGCTCATGTCAGAGATTGTGAAACACTGGGTGGCCCCGGCCTGGATGACCTGTCCGGGGGCAACGAGCCTTTCCACCACCTCCCCGACAAGGGGCGCCAGAAGGGGAATTTCCGGTGAAACTGGGCCCTTGAGCAAATGCTCGAGCTCGCTGATGCCCAAGACCTTCAGCGACTGCTCGGCCGTTTGCAGATCCGCCAGCGCCTGGTTGCGCGTGGAGTCGGCTTGCTGCAGGTCGGCCTCCGCAATCGCATGATGCGCATAAAGGTCATTGGCGCGGTTGAAGCTCTTCTCCGCCAATCCAAAGGCGTCGCGAGCCTTCATAAACGTGGACCGCGCTTGCGCGTAGTCCGGGCTGCTTACATAGAGCATGGGTTGACCCGTGCGGACCACCTCGCCGGGTGAAACCAGAATCTGTGAGACCGGCCCACTCACCTGCGTAATAACAGGCGTGGTCTTAAAACTGTTATAAGCAACCGACCCCGTCAGGCGAAGCACGCGAGGCCAGCGCGTCACCTCCACCGATGTTACCTGGAGGTGCGCCATTTGCTCCGCAGGGATTGTGAACATTTGCGCTTTGGACTTGTCGCCCGGCGACGAGCCATAGGAGACCGCAGAGGCGCCGGCGTCCGCAACGCGCTGCCCGCACGCCGCCAGGAAGAGCAATCCCGCGACGAGCAGTGGAAACACAACGCGGCCTGATAGCCACAACCAAAACGAGCTTGAGGATACAAAAACCTTGGGCAACGAGCGTGAAACTGAGTGAAGCGCTCTGGAGTGCGGCCCGCCGCGGCGGGCTGCCGCTTTCTCCCGCTCAGCGGGGCCAGCTTGCTGGCCATGCACTGGAGCGTGGTCCCCGGACCGGTGGAGCGCGGGCAACCTCGCAGGAGAAAAGCGACAGTCCGTCAATTGACGGACCGCACTCCAGAGCGCCTGCGGCGCTTTCCATCTGAGGGTTTTGCTTCCTGGTTTCATTGCAGTTTCCTTGTCCCTACAACTTCTCGCAACTGTTCGAAGGCGAGCATGTAAGTGGATAAGGCCTGGCGATAGGCCAATTGGGTGGCGCGGTAGCTCCGCTCGGCATCCAGGAAATCCAACAGGCTGGCGGCTCCGCGCTTGTAGGCGTACTCACTGATGTCACGCGAATCCTGCGCCTGCTTCAGATAGCCGGAGAGGTAAAGCTGTACCACTTCGTCACCGATCTTGAATGCCTGATAAGCGTTAGCCACGTCCGTCATCACAGTTTCTTCGGTCGCCGTTTTGGTTTCCTGGGCCTGGGCGATGGCGTAATTGGTACGCGCTATCTCACCCTGATTTCGGTTAAAGATCGGAACTTCAATGTTGAAGGTCAAGCCGGCCGTATTCAGTTCTGAAACGTGCGTATAGTCGAATGTGGTGGTCAGGTCGCGCTTGCCGTTGGCTTTTGCCAACGAGTACTGGCTCTGTGCGGCGGTAACACCCTGTTGCGCGGCGATGAAGTCCGGCCGCATCTGGAGCGCCTTGAGTTTCAGGTCGTCTTGATTAAGCTTCAGGGGCACGTAAGCCAGTTCGCCGAGCACGTCGTAATCCGCCGGGAGCGCGTCGTAGCCCAACAGTCCCCGCAGACTCGCGAAAGCTTGGAGCAAGCCCAACCGCGCTTGCGAGACGTCCATCTGAAATTGCAGCAATTGAAGCTTGATTTTCAGTAGGTCGCCTTCGCTGATCGCTCCTGCCTTGTACTGCTCCTCGCCAAGGTTTACTGTCTGTTGGTAACTGGCCAAGTCCTGTGTCGCGAGCTGAAGATTCGATTTGGCCAGGAGGATGCCGATATACTGCTGCGCCACGTTAAATGTCAATCCACGTTCGGTGTCGCTCACTTGCGAGCGTGTCACGCTAGTCTGATCTCGGGCGGCGTAGATACGAGCCTGCCGCTTGTGTCCCCGCTCGAACGTGTAACTCAACCCGACGTCAAACTCCGTAACGTTGTTGAAGGTCTCCCCGTTTATATGGCCAGGGCTGAAAATGGGAACGTACAAGTCATCGTAAGTAAAGACCGGGTTCGGCCGGATCGCGGCGGTAATCTCCTCTGCCTGGCTTTGCTGGATCTGGGTCCGGGCAGCCTTCAGGGCATGGTTATGGACGATCGCAATTTGGATCGCTTGTTCGAGGTCGATCCGCACACTGGGTGCGGACTGCTGCGCAGCGAGTATTGGGCATCCCAGGACTAAAGGAATGAGAAGCGCGTTGGCTGCAAGCCGAAATCGAGACCGTGCCCATTTTTGAGTTATTTGCATGTCAGGCATCCTGGCAAAAACATCTAGAAAGATTTGGTTTGGCCTTGAGGAGGAATCAAGACGTGAATTCCAGACTCGTCGGAGGCAAACAACGGCTAGGCAAGCAGACTAGGAAAGAGGTGGCGCGCGCCCGAACACTACGATCGACGGGTAGGAATAATAGGCAAGCGGGCGGAATAGAGGCAGGTGAGATGCCGCAGCCGCAACGTACAACACCGGTGATGCGGCCACCGTCAGACCCAGACTCTGGCGAACGATTTGACAGACGGTGCAGGTTAACTCTGTGGCAACCGGCGGCCGTGGTTGCGACCCGCCTTGACTGACGGCAGGTGAAGCACCCCCGGCGAACGCCGTCAAAGGGTGTTGATGAGACATCGCCACCCAAAGCAGGTGGCACTGGAGCACCATAAGGCAGCAAGTAATAGCCGCCCTGAGAGACCGTCGTCTGAGGTAAGTGCTCACCGCCAAGGATTCTATCAGAGTTAGAATCGTGACACAGGGGAAAATCTTCCGAATGCAGCAGGCAGTTATGATTGGATCATCGACAAGATGCCCTGCAAAAGAAATCCCGTCAGGAAGCCATACATCAGGTTGGTAGTCAGGAGCGAAACCACCCCCACGCACGCGGCGATGACGAGGAGCGGCGGGCGCCGAAGGATGTCGCGCAAATAAGCCGCATGTTGGATTCCGACGTAAACCAGCAACACTCCAAGTACGGCGGCGGGGATTAGTTTCAGAACGCCCACGCCAGCGCGGCCAAACAGCGCCAGAAGAATGCAAATCACGCCGATAACGTAACTGGACCTGGGATTGCGCGCGCCAAATTGGTAATGCGCGGTGACCCCTCCCGAGCCGTGGCAGAGTGGGGGAGCCTGAATGATCCCGCTGATCAGATTAATAAGACCTATGCTGACGCACAATCCACGCACCGTGACGCGGCGCGCCTGGGTCCCATAGAGGATGCGGGCAGTGTTCTCGGTAGCCACAATGGAGTTTCCAAAGGTCAAGGCGAATTGTGGAACCACCAGCAATGTTAAAACGCGCCGAAGTTCGGCAAGGCTCGGGTGGAGGAGAGTGAGAGGCAGAGGCCCCCAGCCGAGCGCGGGAAGCTTGGCCCCTTGGCTCAGGAGACCAAGCGTGATCCCTGCCGTCAATAGGACCAAAGCAGCCGGGAGCCGGCGTGAGCCTTGAAACGCCAGCAGAAGAAAGGCTCCACCGAGCCCGATAACCCAAGGGGCGAGCGTCCGGCCTGCCGCCAAAACCACCGTGGAGCGCGGGCTTAACATCAGCCGCAAGCCCTCACGCGCCAGCAAGAGGCCGAGACCCAATTGAATGCCCCTGACAATGGGCAGGGTGAACAGTTTGGCCAGCCACGTGGCGAGGTTGGTGACTCCGACGAACACCAGCAACGCGCCCATGAGGAGTCCGGCGGTGGCGATCGACGAGGGGGGAAGCGCCATGGCCAGGGCAATCGCCGCTACCGCCTTGAAGGGCTGAACGGCCATGGGAATTTGGAAATAGCGGCCCGCCAAAACATAGGTGACGCCGGCAGCGAGAAACACCGCTGTCGGATTCACGTGATTCAAGGAAATGAGGGCAATCGCGATTGGAAACAGCACCCCGATGTCGCCAAACGCGCCGGCCACATCCCACCGCGTCAAGGGCCACCGGATACCCCGTGACTCCACATTAGCTGCCACGCCCAAAGCTCAGGACCTCCTCTGGAGGGGCCGGATGATCATCACTTCGGTGGCCTTGATGAGCGCCGCCGCCGTCTCTCCCACCTTCAGGTCAAGGTCGCGGGAGGCGTCGCTGGTAATGATGGAGGTGATGGATTGCCCTCCCACATCCAGCACTACCTTGGTCAGCAAGCCAACCGTTTGGAGCTTGACGATGCGCCCTACCAACTGATTTCGCCCGCTGATCACGTGCTCGAGCCCTGCCCCCGTTCCTGAAATCGGCGCGGAAGGCGCAGGCTGAGCCGCAGAAGTGGCCTTTCCGACTGGCCCTCGCTCGCCTCTTTGAAAAAGCAGGCGGTCAACTTCCGAGCGCGGCACGCGATGATGGCCCCCTGGCGTCGTCACGGTCCTGATCTTGCGCTTGTAGATCCATTGTTTCAAAGTCGGATAGCTTACGCCCAACTCTCGCGCAGCTTCCGGGACGTGGAGGAGTTCCATGGACACCCTCTCATCAACTACGGCTTAATTGATGTATTGTATGCGAATCAATACGAATTCCCAACCCCATTACATGGCCCTGGGCAGTTCTTACCCTGAGTCGGGGAGGCGGCAGATACACTCACCCCGCCTCATCTTGAAGACAGCCCTGGATTGTGGGGAACCGGGTCCCGCAGGAGAGAGCGAAGCTGAAAGACTAACTCAGCTCGGGAGAGGCGCTCTTAGATTGGACTTATTGAGGACGCGGACGAGTTGGCCTTCGACGTTTTCTTTCGAAGTCCCGCGCGCCACCGCAATTTCATCAACCAGGAGTTGCCAGGCGCGATCCATCATCTTCTTCTCCCGGAACGAAAGAGGCTTGGCTTGGTTCAGGATGATGAGAGTCTTCAAGACTTCCGCAACCTGTTGAAGCGACCCGCTTCGCATCTTCTCGGAATTCTCCTTGAACCGCCCTTTCCAATCCAGCGCAGACTTGCTCTGCCCCTTCTGTAGGTAATCGACGATGGTGCTTATTTCGCTGGTCCTGGTCACCCGGCGCAGACCTACGTTCATCACGCTGTTGATAGGCACAATGATCCGCATGCTGCCCGACGTGAGCCGAAGCAGATAGAACATTTCCGGCTGACCGGTTAAGTTTCGAGTGGAAATCTGTTCGACGATACCTACACCTTGATTGGGATAGACAACTTTATCGCCTATCTGAAAAGACATAAGATTCCTCGATTATGATAAGGAATGAGTGCAACACTTTAAGGTCTTAGATTACCTCTGCCGCAGCCCAAAGTCAACGGCATGTTCAGTTTGGGTGTTCAGTTTGGTAGTGGGTCAGTTTGGTTTTGTAGCGCCGGGCTTAAGCCCGGCACAGCCCCCAAATGCCGACCCTGCCTTGCGGGGTCGGGGCCACGCCAAACTGAGCCACAACCGCCGCCTGGCTACTCGTGTCATTTGCAAGACGCGGGCACTCCCAGGTACAGTCATTCCCGCGAAAGCGGGAATCTACTCCGCAAGCCATTGGAAATGCACCGCCGACAGGGTGGATTCCCGCTTTCGCGGGAATGACCAGTGTTTCGAATTGGATCCCATTCCAAATGACACCAGCACAGCCGCCTGCGAACAACGCCCTACGAAGCAGAAAGCATTGTATACTGAGGATGAAGGGCTGCCGGGCTGAGTCCATATGTCGCAGAGGTTTCTCGTCGTTAGCGCCGTAGTGTTGATTTTAGTTGCCAGCCAGATTTTCTGGGTTCGGCAAATTCGAACGTGGGGGGCATCCCTAATCCCAAGCGCCACTTGGCGCCGTCGTGTCGGCATCGCGGGCTTGGTGTGTTATCTTCTGTTGCTCGCCTATAACTTCCTTGGTGGCCGGCCAAGCCCTGTACCCACACATCTCACCTTACGCGTGTTCGCCTTTCACTTCCTTCGTGGACGACCGAGCCCCGAACCCACGCATCTCACCTTACGCGCCGCTCTCGTCCAGGCGCCTTTCTGGTGGTGGATTGTTTGCTCCCTGGCGGGCTTTCTTATTGCGATCCCTTTGGGGGTAGCGGACCGGATTGCCCGCGCCGCCCGTTGGTGTTACCGGAGGGTCGCACAAGCCGGCCGCGCCGCGCCACTGCCTAGTCCTGTTTCGCTTGCGCGTCGTCGTTTCCTCGAGAGAACGGCCCTGGCAATAACCACGGCCCCGTTTGTTGCGGGAACTTACGGGTTGTTCTATGAGCGCCTCAATCTCGAAATCTCTCATCGGCGGATCAAGATTCCTCAGCTCCCCAGGGCCTTCGAGGGTTTCCGGATAGCCCAGCTTTCGGATATCCACATCGGCCCGTTCATGACCGCGGAGGAGATTCGACGCTACGTCGGCATTGCCAACGGGCTGAAGCCGGACCTGGTTGTGCTCACGGGCGACTTTGTCACCTGGGACCCCTCCACTCAACCCGCGGTGGTTGATGCGCTGGCGGGGATCAAGGCCCCCTACGGGGTCTACGGCTGTCTCGGCAATCACGAGATGTGGGCGAAGGTGGAGGATTCCATTACTCGCCTTTTCACGCGCCAGGGCATTCGCATCCTGCGAGGCGAGCGGGCTTTATTAAGGTCCGGGGGTGAATTCATCAACCTGCTCGGAGTGGACTACCAGTCGCGCTCCCCAATGGGACCACTTGGCCAGCGCTTGGTGCACGAGTACCTTCAGGGTGTGGACCGCCTGCTGGCGCCCGGCACGGCAAACATCCTGCTCAGCCACAACCCCAACACTTTCGACCGCGCGGCCGAGTTGGGAATTGACCTCAGCCTTGCCGGACACACCCACGGTGGCCAGGTGACGCTCGAATTCATCCATCCCGACCTCTCCCCCAGCCGCCTCATTACTCCTTATGTCAGAGGATGGTTTGAGAAACCGGGCGGCCAACTCTACGTCAATCGGGGCATCGGAACCATCTTTGTGCCTATCCGATTTGGTTCCCCACCCGAAATCACCATTTTCGAATTGGCACGCTCCTAGAAATCTTGAGCTGGCGAACTTGTTGCGTTTGAGTAAGGTACTCATCCTGCTCACCGACGGTGAAGATCAGGGCAGCAAGGTGACGTCGAACGAGGCGCTGGAAGCGGCGGAGAAAGCCGATGTCATCATCTATTCCGTGGCCCTGACGGACAGCTCATTTTATTGGGCGCAAGATCGGGGTTTTAAGGGCATTCCGGTTTTGAAGAAGATGTCCATGGAGACCGGGGGGCGGATGATTCAGGTGAACGAGGTGCGCGACACGGGTGCGGCCTTTCGGGAAATTGCCGACGAGCTGCACGCTCAGTACTTCCTTGGGTACTCATCCTCGAATAGGCTGCGGGACGGATCTTTTCGCAAGATTTGTGTGCGCGTGCCCAACCGGAGTTACAGAGTCCGGGTTCGCCGCGGCTACTACGCTCAAGCCGAGTAGCTGGAGTGGGATCATCTCGACTCCCAGTTAGTTTTCTGGCCCAGATTTGGACTCCATAGCCTCGCCTCCAGAAGTATTGCAAAAGCTGACCGGGGGGTTGGACTCGCCTTTGCCTCAAAAACCAGGGGCCGGAAGGCGCGAGTCCGCGCTAGCCCCGATACTGTTCACTGAAGCTCACAGTCTTAATTCGGCCCCCTCACCCCCAATGGGGCGAGGAGAGAGGGATTTTGAATTTACTGCCCTCGCCCCCTAGGGGGAGAGGGTGGACTGCAACCGGCGCTTTCCCCAGCCGGGGCGGGCCGGGCCTACGCCCGCCGAAGGGGAACCGGCGAGCCGTAGACAATATCGGCTTCGGCCCGCAGGCGGGTGCGGGGGTCACCTCGGAATAAATTGCGAATTGATTTCCCGAAACCCGTTAAGTGAACAGTATTGTCGCTAGCCTCCATTTCTCAGCACGCGTTTGGAAGGGCGGGGGTTCAGCCCCGCCGTTACGTTGCTTTCCTGATAATTCCCATCTGCCGCGCCCCACGCCGTCCCGCGCCTGCGGGACGGCGTGGGGCGCGCGACCAAAAGAGGCCGGGATCCGCGACTTCGGCGGGGCTGAACCCCCGCCCTTCCGGCAGCACCCTAAGCATGTCCAGCCGTGGTGAGAAATTAGGAATGAAACGCCTTCGACAACGTAACACTGAAATCCTCTGACGGGATCGCAACAAGAACGAGAGGCATACGCGCCTGGGGGGAGATGTGCTAGGATGTGCCCTCGGTTCCATGCTGGGCTGCCTTTTGCTCGTTGAAGGTGTGCGGAGGACTCGTAGTTGGAAAATGGATTGCGAGAGGACTCTCCACGGTTGACGAACCGCCGCTGAGCTCTCAGGGTCTTCAAGCTTGGAGGGCATTGTGGGCGCGAAAAGGGGGATATATGGTGAATCGGCGTGAGTTTCTGGTTGCCGCCGTGGCAACATCCGGAGTGTCCAAGCTGGCGGAGTCAAAGCAGGCAACCGATGGGGAGGCGCGGCGCGAGGGGCCAATCTCTTATTCGGCGCTGCCCACGTACCTGCCCCCGGGCTGTGTGAAGGTTGGAGGGGAACTGGGGCGGCGCATAGACATGACGATAAACAAGAACGTCCTCATCCTGGACGCCGACCAGGACTTCCTCAAACCGCTTCAGGAACGCACGAGGAAGTCAGGTTACATCGGACTGGGCAAGCTCATTGACGCCTCCGCCCGCCTTGCCCGCTACACTGGGGACGAGCGTGTCCTGACTCTCAAGCGGCACATCGTCGCCGAGACGCTGAAAACCCAGGAGAAAGACGGCTACATTGGTTATCTCCTGCCGGAAAACCGTGTGTGGGACTTATGGGACATCTCCGAGATGGGCTATATCGTTTATGGCCTCACCATGGACCATCGCTTGTATGGTGAGACAGCGTCACTGGAAGGAGCAAGGAAGCTTGCTGATTACATCATCGCGCGGTGGAGCGCCGAACCCGACCACGTGATCGGGGGCAACATCGTCCCCGTCCGAATGGCCGCCGTCGGCCTCGAGAATGCGATGTTGGCCCTCTACGAGGAGACGAAGGATACGAAGTACCTCGCCTTTGTCCGTGACTTCCGGAAGATAGCAGACTGGGACGGCCGGATCGTCCTGGGCCGCTGGGGCAAGATCGATGGCCATGCCTACACCTACCTCGCCCAGTGTATAGCCCAGCTTCGCCTCGATCGGATCGAGCCTGACCCGCGCCTCCTGGGACCCACGCATGGCGTTTTGGATTTCCTGTTGAACCGCGACGGCATGACGATAACCGGCGCGTGTGGCGACCAGGAATGTTGGCACAACACGCAAGAGGGGACGATCAATTTAGGAGAGACATGCGCCACCGCCTACGCGATCTTTTGGCTCGACGAGTTGATGAGGCGCGAAAGCAACTCGCTGTACGGCGACCTGATGGAGCGCTTGATATTCAATACTCTATTCGGAGCCCAGTCCCCCGACGGCCGCCGGCTCCGCTACTACACCGCGCTTGACGGTCCCCGGCACTACTTCGAAACGGACACTTACTGCTGCCCGAACAACTACCGCCGCGCTATAGCCGCGCTTCCAGACCTCATCTATTACCGTGTCGAGGGCGGGCTAGCCGTGAATCTCTACACGGCTTCCAGCACCGAGGTCGGACTGGACGGCGGCGTCACACTCAAACTGCGGCAGGAAACCGAGTATCCGAGCGGGAGCCAAGTAGCCATTGGTGTGGATCCTTCCCGTGCCGCGCGCTTCCCCCTATGGTTGCGGATTCCCACCTGGTGCCCCAATCCGAAGGTTACGATCAACGGGCAGCCGAGCGAACCTCCGGCGACCTCATGCCGATTCCTCGTGCTCTACCGCGAATGGAAAGCAGGCGACCAAGTGAAGTTAGACCTCCCCATGACCCAGCGGTGGGTGAAGGGTCGCCAAGCGCAGGCGGGGCGCGTGGCCTTGATGCGGGGGCCACAGCTCTTCTGCCTCAACCGCGCGCGGCACCCGGAGTTGAAGGGGATCGACCTGCGGCTCCTGGTGTTCGACCCCGCGTCGCTCGAAGGTCCGATTTCCGACGCCTCGGTGCGGCCTGGCGGGATGGCGTTCCGGGCCAAGGCATGGAAGCCGGGGGCATGGTACCCGTTGGAGAAACCCGATTTCACTTTGACGCTCACCGAGTTCCCCGACCCGGACGGCGAGGCTACATACCTCAAGGTGCCGAATCCGGAGGACAGCCGTCTGGTAGCCGACGAGCTGCTGCCGCCTGCGGCGAAATCGTGAGGCGCCGAACATACTTCAGATCCACGATCCTGCCCGATAAGAGGAAGGCCGAAATGAAGCGAATTCTGCAATGCTTAATGCCCGCCCTCGCCGTCATTTTCTTATTCCTGGTCCCCAACACTGCATGGTCACAAGCCAAGCCGGCTTTCGCCCCCAACGAGATGGACAGCATCCTCTACGGCGCTTCGTACTACACGGAGTACATGCCTTACGAGCGGCTCGAGCAGGATGCCCAACTGATGCAGCAGGCTGGCCTCACGGTGGTCCGCATGGGCGAGTCCAGTTGGGGTTTGTGGGAACCGGAAGACGGCCGCTTTGAATTCGCTTGGATGGACCGCGTGGTGGAGCGCATGCACAAGGCCGGGATCAAGGTCATCATGGGGACGCCGACCTACTCCATTCCGGCGTGGCTCTACAAGAAACATCCTGAAATCGTCGTCACCCGGCTGGACGGCAAGACCATCACGTATGGCTTGCGTCAGAATACCGACCTGTCGAACCCCACCTATCGCTACTACTGCGAGCGCGTGATTCGCAAAATCGCCCAGCACTACAAGGACAACCCTGCGGTGATCGGCTATCAAGTCGACAACGAAACCGGATCGGCGGGCGTGGCGAACCTCGATGTGCAAGTGGGCTTTGTCAATTACCTTCGCGCCAAGTTCCAAAGCGTGGATAAACTGGACGAGATCTGGGGGCTGAACTATTGGGGCCAGAGGCTCTACGACTGGACCGAAGTGCCGCCCCGCGACGGAATCATCAATCCCGGCTGGAAGCTTGAGTGGGAGCGATACCAGCAGTCGCTGACCACCGACTTCCTGAACTGGCAGGCTGCCCTGGTGAACGAGTACAAGCGGCCCGACCAGTTCGTCACCCACGACCTGGCAGGTCCTCCGCGCCCCGACGTGAATGAAGAGGACGTCTCCCGCTCCCTCGATATTCTGGCGGCCAACCCTTATCACGAAACGCAGGACCGCTACGACGGGGAATCCCCCAGCATGGCCGGAGACTACACTCGCTCGCTCAAGCAGACCAACTACTTGGTGACGGAGACCAACGCGCAGACGATTGGGTGGGACTCCAAGGGTCAATATCCTCCCTACGACGGCCAGCTCCGCCTGGACGTTTATACCCATATCTCATCCGGGGCGAACATGGTGGAGTACTGGCATTGGCACTCCCTCCATTACGGCCAGGAAACGTATTGGAAAGGCGTCCTCTCGCACGACCTCGAACCCAATCGCGCCTATGCGGAAGTCAGTCGCACGGCGCATGAGCTCGAGCGCGTGGGGCCGGAAATTGTGGACGTCAAGCGTCCCAACAGGGTCGCCATTCTATACAGCGATGATTCATATTACGGCATCCAGTTCATGCCCTTCAGCGACCACGCGGACTACCGCTCAGTCCTATCCGGAATGTACCGTGGCCTGTACAAGCTGAATGTCGGGGTCGATTTCATCTTCCCTGACAGCACGAACCTCTCAAACTACAAGGTGATTGTCGTCCCTCCGCTTTACATTGCGAGCGACGACTTGCTGAACAAACTGGCCGACTACGTCCACCAGGGCGGCCACGTGGTCATGGCGTTCAAGAGCGGCTTCTGCAATGAGTACTCAACGGTGCGATGGTCGATGGCGCCTGGACCTTTGCGGAAAGCAGCAGGCTTCCGCTACCAGGAGTTCTCGAACTTGCGGCAGCCCGTGGCGCTTAAGGGTGATCCGTTCCAGGCGGGTGCTGACAACCGGGTCTCCGATTGGGCCGAAATGCTGATCCTGGAAGGCGCGCAGCCCCTGGCCTATTACGACCATCCCTTTTTCGGAAAGTATCCGGCCATCGCGCGTAACCACTTCGGCGCAGGCACGCTGACCTACGAAGGCAGCCTCCTCTCGCCGAAACTACAGGAAGAAGTGCTGCTGGGTGTGCTGAAACTCGCCGGATTGAGCGGCCCGGACCAGCAGCTACCCCAGCCCGTGCGCGTCAAACATGGCGTAAACCGCAAAGGCAAAACGATCCACTACTACCTGAACTACTCGAGTGAAACTCAGACCTTTACATATCCCTACGGTGCTGGTCGGGATTTGCTGGGTCAGACTGCTGTGGCCCCGTCACAGTCGATTACGCTTAAACCCTGGGACCTCGCGATTGTGGAAGAGAAATGACTACGCTTTGGAGTGCGGCAGCTTGCTGCCGCTTTTCTCCCGCGAGCTTGCTCGCGCCTCACCTGTCGAATGTCGCGCTCCAGTCCACGGCCAGCAAGCTGGCCTGACTGAAAGCGGCAGTAAGCTGCCGCACTCCAGAGCGCCTGCGGCGCTTACTCGAGCCAGGGACAAGGGGCAGTGGCCTTACACGTAGACTTCGGGGTTGACAGGGTTAGGCGGGCGGCGGCCTTCGAGGGCGGCGAGGAGATTTTCCGCTGCCAGCATGGCCATGGCCAAGCGAGTCTCAGTAGTGGCACTCCCCACGTGCGGCGTCAGGACGACGTTGGGCAGGGCAAGGAGCTCCGGGTGGATATGCGGCTCCTCCTCGAACACGTCCAAGCCGGCGCCTGCGATCTGTCTTGACTTGAGCGCCTCAACCAGCGCGGCTTCGTCTACCACTTTACCGCGCGCCGCGTTGATGAGGAAGGCCGCGGGTTTCATCATGGCGAGCTCGCGGGCGTTGATGAGGTGATGGGTCTCGGGTGTAAGGGGAACGTGCAGGCTCAGAAAATCCGCTTCGCGCAGCAGTGTCTCGCGATCCACAAATTGCGCGCCGAGCTCCTGCTCTTGGGCTGGTGTGGCGCGGACGAGATCATGGTAAAGGACGCGCATGGAAAATCCGCGGGCGCGACGCGCCACGGCTTGGCCGATGCGTCCCAATCCGTACACGCCCAACGTCTTGCCATAGATGTCGGCGCCCCACAGGCACGCCCACTGCCAGTAGTGCCAGTGGCCCTCCCGGACGTACCGATCGCTTTCCACAAGGCGGCGCGCCACGGCCATGAGCAGCGCGAAGGCCAAGTCAGCCGTTGTCTCCGTGAGCACATCGGGGGTGTTGGTGACGACGATGCGGCGGCGCGTGCAGGCGGTCACATCGATGTTGTCGTATCCGACCCCTACATTAGCGATCACGCGCAAGCGCGGCGCCTGCCCCAGCAATTCTTCGCCGACCCGCACGCCGGAGGCCACCAAGCCCTCGACCTCGCGGCAAGCATCCGCCAGTTGAATGGGCTCAAGCGCCAAATCTTCTGGATTCATCTTCCAATCGCATCGCGTCGCGATACGCTCGACTGCCTGAGGCGGCAGCGGCCGGGTAATGAATACCTTGGGAAGGCTCAATTGTTTCACCTTGGCAGCGCCGACCCCGCAAGGCGGGGTCGGCATCTCTCGTGCTGACCTAAAGGTCAGCGCTACGTTCAAGTCAGCGCCACGGGTACAGGACGCTCCCGCCACGGCGGGCGAGACGCCCACGCTTCGCTGCTAGTTAATCCAGCGGCCGGTTTCTTCCTTCTTTTCCTGCTTTCGCATGTAGACTTCAAATTTGCTGCGTAACCGGGCGCGCCGCCAGTTATGATACCGCAGTTGCAGGGTGTAAGGCAGGTTCCAGCCGCGGAGGTAAAGAAAGCCGAAGAGCATTCCTCCCAAGTGTGCAATGTGGCTGATGCCCGATCCGGGGGAGCTGAAGGAACTGACCAGCTCGATCACTCCCATAATCACCACGAACCACTTCGCCTTGATCGGGATGAATAAATAGAGGTAAATTGGCCGATCAGGGAAAAGCATGCCATAGGCCAACAAAAGACCATAAATAGCCCCGGATGCGCCGACCGTGGCCGTGCCCGTGCTGCCAGGCAAAACTGCGCTCAGCAACACATCAAAGATCCCAGCCCCGATCCCAGTTAGGAAGTAATAAAAAAGGAACTTCTGGCGGCCCCACAAACTCTCGAGGTCCGACCCGAACATCCAGAGCGCAAACATGTTGAATAGGATGTGAAAAAAGCCCCAGTGGAGAAACATGTAGCTGGCGAGTTCCCAGACATAAAAGCGGTGGAGGACATCATTGGGTTGGAGCGCAAACCAGGCATAGGGCGCGCTCCAACCGAGAATCTGCTGGGGAATGTAGGTGACCGCAAAGGCCGCCGTCGTAATAATGATCAACTGCTTGACCACCGGCGTGAGCGGCGGACCGAACGAGTAAGCGACTTGCCGATAACGGGGCATCATTAAAAGCGTACCACAATTTCAGGTGTCAGGTGCCGGGTGTCAGCGGTAAGAGGTAAAGGCTAAAGGATAAAGGGTAAAAGCCAAGAACTTAAGCGTGGAAGGTGAATGCTAAAGGCCCAACGACAAAAAAGGCTAAGGGGTGCCCTTTAACCTTTATCCTTTAGCCTTTACCCTTCACCATTTACTCCAGCTTTTTCCGGCCCACGGCGAACAACGCCCCGGCCATTGCCAGGAAAATTACCAAGCCGAAAACGCTGGAGTTGGCGAGCCTGGCCCAATACTTGGTTCCGATGGCGACCTTTTGGTCAAGCTCGAATCCCACCAGCGCAGCCAGGACCAAGCCTCCGATGGAGCCGCCGGCGATGAGCCCCGCAGCAAACAAGGCGCCGCTGGAGACTTCACCTTCCCGGCGCTTCGTAATCATTTGGAGCAGCCCGCTCACCACGCCCCCCATAAAGATGGGCGCCGTGGTGGCAATGGGCAAATACGAACCCACTGCGAAAGCCAGCGAGCGCACGCCGCAGAGTTCCATGACCACCACGATGAACACGCCCAGCAGCACCAGTCCCCAAGGCAGGCTGTGGCGCAGGATGCCATTGATAACCGTGCTCATCAGCACGGCCTGGGGCGCGGGAAGGCGCTCGGAGCCGATGCCCACGCGCTCCTGGAAGTCAATGCGCTTGTCGGCGGCATCGTAGTAGTAGCGGCCGTCCGGGATGGTATGCGAGCCGATGACGTTGATCACGTCATAGCTTTTCCCGTTTTGTGAAGCCTCGCCCACCACGCGCATCTCCGTTGTCATCTCGACATTCTGCAAGGCGAGCGGTTCAACCCGCGTGTAGGCCCGGTTGAGCAGAACTAGAGTGAATCCAACCACCAGAACGGAGGTGAGCGCGCCGACGATCATGGCCATTTCCGCGTTCCGGGGAGTCGCCCCCACCAGGAAACCCGACTTGAGCGATTGCGAAGTCGCTCCACCCACCGCCGCGGCGATGCACACGATGCCGCCGATGGAAATCGCCACGGCAGGGTAAGCGCCGGAGGTCCAGCCAGCGGCGACAAAGAGCAGGGCCGTCACCATTAGGGTTGCAATGGTCATACCGGAAATTGGATTGGCGGAGGCTCCGATCAGTCCCACGATGCGTGCCGACACGGTCACGAAAAGAAAACCAAAAACCACCACCAGGATTGACGCAACCAGGTTTCCGCTGACCCCGGGATTAACCCGGAAGGCAAGCACGGCCCACACGATCAGGATCATCGCCAGCGAGCCGCCAAAGATCACGGTGCCCGGCAGTTCTCTTTCCGTCCGGATGGCGGCGACGGACTCCGTGCCGCCCGGGCCTTTTCGCAACTGTTGGAGGGTCGAGCGCAAGGCGCGCACGATGGTTGGCAGCGTGCGGCCCAAAGTGAAAAGCCCCGCCGTAGCCACAGCGCCGGCGCCGATGGGGCGGATGTAGGCGCGCCAGATGGCGAAGGAATCCATGTCGCGGATCAGGACGGTGCCCGGGAAAATGGGGTGCGCGAGCCCTGCTCCAAAGAACTTGATCATGGGAATGATGACCAGCCAGGAGAGCACCCCGCCGGCAAAAATCATCCCCGCCGTGCGAGGGCCAATAATGAAACCTACGCCGAGGTATTCCGGCGTGATGTCCGCCGCCAGGGTGGCCCCGGCAAACCACCGCGGCTGATAGATCGGGCGTGGCTGCCAAAACAACAGAGCTTCATTCAGAAACTTGTAAACAAGCCCCAGACTGAAACCGGCAAAGACCTTTCCAGCGAAGCTGCCGCCCTTTTCGCCCGCGATGAGCACGTCCGCGCAAGCGGTGCCTTCAGGATACGTCAACGTGCCGTGCTCCACTACGTTCAACTGGTGTCGCAAGGGAATCACAAAAAGAACGCCCACCACGCTACCCACGAGTGCCAGCAGCAGAACGCGAGGAATATCCGAAACACCGAGCGAATAGCCGAGGAAAATCAGCGCCGGAAAGGTGAAAACCACACCGGCAGCGATGGATTCGCCCGCCGAACCCGCCGTCTGCACGATGTTGTTTTCGAGGATAGTCGATCGCCCCAGCCACTTGAAGATGCTGATGGAAAGCACCGCGACGGGAATTGAGGCGCTCACTGTCAGCCCGGCGCGCAACGCCAGGTAGACAGTGACCGCCCCGAAGACGATGCCCAGCAGGGCGCCCAGCACGACGGCGCGCAGTGTAAATTCGGGGATTTCCTTGTCCGGTGGCACGTAGGGACGAAATACAGCTTGTTCGCTTTCTTGTGGCGATTGAGTGGCCATGAGTCTCCTCGAAGACGTAGCGCCGACCTTTAGGTCGGCATGTGCCGGCATGAAGGCCGGCGCTACGAGTCAAGCTTCACGAAAATTACCCTCCTGAATGGACTGCTGGTAGCTGAAGGCTGCCGTCACGCGCCGAGTTTGGCGCGAGCTTTCTCATTCACAAGCTTACCGTCCACGCTCTTACCCGCCAACTTCACCATCGCAGCCTTCATCACCTTGCCCAGGTCTCTGGCGCTGGTGGCACTCGTCTCCTGGATGGCGGCACCCACCGCGGCGTCAATTTCTTCCTCGTTCGCGCCCGCCGGCAAGTAAGTCTCAATGATCTTGATTTCGGCTTCTTCCTTGTCCGCCAAGTCGTCGCGCCCGCCCTTGCGGAACTGCTCCGCGGAATCACGCCGCTGCTTCATAAGCGTGCGGAGAACCGCCATGGCCTCTGGATCTCCCACGGGCTTGCCGAGTTCAACCTTCTTATTCATTAGGGCTGCTTTCGCCATGCGGAGGACGGAGAGCCTTAGCTCTTCCCTCGCTTTCATGGCGGCAACCAAATCCCTTTCAATCTGCTCCACAATTGGCATGCTGATTCATCCTCTCCGGATTCTGCCGACTATACCACAACCCTCACGGCTATAGTGCCGTGTTTAGCAGGATGCTGAGTCTTTCTGTGCCGGGGCTAATCCTGGATTGACACGGGGGCAGCCTCATTGCACAATGGACAGAGATGAGAGTGTGTTTGAAGGGTTGTTGACGTTAACCCGTTATTTGAAGCGTTACAGCCCGTTCATCGCTTTTGCTGTGCGCCCGTAGCTCAGATGGATAGAGCACTTGCCTACGAAGCAAGGGGTCGGGTGTTCGAATCACCCCGGGCGTACCATTCAAATCGGCAACTTACCCGCATGCTTCGTTTCTACAACTTCTAGTGTAGTGTTTCAGAAATAGCTTGACAATCGATCCCCCGGTAGCGCCGGCATCTTGCCGGCCAAAGCCGCCAGGATGGCGGCGCTACTGTGTAAAGCCATTTGCGAAACACTACACTAGTTGGTTACCATTTTGGTACGCCCCCCTCACGAGCAACCGGTTCTAGCCTGGATTTCTCAACACGTTAGGGAAGGGCGGAGCTAAAGAGCCTGTGCGAAAACTCGTGTCTGGCATTGGCCAGGCTGGACCCCCGCTTCCGCGGGGGTGACAGCGCTGGATTTAGGGGCTGTATTCCGACCTGTCATTCCCGCGAAAGCGGGAATCCACGAGTTTTCACA